>Ga0302202_10007212_pt1 | contig 10797 bp, 6 predicted proteins | sample II_Bog_N3_3_FD_194579 | JGI IMG/M metagenome (GOLD analysis project Ga0302202, IMG submission 194579) | Peat permafrost microbial communities from Stordalen Mire near Abisko, Sweden - II_Bog_N3_3 | ecosystem: Environmental > Terrestrial > Soil > Wetlands > Peat | place: Sweden: Abisko, Stordalen... | reverse complement strand
GCAGGCTGACCACCAGACCGTCCAACTCCTCGGTCATCCGGATCTGGCAACCGAGGCGCGAGGTCTTCGCCAGGCCGAAGGCGAGGTCAAGCATGTCCTCTTCATCTTCGGAGGCGTCGGGCAGCAACTCGTACCAGTCGGGAGCAACGATGACGTGGCAGGTGGAGCAGGCCAGCGACCCCTCACAGGCGCCTTCCAGCTCGACGCCGTGACGGTGGGCGATCTCCATCACCGACAGCCCCAGCGGGGCGTCCACCTCCCGTCGGGTGCCGTCGTTTTCGATGAAGGTCATCTTAGGCATGGAACAAACTCTCCGTGATTTCGTGCGGGGCCGGGCGGGCGGGCGTCGGATTGTAGGGCGACCCGCGGCTGAGTGCCAGCCCCGAAGTGCCCCGAGGTGCTTCGGGGCTACGGATGCCCGCCCGAAGCGGCCAGCGCCAGCCAGTCCGCTTCGCTCAGAATCGTCACCCCAAGCTCCCGGGCCTTGGTCGCCTTGCTGCCGGAATCGGCACCCGTCACCACAAAGCTGGTCTTACCCGTGACCGAACCGGTGACCTTGGCCCCCAACGCCTCGGCCCGGGCCTTGGCCTCGCTGCGGCTCATGTCGGTCAGGGTACCGGTGAACACCACGGTCTTGCCCGCCAGCGGCGAGACCACCGCCGGCGCCGGCGGCTCGTAGTCGATGATGGTGACCTCGCGGGCCAGATCGTCAAGGACCTCGAGATTATGGGGTTCGGCAAAGAAGTCCAGCAGGTCGGCGGCCACCGCCGGGCCGATCTGGTCGATGCCGGTCAGCTCCTGCCAGGCCGGCCCCTCGCGGTCGGCAGCCGCCGCCATCGCGGCACGCCAGTTGTCACAGGACAGGTAGTTGCGGGCCAGCAGGCGCGCGGTGGCCTGACCGATCTGGCGGATGCCCAGGGCATGGATCACCCGGTCCAGCGGCATCCGACGCCGCGCCTCGATGGCCTCGAACAGGTTTTGCGCCGACCTGTCACCCCAGCCCGGCCGCCGGCGCAACGGGGTCAGGCGATCCCGGTCCCGCGCCGCCAGTCGGAAGATGTCGCCGGGACGGCGGATCATCTCGTCGGCCCAGAATTCGGCGATGATCTTTTCTCCCAACCCCTCGATATCGAAGGCGTCCCGGGAGACGAAATGGCGCAGCCGCTCCATGGCCTGGGCCGGGCAGATCAGGCCGCCGGTGCAGCGGCGCACCACCTCCCCCGCCTCCCGTACCGCGAGGCTGCCGCACTCCGGGCAGTGTTCGGGAGGAAGGTAGGGCTCGCTGCCGGCCGGACGCAGCGCCGTCACCACCCGCACCACCTGGGGAATCACGTCTCCGGCCCGCTGAACCACCACGGTATCGCCCGCCCGGACATCCTTGCGGGCGATCTCGTCCTCGTTGTGCAGGGTGGCGCGCGACACCATCACCCCGCCGACATTGACCGGCTCCAACTCGGCCACCGGGGTCAAGGCGCCGGTGCGGCCGACCTGAACCAGGATCGCCTTCAGCCGGGTGCGGGCCTGTTCGGCGGGAAACTTGTGGGCGATGGCCCAACGCGGCGCCCGGCTGACGAAGCCCAGGCGCTCCCGCAGATCGTAGCGGTCGACCTTGTAGACCACGCCGTCGATGTCATAGGGCAGTTCGGGCCGCGCCGCCTCGATCTCCCGGTAATAGTCCAGCAACGCCCCGGCGTCGGCACACGGCCGCGCCGGCTCGTTCAACCGGAAGCCCCACCCCGCCAGCCGCGCCCGCACCTGCTGATGGCTGGCCGCCACCGGCGCCGAAACCTCGCCCAGGGCATAGCCGAAAAAGTGCAGCGGCCGGGACGCGGTAATCGCCGGATTGAGCTGGCGCACGGCACCGGCCGCAGCATTGCGCGGGTTGGCGAAGGTCTCGCCGCCCAAGGCCGCCCGCTGCCGGTTCATCTCCAGGAACTCGGGCCGGGTCATATAGACCTCGCCGCGCACCTCAAGAATCCCGGGCACCTCCGCCGCCGGCAACCGCCGGGGAATGTCGGCGATGGTCAGAATGTTGCGGGTCACGTCCTCGCCCTCGGCGCCGTCGCCCCGGGTGGCGGCCTGAACCAGCCGCCCGTCCTGGTAGCGGAGCGAGCACGACAGGCCGTCGATCTTGGGCTCGGCCACGAACACCAGCGGCTCGTCGTCGGCCAGACTCAGGAAACGCCGGAGCCTCGTCACGAAGTCGGTCACGTCCTCGGGGCTGAAGGCATTGGCCAGGGACAGCATCGGCAGGGCGTGGGCAACCTTGCGAAAGCCCGCCGCCGGGGCTGCGCCCACCCGCAGCGACGGGCTGTCGGGGCGACGCAGTTCCGGGAATCGTGCCTCGATAGCCTGGTTGCGCCGGAGCAGCGCATCAAAGGCGGCATCGTCGATCTCCGGCCGGTCCTGCTGGTGATACAGCCGGTCGTGATGAGCGATCAACGCCGCCAGCCGCTCCAGTTCGGCCGCGGCCTGCCCGGCGTCCAGGGCCTCGACCGCAACAGTATCGGACATGATCGGGCCTCTTTTTTCGTCCCACAGGAAGCGCCACCTGCCGGGGGAGCGCCCCCCCCGGACCCCCACGCCAAAGGCCGGAGGCCCTTGGAACCCGGGACTTCAGGCCGCCAGATTTCTCAGGACATACGGCAAAATCCCGCCATGCCGATAATACTCGATCTCGTCAAGGGTATCGATGCGGCACAGCAGTTCCACCTCGCGGAGGGAGCCATCGGCGCCGGTCACCGTCAGGGTCAGCGGCTGGCCTGGCGTCAGCCCGGCTTCGAGGCCGGTAATATCAAAATACTCGCTGCCGTCAAGGGCCAGATCATGGCGGGTCAGGCCGTCCTGGAACTGGAGCGGCAGGATGCCCATGCCCACCAGATTGGAGCGGTGGATGCGCTCGAAGCTTTCGGCGATCACCGCCCTGATCCCCAACAGCCGGGGACCCTTGGCCGCCCAGTCGCGGGACGAGCCGGTGCCGTACTCCTTGCCGGCGAACACCACCAGCGGCACCCCATCGGCCTGATAACGCATGGCCGCGGTGTAGACCGGCAACTTCTCTCCGGTCGGAATGTACCGGGTGTCGCCACCCTCGACCCCACCCAGCAATTCGTTGCGGATGCGGATGTTGGCAAAGGTGCCGCGGACCATCACCTCGTGGTTCCCGCGGCGGGCGCCATAGGAGTTGAAATCCTGGGGCTTGATCCCGTGGGCGATCAGGTATTCGCCGGCCGGGCTGGTCTTCTTGATGGAACCGGCGGGAGAGATGTGGTCGGTGGTGATGCTGTCGCCAAGCACCAGCAGCGCGCGTGCGCCCCTGACATCCCGCAGCGGCACCGGAGTCATGGTCAGGCCGTCGAACAGGGTCGGAAGCTTGACGTAGGTCGAGTCCGGCTGCCAGTCATAGGTCAGCCCCTCGGCAATGGCGATCTGCTGCCATTGGACCGGACCGGTGAATACCTCGGCGTAGCGGCTGCGGAACATCTCGGGGGTCAGTGCCTTGAGGGTTTCGGCGATCTCCCGGTTATCGGGCCAGAGCTCCCGGAGATAAACCGGCTGGCCGTCGCGGCCGATGCCGATCGGGTCCCGACTGAGGTCCAGGGCCACCGTGCCGGCCAGGGCATAGGCGACGCACAGCGGCGGCGAGGCCAGATAGTTGGCGCGGGTATGAGGGTTGATCCGGCCCTCGAAGTTGCGGTTACCCGACAGCACCGCCGCCACCACCAGATCCCCGTCCTCCACCGCCGCGGCAATGGCCTCGGGCAATGGCCCGGAATTGCCGATACAGGTGGTGCAGCCATAGCCGACCAGATTGAAGCCCAGTTGTTCCAGGTAGGGAGTAAGACCGGCCGCCAACAGGTAGTCGGTGACGACCTGGGAGCCCGGGGCCAGCGACGTCTTGACCCAGGGTTTGGTGGTCAGCCCCCGCTCCACCGCCTTTTTGGCCAGCAGCCCGGCGGCGATCAGCACGCTGGGGTTCGAGGTGTTGGTGCAGGAGGTGATCGCGGCGATCACCACCGCGCCGTGCCCCAGGGCGTAACCACGGCCCTCCACCGCAACCGTCCGGGTCCGGGCCTCGGCCGGGACCTTGAAGCCCTGGTCCAGTTCACGGGCAAACGCCGGGGCCATGTCGCTCAGAATGACCCGGTCCTGGGTCCGGCGCGGACCGGCCAGGGACGTCTCAACCGTCCCCATGTCCAGTTCCAGGGTGTCGGTGAACACCGGCTCGGGCGACCCCCGATCGCGCCACATCCCCTGCGCCCGGGCGTAGGCTTCCACCAGCGCCACCCGCTCGGGGTCGCGGCCGGTGAAGCGCAGGTAATTGATGGTCTCGGCGTCAATGGGGAAGATGCCGCAGGTGGCACCGTATTCCGGGGCCATGTTGGCAATGGTGGCACGATCCGGCAACGCCAGATGGTCCAGGCCCGGACCGAAGAACTCGACGAATTTGCCGACCACGCCCTTCTTGCGCAGCGTCTGGGTCACGATCAGCACCAGATCGGTGGCGGTGGCGCCTTCGGGCAGCCGGCCGGTGAGCCGAAAGCCGACCACCTCGGGAACCAGCATCGAGATCGGCTGGCCCAGCATCGCCGCCTCGGCTTCGATGCCGCCGACGCCCCAGCCCAGCACCGCCAGACCGTTGACCATGGTGGTATGGCTGTCGGTGCCGACCAGGGTGTCGGGATAAACCACCAGCGGCCCGCCGACGCCGTCGGCGTCGCTCCACACCACCTGCGCCAGGTACTCGATATTGACCTGATGGCAGATGCCGGTGCCGGGCGGCACCACCCGGAACGAATCGAAAGCCTTCTGACCCCAGCGCAGAAAAGCATAACGCTCGCCATTGCGCGCGAATTCCAGCGCGACATTGGCCTGGAAAGCGTCGGCGGTCCCGAAATGATCGACCGTCACCGAATGGTCGATCACCAGATCGCACGGGGTCAGCGGGTTGATCTTGCGCGGGTCACCGCCCAGCGCGACCATGGCCTCGCGCATCGCCGCCAGATCCGCCACCGCCGGCACGCCGGTAAAGTCCTGCATCAGCACCCGGGCCGGACGGAAGGCGATCTCGCGGTCGCTGGTGCGGGTCTCGGGCCAGGCGGTAATCGCGGCCACGTCGGCCACCGTCACCGACCGGCCATCCTCGAAGCGCAGCAGGTTCTCCAACAGAACCTTGAGCGAGAACGGCAGCCGCGCCAGATCGCCGGGACCGGCCGCCGCCAGACTGAAATACTCGTAACTCCGGGTCCCCACCGTCAGCGTGCGACGGGTCTTCAGACTGTCCTGTCCGGTGAACGTGGTCACGGCGGCGTCTCCATGGCTGGCCTCCCGACAAGCGGGACGCTCTTTGATGTGGTGGCGACCCGACAGCGGTGACAGGGCCAAATCCCGGGTTCCAGGGGGCACCGGCCCTTGGCGAGTGGGTGCGGGGAAGCGGCGCACCCCCGGTTACGGGCTCCCGACCACCGGCGGCGCATGGCGATAATCACCGGTCCGGCAGCCCCGCCAGGGTCTTGAGCGGCTGACCACCGCACCCGGATCGGCGATATTGGCAAAGACGCTTTCGCCCTCGCAATCGACGCGCCGTTTGCCGGTTTCGACGATGGCCAGTTGGATTTGCCAACCCCATTTACCATGGTCGAGGGCGTTGGCGACCACCGCCGGCGGCACCCCGAGGGCCGCGGCGGTCTCTTCCCGGGACAGCAGACGGCCATCGGGACACTCCCGGAGCCGGGTGCGGTGCTTTCTGCGACGGAGGCCATGGCGATCGTCCGGCTTTTTCAGGGAACGGGGGGTAAGATCCGGCCCGGCGGCGGCATCCGGTTATGGCGAGGAAGATGGAACCGGTCGGCGCCATGGCCAGGGTCGGACCGCGCGAAGCCGGCACGCGGCAGTCGGCAGCGCACCCCTTATAAATTGTTACCCTGATTTTGATCAATCGGTTACGGTCGGGCTGAGATAAGCTTCGACCGATCCGCCGCCTGGGCTTGTGAGGTAGCCTCGGAATCCCGGACAGGGGGGCTACAGTTCCGCCAGCGTGAACACCTCGACCGGTTCCTTCAGTCCCCGCACCGGCTGAAAGCCGCAGGACAGCAATGGCCGGGCACAACTTTGGGCGAACTCCCTCGAGGTCAGCACCCGACGGTCCAGGCGTTTGCACAGACCCTCGATGCGTGTGACCAGATTCACCGCACGGCCGATCACGGTAAAGTCGAGCCGGTCCGGTGCCCCGATATTGCCGTACATCACATCGCCCAGGTGCAGCGCGATGCCGCACTGCATGGTCGGCTGCCCCCAGGCGGCCCGCTCGGCATTCAGACCGGCCATGCCCCGCACCGCGTCCACCGCGGCGGCCAGCGCCAGATCGGCGGCGGCCCGGTCGATCACCGGTTCGGCCCCGGCCCCACCATCACTCAAGGGGAAGATGGCCAGCATGGCATCGCCGATGAATTTCAGGATTTCCCCGCCATGGGACTGAACGGCGTTGCCCATCACCTCGAAATAGGCGTTGAGCAGGGCAACGATTTCCTCTCGCAGCAAGCGGTCGGCCAGAGAAGTAAATCCGCGGAGGTCGCAGTACCACAGCACCGCACGCAGCCCGGCATTGGTCCCCCGCCGGATATCGCCCGACAGGATGCGGGCGCCGGCGTGGCGGCCAACATAGATGTCGAGCAGGCTGGCGGCCAACCGCTGGAACTCCAGCTTTTCCAGCAACAGGCCAAGAGCCGGCAACACCCCGTCAAACAAGGCCAGATCCGCCACCGCGAAGCCGCCCGGCCGGCGGGTGGCAAAGGTTGCGCAGGTCCGCCGGCCGCCGGAAAACCGAACCGGCATCGCCGCGTAGTCGGTGGCGCCGGCGGCCTTGAGTTCCGCGAGAATACCGTAAGGCCAAGGCGGCCCTGCCAGTTCCAGGCGATGGCGCAGGCCCTCGACGCCGTCCTCGATCACCGCCCGCACCGGACTCGCCCGATAATCTTCGGTGTTTTCGGTACCGTGGGGACGTTCCACCACCGCCACTTCCGGCCGGTCGCAGTGCCAGATCAGCGTGGTGCCGCGCAACTGGGGGTGCAGCATCAGAATCTGCCAGTTGACCCGCCACACCGGCGCCCCGGCGGCCAGCAGGCGGCGGCAAAAGGCATCCATCAATGCCGGAGTTCCCTGAATCTCCCGGGCCTCGGTCATCACCCAGTCGGTCAGCGTCGCCGCGAGGCGTTCGGCATCGAGAGTCATCGGGTCTCCGCTCGCGCATCGTGCCTCTTTGCAGGACTTCCGGCCCGCGGGTGGAACCGCGCCGCTGCGCACGCGACCACCGTCGCCTGCGATGCCCTTGCGGACCCTTCCCCTTATACACCCTTTCGGTGCGCCGGTATCCCACCCGCATTGCCCCCGGAGGACATTTGCCCCCACAAAAGCTGTGCTTGATCGCCGCGCCGATTTTGCCCACTTTTGCTGTCAACCGCCAGTGCCGGCGGGGCCGTGGAGAGTCCGCCATGTTCATCCAGACCGAAGAAACCCCGAATCCCGCAACCCTCAAATTCCTGCCCGGCTGCCCGGTGACCGGCGGAACCCCGGTGGATTTCACCAGCCCCGAAGCCGCGCTGCGGTCACCCCTGGCCCGCGCCCTGTTCGCCGTGAACGGGGTGTCGGCCGTGTTCCTCGGCAGCGACTTCATCACCGTGACCAACGACGGCGCCAGGACCTGGGCAACGCTGAAGCCGGCCCTGCTGGGCGCCATCATGGAACACTTCCTTAACGGCCGGCCGGTCCTCGACCCGCCTGCCGCCGGCACCCCCGAAGGCACCCCGGAAGAGGCCGAAGATGACGAGATCGTCCTTCAGATCAAGGAGTTGCTCGATCAGCGGGTCCGCCCGGTGGTGGCCCGCGACGGCGGCGACATCACCTTCCACGGCTTCAGCAAGGGCGTGGTCTATCTTCATATGAAGGGTTCGTGCTCCGGCTGCCCAAGCTCGACCGCCACCCTCAAGTCGGGCATCGAGAACCTGCTCTGTCACTACATCCCCGAGGTGGTGGAGGTCCGCGCGGTACGCTGAGGACTCCGGGACCGTGCCGGTCCACCCCGGCCGGTTCGCCCCGGCCGGTCCGCCCGATGGCCCCGACCCAACCAACACCCATTTTCACCGCCCGGTCGACCTGCTATGACACGAACAGGTCGTGGGAGTGACGCTGCGAACTGCCGGTACGCTGTGCCACATATTCGTTGGGGGTGGTTGTCGTGAACCTTACCTTGAAGACCAAGAAACTGTCCTTGAAGACCAAGATGCTGGGGACGGTGCTGCTGCTGGCGGTCCTCTCCATCGCGCTGGCCGGAATCGGGGCCGTCGAGCTGTCTGAGGTTGAAAATGAGAATGCGTCGATCGCACTCGCAACTAAAAAGCAGTTGCTGACCAGCGACGCCCGCTATCAGATGAAGTCCTGGTTCAGGGCTATCGAATTTCATGCCAATGGCAGCCTGACACCTCAACTTCTGGCGCAGATCCGGGAACGGGCCAGCAGCACCTCCAGCCAGGTCGAGGAGGACCTCGGAACACTGGTGCCGTTGCTGATCTACCAGGACTCCCGCCAGCGCGTCGACCGCATCCGGGAACTGATCGGCGATTACCGCAAAATCGACGCCCAGGCCCGCAGCCTTTACGACCAAAAGAAATTCGACGACGTAGAGCAACTGTTAATCAGTGCCCTGCCGCTCACCGAGGATGTCGAAAGCCTTCTTGGCGAGATTCTCGAAACCAACAACAAGCTGGAGGACGCGGCGTTCGCCGACAGCGCCCGCGATATCCACGAGGGCCGGATCCGGCTGCTGTGGGTCTCGCTGGCCGGAATTTTTGCCTTCGTCGGCATGGCCTTGTGGGTGATCCTGCTCGGGGTCATCCGTCCGCTGGGCGGCATCACCGGGGCCATCCATCGGGTGGCCGAAGGCAACCTTGATACCGATATTCCGGGAGTCGGTCGGGGCGATGAAATTGGAGGACTGGCGGCGGCGCTGGAGACATTCAAGCGTAACGGGTACGAACGCCGGGAGATGATCGCCAGCCAGGAGCGCCAGCAAAAGGCGGCGGTGGAAGAGAAGCGGCGGACCATGAACCAACTGGCCGACGGCTTCGAAAGCTCGGTCCGGGCGGTGGTCGAGGCGCTGTCCCAGGCGGTGACCCAGCTTCAGGCCGATGCCCAGGGGCTTTCGGCGACCGCGGACCAGACCAACCGGCAGGCGGTGGCGGTGGCGGCGGCGGCGGAACAGGCGACCTCCAACGTCCAGACGGTGGCGGCGGCGACCGAGGAACTGTCCAGCTCGGTGAACGAGATCAGCCGGCAGGTCAGCGAGTCGTCGCGGATTGCCGGCGTCGCGGTGGACGAGGCCAACAAGACCAACGTCACCGTGGCCGGGCTGTCCGAAGCGGCGCAAAAGATCGGCGAGGTGGTGGGGCTGATCAACAACATCGCCAGCCAGACCAACCTGCTGGCGCTGAACGCGACCATCGAGGCGGCGCGCGCCGGAGAAGCCGGCAAGGGCTTCGCGGTGGTGGCCTCGGAGGTGAAGAACCTCGCCAACCAGACCGCCAAGGCCACCGACGACATTCAGGGCCAGGTCGGACAGATGCAGGCGGTGACCGGAACCGCGGTAGACGCGATCAAGGGCATCACCGGCACCATCCAGCGGATGAGCGAGATCACCACCACTATTGCCTCGGCAGTTGAGGAACAGGGGGCCGCAACCCGGGAGATCGCGCGCAACGTCCAGCAGGCCTCCACCGGCACCCGCGAGGTGTCGAGCAACATCAGCGGTGTGACCCAGGCCGCGGGCGAAACCGGCCACATGGCGGGCAGCGTCCTTGGTGCCGCCAAGGAACTGAGCCGCCAGACCGACCGTCTGCGGCAAGAGGTCGACGCCTTCGTCCGCCGGGTCCGCAACAGTTGACGGGAGCCGGTTTTTACCGGGCTCCGCCCACACCCGCAAGGGGCCGGTCGGCCCTTTGAACCCGTGAGTTTTGGAGGTCAAGGAGGCTCGCCTCCTTCGCGGGTGCAGGGCAGAGCCCTGCAAAATCAGGACAAGTGCACAAGTCCTCACGCATATGGGGCGATGCCCCTGGAAGCAGGCAATGAGCCTCAAGGTCAAAATCTGCGGCATCACCGACCCCGAGGCACTGGCGGCGGCGCTGGCCGGCGGAGTCCGGTTCGTCGGTTTCGTGTTCTACCCCCGCTCGCCCCGCCGTATCGCGCCGCCGCTCGCGGCCGAACTCGCGCGGATGGTGCCGACCGGTGTCCGCACCGTGGGCCTGTTCGTTTCGCCCGACGATGCCTTGCTGGACGACGTGGTCGGGCAGGTGCCGCTCGACATGCTTCAACTCCACGATGACGAACCACCGGACCGTCTGCGCCACATCCGCCGGCGTTTCGCCCTGCCCGTCATCAAAGCCTTCCGCATCGCCGCCGCCGCCGATCTGGAACCGGTGGCGGCCTATGACGGTATCGCCGATATCCTGCTGTTTGACGCACGGCCGCCGGCCGGTACCGACGACGCGCTGCCGGGCGGCAACGGACGCCGCTTTGACTGGAGCCTGCTGGCCGGGTACCGATGGTCGCAGCCGTGGATGCTTTCGGGCGGACTCGCGGCCGACAATCTGGGCGAGGCGGTGGCGGCAACCGGCGCCCGGATGGTCGATGTCTCTTCGGGAGTCGAGGATCGGCCGGGGCATAAGGACCCCGGGCGAATCCGGGCCTTCCTGGACCTTGCCCGGGGGTTGTAGACCGGACCGGGGCCGTGCGGGGAGCCTGGGGCCG
>Ga0302202_10007204_pt1 | contig 10807 bp, 10 predicted proteins | sample II_Bog_N3_3_FD_194579 | JGI IMG/M metagenome (GOLD analysis project Ga0302202, IMG submission 194579) | Peat permafrost microbial communities from Stordalen Mire near Abisko, Sweden - II_Bog_N3_3 | ecosystem: Environmental > Terrestrial > Soil > Wetlands > Peat | place: Sweden: Abisko... | reverse complement strand
GCATTCGATGAAAATCTCCGTATCCGGCCCCGCCGCCTCCCGCGCGGCCGCCACCACATCCACGGCTCTGCTGATCGCACCGGCCTCGTTGGCCAGCAGTCCGTCGCGCGAGAACGGGCTGCACTTGAAGCCGGTGAAGCCGCGGCGCAGCGCCTCCTTCGCCAGCTCATAGGCCTGTTCCGGCGAATCCGAGGACCCGATCCAGTGGCTGGCATACACCCGCAGCCGGTCGCGGTGCGCACCCCCCAGCAGCCGGTGCACGGGTACGCCGAGACGCTTGCCCTCGATGTCCCACAACGCCAGGTCCAGCCCGGCCAGAGCCGACATGAACACCGCGCCGCCGCGCCAGCGCCAGGCATTATACAGCCGGTGCCAGTGCCGCTCCGGGCCGGCGGGATCCTGGCCCACCAGATGGGCGGCGAATTCGTGGATGGCGGTCTCGACGCTGTCCATCGCGCCGTGCAGCGAGGCCTCGCCCCAGCCAGTGATGCCCTCATCGGTGGACACCCGCACCAGCAGCCAGTTGCACCAGTCCACCCACGCCTTGAACGTCTCGATCTTGGTGATTTTCATGACGAGCCTCCCGATCGGGACTGGACCACCACCGCGGCCGCGGTTCAAGCGCAGGTTAACGCCTTGTTAACCCCTGCCGGCGATACTGCCGGCATGAACGATGCGGCAACCCTGCCAGGCGATCCCGCCGAGCTCTACGTCAGCGGCCTGCTGCACCTGCGGGCCGGCAACTTCGGGCAGGCGATCGATGCCCTGGCCGTCGCGGCCGACCTGCGCCCGTCCCATGCCGGCACCCGCCGCAACCTGGTCCGGGCCCTGCTCGCCGCCGGCCACAGCGAGGCTGCGCTGCACCATGCCGACATCGCGCTCGCCGCCGATCCCGACACCGCCGAACTGCACTACGCCCGCGGCACCGCGCTGAACGCAATCGGCTGCCCCGGGGAGGCCGCCATTGCCCTGCGCCGAGCGGTGGCCCTGAACCCGGAGCATGCCGCCGCGTGGCTGAACCTGGGCAATGCCTGCGCCGACCTCGATGACCTGGACAGCGCGGTGCAGTACTGCCGGACGGCGATCGCCCTCGATCCAAGGCTGGTGGAGGCGCATGCCAGCCTCGGCTACCTGCTGACGGCGCAGGGCGACCTGCCAGGCGCGATCGGCGCCTGCGAGACGGCGATCCGGCTGCAACCCGGCATGGTGCAGGCGCACTGGAACCTGGCCGCCGCCGCGCTGCTGAGCGGCGACCTGCCGCGCGGCTTCGGCGCGTATGAATGGCGCAAGCGCCACGACCGGTTCCGCCGCGATTTCGTCAACCTGCCGGGACCGGTGTGGGACGGCCGCGATCCCGCCGAACGGACCATCCTGGTGAAAAGCGAGCAGGGCTACGGCGACACGATCCAGTTCTCGCGTTTTTTGGCGTCCATCACCGCGGCCGGCGGGCGTCCCGTGCTCGCCTGCGAGGACCCGCTGGTGCCGCTCTTCGCCGCACAGCCGGGCATGACAGTGGTGTCGAAGACTGGCCTCGTGCCGCGCTATGACGCCTGGATCGACCAGATGAGCCTGCCGCTGGCCCTCGGCACCACCCTGGGCAGCATTCCCGCCGCCGCGGGCTACCTGCGCGCCGACCCGATCCGCCGGCAGGCCTGGCGGGACCGGCTGCCGGCGGGACGCCGCATCGGCCTGGCGTGGCGCGGCAACAGGCTGCACGCCAACGACCGCCGCCGCTCGATGCAAGCCGAGACGCTGGCGCCGATCCTGGCGCTGCCCGGCCTCCATTGCGTCAGTCTGCAACCCGGCGAGCCGTTGGCGGGCGCGCCGGACATCACCCCGTGGCTGACGGATTTCGCGGAGACGGCGGCGCTGATCGCCTGCCTGGACGTCGTGATCACGGTCGATACCGCGGTGGCGCACCTCGCCGGCGCGCTGGGCGTGCCGAGTTGGATCATGCTGCCGCATGCCCCGGATTGGCGCTGGCTGCGCGAGCGCGACGACAGCCCGTGGTACCGGTCGGTCCGGCTGTTCCGTCAGCCCAAACCCGGCGACTGGCCTTGTGTGGTCGAGCGGGTTGTCGATGCGCTTTCCGCCTACTCGCACCCACCCGGTCGCACGAACAGGCACAGCGGCGGCTGACCGCCCCGCGTCGCGTCATCGAAGCAACGCAGCGGCGCAAATCCCGCCGCCGCATCGTCCGCCAGAGCAATCAGCGCGTTGTAGCGCGGGACCGCGTCCGACAAGGCCGGTCCGGCGAATTGCGCCACGCTCTGCCCGCGCAGCATCACCGCGGTCCGCAGCGGCACGGCCACGCCGGGCAAAGTCAGCGACGGCGTCAATTCCTGGAAATAGACCGGCACCTCGCGGTGCAGATAGGTGTAGCCGCCGCTGTTGAACACCGGCATGTCCTTCACGCCCAGCCCGCACAGTTCCGGCAATTCATGCGCCGCCAGGAAGGCTTGCAGATTGGCCCGCCGCACCTGCCACCGCTGCGACAGCGGCCAGGTGGCGGCGTTGTGCCAGGACACCATCGCCGCCAGTCCCAGCAACACCAGCACGGCCCCCAGCACGGCCCCACCGGCGCCGCCGTGCGCGCGCAGGAACCGCAACAGGCGCGCCGCACCCAGGCCGATCAGGATCGGAGCGATGGCCAGCGCCAGATAGACGAAACGCACCTCTTTGTGCGGCACGAGCGTGTGCAGCCCCAGCACCACCGCCGCCGCCACACCCAGCGCAGGCGCGCGTGTTGCCCCCAGCACCGCCAGCGGCAGCAGCAGCGGCGCCGGCCACAGTGCGATCGACAGATAGGCCGGATAGAACGACACCGGCTCCGTGCCCAGGCCGCTGCTGACCCCCTGCACCGCGTTCCGCAGCACGTTCAGCCACACCGACTGGAACGGAGTCCCCCAGGTAATCGCGTCCAGCACGCCGCCCACCGGCAAGGCCACCGCGGCGGCGCCCAGCGCCAGCCACGTCCAGCGCTCCCGCCGCACCCCATGCTGCACCAGCGCCGCGGCCAGCAGCGCCGGCCCATACTGGGAACGCAGGCAACAGGCCAGACCCAGGCACGCCCCCGCCGCCAGCAGCCGCCGCGGCGCGATACCGTTCGGCGCGTCGCCAAGCCACAGCGCCAGCAGGGCGGCATGCGCCGCCAGCACCTCGGTCAGCACCGCCGGGGCGAAATACACCAGGTCGAACCACAGCGCGGCGAGCCCGCCGGCCAGCAGCGCGCCGGCCATCCCCTCCCGCCGCTGGCCGGTGCGGAAGGCCACGAACACCACGACCAGCGACACGCAGACGCACAAAACCCGTGTGGCGCGGACGTAAAGCAGAGGGTCATCGCTGAACGTGGCCGTCAGCCGCATCAGCCCGGCGAGCAGGCCCGGCAGCAGCCAGGACCGGATGCCGTCCTGGAACTCCCACGGCAACACGCCCGAACCGAAGGCGAGCCGGTGCCCCTGCTCGAAATACTGGAAGGTCTCGTCGCTGAACACGACGTAGAGCTGCGTCCAGACGTTGCCCACCCGCAGCGCCAGCGCGGCCAGCAGCAGGATCGGCAAAGCCAGACGCTGGGCCGCAGCGGCTGCGATCCAGGCACGCCATTCCACACTTTGAACCGTATTCGCAGCGGACAGGTCGGACGGCATGGCACCTCGGAGCGGACGCGCGCGGGCAGTGTTCGCCACAACCGGTTACAGCGGTGTTTCCCCGGTCATCCCGTCAGCGGTGGATGATCCGATAGCGCATGGTGAAGCGAAACGTCATCGGCTCCTTCTCATTCGGCGGCAGCGGCGGCAGATGCGCATCGCGGAACAGCGCCATCAGCGCCATGTCGAGCCAGGGCGATCCCGACCGCTCCTCCAACTCGACCGAGGTCACCCGTCCGTTCGGCTGCGTAACCACTGTCACCGTGGAATCCCCGCTTTCGTCGTTCTGCACCGCCTGCGACGGGTAATAGGCGTGGCGGTGCACCCAGTCGCTGAGCGCGTTGCCCCAGTCGGGGCCGGCGGTGGACCCGGTAATCTCGCCGAAGGGGGTCAGGTCCTCGCGGCCCCGGGCGGCCGGCCCCATCGCCAATCCGGCGAGGGCGGTGTCATGGGAGGGCGCCGGCGGGTGAAGCGGCGTGCCCAGCGAGTAGTTCATCGGCGCGGGGAAGGCAGAGGGGTGGGGCGGTGCCGGGTTTGGCCGTTCGGTGCGCAGCACGCGCGGCGCGGCGGGCGGTTCGGGGGGCGGCACCGGCAAGGCGGAGGCCGGCGCGGGTTCGGTGGGTTCCTGGACCGGTGCCGCCGGTTGGACTGGCGCCACCGCGGGTTGTTCGGGGATCGCGGGCATTGGTGGCTCCGGCAGCGGCAGGTCGGTGTCGGGCGGGACCTCCGGTGCCGAGACCGTCACGTCCGGATTGGGCAAGCTCGGGCCCTCGGGTCGGGCCGAGTCGAACAGCATCGTCACCGGCGCGGGCGGCGGCAGCATCTCCGGCTGCCCGTTATTGTCTGGCCAGAACAGCAGGCCGAGGCCAATGGCCAGGTGCAGCAGCAGCGAGATCGCGATGAACCACCCGATCCCGCGACGGCGGCGGGCGCGGCGGGATCGGACTGTCAGGACAGCGCTCAGCGCTTCACGCCCGAGGCGACGATCGCCGCGATCGGCACGGCCAGCCCGCCCGCGTCGCGGTACGGGGCCGCGGCGGCCGCGATGTCCGCTGCGATCGCCGGCAGGCTGGCCGGATCCTGCGCCGCGATCAGCGCGGCCATCCGAGCGGTTCCGGTCTGGAAGGCGCGGAGGAGGGACGCGGCATCGGCGTGGCGCCAGAGGGCGCGTTCGGTGCGGGTCTCGATCGCGGCTGCGCCAGCCTCGGCCAGGGCGGCCTCGCACGCGGCGCCGGTTGCGAAGCCGCCACCCGGGGGCGGCGCGTCGGAGGCCGCCATGTCGCCCCGACGCGCGATGGCGTCGAACAGCAGCTTCCAGGCGAGGTTGTCGGCCGGCGCGGCCCAGATGGTGAAGGCCAGGTGGCCGCCGGGCCGCAGCACGCGAAGCGCCTCCCGCAGCGCGAGAGCCGGGCGGGGGACGTGGTGGATGCCGAAGTTCGAGACCACGGCATCGAAGCTGGCATCGGGACAGGGCAGCGTCTCGGCGTCGCCCTGGTCGAACATCAGCGCCGGGTGGCGGGTGCGGGCCAAGGCCAGCATGGCCGGGGCGAAATCGAGGCCGGTGGCCGCCGCACCGCGTTCCGCCGCGGCTGCGGTGACGACGCCGGGGCCGCAGGCGATGTCGAGGACCCGCCGGCCGGCCGTGACTCCCGCCGCGTCCAGCAACGCGGGGATGAAGCACCGGGTGGCGGTGGCGAAAGCGGATTCGTAGGTCGCCGCGGCCTTGTTCCAGCCGGCACGCTCGAATTCGCGGACTGCTTCGGGATCGAATGTCATCGGTCCAGCCTTTTAGCGCCATGGCCGGTCGGGATAAACCATCATGTCCGATCGGTGGATCGCGCTGGTGAACAGTCCGACCGTGGCCGCCTGGTTCGCCATTCAGTAAACCCGGAACATCTCCGCGATCACCTCCTTGTCCGCCGTCACCGTCAAGGCCAGCGACAGCAGCAGCCGCGCCTTCTGCGGGTTGAGGTTGTCGGCGATCAGGAACCCCGCCGCGGCCAGCCGCGTCCCCCGGAACGTCCGCCCCGATCCCGCGCGCGTGCTTTGCACCACCACCACACCATCGGCCGCGGCCGCCTTCAGCGCCTCGAATTCCCCCGGCGGCGCAAACCCCGGCGCGAACCCGGCCGAGACGATCCCGCGCGCCCCCGCCGCCGCAAACGCCCGCACCGCCGTGCCATCGCCACCCGCATAGGCGTAAGCGATGTCCACCCGTGGCAGGCCATCCAATCCGCCGACATCGAACGCGGTATCCGGCGCGTGCCGGCGCAGCGGCTGGCGATAGAACGCCACCGCATCCCCATCCGCCTGCCCGAGCACGCCGAAGTCGGGCGTGCGGAAGGTTTGCAGGCGCATTGTGGCGGTTTTGGTCACCTCGCGCGCGGCGTGGATCTCGTCGTTCAGCACCACCAGCACGCCCATCCCGCGCGCGGCCGGACTGGCGGCGACGCGGATCGCGTTCACCAGGTTCATGCCGGCATCGCTCGACAGCGCGCTCGACGGCCGCTGGGAGCCGACCAGCACCACCGGCACCGGCACCTTCAGCGTCAGGTTGAGGAAATACGCGGTCTCCTCCAACGTCGCGGTGCCGTGGCCGATGACGATGCCGGCCAGATCGGGGTGTTCGGCGACCAGGCTGCCGCACAGCGCCACCAGCGCCTTCCAGTCGGCGAAACCGATCGCGGTGCTGGCGATGTTACGGTAGCGCACGGGCAGCACATCGGCCACCAGCGCGGTCTCCGGCCAGCGCGCCAGGATTTCGTCGGCGTGCATGACGTTGCCGGTGGCCCCGTAATCCTGCACGTCCAACGGCCCCCGGCCCAGCGAGGCGATGGTGCCGCCGGTGCCGATGAAGGCGACTTTCGGTTTGCTCATGCCACCCTCCGCAAGACCGGCGGCAGGCGCCAGTGCCAGTCGGTGTCGCGCTGATAGGCGTCGGCGACTTTCAGCACCTGGCCCTCGGCGAAGGGACGGCCGGCGATCTGCAACCCGATCGGGCAGCCGTTCCGGTCGAAGCCGCAGGGCACGCTGATCGCCGGCAGCCCCAGATAGTTGAAGGGCCGCGTGTTGGCCGAAACCGCCAGGAACCGGTGTTCCGTGCCGGGCGGGCCGTGGTCGATGTCGGTCTCGGCCAGGGTCGGCAGGCAGGTGCGGATGGTCGGTGTCGCCAGCACATCGACCTGGCTGAACACCGCCTGGGCGAAGGCCTTCAGGACCGGTCCGCGGCGACTGAGCGATTCGACGTAGTAGGGCGCCGGGATCGCATAGCCGGGATACATGCGCCCGCTGATATGCGCGCCATAGGCTTCCGGTGACGTGCGCATCCATTGCGCGTGGATCGTCGCCGCCTCCACCCGCGACACGATCGCGCCATAGGCGTTGATTTGGTCCATCAGCGGCAAGGTGACCGGGGTCACCACCGCGCCGCGATCAGTCAGCACCGACATGGCGCGCGCCAGGGCCTCCAGCACCGGGGTATCGGCGCCTTCGAGGAAATAGTTCGTCGGCAGCCCCACCCGCAGGCCGCGGATGTCGCCATCCAGCGCCGCTTCATAGGGCGGCACCGGTTCATGCGACGACGTGGGGTCCAGCGGGTCGTGACCGGCGATCACCCACAGGATGCGGGCGCAATCGCGCGCGGTGCGGGCCAGCGGGCCGACATTGTCGTGCGAGAACGACAGCGGCATCGCCCCATAGCGCGACACCCGGGTTTGCGTCGGCTTGAGCCCGGTCACGCCGCAAGCCGAGGCCGGCAGGCGGATCGATCCCCCGGTATCGGAGCCCAGCGCGGCATAGGTGAAGCGCGCGGCCACCGCCGCCCCGGACCCCGACGAGGACCCGCCGGTGATGTAGGGCAGGTTCCACGGATTGTGGCAGTCGCCGAAGGTCTTGTTGTGGCCGGTCGGGTTCTGCGCGAACTCCGCCATGTTCAGGCCGCCGAAGCTGTAAGCGCCGGCGGCGGCCAGGCGGGCGATCGCGGTGGCGGTGATCGACGGCCGGAAATCCTTGCGCAGCGCCGATCCGCAGGTGCTGAGGCGGCCGGCCTGGTAATACATGTCCTTGTGCGCCAGCGGCACGCCGTGCAGCAGCCCCAGCGGCGCCTTGGACCGGACGGCATGATCGGCGGCGGACGCGGCCGCCTCGGCGCCCGTGCGGTCCAGCCAGATCGTGGCATTCAGCTTCGGGTTGGTTCGGTCCAGGTTGGCCCAGCAGGCATCCAGCAGGTCCTTGGCCGAGGCTGTCCCGTCGCGCACCGCATCCGCGGCCTGGATCAGGGTGACGTTGGCAAGCTCGCTCACACTGGCGTCTCCTTCGTCGCCTGCAGCGCGGTTTCGAAGCTGGACGGCTCGTCTTCGAAGGCGATCGTGCCGCGCAGGGCCTCGAAGGCGGCGATGGTGGCGGCGAGGTCGGCGGCCATGCGGCGGCCGGGGTCGTTCGGCGGCAGGATGCCGAACCATCGCGCGATCGTTGCCTCGGTGTCGGTTCGTTTGGGCTTCATCGGGTCCTCCTGTGCGGCGGGCCCGAGTTGACCGCAAAAGACGCAGCACCGGCAATGGGAAAGCGCGGGCGCCTTGCCGTCTCGGACGGGTGACCGGCCAGGCCCCGTTCGGTCCCAGTTTGGCGGTCCCAGTTCGGCGGTCCCAGTTTGGCGTTGAGTCCCTCTGGCCGGGCCAGTATGACCGAACCGGACCCGCAGATCGACGGCCCGGCGGCGGGGCAGCCATCATCAGCGACGGAGACTTCATGATGCCAGACCCGACACCATTGCGGTTCGTGACACTCCTGGGCAGTTTGCGGCGCGGTTCCTACAATGCGGCGGTCGCCAGGGCGCTGCCCGCACTCGCACCACCCGGCGTGACGATCGAGCCGCTGGGGTCGGTCGGCGCGCTGCCGCTATATGACGCCGATCTGCAGGCCGAGGGGTTCCCGCCCGCGGTGCTGGCCATGGGCCAGGCGATCACGGCGGCGGATGGCGTGATCATCGTGACACCGGAATATAACTACTCGATCCCCGGCGGTCTGAAGAACGCGCTGGACTGGGTCTCGCGCCTGCCCACCGCCCCCTTTGCCGGCAAGCCGGTCGCGATCCAGTCCGGCTCGCCCGGGCTGTTCGGCGGTGCGCGCGTGCAGTATCACCTGCGCCAGGTTTTCGTGTTCCTGGACGCGCTCGTGTTGAACAAGCCCGAGGTGATGATCAGCCAGATCATGACGAAGGTGAACGCGGAAACCGGCGAACTGACGGATCCGGCAACCCGCGATTTCATCGCCGGCCAACTCGTGGCCTTCGCCGCCTTCGCGCGCCGGCAGAGATGAAGCCCTACCTCATCGGCCTTGCCCTGGGGGTGCGGGTGGGTGAGCCCCGTAGCGCGGTCGTCTGACTGGCGATCGCGTTCGGCCGCCGGCGCCCATAAAGGAACCCTGTTGCATGCCTGCACGCATCCTGGCCGCCCATGCCGATCCCGACCAGCCGGCCGCCACGTTCCGAACCATCGACGCGGTCCTGGCCGAGACGCCGGGCCATATCCTGTTCACCATCCTGGTCCACCATCCGTCCCTGAAGCAGTCGGAGCGTTTCTACAGCAACCAGCCGCAGGCCTATCCGGTGGGCGGGCGCAAGCCGGTGACCGATTCGCTTTGGATGCAGCAGGTGATCCATAACGGCAGGCCCTATATCGGCCGCACGCGCCAGGACATTGCGACCCACTTCTTCGATCACGGGTTGATCCATGCGCTGGGCTGCGACAGCATCCTGAACATGCCGGTGCGCTGGCGTGGCGAGACGATGGGCACGCTGAACCTGTGCCATCGCACCGGCCATTATGACGAGAGCCACCTGCCGGTTGTGCGGCTGATCGCGCAGCTCGCCTTGCCGGCGCTGTTGCTGATCAATCGGGCCTGAGCCGGTCCGCCTAGGCCGCCGCCGGGGTCAGCACGTCGCCCAGCTTATCCACCAGGTACTCCGCGTCCGCCGCTTCGAAGTCCTCCACCTGGGTCAGCACCCGGGTGATCACCCGGGCCCGGAACCGCTCCAGGTCGCGTGGCGCGCCATCGAAGCCGGTTTCGTTCACCACATCGACCGCGGCCTGAATCGCCGGCAGCAACGTCGCCGGCATGCCGGCCTTCCAATAGAGCGACACCAGGCCATTCCGCCCGGCATCGTGGATCAGCATCTGGGCGTTGGCGACCGGCACGTCGGCCCGTACCGCCATCGCCACTTCGAAAAACGCCACATCGCCCAGGCATAAAGCGCGCAGGATCAAGGTCGGGGTCAGCCGGCCATTGTGCTGCATCTGCGACACCAGGCGAAGCAGATCCTTCTCCCCCGCGCCGGCGCTCAGGCGGATGACCGCCTGTTCCCGCCCGCGCAGCACGATGTCGGAGGCGATGCTCGACGGCAGCGCATGGTGGCGGACCAGATGCTGTTGCAGCCGCTGCGAGACCAGCACGACCAGCCGTTCGGCGACGGTGACCGGCAGCGCGTTGCGCCGTACCATCCCCTCCTTCACCCCACGGCTATGGGCGAAGCGGTCCACCGCCTGGTTCAGGCTGGCCTCGGAGATGTGCGCGGTTTCGTTGTGCATCAGCACCGTCACCACGTGTTCGTCGGCATGCGCGATCAGCGCGCCGGACACCGGTTCGGGCAATTCGGGACGCGCGGCGATGGCGGCCTGCTTGGCGGGGGTACCGGTCTGGGCCAGCTCGACCAGATCGGCGTCGGTCAGGACGATCGAATCCGCCAGGATCGGCAGGGCGACAGCCTCCACGTCGGCGGCCAGCCGTACCGCCACGTCGTGCGGCAAATGCGGCGAGTGCCGCAGGCTGTGCGCCAAAGCCGAACGAACGGTCACCTCGATGTCCTTGGCCATCACGCGCACGATATCCTGCGCGATCGCCAGTTCCGTGGGCGCCATGCTCGGCCCGTCGAGCTCGTGCGCGAGCTTGCCGATGAGCTCCGCCCGCAACTCCGGCGAGGGATTGGTGAGCAGTCGGGCGACGTCCGCCTGGGAAAGGGAGTCTGTCATAGGCTCGTCAATGCCAGATATGAGTAAACCAAGTGTTAACGCGGCGGGTCGGACGCAAAAAAGATTTCCAGCCGCGGGCGTTGGCATCAGGCCGACCCGGCGCGCCCCGGTGTCGTGCCGAAGGTTGCTCTGAAG
>Ga0302202_10007200_pt1 | contig 10814 bp, 12 predicted proteins | sample II_Bog_N3_3_FD_194579 | JGI IMG/M metagenome (GOLD analysis project Ga0302202, IMG submission 194579) | Peat permafrost microbial communities from Stordalen Mire near Abisko, Sweden - II_Bog_N3_3 | ecosystem: Environmental > Terrestrial > Soil > Wetlands > Peat | place: Sweden: Abisko... | reverse complement strand
CGCCGGGTCGACCACCACCACCATCAGGTTGAGGGAGAGGCTGGAGATGTAGGGGAAGGGGTGACCGGGGTCGACCGCGAGGGGGGTCAGCACCGGGAAGATCCGCTCCTCGAAGACCTTGTCCAGAAACGCCCTGTCGTCCTCGTCCAGGCTCGACCAGTCGCTGAAGCGGATGCCGTGGCTGTCGAGGTGGGGCACCACCCCCTGCAGGAAGGCGCGCGCCTGGCGGGTGTACAGCTCGACCACCTTGAGCCGGATCGCCCGGATCTGTGCCTGCGGCCCGTGGGGGTCGGAGGCGGCGCTCTCGAGCCCGGCCGCGAGCTGCTTGAGGCCGCCGACCCGGACCTGGAAGAACTCGTCCAGCGCCCGGCTCGCGATGGCCAGGAAGCGCGCCCGCTCAATTGCCGGGAGGCTCTCGTCCTCGGCCTGGGCCAGCACCCGCGCGTTGAAGTCGAGCCAGGAGAGCTCGCGGTTGATCAGGACGTCGGTGACGTCGAACGGGGCGGGGGAGGCTGCGGGCACGTGGGGGGTGGGGGAGGGGCGGGCCTTCGCCGGCGTGGAAGCGGTTGGCGTTTCAGGAGCGAGGGAGGCGGCGGCCTTCGCCGGCGGGGAAGCGGTTGCCGGCTCAGGAGCGCGGGAGGCGGCGGGCAGCGCGGGAGCGGAAGAGCCCGAAAGCTCGGCGTGCGTGGGCGTGCCATCACGGACCACGACATCCAAGGTGGGCTGGTCCGGGTCGCCCCCATTGGCACTCGCCAACCCGGATTTCGTGGTCACCGGCCTGTGGGCTCTTGCGCGTTCAGCTGGCACCTGAGCAATTGTGCCTCACCCCGATCGCATGCGGGCCGAAGGTTTCACGGCACAATGAGGTCGTGACACGACCGGCAGACGTCAATGCGCCAGTCGCGCCGTGACGGGCGCGGATAGCGCGGCCGAGCTCGCCGTCCAGGCCGGTGCCTGGCGGCTGTCCGGGGCCGGTGCCACCGACTGCGGCCCCAAGCGGCGTGAGAACCAGGACGCCTTCCGGCTCGTGGCCCTGGACGGAGCCGGCCTCGGCCTGATCCTGGCGGACGGGATGGGCGGCCAGAGCGGGGGCCGGGAGGCCGCCGAAGCGGCGGTCGCCGGCGCTGCCGATCGGCTCGGGGCGCCGGGTGGCGGTGCTGCCGGCCACTTCGGGGCGCCGGTCGCTGGTGCTGCCGGCCAACTTGGGGCGCCGGTCGCCGGCGCTGCCGATCGGCTCGGGGCGCCGGGGGGAGGCGACGGGCGGCTGCGCGAGGTGATCGCCGTGGCCAATGCCGCCGTCGCCCAAGTGCGCCTCCAGCTGGGGGGCAACCCGGGTACCACCATGGTCGTCGCGGTCATCGAGGCGGGACGGCTGACCCTGGCCCACGCCGGCGACAGCCGGGCCTACCTGCTCCGCGACGGGGAGGCGACCCAGCTCACCGCCGACCACAGCGTCACCGGCGAGCGGGTGCGCGCCGGCACCCTGGACGCGGAGACCGCCCGCCACGACCCCCGGCGCAACTACGTGACCCGGGCGCTGCTCGGCGACCCGGTGGAGCCCGACGTCGCCGAGCTGGCGCTGATCTCCGGGGACGTGGTCGTGCTCTGCACCGACGGGCTCTGGGAGCCCCTCACCGACGGCCAGATCGACGGCCTGGCCGGGGGCGACGCGGCCCCGGCGGAGGGCGCGCGCCGGCTGGTCGACGCGGCCCTTGCCGCCGGCGCCACCGACAACGTCACCGCCGTGGTGGCCCGCCTCGACCTCGCCTGAGAGGGGAGCGGAAACCTCCCGAACTCGCAGTCCACTTCCGGGGGCTCCCCGCATCGCCTCGCCGGCCTCGCGCGGCGACCGCACCCGGCGGCTCGGTATCATTCGCCCGCTTCTACCGCCCCGTTCCCAGGGCGAGGAGGGATCTCCCGACATGGCTCGCTTCTACGCTCAGATCTGCACGGTGGCCTTCCTGATCGTCACCATCGGCGGTTTCTTCGTGGGCAATGCCGTCACGGTCGCCCACGGCCAGGCGGTCGGCAACGTCGACGGGATGCAGCTCCACCTGACCTACGTCCGGGACATCCTCGACCTGATCCTGCTGGCCGCCTTCGCCTACGTCGGCTTCATGGCCAACCGCCGGATCGGGCGGATCGTCACCGGGGTGGCGGGCGTGGTCCTGCTGATCCTGGCGGTGGTCGGATTCCTCTTCGTCGACACCACCCGGGGCAGCCGGTCGTTCCTCGACCTGCACTTCACCCTCGCGATCAACATCTTTGACCTGGTGGTCGGCGTCCTCGCCATCCTCGCCGCGCTCGGCACGGTCGAGGACGAGGGCCCCACGAGCATCATCCGGCCGGCCTCTTCCTGAGCGGCGCTCGAAGCCGCCCATAGCTGCATCGGCTCGAAGCCGCCCATAGCTGCGTCGGCTCGTCCGCGTGCTCGGTCACGCACGTCAGTGCGCTCCCTCGCCCTGCTCCTCGCCTCCTTGCTCTGAGCGACCCGGACGCCGCTCCCGGCAGCCGTGTGGCGACCGAGGCTACCGGTGACCGTTCTGCGGGGTGGCTCGGAAGGTCGTCTCGGCCTCCTCGCGGTGGCGCCGGCGCTCGAGCTGCTCGCGGGCCAGAGCCGCCGCTTCTGCCACCACCGGGGCGACGTGCTGGGCCGTCCTCTGCGCGGTGTCGATCCCGTCGCGTGCCGCCCTGCTGAAGGCACGCAGCTGGGCTCGGGTGCGCTCGCCCGACTGCGGGGCGATCCAGAGGCCGATCAGCGTGCCCGCGACCGCTCCATGGACAAAGCCTCTGATGTAGCCCATCTCTCCGCCTCCCGACCTGCCGCCGCCGCTGCTCGTGTCCCGCTCTCACCGTATCAGCAATCCGCCCGGGGCGTTGTCGGTTCTCAGGGCGGGGCGGCGAGGGAGCGGCTGGGGAGCGACCGGGGGGCGGCCGGGGAGCGGCCGGGGGGTGGCTGGGGAGCTGCTGGGGAGCGACAGGACGGACAGCCTGCGTGCCAGAGTTGCCCCCATGGACATGGCCTTCGCCTTCCTCGCCGACCACGCGTCTGTCCCCCCCGACGGCAAGCTCTACGTGCTGGGCGGCGGCATCAACACCCTGGGTCTCCCCGCCATCCCCGGCCGGGTGGCCTTCGATATCGTCGGCGGCTTCCGCTTCACGACCGCCGACTCGCACAGCGTTCAGACCGTCGAGCTCCGCCTCGTGGACGCCGACGGCAAGCTGGTGATGCCACCGGCCACGCTCAAGTTCCAGGCGGCCGCGGCCATCCCACCCGATCAGGGCGAGGTGCTGATCAGCACGGTCACCCACATGGCTCCGATGTTCGGTGACCAGGGACGCTACCGGGCCGAGTACTGGACCGAGGGCCGGTTGCTCGCCTGGGTCGGCGTCACCGTCAGCGTGGTCGTGCAGCCCGCTTCGGGACCGCAGCCGGCCTGACCCTCGCTCCGGCGGGCGGGCCCACTCGACACTGAAACCCTACCGGCTTCTGGCCGCCGCCGCGGTGACCGGAGCGTCGCTCGAGGAGTTAGAGGGGCGCTTCACGGATGAGTTAGGGGGGCTCTTCACAGATGACGGTGTAGCGCTGGGCGTCGGCCTGCAATCGTCAGCGGAACGTCACGCGGGTCGCTTCCTGCTTGCCTTGGGCAAAACCGGCACGGGCGGCCGGGATACGGGTCGCGGGATCGGTCAGGTTCGTGCCAAATGCGGCTCGGGAATCGGCGTCCGGCGTGATCACCTCGACGCGGCTGCCCTGCTTGCGCAGGGCCTCGACCTGGCTTGCCAGGTCCGTGCCCCATTCCGGTGGTCTGCGCAGGCCCTCGAACTGGCCTGCCGGGTCCGCGCCCCGTTGCGGTGGTGTCCCGCCCCGTCCGCCCAACGGCGAAAGCACCACGACGTTCGCATAGCCCGAGGCAAGGTCGGCGTTGTCGGGGGAGCGCACGCCACCGTCGATGTAGGGAGTGCCGTTGATGCTGACCGTGGGGACTAGACCGGGCAGCGCGGTGCTCGCGGTGACCGCGTCCACCAGGTCGGCGCCGGAATCGCGGTCGAACGCAACCAACTCGCCCGTGTGCGCGTCGATGGCGGTCACGATCATCGGCCGGTCCGGCCATTCAGGGCGAGGCAACCGAGCGGCGACTATTGCGCGCCGCTGTCCCGCCCCGGGTCCGAGTATGGAGTCGCTCTCCAATCCGAACGCGCCCATCGCACGTTGTAGATCGGCTGCCGAGGTGGCGGCGGCGGAGATGGCCCTCATCCGCTCGTACACCGTGGCCGTCGGCAGCGAGGGCGGCCGTTCCTGGCTCTGTCCGACCCGTCGAACCGGCGGGGACAGCACCGAGGCCAACAGTTCGGCCGGCGGCATACCGCTGCGCACCTGCGCTGCCGCGGTGGCACCGGCCGAGGTGCCGATCACCAAATCGGCGGCCTCTGTCATATCGAGACCAGCTTCGGCCAGGCCTGCGATGACACCGATCTCCCACGCATTTCCGGCAGCCCCACCACCACCGAGAACCAGAGCAAGGTTGTGAACCATCTGCCCACTATGTCAGCCCGTGGAGACTCCTGTCCACCGGAACACCAAAACCGTGCCTTACGGCCGGTGCGATAGCTCGAAAGCTGAGCGGTCAGGCCGCCGTGGGAGGATCGGGCGCCCGGCCTGGGGGAACTGCCTCGCTGTCGTTCGATGGCGGAGCGGTCAGCCCGCTCAGCAGGTGTCGGGGGCCCGAGGGCGAGCCCAGCCTCGGGCCGGGCCGTAGTCATCTGCCACCGGCGGCAGGGCAACGACACCCTCGTCGGTGCGGATCAGGCGCCAGCCGCCCTCGTGCACCTTCCAGTGGTGGGCCCGGCAGATGGTGACAAGATTGGCAAGATCAGTCGAGCCGCCCTGGGCCCAGTGGCGGAGGTGGTGCACCTCGCCCCACGACGCCGGCCGATGGCAGCCGGGCCAGACGCAGCCCCGGTCCCGGGCCTGGACCGCCCGGCGGGTCGCCGTCGCCGGCACCCGGGTGGCCTGGCCCACGTCGATCACCGCGGAGTCGGCGCCGAAGACCACCCGGGTCACGCCAGCATCGCAACCCAGCCGGCGCGCGGTCTCAGCGGCGATCGGCCCGCCCAGGTCCAGCTCGGCGGCCGGAGCACCCTCCCGCCCCTGGAAGGTCGCCAGGGTGGCGGTGACCTGGAGGTGAGGCCGCTGACCCGCGTGCCGGGGCAGCACCCCGCCGTCCAGGGTGTGGCCGGCCAGCTCCACCAGGGCATCGGCGAAGCGCCGCTCCCGACTCCGGTCGTCACCCTCTCCGGAGGGACGGGCGAGCGGCTCCAGGGCGGTGCGCAGGAGAGCACCCCCCTCGCTGTCGAGGAAGCCCCGGAGGCAGAGAGCGCCACCCTCGACGGCCTTCAGCTCCAGGAAACGGGCCTCCACCTGCTCGACCTGCTCGCTGAGGAAGCGGCGGGGATCGGCGGTATGGCGCAGGTGGGCGCAGTCGCGGCGGAGCTCGGCGACCGAATGGTCCCGGGCCCGGGAGAGCAGCGCCCGCTCGTCGAACGTGGGCGGGAGCGGGGCGCCCGGCGCGGCGGAACCAGGATCGGCGGCATCCGGCAGGCCGGTGGCGAGGAGGTCCACGGCGACGACGGGCAGACCCCCGATCCAGTCGGCAGCTCTCGCCATCAACGCCAGGTGGGCGTACCCGATCTCGCCCGCGACCAGGGCGCGGGTACTCTCCGGCATCCGGGAAGCCTGCTGCCCGACCACCAGGGCGTTCCAGGCGGCGGTCCCGGTCAGGTGGCACTCCTCCTTGACCCAGTCGGTCGGAGCGTTGTGCCCCAGCCACTCGTCCTCCCCGCAGGCGGCCAGCTCGGTGACCATGCCGGCGAACTCCAGCTCCATCCGGTCGATGAGGCGGCGCCAGCCCACCATCTCGTCGCGAACCACCTCTCCGGGCCGCTCACCGCGGGGACGGGAGACGAAGCGCGCGAGGGCGGCACCGACGGCGGCGAGATCCTCGCCGACGCCCCCGCGAAGCCCCACCTCTCGGACGGTCATCGCCTGCGATTATGCCAAACGCGCGTTCGCATTGTCAAGACGAACACACACGGCGGGATGCATGCTCGAGTCGGTGTTGCCCGACCAAGTGTTCAGGGTGAAACATGGCATCCGCCTAGCGGGACGGCGGCGCGCGCTCATATGATCTCGGCTATGCACCCGACCCAGCGTGCGGCGCTCCTCGGCACCGATCTCATGCTGGCCAGCCGCCTCCGTTCGGCGCTCTCGGGAGACGGGGTCGGTCTGATCGAGGCCACCAGGGACGACCTCCTCCCTCTGGTGCCGCTCCTTTTCGTGGATCTCAACCACGACGCCGAGAACCGGCTCGAGGCCATCTCCCGCCTGCGCAGCCGCAATCCGTCCGCGACCATCGTCGGCTTCTGCAATCACGAGGAGAAGGGGCTGATCCGCCGGGCGGTCGCCGCCGGGTCCGATCAGGTGGTCGCCAATCGCAGCCTTCCCGAGGCGGCCCTCCGCCTGCTGGGCCGGGCGGCCGATCCCGACCTCCCCGGATGAGCTCCGACCCGAGCCCGCGCCTCGACGCTGAACTGGCCACCGTCGCCGCTCGGATGGTCGAGATCCGCCGCGACCTCCATCGCCATCCCGAGCTCTCCCATCAGGAGACCCGGACCGCGCGGTTCGCGGCGGCGCGCTGCCGGGAGCTGGGTTACACGGTGCATGAGGGCGTCGGCGGCACCGGGGTGATCGCGGACCTTCAGGGCCGCGGCCCCGGCCCGACCGTGATGTACCGCGCCGACATGGACGCCCTACCCGTCGACGAGGCCGACGGTGACCGGCCGGTTCGCTCCGAGGTGCCCGGGGTCATGCACGCCTGCGGTCACGACGGGCATGTCGCCATCGCGCTCGGTGTCGCCGAGGTGATGGCCGGGCTCCGCGATGAGTGGAGGGGGACGCTCCGGCTCTGTTTCCAACCCGCCGAGGAGATCGCCGGCGGTGCGGAGCCGATGATCGAGGCGGGCGCTCTCGAGGGCGTCGAGCGGGTGCTCGGGCTCCACCTCTGGACGCCGCTCGACACCGGCCGGGTGGCGGTCACGGGCGGCCCCCTCTTCGGCAGCGCCGACGAGTTCCGGATGGTCATCCGCGGGACGGGGGGCCATGGTGGCCTTCCCCACCTCAGTGTCGATCCCGTGGTCGCCGCGGCCCACGTGGTGGTCGCGCTCCAGACCCTCGTCTCGCGGGAGGTCGCCCCCGACCAGCCGGTGGTGGTCACCGTCGGCATGATCCGGGGAGGGCGGGCTCACAACATCATCGCCGAGGAGGTGCAGCTGAATGGCACCGTCCGCGCCCCCGACGAGGCCCTCCGGGCGAGCGTGATGCGGCGCGTGGAGGAGGTGGCCCGGGCGGTGGCCGGCGGCCTCCGCGCCCAGGTCGAGTTCGAGATGGTGGCCGGCTGCCCGCCGGTGGTCAACGACCCGGACTCCGCGGAGACCGTACGCCGGGCGGCGGTGGAGGCGGTCGGGGAGGCCAACGTCGAGTTTGCCCGCCCGCTCACGGTCGGCGACGACATGGCCTGCTTCCTGGAGCACGTGCCCGGCTGTTACTTCCTGGTCGGCGCCGGTGACCCGGCCACGGCGGTGCGGCCGCCCCACCACCACGCTCGATTCGACATCGACGAGGGGGCGCTCCCGGTCGGGCTCTCGACCGCGATCCGAGCGCTGCTGGCATGGCTGAGATGAGGCGTGGGTTCGTACCTCTGGCCCTCCCCGAGATGGACGAGGGCGAGCCGGACCTGAGCCCGCGACCCGCGTCCGCGTCGGCCACCGAGCTCAGCCAGATGATGGAGATCGAACACGCCAATAACGCCGGCAACGTGCACGGCGGGACGATCCTCCGTCTGGTCGACAGCGCCGCCGGTATTGCCGCCATCAAGCACGCCCGCCGGCGGGTGGTGACCGCCGCCATCGACGAGATGAGCTTCCTGGAGCCGGTCCTCATCGGCGACGTGCTCACCGTCCGGGCGATGGTCAACGACGTCCACCGATCCTCCATGGAGGTCGGGGTGAGGGTGGACGTGGAGACCCTCCCCGACGGCAGGCGGCACCACGTCGCGAGCGCCCATCTCGTCTACGTCGCGCTCGACCGGGACGGCAAGCCGGCCCCCGTGGCTCCGGTGATCGCGGAGACCCCGCAGGAGATCCTCCGCCAGGCCCAGGCGAGGGTCCGGCGTGAGCAGCGGCTGCTCCGCAAGGCGGCGCTCGACCAGGCCGGTGGGGGCAGCGGAAAGCAGGCCTGACGCTACGATGGCGCTGTGACCGAGGAGAGGAAGAGAGCGGTGGACGAGGGAGCGGGCCCGTCCGCCCAGATTCGCGTTCGTGACGCCAGCCGCAAGATGCCGGGCCCCCGCCAATTCGTCCGCTATGCCTTCTATCGGGTGATGCCCGAGTGGCGCCGTCGCTCCGCCGTACAGCGCGCCGAAGACCGCGCCGAGTTCGCCGCCGTCGTCGAGGAGATGGCGGGTCGGGACGGGGTCATCCTGCGCAGCTACAGCCTGGTGGGCACCCGCGGCGACGCCGACCTGATGCTCTGGTCGGTGAGCGAGCGGCTCGACGAGTTCCAGGAGCTGGCCGCCCGGCTGAACGCGACCGCGCTGGCCGCCTACCTCGAGCAGCCGTACAGCTACTTCGCGATGACCAAGCGGAGCAGCTATGTGGAGCGGCACGTGCATGAGGACGGCTCACCCCAGGAGGGGAGAAGCAGCCGTCTGATCATCCTGCCCACCGAGCGCAAATACCTCTTCGTCTATCCCTTCGTGAAGACGCGCACCTGGTATCGCCTCGGCCCCGAGGAGCGGCAGCGCCAGATGGACGAGCACATCGCCATGGGCCACCGCTATCCCGGGGTGAAGATCAATACGACGTATTCGTACGGTCTCGATGACCAGGAGTTCGTGGTCGCTTTCGAGAGTGATTCGGTGAGCGACTTCCTCGACCTGGTCCAGGAGATGCGGGCCAGCGAGGCGTCCACGCACACCGTGCGCGACGTGCCCTCGTTCACCTGCGTGGCGACGCCGATCGCAGAGGCGCTGGCGGCTCTGGGGTAGGCGAGAGAGGCGCGTTGCGGCTGCTTCTCGGCGACGGACGCATCTCCGCGACGGCCGCCTCGACGCCGCCGGTTGATCAGACGGCCACGATGGGAACGAGCTGCTCCAAGCCGACGAAGTCCGCGGGATTGCGGGTGTAGAGCTGCGCTGAGTGGGCGTGCGCGGTCGCGGCGATCAGCAGGTCCATGGTCCGGGCTCGCGGCTGGCGGCCGATGGCGGCCACCTGGGCGGCAATCTGTCCGTAGCTGGAGGCGACGGACTCGTCGACCGGGAGAGCGTCGAATCGGTGCTGCAGGAGGCTCAGACGGCGCAGCCGCTCGGCACGGACCATAGGGTCGGTGGCCACCAGCACCCCGAAATGAAGTTCGGCGAGGGTGACCGCGCTGATCGCGAGCTCCCCTTCAAGGTGAGCCACATCGCCGGCGATCACCACACTCGTGTCGAGCAGGGCCCTCACCGGGGCGCCCAGGGGTCGCGCACCAGCTGGTCGAGGCGGTCACGGTCCTGATCCCACAAGGGGTCACCGGGTCCGGCGAACAGCTCGGCGATGTCGTCGTAGCCGCGCCAGACCTGCGGGACGAGGGGCACCAAGCGCGCGCTCGGCCGGGCGGCGACGGTGATGGTGATCTCCTCGCCGGCCTCAGCCCGGCGGACGAGCTCGGACGCTCGCTGGCGAAGCTCTCGAAGTCCTACGATGGCCATACCGGTAACGTAGCACAAGTTACTCTTGTGCTACATCCATCGAGGGCACGTCTGGGCGGCAGCGGCACAGATCTGCGGGGAACGGGCCCTCAGCCAGTCGAGGCGGCCCGGATGGCGGCGTCCAGCACCTCCATCAGGTGCATGACCCGCACCTGTGGAGCATGCCGCCGGGCTCCCACGCGCAGCTGCACCAGGCAGGAGACGTTCTCGGTCACGAGCACGTCAGCACCCGTCGCCACCACGTGCTCGAACTTGCGGGCGAGGATGGCGTCGCTGTGCTCGGGCTGGCCGGTGGCGTAGCTGCCGGGGCCTCCGCAGCACATCGCCGCCTCCTCGAGCGGGGTGATGCGCAGCTCGGGGATGGGCGCGAGCAGCGCGCGGGCCACCCCGCGCTCCGGACCGTCGATGGACAGCGAGCAGGGCTCGTCGATGGTGACGTGCCAGGGCAGCGGTCCCAGCGGGGCGCGCCACCCCGTTCGCTCCAGGCGAACGCTGGCGAGATCGGTGACGTCCGCCACCCGCCGTGCCGCGTCCCCGAGGACCGGGTTGTCGCCCAGGATGCGGCCGTAGCGGCGGACGTGACCCACGCAGCTCGCCACGTCCCCGACCAACCCGTCCACCTCGAGATCCGCCAGCCCGGTGACGGTTCGCTTCGCCATCTCCCGCACTGCCGGCCCGTCGCCGAGGCTCTGCGCCGGCAGCCCGAAGCAGCCCAGCTCGGGCGCCTCCAGCTCCCATCCATTGGCGAGCAGCACCCGCATCGCCGCCTCGGTCGCCTCCGGAGCGACCAGGTTCTGGTAGCAGCAGATCAGGAAACCGAGCCGGCCGCGCACCGGCGGGGTCACCGCGGGGAGGCCGGCGACGCGCTGATCGGCCCGGCGCCGGGCCAGCGGACCAATTCTCTCCGCCATCCCCCCCACGGTCCCGATCCAGCGGGTGATGTGCAGCCCGCGGGCGGCGGCGTGGAGCCCGGTCACCTGGGCTGCGCGGGAGAGACGGTGGAGGGTG
>Ga0302202_10007195_pt1 | contig 10820 bp, 9 predicted proteins | sample II_Bog_N3_3_FD_194579 | JGI IMG/M metagenome (GOLD analysis project Ga0302202, IMG submission 194579) | Peat permafrost microbial communities from Stordalen Mire near Abisko, Sweden - II_Bog_N3_3 | ecosystem: Environmental > Terrestrial > Soil > Wetlands > Peat | place: Sweden: Abisko, Stordalen... | reverse complement strand
GCCGGCCAGCGTCTGCGTGTGATCGTTCAAGACGGTCCCCTCGATCGTGATGGCGGAAGGCGCCGCCGGTGTCGCGAAAGCGCGCCCCCGCATGTCTTCCGACACGGTCACGTCGACCCTACCGGGCCAAATGATGGAGCGGCCGCTCCTCATCTCGAACATCCTCGCGCACGCGGTGAAGAATCATCCCCGCCGCGGGATCGTCGCCCGCGACGAGACGGGCCTCGTCCGCTTCACCTACGACGCCTTCGCGCGGCGCGTGGGGCAGTTGGCGAACGCGCTGCAGCGGCTGGGCGTCCGGCCCGGCGACCGCGTGGCGAGTTTCGGCTGGAACAGCCACCGCCACCTCGAGCTCTACTACGCCGTTCCGTCGATGGGCGCGGTGCTGCACACGGTCAACATCCGGCTCTTCCCGGGCCAAGTTGCGGGGACGATCGCGCACGCCGGCGACCGCATCGTGTTCGTCGACGGCGCGCTCGCCGGCGCCGTGCGGGCCGCGATCGCCGCCGATCCGGCGCTCGCCGATTGTCGCTTCGTCATCATGGGCGCGGCGCAAGAAACCTTGCCGAACGCGCTCGATTACGAGTCGCTGCTCGACGAGGAGCCGGCGGAGTTCGCATGGCCGTCGTTTCCCGAAACGAGCGCCGCGCTGCTCTGCTACACCTCGGCCACGACCTCCGATCCCAAGGCCGTGCTCTTCTCGCACCGCTCGACGTATCTGCACGCGCTGGGGCTGATGGCCGCGGACGTGTTCGGCCTCGCCGAGCGCGACGTGGTGCTGCCGGTGGTGCCGATGTTTCACGTCAACGCCTGGGGCTTGCCGTACGTTTGCCCGCTCGCCGGCGCGTCGCTCGTGCTGCCCGGCGCGCGGCTCGACGCGCCGTCGCTGCTCGACCTGATCGAGAGCGAAGGCGTCACGTTCGCCGCCGGCGTGCCGACCGTCTGGCTCGCCGTGCGCGACGAGATGCGCGCGCGCGAGCGCTCGCCGCAAACGCTCGAGCGCATCACCGTCGGCGGCTCGGCCGTACCGCCCGCGCTTTTCGATGAGTTGGAAAAATGCGGCATTCGCGTGATTCACGCGTGGGGCATGACGGAGATGAGCCCGCTCGGAACCGTGAACGCGGTCACGGCCGAACTCGCCGCCGCGGCGCCCGCGGAGCGCCGGCGCGAACGGCTCAAGCAAGGCGCGTTTTCGCCGCTCGTCGACTGGCAAATACGCGATGACGACGGCAACGCGGTGCCGGCCGACGGCGTCGCGCGCGGCGAATTGTGGGTGCGCGGCCCGGCCGTCGCAGCGGCGTATTACCGCAACGAAGCGGCAACCGCGACGGCATTTGCTGACGGCTGGTTCCGCACCGGCGACATCGTCACGATCGACTCGCACGGCTTCATGGAGATCGTCGACCGCGCCAAGGATCTGGTCAAATCGGGCGGCGAGTGGATCAGTTCGGTCGAGGTCGAGAACGCGCTGATGGGCCACCCGGCGGTGCGCGAAGCGTGTGTGTTCGGCGTCACGCACGAGCGCTGGATCGAGCGTCCGGTTGCGGCGGTCGTGCTGCGCGACGGCGTGTCGGCGGACGCCGAGGAGCTGCGCGCGTGGCTCGCCGATCGCATCGCGAAGTGGTGGATTCCGGATCGCATCGTGTTCCTCGAGAGCATCCCGCGGACCGGCGTCGGCAAGTTTCTCAAACGCGAACTCCGAGAGCGTTACGCCACCCTCTTGACATCCGGCGCGGATGTTGTTGCGAAAAATCCTTCAGGATGATATAACGTATGCAACACTAGCCGGCGGATGCCCGCACGGCCCCGTCGGTAGCACCACTCGCGCAAGCGAATGGAGAGAGGACTATCGAAACCATGGCTGTTCGTAAGAAAGCCACGCGTAAGAAGTCAACTTCGGCAAAGAAGACCGCCAAGAAGAAGACGACCGCGCGTAAGGCAGCCCCCCGTAAGAAGACTGCGGCGAAGAAAACCGCCAAGAAGTCGACCCGCAAGAAAGCGGCTAAAAAGACCGCCAAGAAAAAGACGGTAAAGAAAGCCGCCAAGAAAACGACCCGCAAAAAGGCCGCCAAAAAGAAGACCGGAGCTAAGAAGGTCGTCAAGAAGGCCGCCGCCCGGAAGAAAGCCGCCGCTCCCCGTCGTAAGAAGGCTACTGCGGCCTAACTACGATCACGAAGGGTGACGAGCGAGTCGCTAAAAACGGCTCGCTCTTTTTTTATGTATCTCGACGGATTTCCGGAACTCGCCTACTCCCGCCTCATCCGTAAGCGCGCCCGCGGCGTCCCGATCCGCGATGGCGGGCGGGCGTGCGCCATTGCCTGGATGGCCGACGGCACGATCCTCACGCCCAACACGATCGTCCGCTTCGACGTGGCCGAGGGCGAGAAGGCACCCCGTCGACTGGCCGACGCCTTCCAGCAGACCAACGCCGGGTCGATCCGCTACTTCGGCGGGGACGATGTCGTCCGTGGGGCCCTCAAGGGGATCGAGCTCGATATCGTCGTCGACGGCGCGGCGTTCGTCTTCCACCACGTCCCGCCGCTCTCGGTCAAAGTGAACCTGCGCGAGGGCTCGATGCGCGACACGCTGGTGCTGGGCGAACTCGCGCGCGAGCAAGCCGCCAGCATGGACGATCCCAAGATCCTGATCGCCGAGATCGGCCACGAGGCCGTCGGCGTCGCGATCACCGACACGATCGACAAGAACTGGACCGAACTCCGGGTGGCCGTCCACCAGCCGCACCGCGGCAACGGCTACGGGGCGGCGATCGCCGCGACGGCCGCGGACCGGCTCGTCGCGACCGAAGGCCGGCTCGTCTGCGCCGGCATCCACACGATGGACGAACGCAGCCGGCTCACGCTCGAGCGCGGCGGGTTCCGTCTGGTCGACTACTACTTCACGGCCGCGCGCAAGCTCCATAACTGACCGCGAACGCGCCTACGAGAGCAGGCGCGTCTCGGCCAGGTCGATGTCGTACTGGATGCGGCGGAACACGTCGTCGGTAATCTCCCCGGCATAGCGCAGATCGTTGAGCGCGCTGCGCTCGGCGCCGATCGTTTCACTGACCAGGAAGCGCTCGATCTCGTGCTGCGCCGCGTCGCCCACTCCGACCACACCGTCCATGTGCGCGCGGAAATGCACCGCGTCGTCGGCGTACTTCCCTTGCAGCCGGCCCGCGATCTCCCAGTGCACCGTGGTCGTGAAGCCCGCCTCGAGCGCGGCGAGGCGCCGCAGCGCGGCCTCGGCGATCCGCACGCGCGCTTTGGCGATCACCGCGTCGCCGCCCTCAGGTTCGACGATGTGGAAGCGCCGTAAGACCAGCGGCAACGTCAAGCCTTGCCCGAGTAGCGTCACCAGAATCACCGCGAACGTGACGAACAGGATGAGGTCGCGCGCCGGAAAGGGCGCGCCGCCGGCGACGGTATTCGGCAGCGAGAGCGCCGCGGCGAGCGAGACGATCCCGCGCATCCCGGCCCAGCCGAGGACGAACGTCCAACTGAGCGGCGGGATCTCGCCCTCGCGTTCGGCCAACCCGCGATCGGCCATCTGGCGCACGCGTGACACCGCGAACACCCACGCCAGCCTCACGAGGATCACGGCCACGGAAATGCCGAGCCCGTACTCCAGCAGCGTGCGCGCCGGGAAGATCGCCAGTTCCGCGAAGATCGAGCGCAACTGCAGGCCGAGCAAGATGAACAGCGCGCCGTTGAACACGAAAAACAGCGTGTTCCAGACGCTGCGCGCGACCAGCCGCGTTTCGGGCGTATACATGCCGCCGCCGGCGCGACTCGCATACATCCCGGCGGCAGCGGCGGCGAGCACGCCCGACGCGCCGATCCGATCGGCCGCGAGGTAGACCAGAAACGGCGTGACGAGCGTGATCGTCACGGAGATCACTTCGTCGGTGAGGCCGCAATCGTGCAGAAAGCGCGTCGCGCGGGTGACGAGGAAGCCGCCCAGAATCCCGACGCCGAGTCCGACGATCGCGACGTACGCGAACTGCACCAGCGCGCCGCCGAGCGAGAACGCGCCGATCATGACCGACGCCACGGCGAACTTGTAGAGCACGAGCCCGGTCGCGTCGTTGATCAGGCTCTCGCCGCCGAGGATGACCTGCAGGCGGCTCGGCATGCCCGTTTCCTCGGCGATGGCGTCGGTCGCGACCGTATCCGTCGGCGAGAGGATCGCACCCAGCACGAAGCCCACGTCGAGCGGCAGGCCGATGAGCCAATGCGCCACGTAGGCGACGGTAACCGACGTGACGACCACGAGCCCCGTCGCCAGCAGCGCGATCGGCTGGATATACCGTTTAAACTGCCGCCAGTCGGTGACGAACGCATCGCCGAAGATCAGCGGCGGCAAAAACACCAGGAACACCAACTCCGGCGCGAGCTTGAGCACCGGCATCCCCGGCACAAACGCCAGCACGATGCCGCCCAGCAAAAAGACGATCGGATACGGCTGACGCGACCACTTGGCCACGACGGCCAACACCGCAACTAGCGCCAGCACCAAAAAAATGGAGAGCTCGTCCACGCCAAGAGATGCTTCGCGAAAGCCCCCTTGTCATCCCGAGCGGAGCGCGTAGGCGCGTAGTCGAGGGACAGCCGCAATCGTCGTACGAGGGGGACCGCCGTAAGCGTCGCGCTTGGTGGCGACTGGCGCAAGCGTCACGCTTGGTGGCGGTCCCCGACTACGCGCCTACGCGCTCCGCTCGGGATGACAGGGGCGGTGCGGTGCGCTGCGCTCATTCTTTCGAACTTGGAGCGGCTCTCCAACGGAGAGACGCTCCTACCTTTGGCGGTAACGCGCCGGCAGCTTGTCACGCGGCAGCACAACATGCTCGACGGTCATCGCGACCGTCGCGCGCCGACCCTGTCATCGCGACCGTCGCGCGCCGACCCTGTCATCGCGACCGTCGCGCGCCGACCCTGTCATCGCGACCGTCGCGCGCCGACCCTGTCATCGCGACCGTCGCGCGCCGACCCTGTCATCCCGAGCGGAGCGCGTAGGCGCGTAGTCGAGGGACAGCCGCAATCGTCGAGCTTGGGGGAGAGTCGCTACACCGCGCGCAGGCGGCGGTTGGCGGCGAAAGTCCAGCACATCGCGACGGTGCAGACGATCCCCGCGCCGAGCAGGACGTAACGCAAATCGACGAAGCGCGCGATCGAGCCGATCACGAGCGCACCGCCCGGAATGAAGCCCAGCAGGATCATCGAGTACACGGAGACGACCCGGCCGCGCATATCGTCGGGCGCAAGCGTCTGCACCAGGATGTTCGATCCGCCGCTGAAGCTCTGCACGCCCAAGCCCAGAAACGTCAGCACGATCGCTGCGACCCAGAATACGTCGGTGAGTCCGAGCGCGGCCGTGCCCACCGCCGCGATCACGCCCGAGACGAACCAGATCCAGGCCCGCCGGCGCACGTTGATCGCCGCCACGACGAGCGCGCCGACGACCGCGCCGATGCCGCTTGCGGCCATCAGCCAGCCCAGGCCCCGCGCGTCGGTGTGGATGACGTGAACCGCGTACGCCGGCAGCAAGAACGAGTACGAGCGCACCGAGAGCGCCATCAGCGCCGACATCAGGTAGACCCAGCGCAGCGCCGGGTGCCGGACGATGAAGCGCACGCCTTCCAAAAACGCGGTCTTGAAGGACGAGCGCACTTTCGAGCTCGCGGGCGACGGCTTCATCACGATCAGCGCCGCCACAACGGCGAACTTCATGACCGCGTTCACCGTCATGCAGGGCGCGACGCCGGCCATGCCGATCAGCAAGCCCGCCATCGGCGGCCCGAGGACGCTCGGCGCGTTGAAGGCGAACGAGTTCAAGCCGACCGCGTTGCCGACGAGTTCGCGCGGCACGAGCAGCGGCACCCAACTCTGCCGCGCGGGCGCATCGAACGATTGCGTGGCGGCCTGCAGAGCGCTGATCAACAACACGACCCAGAGGCTCGCGTAGCCGGTGAACAGCGCGACCGAGAGCAGCACTGCGGTGAAGGCCGTCATCAAGTTGGTGCTGAGCAGAATCCGCCGCCGCGGATAGCTGTCGGCGACGACGCCCGCGAAGGGCGACGCGATCAGCACCGGCACCATGCGCGACGCGCCGAGCAGCCCGATGTAGAACGAGCCGATCGCGGCGTTGGGCGCGAGCGTCGCGACATAGTAACCGAGCGCCGTGAACTGGAACCACGTGCCGAGGTTGCCGACCATCAGCCCGCTCCACAGCAACGTGAAATCGCGGTGATGGAACGGCCCCATGAAGCTGCCCTGGGTTTTCGGGACGGGGCGTTCGCCGGCGACGATCTTTTCGGGCGCCTTCATTCGAGCGCCATCACTCGAGCGCCGACCGCGCCGCGTCGATCGCCGCAACCGCACCGGCAACGCCGAGCCGGGCGACGTCGAGCACGAGATCGTACGCGTGCGGGTCGCCGAAATCGAAATCGTAGCGCTCGCGCGCGCTGGTGCGCCGGCCGCGGTCGACGCGGACGATCTCGGCGCGTGCGACGGCCTCGGTGCAGCCGAGCGACGTCATGATGTGCTCGATCCGCCAAGCCAGCGGCGCGAACAAAAACACGCGTAGCACGTCCGGGCGATCGCGCAGCACGATGTTGCCGAAACGTCCCACGACGACGACGTTGCCCGCCGATGCGGCTTCGAGCATGTGGCGCTCCACCTCGCGGACAACCGTGACGTCCAGATCGTCGTATTGGTTCGGGGGGTGGAAGACTTCGGGCGCGGCCGCGGTCAGCGAGCGCATGAGGCGCTGCGCGAAGCCGGACGGGCGCATGTCGCTGCCGTCGACGACCTCGGGCGAGGTGCCCAGGCGGGTCGCGACGACCTTCGCCAACTCCTCGTCGAGGACCGAATAGCCGAGATGGCCGGCCAGCGCGTGGGATACGGCCCGGCCGGCGGCCCCGTACTCGCGCGAGATGGTGATGATCACGCGCGGCTGGGCTTCTGCGGAAGGTCCCGCAGGTCCGTCGAAACGGATGGGATGCCGATCATCGAGACGCGCGAGCTGCGCAAGGTGTTCCGTTCGGTCAAGCGGACGCCGGGCGCGGGCGGCGCGCTCAAAGCGCTGTTCTCGCGCGAGTACGTCGAGAAGGTCGCGGTAACGGGCGTGACGATGGCGCTCGAGGCGGGCGAGCTCGTCGGCTACATCGGCCCCAACGGCGCCGGCAAATCGACCACGATCAAGATGCTCACCGGCATCCTGGTGCCGACGTCGGGCGAGGTCCGCGTCGCCGGGATCGTGCCCCACGAGCACCGCAGCGACAACGCGCGCAACATCGGCGTCGTCTTCGGCCAGCGCTCGCAGCTGTACTGGGATCTGCCGCTGATCGAGTCGTTCGAGTTGCTGCGCGCGATCTACGACATCCCCGACGCTCGCTACAAAGCAAACATCGACTACTTCATCGAGCTGCTCGAGATGAGCGAGTTCCTCAACACGCCGGTCCGCCAGCTCTCGCTCGGCCAGCGGATGCGCGGGGATTTCGCGGCGGCGATGCTGCACGACCCGAAAGTCGTGTTTCTCGACGAGCCGACGATCGGGCTCGACGTCGTCGCGAAGGAGGCGATCCGCACGTTCATCGCCGGGATCAACCGCGAACGCGGCACGACGTTCATCCTGACCACGCACGACTTGGCCGACGTCGAACGCCTGTGCCGGCGGATCGTGCTGATCGACCACGGACGCTTGATCTTCGACGGCGAAGTCGAGGCGTTGCGCGATACCTACGGCACGCATCGCACGCTCGTCGTGGAGCTCTCCGAACCGCTCGACCACGTGGAGATGGACGGCACGGACGCCGAACTGACGAACAAAACGCTCGCGCGCTTTCGCTTCGACCGCCGCACGATGTCGGCCGAAACGCTGATCCGCCGGGTCGCCGATCGCTACGGCGTGAGCGACGTCTCGATCGAGGAGCCCGAGCTCGAGTCGATCATCCGGCTGATTTACCGCGAGGGCCGCGTCGAGGGGCCGCACGACGAGCCGGCCGCAACGTGAAGCGGCGCCTGCGGCCGTATCTGGAGTTCGCCCGCAAGGCGTTCGCGCGCGAGGCGACCTACCGGATGGAGGTCTTCACCAACGTCGGCTCGCTGCTCGTGCGGCTCTATCTGATGAAAGCGGTCTGGACCGCGCTCTACGCGCAGAACGCGGCGCCCGCGGGCGTGCCGCTGCACGCGATCATCACCTATACGACGATCGCCCTCCTGATGTCGCTGGTGCTGGAAATCGACGGCACGCGAATGATCCGCGACCGCGTGCGTGAGGGCACGATCGCGACCGACTTGATGAAGCCGATCAACCTGCCGCTGTACTTCTTCAGTGACGGCTTCGGCCAGACGCTGCTGCACGCGTTGCTGATCCTGCCCTCGCTCGCGCTCGCGCTCTTCATCGTGCACATCGACGTACCGCCCGCGCCGGTGCTGCTCGCGTTCGCAGTGAGTTTCGCGTTCGGCTACGTGGTGAATTTTCTGCTGAACTTCCTGATGAACGCGGTCGCGTTCTGGACGCTCGAAACGTTCGCGATCCAACTGATCGTGCGTTGGGTCAGCGATCTGCTGGGCGGACAGATCGTGCCGCTGATCTTCTTCCCCGGCGTGTTGCAGCGCGTGGTGCTGGCGCTTCCGTTCGCCGCCGTCTACTCGACGCCGCTGTTGATCTATACCGGCACGATCGCGCCGGCGAGTTATGCGGCGGCGTTCGCCGCGCAACTCGCATGGGGCGCCGCGTTCGCCGTATTAAGCACGTTCGTTTGGCGCGGCGCGCTCAAGCGCGTCGTCGTGCAAGGCGGGTAAACCGCGTGCGATACGTGCCCCTCGTGGCGGTCCTCGTTCTCGGGGCCGCGCTGCGCCTGTTTCTCCTCTCGACCGACGCACCGCCGCTTTTCGCCGACGAATTCGAGCAGTACGTCTCGGTGCAGCATATCGTGACGCACGGCGTCGACATCGACGGGACGCTGAAGCCGTTCTTGTACAGCCCGCTCATGCGGCAACCGCCAATCTACGGCCTCACCGCATACGCCTCAACCCGCGTGCTCGGCAACACGCCGTTAGGCTGGCGATTTCCGGCGGCGGCGTTCGGCATCATCGCGATCGCGCTGCTCTACCTCGTCGTGTTCGAGTTGACCCGGCGCCGGCCGGTCGCGCTGCTCGCCGCGCTCTTGTTCGCAATCGCGCCGATCGAGGTGCATTTCTCCCGCGTCGGCTGGGAGCCCGCGAGCGTGCTGCCCGTCCTCTTGGGCGCCCTGTGGTTGCTGCTGCGCGCCCTGCGCGAGGAACGCCCGGACGTGCCGTTCCCACGTCTCGCGGTTGCGGCCGTATTGGTGGGACTGTGTCCCTACACGTACGGTGCAAGCTGGTTTTATTCGCTGATCTTGGTGACGTCGCTGTTCGCGCTGAATCCCTGGGTCTTCCGTAGCGCCGCGAACCGGCGGAAGCTCTTGGCCGCCGCCGCGATCGCGCTCGCGATTGCCGCGCCGGGCATGCTGGTAGAGTTCACGGATCCGCACACGGTCGGGCGATCGATGCGCATCTCGACGTTCGCGGGCGGCGTCAACGGCACGTCGATCGGGATTTTCTTCAACCACTACTTCAGCCACTTCGGCTGGCAGTACTTAGCCGGAACCGGCGCCGGCGGCGCGGAGTACATGAGCGGATACTCCGCGTTGTACTGGTGGTACCCACCGCTCATCATCATCGGCGCGCTCTACGCCCACCGCTGCGTTCGCTCGCGGGCGCTTCATGTCTGGCTGTGGATCTGGCTGTTGGCCTATCCGCTCGGCGCGGCGCTCACCAACGACGGCCAGACCACACATGCCGCGCGGACCATCGCCGGATCGCCGATCTTGTGCATCTTCGCCGGCATCGGCGCATACGCACTGGTCAGCATCGGCAGCGGCATCACATCGCAGTTTTGGCGCCGCTGCTACGGGCTCGGGCTTGCCGCGGTCTTGCTCGCCTTCACGGCCGGCTCGGTGTGGTCGTTCTCACGCTGGTATTTCGACGTCTACCCGATCGCCTCGGCGCAAGCGTGGGAATCAGGCGCGCGCCAGGCGTTCGCGGCGGTGCGCGCGCACGAGCAGGGTTACGACCGGGTATGTTTGAGCGGGTTCAACCCCTTGCACGTCGACACGCTACAACGCTATTTCTTGGCCGGCACGCCGCTCACCGTGATCGAAAACACCGACGACCCGGCGTGCCGGCGAGCACGAACGCTCGTGCTCTCGACCCGATTTTGGTTTCCGCTTGGTCTTACGCCGCTGGAAACGATCCGCGGCGCGGACGGCAAGCACTTCGCGACGCTCCTGGCCCGTAACGTCGTGCAGGGCGGCTGACGAGCCGAGAAAAAACGTTCCGCGCGTAAGGAGAACACATGCTATGAAGTTTCTCACGCGCGCGGCCGCGCTGTTGCTGGCCGTCGTCTTCGGAATGCTGCTCGGCGGACGCATCGACGCGCAGACCGCCTTCAATCTCGCGAGTCTCGGCACGCCCGGCGGGCCCGGACTCCCAGCCGACGTCTATCCCGATTCGCGCGAGCGTTTGCCGCTGCCCCGGCGCGAAGACATGGACGATTTCGGCAAAGCGGTCTTCGACCGCGTCGCCACGCCCGCAACGGAGAAAGCCGGTCGCAGCGCGGCCTCGGTGAAGCTATGGGATCCGCACTTTGCCGATCCGGTCGAGAAAGCTTACCACTACCTGAAATTCGACGACGGGTTGGGCGATCGCCTCACGCAGATCGCGGTGCTCACGACCGCGCGCGAGATGCGCAATCAGTACGAGTGGACGCAGTGGGAGAGCATCTCGTGGGAACCG
>Ga0302202_10007193_pt1 | contig 10823 bp, 8 predicted proteins | sample II_Bog_N3_3_FD_194579 | JGI IMG/M metagenome (GOLD analysis project Ga0302202, IMG submission 194579) | Peat permafrost microbial communities from Stordalen Mire near Abisko, Sweden - II_Bog_N3_3 | ecosystem: Environmental > Terrestrial > Soil > Wetlands > Peat | place: Sweden: Abisko, Stordalen... | reverse complement strand
GGTGATGCCGGCCGTGACGGCAGTCACCACCGCCGAGGAGCGGGCGCCCCGTCGCCGCCGGCGGAGTGCCTCAGCCATCGCCTCGGCCTCCGCCGGTGCCCCCGTCATCATCGCTCCCGCTCCCGCTCCCGCTCCCGCCGTCGCCCCCGTCGCCGTCGCCGTCATCGCTCCCGTCGCCCCCCGGACGGGTGGTCGTCGTCGTGGTCGTCGTAGGCGCGGTGGGCACGGGAATGGTCGGTGGATCGGTCGGCATCGTGGTGGGTGGCGCGGTGCCTGTGGTCACCGGTGCGCTCCCCGTGCCGCCCCCCGGCGCGCTGCTCGACGCCGCTGGAGTCGGTTCGGTCGTCACCGTCGGAGCGATCGGTTGTCCCGTTCCGGTTGTCCCGGTCGGCGCGGTCGTCGGGGCAGATGTGGTCTTGCCAGAACCAGTGGTGACCGGATCCGAAGTGTCGGGCGTGCCAGTGACCGGTGCCGAGGTCGCCGGGACGATTGCCGCCGCCGATCTGCTCTTCTTGACCCGGAGGGTCTGCTGCAGCGAGGACTCCTGGAGGTCCAGCGCGGCCAGCTCACGGTGGAGCCGGGTGGCTTCGGCGCTCGAGGTGGAGGATCCCGTGTTCCCCACCGCCGTCGAAGCGCCAGCGGCCGTCATGGCTCCCGCCCCCAAGCCGGCGGCGACCACCGCGGTGACGATCCATCTCTTGCCCGACGCGGTCCCTGCCATGTCCCACCTCGCCCCTCCGCGCTGTGCGCTCGGCTCTGCCCCGGCAGCTTGACCGTGATTCCTAAATCGGAGATGAGCCGGTCGTGAGAGTTCTCTCATGGCCGGCCGGGTGCCATCTCCGGGCCCGGGATGGAGAAGCTGGTCATTCCATCCGGGCCCGGCTACCGGTCGGCGACCCGGTTCGTCGACGTCATCGGCCGGGTGGAGTCCGGAGGCACCGGCGACTTCGTGCTCGACCTGGCAGCCCCGTTGCCGCTGAAGATCATCGGTGACCTGATCGGAGTGCCGGAGTGCCGGAGTGCCGGAGTCCGAGTCCGTACGCACCTCGACTTCGAGGTGACCGCCACCCTCGATCGAGTCGGCTCAGCCGGTAGCCGGAACTACCGACCCCCCGGCTGGGGCCACCGGGTCGGGACCCTCGGTCCGCTCCGGAAACAGCAGCACCGACCCGGCCAGAAATCCCAGCGCCCCTACGAAAGTGCCCAGGTTGGTGAGCCCGATATTCCGGAGGTCGCCATTGGGCTGCACCCTGGAGGCCACCGCCGATACACCGAAGGCCACCGACCCAGCCAAATTGAGGGCGCCGATCCACCACGAGACCTGCCCGGGTCGCCAGGCCCACCAACCGTCGCAGATCTCGGCCCAGGACAGCCAACTCGACACCAGGAAGCAGATCGAACCCAGTAGGTCCGGGCGCCAGATGGCGTGGTTGGCGCTGGTGGGGTCGGTGAAGGTGCCGAAGTAGGCACGGCCGGTGCTGACGTTGAAGAACAGGGTGCCGACCAGCTGGATGACCGCCGCCCACCAGTCGATCCGACCCAGCTGCACCACCACCACCCCGTACCGCCCCCGCCGGGTGCCGGCGAAGTCGGGATCGGTGGTCACCACCTCGCGATAGAGGAGCCAGGCGGCGGTGGTGAAGAAGATGGAGCCGACGAAGAAGGTAAGGTCGTCGGCTCGGGTCCCGACGGCGCCGGCAAAACCGGGAAGGGCGCCCAACGCGAAGCAGACGGATCCCAGGCCGAACAGCACCCCGATCCACCAGCCGATGGCGGTGGGCGCCCACCAGGTTGAGCCTTGGGGGTGGTCACGCCGCTTCCGGTAGCGGCGCGACTCCCACCGGACGACCGAGCCGTCGCCCCGTCGGATGAGCTCCGAGGTGACGAACGGGCCGAATCCGGTCGACCCCTCCTTCTGCCAGCCGTCGGGGAGGTGGAGGAACGAGCGGCGGGCGGTCGCCGTGGACACGTCGCTAGCCGGCCGTTGCCGGGCCGTCCCCGGTCGGCACCAGCACGCATCGGGTGCCTCGGTAGATGGTCGGCATGCACTTGTTGCAGTGGATGCACAAGGAGGACTCCGACGTGCCGGTCCGCCACTGGTCGATCAGGTCGGGTTGGCGCAAGAGGGCACGACCCATGGCCACGAACTCGAACCCTTCCTCCATGGCCCGGTGGACGGTGGACAGCTGGCTGATGCCGCCAAGGAGGATGAGCGGCAGGTCGAGGGCAGCTCGGAACTGGCGAGCGTAGGGGAGGAAGTAAGCCTCCTCGTAGGGGTAACTGTGGAGGAACCGTCCACCGAACAGTCGGAAGCCGGGGCGGATGAACTTGGGCATGTACCGGGCCATCTCCGCCACCGGCGCTTCACCTCGGAAGTAGTACATGGGGTTCTGCAGCGAACTGCCACCGGTCAACTCCAGCGCATCGACGCTGCCGTCTTCGGCCAGCCAGCTCGCCACCTGGACGCTCTCGTCGACCCACAGTCCGCCAGTCACACCGTCGGTCATGTTGAGCTTGGCGGTGACGGCCACCCGGTCGCCGACCGCCTTCCGGACCGCCTCCATCACTTGACGAGGGAAGCGGGCCCGGTTCTCGAGCGACCCACCCCACCTGTCGGTCCGCGAGTTGAGCTTCGGCGACAGGAACGAGCTGAGGAGGTAGCCGTGGCCGATGTGCACCTCGACGGCGTCGAAGCCGGCGTCGGCCACCAGGGCGGCGCCCTCTGCAAAGGCGGTGGTCACCCGCTGGATGTCCGCCTCGGTGGCGGCTGCCGTTCGCCGCATGCCCAGCGGGTTGAAGATCCGGGTGGGACCGAGCGCCGGCCGGCCGGTCGCCACCGGATTGGCCACCGGCCCGGCGTGGCCGATCTGGGCGGATACCAGGGCCCCTCCGGCGTGGACCACCTCGGCCAGGCGGGCCAGACCGGGCACCACCTCCGGACGGAGCAGCAGGGTGCGTCCGTCGGTGCTGCCTTCCGGCGACACCGCGCAGTAAGCCACCGTGGACATCCCGACCCCGCCGTCGGCGACCCGGCGGTGGAACTCGATCAGCCGATCGCTGACCAGGTTGTCGGGCTGGGGCCCCTCGAAGGTCGCCGACTTGATGAACCGGTTCCGGACCACCCGGGGTCCCAGCGGGGCAGCGGTGAACGGGTCGGGCACGACGGGCGTGGCAGGCGTGGCAGGCGTGGCGGGCACGCGGCAACACTAACGGTGTCGACCGGGGTGCCTCGGACCCTGCATCGTCACCGGCCATGGTCGGACTGGCCGGCCGGGTACGTTGGGAGTCAGCGAACCCGAGAGAAGGCACCACGCATGGATCCCACCGAACTGAAGAGTCACCACCGGGTCACCGCCGGCAAGATTCTGGCCCACCCGGCCGGCCACAACATCGAGTGGCATGACGTGGCGTCACTGCTCAGCCAGATCGGAACCATCACCGAGGAGGCCAACCACCGCTTCACGGTGACGGTGGGTGACGAGACGGAGGTCTTCGACCGACCCAAGGGTGATGACCTCGACACCCAGCAGGTGGTCGACCTCCGGCGCATGCTGCGAGCGGTCGGCATCACCCCGGAGACGCTCGGGTCGTAGCGCCTCCGGGTGTCAGGTGGGGGCAGCTGCGGGAGCCGCCGCCGGCCCGGCGGCGGGATCCGGCAGCTTCAGCCATGGCGTCAACCGGGCAGCGGCGACATAGGCCACCACTACCGCCACGATGACCAGCGACACCAGGTCGAGGGCGTCGCTGGCGAGGAAGAGCAACGTCAGCAGTACCGAGGTGAGGGGCATGCCCCCCAGCATCACCGTGCACATCGCCCCGATCCCCATGCCGGCCCCCACGATCATCGGCAGGCCGGCCAGATGGGACAGGGCGATCCCCCCGGCGGCACCGAGGAACATCCCCGGAAACGTCGGCCCGCCCCGGAAGCTGCTGAGCGACAGGCCGTAGGCGATGCCCTTGCAGACGATGAGGGCGACCAACGTGCCGACGGTGAAGCTGCCGGCGTGTTCGATCAGCGGAGCCAGCGCCGACTGGCCGGAGAACAGCACCAGTGACGACGGCTGGCCGGTGATCTCGAAGAACACCACGGCGGCGCCCCCGATCCCGAGTCCCAACAACGGGGTCAGCGACACGATGTGTCGTTCGGAGTAGGGCTGGAGGAAGGTACCGATGCGACGGATGGCCGTCCCCACCACCGCCGCCAGCAGACCGATGGCGATCGCCCAGAAGAATTCGCCGATCCTCGGGGTGCCGGCCTTGGGGATGTCGGGCACGGCCAGGGCGAAGGTCCCGAACCCGGTCCAGCCGTTGAGTCCCACGAAGACCAAGGCACCCAGTCCAGCCGCCAGCAGCCCCGGGGCCATCATGACGCTGACCAGACCGCCGCCGATCCCCGCCGCTTCCAGCAACAGGAAGGCGCCGGCCAGGGGGGAGATGAGCAGGGTGGAGATGGCGGCGAAGCTGCCGGCCGCCCCGATCACCAGGATGGCCATGTCGTGCACGTCCCGCCGGATGAGGTGGACGATGAGGACGGCCAGCCCTCCGCCCATCAGGATCAGCGGAGCCTCGGGTCCCAGCACGGCGCCGAGGCCCAGGGTGGCCAACGACGCGAAAAAGGCGGCCGGTAGCTCCCTGGTCGTCGTCGAACCGCCGGTCTTGAACCCCTCGGCCGGATGGTGCCCGCCGGTGCCGGGCAGGTAGCGGAGCGTCAGGGCGACCAGCAGTCCGCAGAGGGTCAGGATCGGCAACGGCCACCACGCCGGTGCCGAATGGAACCCGAGGCCACTGGGGAGCGACGTGAAGACCCAGTGCTGGATGTGGGCGACCAGCACCAGAAAGAAGTAGGCGAAGGCGGCCACCGGGATTCCGATGATGGCGCCGAACACCAGGAGGATGACGTACTGGCGGCTCTGGAGCAGGGCCAGCGGATTGGGCATGGCAGGGACTGGCGGAGTCTCAGGCGGCGTGGTGCTCACAGTGCCAACGGAGCGTAGTGGTGGCTCCGGCGGACCGCAGGGAGCCTGACGGAGGTCAGCCGACCGCCAGGGCGGCGTCCCACTGCTCGTGCCAGTGGCCGATCAGCGACTCGCCCGCCCCGCCGATCACCGTTCGGGCACCGGCCTCGTAGCCCTGCTGGCACGACTCGGCGGCCGGAAAATCCTCGACGTCGAGGATGCTGAGATTGACCGCCATCGTCTCCTCGCACTCGAGGCGGGTCGCCTCGTCGATCGGCCGGGGCCGCGCCTCGATCAGGGTGATGGTGGTCTCGCCGACGTGGCGGCCCGGAGCGATCTGGAGCATGGAGCCGCCCTGCATGTGGTCGACGAGCACGGTGGAGGGGAAGAGGGTGGTGACCATCACCGAGTCGATCCGGTCGGGCCACTCCGACTCGGGGATATCGGCCAGGGCCTCCAGTCCCTTGAAGGGGACGCACAGTCGCGAGTGCGGACCCCAGCGGTCGACGGTGCAGTTGTCGGAGAGGAAGGGCTGCAGCGTCTGCCGGTGGAGCGAAGGCACGTGGTATGCCTCGATGTTGACGTCGACCATCAGCTTCCAGTTGGCCAGCTTGTGGAGCGTCACCTGGTAGCCGCCGCGGTAGCGGTCGTAACCCATCCATCCGGTGTGCTCGGCGACGGGATCGAGGTGACCGTCGATCGCCACGTCGGGGCGGAGCCCGACCACCACCAGTCCGGCCTGGATGGCCACCGGCAGCGGGGCCAGCCCCAGCGTGGACGGATCGAGCCCGGGGAAACGGTCGCGCTGGGGCACCCCCACCAGCCGTCCGGCCAGGTCGTAGGTCCAGCCGTGGTAGCCGCAGGTCAGCCGACGGGTCCGGTCCGAGCCGTCACAGAGGGCCATGCCCCGGTGGGAGCAGGCGTTGAGGAAGGCACGGAGCTCGCCGTCGCCGTCCCGGGTGACCAGCACCGGCACCCCGGCAACCACCCGGGCCAGCACGTCGCCGGGCTCGGATACCTCGCCACCCCACCCGATGACCTGCGGTGTGCGCCGGAAGAACAGTTCCCGCTCCTGCTCGAAGCGGTCGGGGTCGGTGAAGATGGAGCCGTCGCCCTGGTACAGGTGGTCGGCCACGTCGGTCCGTCCCTGCTCGATGTTGGCGATCAGGCGGTGGGCCAGGGCGATCAGCTGGGGTGAGGGCATCTCGGTCCGATCCGGGTCGGGAGAGTCCTGGCGACACGACGGCACCACACCCCCGTACCGCCCGGTGCCGGGCAACCTGCCGGCGGGCGACCCCGCCTCAGGGTACCGCCGGCCCGATGCGGTGGTCCATCAGCCACCATCGCTCGCCATCGCCGTTCCACCTCTTCCGCCCTTGCACCCGACTTCCGACTGCCGACTGCCGAGTCAGGCGACTGCTGACTGCCGACTGCCGAGTCAGCCGACGGTGGCGATCCCGCCGTCCACCGGGATGATGGTGCCGGTCAGGTAGGCGCCGGCCCGCGACGCCAGAAAGAGGGTCACCCCGGCCATGTCGTCGGGGCGTCCGATGCGTCGGAGGGGTGCCGAGGCGGCGATCTGCGCACCGAACGCCTCGAGGGTGGCGGCCATCATCTTCGACTCGAACGGACCCGGGGCCACCGCGTTCACGGTGATCTGCGGGGCCAGGTGCTTGGCCAGATGTCGAGTGAGCTGGTGGACGGCGGCCTTCGACGACGAGTAGGAGTACGACTCCAGGACCGGTACGTGGATACCGTCGATGGAGCCGATGTTGATCACCCGGGAGGGCTCCTCGGCGGTGGACCGGGCCTGCAACAGCGGCAGCAGGAACTTGGTGGTGTGGAAGACACCCTGGACGTTGAGGTCGAGCACCCGGGACCACGAAGCGGTGTCGTGCTCGGCCAACGGAGCCCCCCAGGTGGCACCGGCGTTGTTGACCAGCACGTCGAGGTGATCGACCTGGTCGGCCAGCTGGTCTGCCAAGGCCCGGGCGCCGCCTTCGGTGGAGAGATCGCTCGGAAAGCCCCGACAGGTGCCGAACTCCGACAGTTCGCCCACCGTGGCCTCCACCGCCTCGGCCTTCCGCGAGGTGATCACCACGTCGGCGCCGGCGGCCACGAACCCACCGGCGATCATCCGGCCGATGCCCCGGGAGCCGCCGGTCACCAGCACGGTCTTACCGGCCACCGAGAAGAGGTCGGCGGGCGGGGTCGGTGGTGGCTGTGGGTCCATGGTGCGACGGTACCGCAGGCGCCCTTGGCGGTGACGGGCTGCCGGGACAGGACGGGTCGCGAGCGGTCATCGGTAGGCTCGTCGCAATGGTCGTCCTCCCGTCAGCCTGCAACCCGTCGTGACCGATCTGGATACCGCCTCCCGATCGCCGGAAGGGGCCACCGGTCCGACTCGGGCCCACTGGTGGATCTTGGTGGTGATCGCCTGTGCCCAGCTGATGGTGGTACTCGACACCACCATCATGATCATCGCCCTGCCGTCGGCCCAGCGGTCGCTTGGCTTCTCGATCGCCGACCGCCAGTGGGTGGTGACCGCCTACACCCTCGGCTTCGGTGGCTTCCTGCTGCTGGGGGGCCGGCTCAGCGATCTGTTCGGGCCCAAGCGGACCCTGATGGTCGGGGTGATCGGCTTCGCGCTGGCCTCCGCCATCGGTGGGGCGGCCCAGTCGACGGCCATGCTGATCGGCGCCCGCGGGCTGCAGGGGATGTTCGGCGCCCTGTTGGCCCCGTCCGTCCTGTCGCTTCTCTCCACCACCTTCACCGATCCGGCGGAGCGGGGACGGGCCTTCGGGATCTACGCCACCATCGCCATCGGGGGGGCGGCCTTCGGGCTCATCTTGGGGGGCCTCCTCACCCAGTACCTCGACTGGCGGTGGTGCCTGTTCGTCAACCTGCCGATCGCCGCAGTGGTGGCGGTGGGCGCCTACACCATGATCCCGTCGATGAGCGGACACGACGGGGTGCGTCTCGACGTGCCTGGCGCCATCTTGGGATGCGGCGGTCTGGTGGCACTGGTCTACGGCCTGGGGGAGGCCGGCAGCTTCGGGTGGAGCTCCAAGCACGTCCTCATCCCCCTGGTGCTGTCGGCGGTGCTGTTGGGGCTCTTTCTGGTGGTCCAGACCCGCTCGAGCAACCCACTGCTCCCCCTGCGGGTGTTGACCAATCGCAACCGGGGTGGCTCCTTCCTCTGCATCATGCTGGCCGTCTTCGGCATGTACGGGACGTTCCTCTTCCTCACCTACCTGCTCCAGACGGTGGACCACTACTCACCGCTGGTCACCGGCGTGGCCTTCCTGCCGCTGATGGTGGTGAACGGGCTGTCGGCCACCCAGCTGGCCAGCCGGCTGATGCCCCGCCTCCCCACCCGGTTGCTGATCGTCCCCGGCCTGCTGATCGCCGCGGTGGGAGTGGCACTGCTGACCCAGCTGACCCCCGGTGCCTCCTACGCCACCCACGTGCTGCCGACCGAGCTCCTGTTGGGCCTGGGGCTGGGCCTGGCCATGGTCCCCTGCATCAGCACCGCCACCAGCAACGCCGAGCCCCGCGACATCGGCATCACCTCCGCCACCACCAACACCTCGCAGCAGGTGGGGGCATCGGTGGGCACCGCCCTGTTGAACACCATCGCCGCCACCGCCACGGCTGCCTATCTGGTGGCCCACCGGGGCAGTGTGGGAGCGGTGTCCGAGGCCACCGTGCACGGGTTCGCCTCGGCCAGCAAGTGGGCGGCGGCGTCACTCACCCTGGGGGCCGTCGTGGCCGCCGTGCTCATCAATGCCAACCCGCGGGCCAAGCGCCCGTCGACCGAAGAGTTGGCGGTGGAGTCCCTCGGCGAGGTGCTCTAGCCCCGCCTCAGGCGTCGGCCCTCAGGCGTCGGCGCGGCGCTGCACGATGCCTCGGACGTAGGCCGCCTGGCCCACATGCTGGAGGTCGTCGGCGATGACGCTGACCAGCCGAGCCCCCAGGGTCACCGGCGGATCCCATCGGGTGTCGACCACCCGCTGGAGATCGGCTTCGGTCACCGTGGTGAGGTAGGCGATGGTGGCGGCGTGGACGTCCTCGAAATAGTCGAGCAGGGACCGCGAGTCGGCCACCACCAGTCCGACCGTTTCGGGGTCGTGGCCGTAGCCGGTGTCATCGACATCGAGGGGCAGGGCGAACCGTTCCGCCCACCCACCAGCCGACCACACTTGGGCGGCACCGGACAGCGCCGACACGTGATCGTCCTGGATCCGGGTGAGGTGCCAGACCAGCCAGGCGATGGAGTTGGCCTCCCGGTCGACCCGAAAGGTCAGATCCTCGAGCTTCAGGCCGCTGACCGCCGGGTGGACCGCGTCGCGGATCCGCTCGAACGCATCAATCAGCGGTTCAGTGCTCATCGTCGAGGCCTCCTGCGCGGTTGTCCGACCAGCACCCTTGCACGGGGATTCCCGGCCCGCCAGCGACAGGCATGGACTGGCGTCCGGTGACACCGGGGCAGGCATCCAGACGGTCCGACGAGTAGGTTCAGCGGTGGAATGCCTGACGCCCTCCGGCCCGGCCGGCCCCCGGGACCCGCGGCCCACCTCCCCTGACCGTGGCCGCCACCCCACCAGTTGGTGGGTCGGGGTCGCTGGCTGCCTGGCTGCGGCGGAAAGACCCGGGCCTGACCACCGTGCAACGGTCCGTCCGAGCGGCGGTCGTCGTGCCCTTGTCCTTCGGGATCGCCCACCTGGCATTCACCAACCCCCAGGTCAGCTTGTTCGCGGCCTTCGGCTCGTTCGCCCTGATGCTGTTCGTGGACTTCCGGGGCCGACCACGCACCCGGCTCGCCTCCTTCGGGGCGCTGTTGGTGGGTGGATCGGTGTTCATCGTCATCGGCACCGTGGCGTCGACCCACGGGGTGGCGGCGGTGGTGGCCATGGCGGTGGTGGGATTCGCCACCCTCTTCGCCGGCATCCTCTCGCCGACGGCGGCGGCGGCCACCACTGCGGCCCTCCTCACCTTCGTGCTCCCGGTGGCGGTGTCAGCCCCCGCCTCCGCCATCGGTCCCCGTCTGGCCGGATGGGCCATCGCTGCCGCCCTGGCGATCCCGTCATGTCTGCTGGTGTGGCCGGCCCCGTGGCACGACGACCTCCGACGGCGATTGTCGGCGGTCATGTCGGCGGTGGCCGAAATGGCCGTGGCCCGGGCGGCTGGCCATCCCGATCCGGAGGCCGAGGCGGCGGTGACCACCGAACTGGCCAGACTCCGGGCGCAGTTCGAGGCCACCCCCTACCCGCCATACGGGGCGGTGGGGTCGGCCATTGCCCTGGCCAAGCTGGTGGGTCGGGTCGAGTGGGTGGCCGACATCGCCCTGCTGACCGACGATCCATCCGGTTCGCACGATCCGGCCGCCGTTCGACGGGTGGTGGAGGCGATCGCCGTCACCCTCCGTCGGTCCGCCCAGCTGGTGTGCGACGGTCAGGGACGGCCGGTCGAAGATCGGTCGGTGGTGGCGTCGGTACAGCAGGCCACCATCGAGCTCGAGCGGGAGATGGACGTCGCCCTGCACGCCGAGCTGACGGCGCTGGCCGCTCCCGCTCCCGACGCCGGGTCGCCGGATGGCGGGTCGCCGGATAACGAGGCGCAGGACGCCGACGATCCACTCAACTTCGACCCCAGCTTCCGAGCCCGCACCTGTGGCATCGCCACCGAGATGGTGGCCGACTCGGTCCTGGAGGCGGCCGGCGCCCAGGCCGTCGGCGACCGTCGGCTCGGCCCCATCGCCGAGCCGCTCCCCCGGTTGGCCTGGTCGCGCTTCACCTCCCACCTGTCGTTCCGCTCGGTCTGGTTCCGGAACTCCATCCGCGGGGCGGCCGGACTTGCCCTGGCAGT
>Ga0302202_10007191_pt1 | contig 10824 bp, 7 predicted proteins | sample II_Bog_N3_3_FD_194579 | JGI IMG/M metagenome (GOLD analysis project Ga0302202, IMG submission 194579) | Peat permafrost microbial communities from Stordalen Mire near Abisko, Sweden - II_Bog_N3_3 | ecosystem: Environmental > Terrestrial > Soil > Wetlands > Peat | place: Sweden: Abisko, Stordalen... | reverse complement strand
AAGTGTCCACTTGAAAACAAGTGGACACTTCGTTGTATCTGCAAGAGTCTGCCACACTGCCAGCCACGACGCCAGATGGGAACTTCGGACGCTTACCGATGAACCAACTGCGCCGGACTCGGAGGGCGGCATCGGCCAGGTGCTTGATGCACCTTTGCCGGACGAAGAGACGCCGAGTGCGGAAGAGCAGGCGCGAGAGTGGAGTGTTGCCGTCAACCAGGCGGTCACGCTCTCGAAGCAAGCCGGCAAGACTCCTGCGGGTCTGGCCCGCACTCTCGAAGGAGCCGCAGAGGCAGCGGTGGACTGGCGCGAACTGTTGCGCCGGCTCTGGTCCGATACCATCCCCGCCGATTCGAGTTGGATGCGGCCCAATCGCCGCCACATCTGGAACGGACTCTATCTGCCTGGAGTGGTGCGCGAGGGGGTCGGAGAAATTGCCATCGCTGTCGATTGTTCTGGCTCGGTGAATGGCCGGTTATTGCGTCTCTTTGAGGCTGAGGTCTGCTCGATCCTTGAAGGCCAGCGTCCCCAGTGCGTTCACGTCTTGTACTTCGACACCGAGGTACACAAAGTGGAGACCTATCAAGCCGGGGAGACCGTTCATCTCAATCCCGTTGGCGGCGGAGGAACCGATTTCGCTCCATGCTTCGACTGGTTAACCGAGCATGGCATTTACCCGCAGACTCTGGTCTTCCTGACCGATCTCTACGGGACGTTTCCCGAGTCTGCCCCCGAATATCCCGTGCTCTGGGTCTCAACCGGCAGTCGCCATGCGCCCTTCGGCAGCGTTATCCCCATGCAAGCGGCGTAGCCAATGCTCGGCTCGTTGGAACTGACACGCTACGGAGCATCCCATGAACAAGCAATTCTTCATCTTTACCGATGGTTCTGCCATCGGCAACCCTGGTCCCGCCGGTTGGGCAGCTATCGTGCTCCACGGAACAAAGCGGCAGGAGATCGCCGGATCGGTTCCGTGGTCAACCGTCTCCGAAATGGAGCTTCGCGCCGCGGTCGAGGCCCTGCGCCTAACGCCAACCGGTGCACGAATCGAACTGCGCTCTGACTCGGAGTTGCTGATCGACGGAATGCGGTTCCTGGTCTTTCGTTGGCAGCGGTTTGGCTGGCGCAACAGCCGTGGCTTTGATTTGCAGCACCAGGAACTGTGGCGCGAGTTGATCCTTCTCAGCGCGCAGCGAACAATTCGCTGGCGATGGATCAGGGGCCACAGCGGTCATCCGATCCAATCCCGCGCCGATGCACTTGCCTACCTGTGCGTCGTCAGCCGCGAATCGAGCGCTAGATTCTGGGGTGTGCATGGCCATCGCTTATGACTCCCTCGCTTTTCCTTCTGTGTCAAGCTGAGTCCAGATTGCACGCATAGGGAATGTTCTGGGATTGGGTAGTCGTCGGTACAACACCCGCGCCCAGGCTAAACAGCTCATTGAAGTTGCGGCCATTCAAGGGCAGATCCCTGACGGCTTCTTCGGTGCGGAGGTTGCCGACGCTGGAGCTTTCAGTCTCCAGCAGTTCGCCGGAGGCCTGGACTTCGACGGTCTCGGCGGTGGTGCCCACAGCCAAAGAGGCGTCGGCGGCAACGCGCTGGCCAACTTCGAGGCGGACTTTTTCAACGACTTTGCTGAATCCAGCAACTTCGACCTGAACTGTGTAGTCGCCCGGATTGAGCGGCGGTGTGACATAAAGGCCCTGTTCGTTGGTTGAGATTTTGCTGGTCAATCCGGTTCCGGTGTTGCGCACTGTGACGTGAGCGCCAGGGATGACCGCGCCGGAGTTGTCTTTTACCACGCCAGTGATAGTTCCAGTTTCGACGATCTGCGCGTGCAGCAATGAGGCCGCCCCAAGGACGAACAGAGCCGCGAGCAAGAGCGATTGGTTTCGCTTTACGATACTTCGCAATGAGATAAATACAACAGACATACTTGCCTCCAAGGATGCGATCCATCCTGATCGCACAGAAAAATGGCCCACGATCTTCTCGTGGGCCTTGGCATTGCGCTTTGCGCACACTGCCATCAAACGAAAACGATGCACTTGCCCACGACGCAAGGCGCATCAACTTCGGGATTTGCGTGAAGCGACAACAACTTCTTACCTTGCAGGCAATTTGCATTTGAATGCTCATCTTCTTTTCCTTTTCGTGAATGTTCTGAATGAATTCGCTTCGATTCGCGCAGACAACATGATGCGAAGCGAAGAAGTCAATTGTTTTTCAAGATTCGTTGTCCCAGACAAAGCTGTCTGGCGAGCATTAGCCACAGCAAAGTGTAAACTTCACTGCGCAGCCCGCGTGCTTGATCAATGCTGGGTTGGGAGAGAGAAAGCGGGTGTCAACAACACGAGCGACGGAGGGTCGGCTCGGAGGCGGGCGCGATGGCTGCCTGGATGTTGATCTGCTCCTGCATATTCTGTATTGGGCCACAAAGATGAAATCGTGTCAAGCGCGCGACCGACGATTTTTCAGAAGACCTAAAAGTTTATCCGTTCGCTTGACAGCTTTCAAATCCCCGTGCATCATCGAAATAGCTGATCTTCCAGGATCGGTCCTCGCATAACCAAGGAACTGCCTGGATAGAGGAATCGAACATCATGCTTCATCGCCGCGCATTCCGCTGTTGTTGCCCTGTCGCCTCACTGACAGTCGAGCAGCCTCGTGGGAATGCCGTGCGCATGCGATCTTAGCTGATCCGCATCGCCTGAGTCTTCGCAATCCCGGCCCACGAGCCTCTGCCTCGTGGGTTTTTCAATTGGGCGCCCGCCCGCATTGCGATTCAGGAAGAGAGCTGTATTCCGATGAAGCCGTTTCACATCATGGCCAAGCCGCATGGCGCAATTTGCAATCTCAATTGCACCTACTGCTACTACCTGGAGAAGGAAAACCTCTACGCAGGCAGCGGGCGCGAGTTTCGCATGGCCGACGATGTGCTGGAAAACTATATCAGCCAGTACATTCAGTCGCAGCCCGACCAGCACGTCAGTTTTGCGTGGCAGGGCGGCGAGCCGACGCTGCTGGGGATTCCGTTCTTCGAGCGCGTCGTCGCGTTGCAGCAGCAGCATGCGAATGGAAAGATCATCGACAACGCCTTCCAGACCAACGGCACATTGATCGACGATGCGTGGGGCGAGTTTCTGGCGCGCAACAAATTTCTCGTGGGCCTTTCCGTCGATGGGCCGGAAGACGTGCATGATGCGTTTCGCGTGGACAAGGGCGGCAAGCCAACGCATGCGCGTGTGATGCGCGGCCTTGGCACTCTTAAAAAACATGGTGTGGAGTTCAACACGCTCACCGTAGTCAATCGCCTGAACTCCTATCGTCCGCTTGAGGTCTATCGCTTTCTCAAGGAGATCGGCAGCAAGTATCTGCAATTTATTCCTATCGTCGAGCAAGTTGCCAAGCAGCCGGATGCGAACGGATTGGTGCTACTCAAGCCGTATTCGCGGCAGGAGTCGGTGGTCTCTGAGTGGTCGGTCGAGCCGCTGCAATTTGGGCGCTTTCTGCAAGAAGTATTCGACGATTGGATGGTTCAGGATGTGGGCCGCGTCTACGTGCAGGCCTTCGACGTCGCGCTGGAGTCGTGGTATGGCGTACCGCAAACGCTTTGCGTATTCTCTCCCAAGTGCGGATCGGCATTGGCCGTCGAGCACAATGGCGACGTGTATTCTTGCGACCACTTCGTATATCCCGATAACAAGCTGGGCAATCTCATGCAGAAGTCATTGTCGAGTCTGGTGAACTCACCGCAGCAAACGCGCTTTGGCAATCACAAGTCGGATGGCCTTCCTTCCGATTGCCGCGAATGCGATGTGCGTTTCGCTTGCAACGGCGAGTGTCCCAAGCACCGCTTCATGCAGACGGCATCCGGCGAGTACGGGCTGAACTATCTCTGCGCGGGCTACAAGCATTTCTTCCATCACATCGATCCGTACATGCGCTTCATGGCGGAAGAGCTGAAGCAGAATCGAGCGCCGGCGCGGGTGATGGAGTGGGCCAGAGCGCGGAGAAGCACAGGCGTCGTATACGCCTCGCCGCTGAAAAAACGCGGAACCGTTCTCGCCTAGAAACTCATCGCGCAAAGTTGTGGAAATGCGCGTTACGCGCAGGCATCCTCGCCATTACAAGTCGCGTAGGTTTTGCGGCTGAAGATCGTTGGCGTGGTCAAAGACATTTTACTGAGTCATCTCTGCATGACTGAAACCGACAGGAGAATTATGAACGAGAAAAGCGTATTGAATGCGTTGACATCAACGCTGGTCCTCGCGGCGGGTGCGAGTCTCCCGCTTCATGCTCAAACCGCGCAGCCGTACCAGGGAGTCGTTGGCAGAACACTTGCCGAGTCAAAAGAATGGTGGCCGGAGCCGGTGAAAGCGCCGGCTGGCGCGCCAAACGTGGTCTGGATTCTGATCGACGATGTGGGATATGGCGCAGCCGGCACATTCGGCGGGCTGATTCAGACTCCCACCTTCGACTCGCTGGCCAACAATGGATTGCGCTATACGAACTTTCACACGACTGCGGTCTGCGCTCCAACCCGCTCTGCACTGCTGACTGGCCGTAACAGCGCATCGGTGCATGAATCCGGGTTCTCAGACGTTCCGGTCTCCGCCGGTTTTCCGGGCTGGGATGGCCGGATTCCGTCCACCGCCGGAACCATTGCGGAAATCTTGCGCGACAACGGCTACAACACATTTGCGGTCGGTAAGTATGGCATCACGCCGGACGATGAGGGAACCGACGCCGGCCCATTTGATCGCTGGCCGACCGGCAAGGGCTTGACCACTTCTTCGGATTCCTTGGCTCTGCAACCGATCAATACAAGCCTGACCTGACAGAGGATCAAGCACACGTGAAGCCCGATGGTCGTCACCTGAGCGATCAGATCACCGACAAGGCAATCTTCTATATTGACCGCCAGAAGAAAGCCGCACCCGATAAACCCTTCTTCCTTTACTATGCGCCCGGCGCCACGCATGCTCCGCATCAAGTCGATAGATATTGGAGCGATCAGTATAAGGGCAAGTTCGACAAGGGCTGGGATGCGTATCGCCAGGAAGTCTTTGACCGCCAGAAGAAACTCGGCGTGATTCCAGCCAATGCGGTGCTGCCCGATCGCAATCCCGACATCAAGGCCTGGGACAAGCTGACGCCAGATGAGCAAAAGCTCTATGCGCGCTTCTTTGAAGTCTATGCAGGCTATCTGACTTACACGGACTTCGAGATCGGCCGCCTGGTGAATCACCTGAAGGAAATTGGACAGCTCGATAACACGCTGATCTTCATCTCCATCGGCGACAACGGCGCCAGCAAGGAAGGCACGTTGAACGGAGATATTGACCGCGATCCCTGGAGCAAAACCTTCAATGAAGCGGAGAATATTGCCTACAATCTGGCCAATATCGACAGGATCGGCACACCGTCGGCTGCGGGAGGCAATTATCCGTTGGGTTGGGCGCAGGCCGCCAATACGCCTTTCAAGTATTGGAAGCAGGACGCGAACAGCGAAGGTGGCACGCATAATCCGCTCATTGTCTATTGGCCCAAGGGCATCAAGGAGAAGGGCGGCATTCGCACCCAGTACGGCCATGTGATTGACCTTCTGCCGACGACGCTTGATCTGGTTGGCCTGAAGGCTCCTGAAGAGATTCGCGGCATCAAGCAGCAGCCGATTGAAGGAACCTCTTTGGCCTACTCGATCGACGACGCCAAAGCGCCCACCCGTCACACTCTGCAGTACTACTACATCTTCGGTTCCCGCTCGATCTACGACAACGGATGGAAGGCCGAACTGGCCTATCCGAATGACTTCAACTTCGGCAAGCCAACCAATAGGCCCTTTGATGAAAATGCCTGGGAACTCTACAACCTGAACGACGATCCGACTGAACGCATCGATCTGGCCAAAAAGAATCCTGAGAAGCTGGCGCAATTGAAGGCTGAATACGAAGAGCAGGCCAAGTCGCATCATCTCTATCCCTACATCACCTGGGATGATTTGTTTGGGGGACGCCTTCACCACACCTACCTGCCCAAGGAGTATGTTGACCGGTGGCAAATTGATCGGCAAAAGGCGCAGAGCAAGGACAGCAAGTAGCGTTGTCAACTCGGTTTGTTCCAATTGCAGTCAGTTCACGCAAGCCGTGGACCGACTGCATAATTCGCCAGGCATCAGGTCGCCGAATCAACTCAGCATACCTTTAACCATCAGGAGAATTATGAACGAGAAAAGCGTATTGAATGCGTTGACATCAACGCTGATACTTGCGGCCGGGGCTACTCTCCCGCTGCATGCGCAATCGTCACAACAACCGTACCAGGGCGTCGTTGGCAGAACCCTTGCCGAGTCAAAAGAATGGTGGCCGGAGCCTGTAAAAGCTCCAGTCGGCGCTCCCAACGTAGTTTGGATACTGATCGATGATGTGGGCTATGGTGCTGCGAGCACCTTCGGCGGGGTGATCCAAACACCCACCTTCGACACTCTGGCCAACAATGGTTTGCGCTATACGAACTTCCATACATGCGCTATCTCCGCTCCCACGCGCTCCGCGCTGCTGACCGGTCGCAATAGCGCGTCCGTGCATGAATCGGGCTTCTCGCACATCACCGCATCGGCCGGTTTCCCCGGCTGGGATGGCCGCGTGCCTGCCACCGCCGGCACCATCGCCGAGATACTGCGTGAGAACGGATACAACACTTTTGCGGTGGGCAAATATGGTATTACGCCGGACGAAGATGCAACCGACGCGGGCCCATTCGATCGCTGGCCAACCGGCAAGGGCTTCGATCACTTCTTCGGATTCCTCGGTTCGCAGACCGATCAATACAAGCCGGACTTGGTGGAAGATCAAGCGCACGTAACCCCCGATGGTCGCCACTTGAGCGACCAGATCACCGACAAGGCTATCTCGTTTATTGACCGCCAGAAGAAGGCCGCGCCGGACAAGCCCTTCTTCCTTTACTACGCGCCGGGCGCCACGCACGCTCCTCATCAAGTGGATAAGTATTGGAGCGATCAATACAAGGGCAAGTTCGACAAGGGCTGGGATGCTTTTCGTCAGGAAGTCTTCGAGCGGCAGAAGAAACTCGGCGTGATTCCCGCCAATGCGATTCTTCCCGAACGCAACGATACCGTCAAGGCCTGGGACGCGCTGACGCCGGACGAGAAGAAGCTCTATGCGCGCTTCTTTGAAGTCTATGCAGGTTACCTGACCTATACGGACTTTGAGGTCGGCCGCCTGGTCAATCACCTGAAGGAGATTGGACAGCTCGACAACACGCTGATCCTCATCTCCATTGGCGACAACGGCGCCAGCAAGGAAGGATCGCAGGAGGGCGTCATCGACAAATCCTACCGCGGCAAGCTGGTTTCCGATGAGGATCGAGTCGCCTATAACCTGACCAACATCGACAAGATCGGTACGCCTGATTCCAAGAATGGCAACTATCCTCTGGGCTGGGCGCAGGCCGCCAATACGCCCTTCCGCTACTGGAAGTCCGATGCCAACAGCGAAGGCGGAACGCACAATCCGCTTATTGTCTATTGGCCAAAGGGCATCAAGGAAAAGGGCGGCATTCGCACTCAGTACAGCCATGTGATCGATCTTCTTCCCACCACCCTGGATCTGGTTGGCGTAAAGGCTCCTGAAGAGATTCGCGGCATTAAGCAGCAGCCGATTGAAGGAACCTCTCTGGCCTACTCGATTGACGATGCCAAGGCGCCCACGCGTCACACGCTGCAGTACTACTACATCTTCGGTTCGCGTTCGATCTACGACAACGGATGGAAGGCTGAACTGGCGTATCCCAACGACATTCTCACCAAGAACACAGTCGTGAATCCTCCCCTTGATGAAAGCACGTGGGAGTTGTACAACCTGAACGACGATCCAACCGAGCGCATTGATCTGGCCAAGAAGTATCCGGAGAAGCTGGAGCAACTGAAGGCTGAGTTTGAAGAGCAGGCCAAGTCGCATCACCTCGCTCCTTACCTCACCTTCGACGACATCAAAAGCACTCACCACACCTACTTGCCCCAGTGGTATCTTGACCGGCAAAAAGAACAAGCCGCGCAGAGCAGCAGCAGCAAGTAGTGTTGGCAGGATGTTTTTGATCGCAGCCAGTTCGCTTCTAACTGTGGACTGGCTGCCGAATTCGTTAGGCAACAAACCACCAAAGTCATCCTTGAACGACTTTGACCAACAGGAGATTTATGAACGAGAAATGCGTATTGAATGCGTTGACCTCAACGCTCATCCTTGCGGCGGGGGCCAGTCTTCCGCTACATGCGCAATCGGCTCAGCCCTATCAGGGAGTCGTTGGCAGAACTCTCGCTGAGTCGAAAGAGTGGTGGCCGGAACCGGTGAAAGCACCTGCCGGCGCGCCAAACGTGGTCTGGATTCTGATCGACGATGTCGGCTACGGCGCGGCTGGCACATTCGGTGGGCTGATCAACACGCCCACCTTTGACACCCTGGCCAACAATGGCCTACGCTATACAAACTTTCATACTACCGCGGTCTGCGCCCCAACCCGCGCAGCTCTGCTGACGGGCCGTAACAGCGCATCTGTGCATGAGTCTGGATTTTCACACACGATCATGTCTGCCGGATTTCCCGGCTGGGATGGCCGCGTACCTTCCACGGCCGGCACCATTGCCGAGATTCTGCGCGACAACGGCTACAACACTTTTGCGGTTGGGAAATATGGCGTGACGCCAGACGAAGATGCCACCGACGCAGGCCCATTTGATCGCTGGCCGACCGGAAAAGGATTCGATCACTTCTTCGGTTTTCTCGGCTCGCAAACCGATCAATACAAGCCGGACCTGGTGGAAGATCAGGCGCACGTCCGCACCGATGGCCGCCACCTCAGCGATCAAATCACCGATAAGGCGATCAGCTATATTGATCGTCAGAAGAAAGCCGCGCCGGACAAGCCGTTCTTCCTCTATTACGCTCCCGGCGCCACTCATGCTCCGCACCAAGTAGACAAATACTGGAGCGATCAATACAAGGGCAAATTCGACAAGGGCTGGGATGCGTATCGCGAGGAAGTATTTGAGCGGCAGAAGAAACTCGGCGTGATCCCTGCCAATGCGATCCTTCCTGATCGCAATCCGAACATCGAGGCCTGGGACAAGCTGACGCCGGACGAGCAAAAGCTTTACGCTCGCTTCATGGAAGTGTACGCAGGCTACTTGACTTACACTGACTTTGAAGTTGGCCGCCTGGTCAATCACCTGAAGGAGACTGGACAGCTCGACAACACGCTGATCTTCATCTCCATCGGCGACAACGGCGCCAGCAAAGAAGGCACGCTGAACGGGGAGATCGATCTCCCTTTGTTTGGAAAGCCTGTGTCGGCGCAAGAACATATCCAATACAACCTGAAAAAGATTGACGAGATCGGCACGCCCGCCGCCAGTTGGGGAAATTATCCGCTGGGCTGGGCGCAAGCGGCCGACACTCCGTTCAAGTACTGGAAAGCAGATGCGAACAGCGAAGGCGGCACGCACAATCCGCTTATCGCCTATTGGCCGAAAGGAATCAAGGACAAGGGCGGCATTCGCACCCAGTACAGCCACGTCATCGATCTTCTTCCTACCACTCTCGATCTGGTGGGCATCAAGGCTCCCGAGCAGATCAGGGGCATCAAGCAGCAGCCCATTGAGGGAACTTCCTTGGCTTACTCGATCGACGATGCCAAGGCGGCCACCCGCCACACGCTGCAGTATTACTACATCTTCGGCGCGCGGTCGATTTACGACAATGGGTGGAAGGCTGAATTGGCCTACCCGAACAGCTTTCTCAATGGTCTTGGGCCAAGCACACAGCCACTGGATGAAAGTGCCTGGGAACTTTACAACCTGAATGACGACCCCACCGAGCGCATCGATCTGGCCAAAAAATATCCAGAGAAGCTGGAAGCGTTGAAGGCTGAGTTCGAAGAGCAGGCCAAATCCCATCATCTGTATCCCTACATCACGTTTGACGATGTGTTCAATGGCCGTATTCACCACACCAAAGACGGCAAGTCATTTGCCGATGCCTTGAAAGATGTAACCAAGGCCGCTGAGAACCGGTAGTTTTGGTCACATGCCGATTACGTGTACCAATCGTGTGCTTCGGGTGTCTCTGATCGACAAGATCGAAGTAGTCAAGTGACGCTTATCGAATGAACAACAAACCGCGCCCGTCCGGCATCTTGATCTGCCGGGCGGGCGCAACATATTTTGAAGAATGAAATGCAGTGCCTCAACGGCATTCTGGAGCAAATGGCGTGATCAGAAACACAGAACGCAATACAGAATGGCAGCTACATTTCCATCTGTAGACAATATTCCATGACATGGAGTACATTCTTTGGGTGGTGAACGCTCAAGGATTAGAGCGCGTTGCCGATGAGAAGGGGATCATGCAGACGGCCCGTCTCCTGCCCGTTCGATGTTGCTGGCCAGACCGATGTCGGCCTGCTTGGCTGATTTCCCTCTTGCTCCTGTTTGCGATGCCTGCGGACTTGGCGGCGCAAGGAAAGCAATCCAGTAATATCATAAAGTTCAAATTACGCGACGGTTACCTGATTATCGTTCAGGCCATGCTCAATGATGCAGGCCCTTTTAATTTTCTTCTAGATACAGGCGCTACGCATACTGTGATCGATCCCGCTCTTGCGCGGCGGTTGCAGCTTCCAGTCATTGGCAAGGCCTCTCTGACTACGGTTTCAGACGTGAGACAGGATCAATTGGTGCGTCTGAATGCCGTGCGGGTAGGCCGTTCCGAAATCTCAGAACTTGGAGCCGTGATCGATCGGCTGGA
>Ga0302202_10007179_pt1 | contig 10833 bp, 10 predicted proteins | sample II_Bog_N3_3_FD_194579 | JGI IMG/M metagenome (GOLD analysis project Ga0302202, IMG submission 194579) | Peat permafrost microbial communities from Stordalen Mire near Abisko, Sweden - II_Bog_N3_3 | ecosystem: Environmental > Terrestrial > Soil > Wetlands > Peat | place: Sweden: Abisko... | reverse complement strand
ATGGGCGCATCAAGGCCGGCGCATGTTCCGACGCCTTCATATAGCATCGCCGGGGGCGCGCTTAAAGGCGCTTGGCCAAAACCGCGCTCCGCGCTTTGCCGCGACCGCGATCCCGTCTCATTGACTTCGCCCGCCCTTCCGCTCAAAACACGGGCAAGATACCTGCGAAATTCACCCGCGCCAGGCGGCCGAGGTTTTCCATGCCAACCGTCACCCTGATCGACAATTACGATAGCTTCACCTTCAATCTGGTGCATTATTTCGGCGCGCTCGGCGCCAAGGTCAAAGTGCTTCGCAACGATCAGTCCAGCGTCGAGGAGATTATCGGCGAAGAACCGGATTGCATCGTGCTTTCGCCCGGCCCCTGCACGCCGCGAGAGGCGGGAATCTGCCTCGACCTGATCCGCGCCGCGAGCGCCAAAATCCCGATTTTCGGCGTCTGCCTCGGCCATCAGGCCATTGGCGAGGTTTTCGGCGGCGAGGTGGTGCGCGCGCCCTCTCCTGTCCATGGCAAGATCGCCGAGATCCACCATGAGGGCGAGACGGTCTTCCACGCCTTGCCCACCCCGTTCAAGGCGACCCGCTACCATTCGCTGGTGGTGCGGCGCGACAGCCTGCCCACCGACCTGGCGATCACCGCCCAGACTTCCGACGGCCTCATCATGGGCCTGAGTCACATCACCCATCCGACGCATGGCGTGCAGTTTCATCCCGAAAGCATCGCCTCCGAACATGGCCATGCGCTGCTGCGCAATTTCCTCGATCTCGCCAAAAGCTGGAACGCGGCCAAGGGCCGTTCCGAGCGGCGGGCCTGAGCCCCATGGAGAGCATAAAACCCTTCCTCGCCAAGATCGCCACCGGCGCCGCGCTCACCCGCGCCGAGGCGGAAGCGGCTTTCGACTGCCTTTTGTCCGGCGAGACCACCCCGGCCCAGACGGGCGCCTTCCTGATGGGTCTGCGCGCCCGGGGCGAAACGCTGGATGAAATGACCGGCGCGGTGTCGGCCATGCGGGCCAGGATGCTGAAGGTCGAGGCGCCTCCCGGCGCCATCGACATTGTCGGCACCGGCGGCGACGGGCTGCAAACCTATAATATTTCGACCCTTGCCGCGCTGATCGTCGCGGCCTGCGGCGTTCCGGTGGCCAAGCACGGCAATCGCGCCGCCTCATCGCTGTCCGGAGCCAGCGACGTGCTGTCGGAACTTGGCGTGCGCATCGGCATCGCGCCTTCCCTGATCGAGGCCAGCCTGCGCGAGGCCAATATCGGCTTCATGACGGCGCAGGCGCATCACGCCGCGATGGCGCATGTCGGCCCGGTGCGGCGCGAACTTGGCGCGCGCACCCTGTTCAACCTGCTGGGGCCGCTGTCGAATCCGGCTGGCGTCAAGCGCGCCCTGATCGGCGTTTTCGCGGCCAAGTGGATGGAGCCGATCGCCCTGACCTTGCGCGATCTCGGCGCGGAAAGCGTGTGGGTCGTGCATGGACACGACGGGCTGGACGAAATCTCCACCACCGGACCGACCTCCGTTCTGGCGCTGGAACAGGGCGCATTGCGCCGGTTCGAGATCGCCCCGGAACAGGTCGGTCTTTCCCGCGCCACCCTTGACGACTTGCGTGGCGGCGACCCGGCATACAATGCGCGGGCGTTGCGCGCGGTGCTCGCGGGCGAGAAAAACGCCTATCGCGACATCGCTGCGTTTAACGCGGCCGCCGCCCTTGTGGTGGCCGGCGCGGCGGAAAATCTCGAAAATGGGGTCAGACAGGCCGAAGAAGCGCTCGACAGCGGAAAAGCGCGCGCGACGCTCGAAAAATTGATAAAAATCTCCAATGGAAACGCAACCGCCGATACACAGGCGGCGGTTTAGGCGTTAAGGTCTCGTCATGTCTGACATTTTGAAAAGAATCGAAGCCTATAAAAGGACGGAAATCTCCGAAGCGAAAGTGCGCGTGCCCCTCACGACGCTTGAGCGCAAGGCGCATGAGCACGATCCGACGCGCGGCTTTCTGCGGGCTCTGGAGACCAAGGTGGCGTCGGGGCTCCCCGCGCTGATCGCCGAGGTCAAGAAGGCCAGCCCGTCCAAAGGCTTGATCCGCGAGGATTTCGATCCGCCGACGCTGGCCCGCGCCTATGAGGCGGGCGGGGCGACCTGCCTGTCCGTTCTGACCGACGGCCCCTCCTTCCAGGGGCGGCTCGACGACCTCGCGACGGCGCGCGCCGCCACCCATCTGCCTGTCCTGCGCAAGGATTTCATGTTCGACCCGTATCAGGTCTTTGAAGCGCGCGCCGCCGGCGCCGACTGCATTCTCATCATCATGGCCTGTGTCAACGATCAGGAGGCGCGCGCCCTCAATGTCGCGGCGCATGACCTGCATATGGACGTGCTGGTCGAGGCGCATGACGAAGCCGAACTCGACCGCGCCCTGGCGCTCGAAACGCCGCTGATCGGCATCAACAACCGCAATCTGCGCGATTTCAAGGTTTCGCTGGAGACGTGCGAGCGCCTGAGCGCCCGCGCGAAGGACCGGCTGATCGTCGCCGAAAGCGGCATAGCCAGCCACGCCGACATCCTGCGGTTGCAGGCCGCCGGGATCAACGCCTATCTGGTCGGCGAATCCCTGATGCGACAGGCCGACGTAAGGGCGGCGACCAAGAAACTGCTGACCGGCGTGACGGCGTCCGCGCAACTGGCATGAAGAAACCGGGGGCGGGCCTCACGCATCTCGGCGACGCCGGCGAAGCCCGCATGGTCGATGTGTCGGCCAAGAAACCGAGCGCCCGCGTCGCGGTGGCGGAGGGCTGCGTCGTCATGGCGCCGGAAACCCTCGCGCTCTGTCTGGCCGGACAGGCCAAGAAAGGCGACGTGTTCGGGGCCGCGCGTATCGCCGGCATCATGGCCGCCAAGCGCACATCGGATTTGATTCCCCTCTGCCATCCGCTCGCGTTGACCAGCGTCCTTGTCGACATCACGTCCGACGACAGCTTGCCCGGGTTGCGGGTCAAAGCCCACGCCAAGGTGGTGGGCGAGACCGGAGTGGAGATGGAGGCGTTGACCGCCGTCTCTGTGGCCTGCCTGACCATTTACGACATGCTGAAGGCGGTGGACCGCGCCATGCGTATTGAAAACGTGGTTTTGTCCGAAAAGACCGGCGGCGAGTCCGGCGATTATCTTCGCGCAAGATAACGGCGCCGAGAGAGTGTCAGGAGCCGGACCGATGACCGAAATGAAAGCGCCGCTCAGCGTCGACGAGGCGCTAGCAAAAATCCTCGCCGCCGCCAAAGACTCTCTCTCTCATGAACACACGCCGCTGGCGCAGGCTTTCGGCGGAACCCTGGCTGAAGACATAATCGCGCTTCGCACACAGCCGCCCAAGGCGCTTTCGGCGATGGACGGCTACGCCCTGCGCGCCGCCGAGGCGGGCCGCTCGCTCAAGGTCATTGGCGAATCCTCGGCCGGGCGGTCTTTTTCAGGCATTTGCGGGTCGGGCGAGGCTGTACGCATCTTTACCGGCGCGCCCGTGCCCGAAGGCGCCAATACGGTGCTCGTCCAGGAAGACGCGCGCCGCGACGGCGATTGCGTCACCGCGACGGCGCCGGTCGAACCAGGCCGCAATATTCGCTGCGAAGGCATAGATTTCCGCACCGGCGACGTGCTTCTGCAAAAAGGCCGACGCCTGAGCCCGGCCGACATCGCGCTCGCCGCCAGCGCCGACCACGCGACCCTTCCATTGGCCCGGCCGCCGCGCGTAGGCGTGCTCGCAACCGGCGACGAACTGGTCGCCCCGGGTTCTCCACGTGGCGCCGATCAGATCGTAGCGTCCAATTCTTACGCCGTGCTCGGCTTGATCGCCGCTTCCGGCGGCGTCGCGGTCGATCTGGGCATTTGCCGCGACCGGCTGGACGACATCGAGGCGGCCATCGTCAACGCGCAGGCCCTGAAAGTCGATGTCCTCGTCACCATCGGCGGCGCCTCTGTCGGGGATCACGATCTGGTGCGCGGCGCACTGGCGCGCGAGGGCATGGAGCTGAATTTCTGGCGAGTCAACATGAAGCCGGGCAAACCGCTGATCCACGGCCATATCGGGCCCATGACGGTGCTGGGGCTGCCCGGCAATCCGGTTTCGGCCGTGGTCTGCGGCGAACTTTTCCTAAAACCGCTGATTCGCGCCTTGTGCGGCGATCCGGAAGCCGGAGCTGACCGCACCGAACCCGCCTTTGCCGGCGTAAATCTGGCCCCCGGCGGCGCGCGTCACGAATTTTTGCGCGCGACTTTTGCTTATGACGCGCAGGGACGAAGGCTGGTCACGCCGCAGCCAGATCAGGATTCCTCGCTCAACCGCGTGTTGTCGCAATCGCAGGCCCTGCTCATCCGCCCCGCCAGGGCGGCCGCCTGCGACGCCGGCGAAACCGTGCGCATCCTGCGCCTGACCCGCTGAACCGGATTTTACGCACGGAATTTGGCTATTCCATCAATAACGATATTGATATTGGACTGGAACATCACGTTATGGCAAAGATTGCGCCATAGCTGAAAACACGTGGAACCTATCTTGGCCGGGAATGGTTAACATTTCCTTACGATGCGGTTCCGCGAGGGTTTTCCGCAAGGACAATCCTTATCTACGTCCATCCAAGAAGTGCGTCCGCCCATGCGTTTAGCCCCTCGCCTTATCTTTTGCGCCGCAATTTCGACGCTGGCGTTTCCTGCCGCCGCGCAGGCTTGCAATCCGATCGAGATTTTTTTCGGGTGCCGGCAGCCAAGCGTCGCGGCGGCCGCGCCCGCCGCGCATGCCCGCGAGCATTCGATGAGATACGCGACAATTCACGCCCATCGCAAGGCCACAGGCGCTGAGGAAGCCGCCGCCCAGCGCCAAACCCCTCTGCAGCCGCCAAAAGGCGTCGCTTTCGCGTCGATCGAACATTTTGCGGCGGATGAGACTTTGCGCAGCGGCGACATCGTTGTGACAACGCACGGCTTTCTGGTCTTTCACGGCGACGAGCGAAAATTTACCGCGCTGGACACCAGGCGCTCCGCGTTGGCCTCGCTCGAAAAAGCCAGCCGCAGCCCCGCCGCCGCGACCTGGCAATCGCCCTCGCCCCTCGCGGAGTGGAGGCCGGCGGTCAGTTCCACACTGGTTCAGAACGACGTCGGGGTCAGAACCATATCCTTCGCCGCTTCGGCCTATCGTTGATTTAAAAAGTTCAGGGCGGCGGGCCCTTCTTTTGACCCGGCCGCCCATTGCTTTCCCAACCGTGTCTCGCGGAGTGGGAAAAGACTGTTTTAGAGTCCCGCCAGATAATTCGACGGATCGACCGGCTTTTGTCCCTTGCGCAGTTCGAAGTGCAGTTGCGGCGAGGCCACATTGCCGGTCTGGCCTGACAGCGCGATGGTCTGGCCGCGCTTGACGGTTTCGCCGCGCTTCACATTGATCGAGCCGTTATTGGCGTAGGCCGAGACGAAGCCATTGGGATGGCGGATCAGCACGAGATTGCCATAGCCCTTGAGTTCGCTGCCGGCATAGGCGACGACGCCGCCTTCGGCCGCCTTGACCTGCGTGCCTTCCGGCACCGCGATGTTGATGCCGTCATTGCCTCCGGCCCCGAAGGACTGGATCACCCGGCCGCGCGCCGGCCAACGGAATTCCGGATTGGCCGAGTCTCCTGCGCCGGCGCCAGGCGAAGGCAGGCTTGCGGTCGTGTCGGCAGGAGCGGCTTGCGGCGCGGCCGGAGCCGGGGGTTTCACGGCGGCCTGAACCGGCGCGGCTTGCAGGATTGGCGCGGCGCTGGCGATCTGCTGAGTCTTGGCGCTCGCAGCGGGCTTGACCGCAGCAAGAGTCTGGACTTCCGCCGCCGGCTTGGCGCTCACCGTTTTAGCCACGACGACTTTGTTGGCCGCCAATTGCTTGGCGGAGGCTTCCTTGACCGCGCGGGCCTTATCAGCCTCCGCCTTCAAGGTTTTGGCCTGTGCGGCTTGCGTCGCCTGCGCAACCTGAGCCTTCGCGGCTTTGGCCTGATCGGCTTTAGCTTGAGCGGCTTGAGCGGCTTGAGCTTGAGCGACTTGCGCCTTCGCAGCCTTGGACTGAGCGGTCTTTTCCTGCGCCGCCTGAGCGACCGCCACCTTGCGCGCCGCCGCGTCCGCCTGGGCCTGAGCGGCCTTGGCGCGCTTTTCAGCCTGCGCCGCGGCGGGATCGGGCTTCATCGCAAGGGTCGGAGCCTTGGGCGCCTCAAGCTTGGCGAGTTGCGCGCGGGGCGCCATTGGAGCGGCAAGCGGAGCAGGCGCCGCTGCGGCGCGGACGGCGCCACTTGCGTGATAGACCGGGATCGTGAGCCGCGAGCCCGGAGTGACCTGGGAGCGGTTGGCGTAGCCATTGATCGCCAGCAAGGTGGTGGTGGGCACGCCGTATCGCGTGGCGATCGATTCGGCGGATTCGCCCTGTCCGACAACCACCGGCACGCCTCCCTCGGACGTCCAACCGCCCACGGCGCTGGGTGCGGAGCGCACGATCGACGCGGACGAGACGGGCGGGGCCGGGCTGTATACAGGATTGGCCGGCGCGGCGAATGAAGGCGCGGAGAGCGGCTGGCTCTGGACGGCGATCGGCTTGGGGGCCGAATAGCGGGGCGCCGGCGCACGGACGGCGGGCGGCTGCGCCGATGGCGCATCGAAGGGCTTGAAGGCGTCTGAGAAAAAGCTGCCTGGATCGAAACCGGGCGCCTGATTGGCGGCCACCTGCGGCTGATTGACCGTTCCCGTAGGAGTCCGGTCGAATTGTGTGGAGGATGACTTGAAGGGATCGGCGAAAGGATCGCCCAAGCGACTCGAGTCGGCGCACCCGCCGAGCAACATCGCGGCCACGCCAGCCATCGCCAACCGGACATGTTTGCCCGAACTCCGCAGCGCTTCGCTCATCACGCATCCCACCCACAAACAGACACTTGCACCAACAATTCTATTTAAAGCGCGGCCGGTTAAAGGAGCGTTTAAGATGAACGAAGATTCATCAAAATGCTTGGCGTCGTAACCTTAATGCGTGTTTTCTCCGGTTGTGACCTTGCGTAAACGCATCAATCGCGGCGAAAGAGGCCATGCAGGAGAGTTTGCGCCCGGCAGGGGCCGAAAGCCGCCGCCTCGATGGCAGCGTCGGCAGTTCGGCTGTAGCGGAATAACTCCCCGGCGCCTTCGCGCTTGCGGACGGCCACCAAGACGCCCCCCTGCCCCAAGGCGCCCAAAATCCCCGGTGGCGGCGGCGCCTCCAGCGCGCCATGGACGAGAATGCGGTCGAACAGGCCGTAAGCCGGCGAAACATCAAAGCCGTCGCCCCAGACCACCTGGACGTTAGCGATCTTGAGGTGGTCGAGCCGGCCGCGAGCCTCCTCCGCCAGACGCTCGAAACAGTCGAGACTGACCACTTCGCGGCCGATCAGCGACAACACGCCGGCCGAATAGCCGGAGCCGGCGCCGATTTCCAGGATGCGCTGATCGGACTGCGGCGCCAGTAGCGTCAGCATTTGCGCCAGAACGGAAGGCGCCTCCATGGTCTGGCCGCAGGCCAGCGGAATGGCGACGTCGCGCAAGGCCAATTCTTGATGGGCCGCCCCGACGAAGTTTTCGCGTGGAATGCTCTCCAGCGCCCTGAGCAGCCTCAGGTCGCGAAAGCCTTTCGCACGCAAGCGCAGCAGTAATTGCGCCTTGGCCTCACCGCGGGCGTCGGCGGTGGGCGGGGAAGAGGATGTGTCTGACGGACTCAGCCGAATAATTCCGCGAAATGGGTGAGCGCCGGATCGTCGGTCAGATCGAGACGCAGGGGGGTGATGGAAATTTTTTTCTGCGCGACGGCTTCCAGATCGGTGCCGACGCCGATCACGAACTCAGGCCGCTCGAAGGCGATCCAGTAATAAGGATTGCCGCGCCCGTCAAAGCGCGGCTCGATCTTCATCAATTCGGCGTCGCGCCGTCCCTGCCGCGCCAACACCTCGCCTTGAACCTCGCCCGCCGCGCAGGCCGGAAAATTGAGGTTCATCAGCACGCCCGGCGGCAGGCCCTTGGCGATCAGCCTTTTGATCAGATCGGGCGCGTGGGTCTCGGCGCAATCCCAGAAGGTTCCCTGCGGCGAGTAGCATTGCGACAGCGCGATCGAGGGAAAACCAAGCAGCGTGCCTTCCATCGCCCCTGCGATGGTGCCCGAATAGGTCACGTCCTCGGCGACATTCTGGCCCTTGTTGACTCCCGACAGGATGAGGTCGGGCGGATTGTCGATCATGAGCTTGCGCACGCCCATGATGATGCAGTCGGTCGGCGTGCCCTTGACCGCGAAACGCCGCTCGGAAATTTTCCGCAGACGCAAGGGATCGGCCAGCGACAGCGAATGGGCGACGCCGGACTGATCGGTTTCCGGCGCGACCACGACCACGTCGTCGGAGAGTTTTGCGGCGATTTTCTCCAGCACCTTGAGTCCGTGGGCGTGTACGCCATCGTCATTGGTGATCAGAATGCGCATTTTTGGCCGCCCGGAGTCCGCTGGTTTGCTCAGAGCGTCTTACTGCCCTCGCCGATCTGGGGAAAGCTTTTTCAGCCGCGCGAAATTGTCTCCAACCCGCCCATATACGGCCTTAAAACCTCCGGCACCGTCACCGAACCGTCCGCGTTCTGGTAATTCTCCAGCACGGCCACCAGCGCGCGGCCGACGGCGACGCCCGAGCCGTTGAGGGTGTGGACGAAACGCGTCCCCTTGCCGTCGGCGGGACGATAACGGGCGTTCATGCGGCGCGCCTGAAAGTCGCCGCAGACCGAACAGGAGGAAATTTCGCGGTAACGGTCCTGCCCCGGCAGCCAGACCTCGATGTCATAGGTTTTCTGCGACGCAAAGCCCATGTCGCCGGTGCAAAGCAGCACGACGCGATAGGCCAGCCCGAGTTTTTTCAGCACTTCCTCGGCGCAGGCGGTCATGCGCTCGTGTTCGTCGCTGGAGGTTTCCGGCGTGGTGATCGACACCATCTCGACCTTGGAAAACTGGTGCTGGCGGATCATGCCGCGCGTATCGCGCCCCGCCGCGCCCGCTTCGGCGCGGAAACAATAAGTTCCAGCCGTCATGCGCTGCGGCAGCGCCGCCTCGTCGAGAATCTGCTCGCGGACGAGGTTGGTCAGCGGCACTTCGGCGGTGGGGATCAACCAGAAATGCTCGGTCTCGAACGTGTCCGCCTTGGGCAATCCGGCAATCCTGGCCGCCACGTCGCCGCCCTCGGCAGCAGCCGCCTCGGCTTGCTCCAGCGTGTCGCGCAAGCCTTCGACGCCGACGAGGCCCAAAGCCGCGAACTGGTCGTCCTTGAACTTTGGCAATTGCGCCGTGCCGAACATGGCGTGATCGCGCACCAGCAGCGGCGGCGCGACTTCCTGATAGCCGTGGTGATCCGTGTGCAAATCCAACATGAACTGCGCCAGCGCCCGCTCCAGCCGCGCCAGCTTGCCCTTGAGCACGACGAAACGCGCGCCGGACATGCGCGACGCCGCCTCGAAATCCATCAGGCCGAGCGCCTCGCCAAGTTCAAAATGCTCTTTCGGCTTGAAATCCAGCGTCGGCTTTTCGCCGACCTTGCGGATTTCGACATTGTCGTCCTCATCCGCGCCCGGCGGCACGTCCGCCAGCGGACGGTTGGGAATCGCGGCGAGTTCCTGCTCCAGAGCCAGAATCGCCGTCTTTTCCTCAGCCTCGATGGCGCCCATGCCGATTTTCAGGTCGGCGACTTCCTGCTTGAGCTTTTCGGCGAGCGCCAAGTCCTTGGCCTTCATCGCCGCGCCGACCTCTTTCGACGCGGCGTTGCGCCGTTCCTGCGTCGCCTGAGCGCGCGAGATCGCAGCGCGGCGCGCATCGTCAAGCGCGATCAACCTCGCCAGCAGCGCGTCGGCGGCGGCCTCATCGGGCTTGCGCCGCAGGAGGTCGGCGCGAAACGCCTCGGGGTTGTCGCGGATCGATTTGATATCGTGCATGTGCGGACCTTGAATCAGGCGGCGGGAGGTGCGGCGCGATTCTTTTCAATCCAGCCCACCGCGAAAACCGCCCCTTCGTAAAGAAGCAGCATGGGAACGACAAGGGCGCACATGGAAATCAGGTCGGGCGGCGTCAGGATCGCCGCCACCACCGTGATGAGCACAATGGCGTAACGCCTTTTGGCGCGCAAATACGCTTGATCGATGATGCCGGCGTGACCGAGCAGGGTCAGGATCACCGGCAACTGAAAAGCGATGCCGAAGGCGAAGACCAGGGTCATGATGAGCGAAAGATATTCGCTGACTTTGGGCAGAAGCGCGATGGTCGGCTCGCCCTTCACATCGATCTGCTGAAAGCTCACCGAGAATTTGATCAGCAAGGGCATGACCACGAAATAGACCAGCAGCGCCCCCAGAAAAAAGAACACCGGCGTGGCGATCAGATAAGGCGCGAAGGCCTGACGCTCATGGGAATAGAGGCCGGGGGTGACGAATTTGTAGATTTGCAGGGCGATGATCGGAAAGGCGATGAAGGCGGCGCCGAACATCGACAATTTAAGCTGGGTGAAGAATTGCTCAAGAAAATGGGTGGCGATCAGCTTGGCGTTTTCCGCTCCGACCACCGAAACATAGGGTCCGAGCAGGATGTTGTAGATATGATGCGAGAAATAGAAGCAGACCACGAAGGCGACGAGAAAAGCGGCCAGAGCCTTGATGAGCCTGGACCGCAATTCAATCAGATGGTCGATCAGGGGCGCCTTGGATGCGTCGATGTCGGCCTGGGTCATGATTTGCTTTCGGGCAAAGGATTTTCCGCCACGGCTTTTTCCGCAGGCGCGTGTTGCGGAGGC
>Ga0302202_10007177_pt1 | contig 10834 bp, 10 predicted proteins | sample II_Bog_N3_3_FD_194579 | JGI IMG/M metagenome (GOLD analysis project Ga0302202, IMG submission 194579) | Peat permafrost microbial communities from Stordalen Mire near Abisko, Sweden - II_Bog_N3_3 | ecosystem: Environmental > Terrestrial > Soil > Wetlands > Peat | place: Sweden: Abisko... | reverse complement strand
GCGATCGCCGTTTCTTGGCGACTGTTCGAATCAGGGGCAGTTCCACAGTCAACGCACCCACTAACGCATAAACAAGCCATTGCTGATCTCACTTTGCCGCTGTATGGTTGGCGATCTGCTGGAGTCTCCACGCGCGGCACTGCGCAAGATCGTCCACGTGGACATGGACGCGTTCTACGCGTCGGTCGAACAGCGTGATAATTCGGCACTTCGCGGAAAGCCTGTTGTCGTTGCCTGGAAAGGGAAGCGGTCTGTCGTCTGCGCCGCTTCTTATGAAGCGAGGACATTTGGAGTCCGCTCGGCGATGCCTGCGGTGACAGCAGAGCGGCTGTGCCCGCAGGCTATCTTCGTTCCGCCTGACTTTACTCGATACAAGGCTGTGTCTCGCGCGGTGCGAGAGATCTTCCAGCGCCATACGGACATGATCGAGCCTTTGTCGCTCGACGAAGCCTACCTCGATGTCACAGAGAATAAGACTGGTCTGCCGACGGCAACGAAAGTTGCCATAGCGATCCGCCAGCAGATTCGTGAAGAGCTTTCTCTCACCGCATCTGCGGGCGTCGCCTCGAATAAGTTCCTCGCAAAGATCGCCTCCGACTGGCGCAAGCCTGACGGTCTCTTCGTCATTCAACCGAAGGACGTCGATACCTTCCTACCGCCGCTGCCTGTTAGCCGCATTCCTGGTGTTGGCAGAGTCACCGAGGCTCGCCTGAAGCAGATTGGAATTCAGACCGTCGGAGATTTGCGGGCGTTCGAACTGGCTACGCTCGAAATGCGGCTCGGACGCTATGGCGTCCGCCTCTACGAGCTCGCTCGCGGCATCGACCACAGTCCGGTAACGCCAGACAGACCAACCAAGTCCATCTCCGCCGAAGACACTTTCGAGCATGACATCCCGCTGTCCGAAACCGAAGACCTGATTCGGCATCTTGCCGAGAAGGTGTGGTTGGCATCACGCCGGGAGTCGCGCACCGCACGGACCATAGTGCTCAAGCTGAAGACAAAAGAGTTCAATATCCATACACGTAGCTACACGCCTTCGGTCCCTCCCACGTCGTGCGAGGAGTTGACGGCGATTGCACTTTCCCTGCGCGAGCGGGTTGATCTTGGACCGGCAAGGCTGTTTCGCCTCGTTGGCGTCGGATTGGGTAACTTCCGAGAGTCCCAACTTGCGAATCCGGCCATCGCGCTTCCGCTTTGACGGGTGCTCCCTTGCGAGGGAAGGCAAATTGCGAGAAGCGCGTTATCGGGACTGATCTCCGGCGGACATCCAAGCGACAAGACAATACAGAGGATACTATCGATGCACTGATAGGGTTGCTTAAGAATGAGTTCCCAACCATCTTCGTTGTGGCAACTCGTTTACAGTAGGGTCTGTCGCATTCCGAGGAACGGCAATGGATCGAATCGAGACACAATCCACTTCGAGAAAGACCGCAACTACTTCAGACATCGTTCTACGAGAAGGACCGCAAGCGAGACTCATCTTTCGCCCCGAGATCGTAGACAACACTGGCAGACCGAAAGCAGCTGTACGGGGTCGGTTTCTTTATCAGAAAAAACAGCGTAGTGATCAGTGGATCGAGTTCGACCGACTGCCCCTCACCTCAGTCAAGGTCGATGAAGGTTACCAACTCGAAATCAAGTCGAGTGAACTGTACACACTTCTCATCAATCTACGCAAGCTATATGAACTCGCGAACGCTTACGGTGTTCCTCAAGGCAAGAAGAGTTTTCTTGAGGTAAGCGGAGCACTGGCTGACCTCTTGGCGCTTGCTGATTCAGAGCTTCAGAAGTTCCTTACCTCGAATAGTGAAGATGCGATCAGACTCTTCAGACTGCTGCTGAACTGGATAGTTAAGCGGCCAAACGTTGAGGTATTCGAGGGAGTGTCGGAGTTGCTGGAACTGAACACGGTTGTGGGTTTGGCAAACCTGAAGGCCTTCCTCAAGGAATGGAAGGCAAACAGTGACGTGAGCAATGAAGAGTTCTGGCAAACTTTTTTCGCAAAGAATGCGTTTGTGCTCTCGCAGCTTTTTGCCTACCCGGTGATCCTCATCAAGGACAAGGCCTACCTTGGAGGAAAGGACCTGACGAATACAGGCGGTCACATTGTTGATTTTTTGTGCAAACTAGAATCCACCGGTGCTGCCGCTATGGTCGAAATCAAGACACCTCAGACCCCGCTACTCGGCCCGGTGTATCGTGGCTATGATGTTTACCCCATCTCTACTCACTTAACAGGGGCGATAGCACAAGCCCTCAAATATCGGAGTTCCCTAATGGAGAACATCCAGAATCTTCAGCGAGGAGAGCACCCCGTTATCGCTTCCGAGCCGTATTGCGTAGTCGTTGCGGGTGACTGCGCCGAACTCAATTCGTCGGAAAAGAAGGCCTCTTTTGAGAGGTTTCGCGAACGATTAAATGGTGTTCGGATATTGACCTTTGATGAGGTCTATAAGCGTATTGATGGATTGCTCGCGATCTTTACAGACTCCTCCGGGATCAGTCCTCAGAAGTCGTCATTGCGCATGGAATCCGACGACTTGCGTTAGGGCATTGGCCGCAGTCGCAATCGGCGTTTATGGGGACCCATCCGGCGAAACGCAGCCCAACTCAGTGTCAATGAGCGCATTGTCCTGATACCGTAGTACGCGACCCGGAAGTACATGGATTTCCTGGTTGGGCAAGACAATGGCCCCAGCCGAAATATAGGAACCGTTTGGCATCCCGATGCGCACGCTCGGATCAGATCAATAGATTGCTTTGTGGTGTCATGCATCTCTTCCTATCAGCAGGAGCGCCTAACGGTTACTGCACCTTCGGCAAACCGACTTTGCGAACCAATTCGGTGAAGCGGGGGTCGGGGCGTAGATGATCCATCCCAAAATCGGTGTTCAGTTGGCGGAGTTGGTAGTCGTGTTCGCTATATGCGGTGTTTAGCCACTCGAATGCTTTATTCTTGTCTCCCAGGTCTGCATAAAAGCGAGCAATCTCGTATGGGGACGCATAACTGAACCGCCGTTGGCCTAACAACACATCGATGCCTTCGGTGAGTGCGTTTCGCCAACCAGCCGATCGGAATCCCCGTTCCGCGGCATTGTCAAACTCAACGAAGTTTCTATTGCCCGACTGACCGTAGGAAAAACTCCATTGCTCGATGACCCGGGGGTACATACTCTTTCCCCAGTAGGCATATCCAAGGCAGTCATGGGCAAGGATGTAGGTTGGGTTCTGTTGCAGCAATTCCCGGCAAACCGTAATGGCGTCATCGTAGCGGCGCGCCGCTACAAGGACGCTGCCCTTTACGCGGCGGATGATGAGCGATGTTGGGTCAAGCAGATTAGCCTGATCGATTTCCGACTGAGCATCCCGCTCTCTGCCGCCGATCATGCCAAGGTTCTCGGCGAACCATTGATGGGCGGTGGCATCGTTGGGATCGAGTGCAAGGGCCTTCCTGAATTCGGCCTCGCCGCCAGCAAAATCCCAATCGTATTCCATCTCGTTGCTCCCGAGAATGGCGTGAGGGTGAGCCAGACTGGGATCTAGACGAAGAGCCTCGCGGGCTGCGGCGCTCGATTTAGGGAAGTCCTCGGCGGGATTTCCACCAAAGAAAGGAAGGACAGAATAGACGTCAGCCAGGGCGGAATACGCCAAGGCATAACTAGGATCTTTGGCGATGGCCTGATTGAAATAGGGGATAGAAGCCTGTAGGCTGGAGAAATTCCTCTGGTACCACCCGTAACGCCCCTTTAGATACAAAGTGTAGGCTCCCAGGTTCCGCGTACCTTGCCGGCTGATAAGCTGCTTTTCTGTGGTGGTGAGCGTGGTGCGCAACTTTTCCGCGATGTCGCCGGCCATTTGCTCTTGTAGTTGAAGGAGTGCGGAGGTGTCGCCGGCGTACTGCTTTCCCCAGATTGCGGTATCGTCGCGAACGTCGGTGAGCTCGACGTTGACCTTAATGTTGTTTCCATCGACGGTGACGCGACCGCTGACCGCCACCGACACGCCAAGTTCGCTTCCCGCCTCCTTCACATCAATGCCCTTTCCCTTGAGGCGAAAGACCGCATCGCGTGACCGGACTTTGAGCTGCGACATTTGGGCGAGGCTGTCAATCAAGGACTCCGTGATGCCGTCGCTGAGGTAGTCTGATCTGGCATCTCCGCTTGTATTGATGAAGGGCAAGACCGCGACAGAATCGGGCGCGAGAACGGGGGCCGTGGCATTTGAGACTTCGTGGCCGACGACCGCCGTGGCTCGGGAACCAGCGTGGCTGGCGGAAAAATAGAAGATGAGAGCCGTAGTAAGGCCCAATGGCACGAGCCAGGCCGCGATTCGTGCCGGGCTTGCGGCCCAGCGGCGCTTGGGGGGGGCTGGACTCGACCCGATTCCTGACTGGTTTTCTGGCACGACCTCAGTAGGAGAGATCACATGTTGCGGGGCTGAGCCATTTGTGCCCTGTATCTTGGGCTGAACGGCACTTGGGCCGTTGGGAAGATATTCGTCTGCTTCCAAATCAAGGGCTTTGCCCTTGAGCCAATCCGCCAGTTCGCTCGGCCAAGCAAACACACTTGCGCGATCTCCGAAAGGTACGCGATGCACGGGTAAGCCGCGTTCTCGCTCCCAGCGTTTCACCGTTCTTTCGCCTCGATTGAGAAAGGTTGCAATCTCTTTCCAACCGTCTAGTCGGGTTCCCATGGCAGGATTTTCCTCGTTGGGTCGGCTTTTCGAGAGCTTCGACAAGAATCAGCCTCAGTTTTGTGTTCTTTCCCCCGTCCCGGCCTCGAATGGCCTGTTCTGGCACGAAAAAGCATTTGCAACGCTGCAGGGGCAAGTAAATTATCGCATCACGCGGTGGAGTGTCCCCAAATCTCGATCTGCTCACTGGGCACTGAATCGATCAGTGTGTTCGCAGGTCGAGAACAAACTGACTGAGGAGGATTCAAAGTATGCGCAGCGTTGATTTTATAGCTCAACTTGCTTTAGGACTCGGATTTCTGGCGGGGATTGCCCAGGCCGAAAGCTTCACCTACGTTTCGACACCAGCGAATGACAATATTCAGAACGTGCTGATCAGCACCTTTCCAACCGGAAACTTCACTGCAAACAACGCACTGGCAACCCCTTTCAGCATCGGGAGCGGCGCTACGAATTTCTATGACGGATTTGGCCTTGCTGGGGCGGGGAATTCAATCACGATGGACGTCTCAGTATTCAACCCCACAGATGTGTATACCTTGATGAGCGCAACTTATCCGGCATCGACCGAACTGGCTTCCATTCAATTCATCGGTACCGGCGGCGCGGATGTGACATACCAACTGATCGGCGGTTCTGACATTCGGGACTACTATCAAGGCAGTTTTGTCAACACGCTGAACAACACTGTTTCAGGAGTCAACGCGCTGAATGCCTTCACCTGCAACGACCCGAGCAACTGCCTGGGAGGTGCCGGCAGCGGCTCTGACACAGGAACAGGCAATGTCAATACTGGCCTGACTGGAAATTATTTGATCGACGAACAGGACTTCGAGCTTGGATCGGCCTTTGCGGGCCAGACGCTCACGCAGATTGTCATCACAGACACACACAACGGATCTGACCCGATCCTTCTCGGAGCCACGGTGGGTTCAGAACCGCTCACGACATCGGCGACTCCCGAGCCTTCAAGCCTGTTGCTGCTTTGCACCGGGTTGGTGGGATTCGCAAGCGTGGCGCGCTGCAAGATCGCGCTGCGCATCTTGAAACGGACACACTAGGCTCGGCAGCTGCAGATGTTCGAGTGCCAGTTTTGCCAAATTCCAGGTGAACGAGAGCCATATGTTCGCATCGCCATATGGATTCACGGACCGAAACAACGGCCCGGCCACGCTGAACGGGATGAACGCGCCCAGCGGGGCAAGATAGGTCAGCATGGCCCGGCCGGGGAGAGGGACCGCCAGCGCAGCAGGCCAATGGCGGCCCAGCCCCAAAGGGCGTGAAGGAGGAGAGCGATCGTGCTGACCGCGAGGCCTTCCTGGCCTCACTGCGCTCCCGAATGCGAGCATGAATGCGCAGTCCACGGCGGCGTCGGATTGGGTGAACTACGCGCTGGACCAGCAGACGGTGCTGGACCCGTCGACCGGACAGGTCGGCAACGTGTCCAGCGCCTACACCTATACGTGGGTCAACAGCGCCGGCCAGACCAGCTACCAGTCCAACGACTCCAGCGCGAATCCGAACGGCGTCATGACCGGCACGTGGACTCAGACGCAGCAGGTGCACGGGAACGGAACGCCGAAGTAGGCCTCACGCTCACTCGTAACGCTAGTGCCCAATGGATGAGACACACAATTTGCGTCTCTTGTCCCACAGGTCAACTTCTCAAAGCATCTAACCCAGACGTGGAGGCTCAATGATCGCTGGAAGAGTACGACTCACAACCATCCTGATCGCCCTGACCCTGTTCGGTTGCAAAGGCTCGCAGACCTCCGCCGCAGGTGTGACGGGGGGGCCGGCTACAGCGCCCGCGGCTTCGTCGTCGCTCGATGGCGGGACGCGATCGCAGGATGTTCCGGACACGACGCTGAACAATATGCCGGCCTACTCGGTCACACTGCCGGCGAAGTGGATGCTGCAAGGGGTGGTGATGCAGGGCGGCCCGGCGACGTGCGATTCGTATGCGTTTCCGGTGTGGCGGACGGCCAGTCCGGACGGCCTGAGCTACGTGGAGCAGATGCCGCAGATGATGTGGGCGTGGGGAACCGGGCCGGTGCCCACAGTCGGCTGCCTGCCGATCAAAGGGCCGATGTCGGCGCAGGACCTCTTGAAGAATGTGTCCGCGACACTGCAGGTGAAGTATGTAGGGCCGGTGGCGATGCCGGCTGCGAGTGCCGCGGCGGCGCCTGGGACTACGACCGACCAGGCAGAGGCGGATGTCAGCTATCAGAACGGATCGTTTGCCATGTCCGGACGACTGATGACGCAGGTCAGTTGCACGGTAAAGAACTTTCCGGGGATGAAGTCGATTCTCGCCGGCATGTCCAGCACGCCGCCCTCGACGGTGAAAAAATGCGTCGCTCAGGTCGCATACTTCACCGCGCCGGCGACCCAGTTTGCCGCAATGATGAAGGTGTGGGACTCGCCGGCGATGGGGTTCCACAACAATGTGGCGTGGGGAAATGCCTGGGTGCAGCGCTACGCCAAGCAGGGCAATGCGCAGAACGCGGCGATGATCACGGCTGCGAATGCGAAGATTGCGGCGGGCAACGCGCAGATCGCGCACACTATGGCGGTACAGCAGCAGGAGCACGACCAGTTCCTGCAGCAGATGCAGGCGGGGACGGACGCTTCGATGGCGAATGCCGCGGCGATTGCGAACTCCGACCACCAGATGGCGATGGATACGGTGGACTACTCGCTGGACCAGCAGACGGTGATGGATCCGAATACGGGCGCGATAAGCAAGGCGTCGAGCGCCTACAACTACACCTGGGTGGACAGTTCCGGCAAGACCAGCTATCAGACCAACGATTCCAGCGCGAATCCGAACGGCGTGATGCCGGGGACGTGGACGAAACAACAGGTAGTTCACGGGAATGGGGCGCCGTAGAGGACTGAGGTCATGCGCCTGACTACGCCAGCGCGATCTGCGCCTTCGGGCAGCGCGCCAGGTCGCCGTCGGCGTTGGCGGGGATGAGCACCGCCTGGTGGATGGGGACGATCTGGGTGGGGCCGTAGGGGTTGGGCACGGACTTCTCGAAGCGCAGGTCTAGGCTGGCTGGCGCTGGTCGATGGCCGCGGAGACCAGGTAGACGCTTACGCTGAGCCATTGGGTGAAGACGCCGTCGCAGAAGACGCCGTCGCGGCCGAACCAGGCCTCGGGATTTGCCTCCATCAGCTTGGCGTGGAGTTTTTCGGCATGGGACGCGCCGCCGCGGCCAGCCAGGACAGCGATGGCAAGAATGGCTATGCAAATTACGGCCAGGTAGAGGGTCTTGGAAGAGCCAGCCGCCAGGGCAGAAGAAGGCCACTCCGCCGATGATGATGGCGAAGGGAAACAGGAAGCGGTGCCAGTCGCGCTTGAGGATGAAGCCAGGCGGCGTGGCGCTCAAGCGCTCGACCTGGACGTTGCTCCACTGCGTCCATTGGTCTGGCGTGTAGAGCCAGTGGACCCAGGGGTTGAGCTCGGTCTCGGTGAGGGATTTGTCCGCGGTCCGGGAGGTCCAGTAAAGCACCGGCAGCAGAATGATGGCGAGAAAGAGCGTCATGCCCCCGATCGTGAGCGCGACGATTCGGGCAGTTCCGGGGACCAGCGCAGCCAGCGCGAAGATGCCGAGGAGGATGGCGAAGACCTTGACCCATACGTACATCTTCCTGCGGTTATTGGTGACGAGCTTGACCGAGTGGGGCAGCGCCGCCGGCTTCGACTCCTTGGGAGTCGATACGGCCGTAATGATGAAAATCAGAGCCAGGGTGCCGAAGATAATGACTGCGGACAGGGCGATGCCGGCCACCACCGGCGAGCGGTTGATGGTGAGGTCGACCGTCGCGACAATCAGCAGGATGACGCCGGCGATCGCGAGCAGGCTGAGGGTGTGGGCGCGAGAGGCTTGGCAGAGGGCTCTTCCATACTCAACCGGAGGCGCGTACGTCAATTACATGTCGGAGGGGAAGACGTGCATTCGGCTTATAGCGACGCGCGCCTCCAGCGCCTCGGAGTGATCAAAGCGCAATACGATCCTGCGAATCTATTCCGCTTCAATCAGAACATTCCGCCTGCGAAGGGCTAGGCGTCCGAGCGACCATCGGCGGCGGGATCGGCAAACCGGATGTAATACAGATGGACAGCGAGCTGATCGGTACCGGAAAGTCGGCCAGCGTACAGGAATGTGGCCGGAGGCCGGGATCTCAACTTTCATCTAACAGGGGCTTTGCGCAAAATGAGAAATGAAGTTCTCTAAATACAGTGTTCAGCAAGTTCGAATTCCCGCCCACTTCTTCGGCGGATGAGACTCTGGACTGCCAGGCTTCGATTAAATCAGCGGCGGACGAACGATTCGGTGGCTGGATTGATTGTATTTAGCAGACTACTTAATCGGCTTTGGGATTGGTCACAGCATCCGCGTCGGGCCATAGTTCGGATGTGCAACGACCCTCGCTGCCGTCGACGGAAAACGTCTCAGTTGTCCATTCTGCATCAATGGACGCAAGAGCCGTGCAGAGTTTCTCGTACGCCTCGCGGGGGGTTGCCGCCTGAATCGCAATGGTCACGTTCTGGAAGCTCGTCTCGGCGGCCTCCGCATCGACCTGTTGAAGCCACTCGGGTGCGGTTTGACCGTCCCCATGACGCTCGATGAAGTCCTTGACCTCTGCCAGAGGGTTCACTGCCAGGGCGATCGCCGTTTCTTGGCGACTGTTCGAATCAGGGGCAGTTCCACAGTCAACGCACCCACTAACGCATAAACAAGCCATTGCTGATCTCACTTTGCCGGTTTACGCCCCGGCTGGCGATTTGGGTAAGAGTTGGGCCACCTCTGCCGTGACAGGTTGGGCAACGCGATCGAACCGGAACCATTCATGAAACGCGCCCATCACGTCGTACGGCAAGCCGAGCTTGTTTGCGGTGACTTCGAGAAAAACCCTCGATGGCCTCTCAAAGTTGGTGCAGAGTTGCTGCCCAAGACTCTCCATGACCTCGGCGGTCTTGGGCTCGGCGGCGATGCGTTCGAAGTGCTTGATATCCCTTGGTGTCGCTTCGCGGTGCTTCATAATTCCTAGTCCTCCACTCGGCCGTGCATCAATACTCAGCCGGGGTGATGCTCTTCACGTCAACCCCAAATTCCCGGGCAGCCTTCTCGTAGATGTCGTTCAGGCTGAGGTGGACAACCCTGCCGTCCCAACGAACTGCTATCGCCTGTCCGGTCACATACCTATATTTTTCCGAGCCGACTTCCATCAAAACGGCGACCTGTCCTTCGACCAGGTGTTGCCATAGCTCGGAAACAAGATCGAACTCCTCATTCTCGTCAGTCTCTTCGTTCCAAATCGACGATGGCCATGCTCCGTGATCGGTGTTCGCGGCCGTGAAACCGACCTTAGTTGAAGGCTTAGTCGGATCTGCATCGTCCTCAAGTAAGCTGAGGCTGTGAGACTCGAGCCACGTTTTGAATGCGGCGAGGTCTTTCACCTCGAAGTAGTTGCTACGCGCCGTTCCACTCCAATCTGCCATGATGCCCTTCTTTCTAAAGCAAAGTCCGCGATTAGCGGCTGTGAGGTGTCCTTTTCTTACAGAGCCGTGTAAATGGGGTCCAGCGACTTCGGATAAGGAAGGCTCGCCGGCAATTGACGCCGGATCGCGACGTTGAGAGGCCACGCATACTTGTGATTCCCCTTGTGCCGGACTCGCGTTGCCAGTGATTGCAGAGATGAGTTGAGCCATTCTGTGCGCGCCGACGCGTCCGTGGGAACATCTGTGGCACCAAAGGCCTCGAGCTGCGCTGCTGCATACTTCCAGCCGCGCTCGCTGTTTCGAATCTTCTGCGCTGCTCTGTCCGAGAAGACGCGGCCGTCCGGCAGAAGATGAAGCGACCGGGCGGTCCCGCGACCAAGATAAATTCCGTTGTGAGCTTGATAAATCGTCCCAAAATGGCCCATGTGGACGACTTCGCCCGATGCGGTTCTACGTTGGAGAGGGTCACTGAAGCTGACCACCCCAACGATCGAGTGCTGCTTGCGTAGGATGTCGAATGATCGCGCAAGAAACCACGTCTCCCCATTTCCGGCAACGGAATCGAGAAGCACAAAGCGGCCAAGCTCAACGGTTGTCAGTACCGGCGCCTCAAAAACGTTGGTG
>Ga0302202_10007173_pt1 | contig 10839 bp, 6 predicted proteins | sample II_Bog_N3_3_FD_194579 | JGI IMG/M metagenome (GOLD analysis project Ga0302202, IMG submission 194579) | Peat permafrost microbial communities from Stordalen Mire near Abisko, Sweden - II_Bog_N3_3 | ecosystem: Environmental > Terrestrial > Soil > Wetlands > Peat | place: Sweden: Abisko, Stordalen... | reverse complement strand
TAACCAGCGCCTAGGCAAGGAGCGAATCACGGAGACCCAGAGAACCGGAGAGAACACAGAGACATTCGCAGCGAGAGCGAACTTTGTGATCTCTCTTTTTCTTCGTGATCTCTGTGATTTGGTCTCTGCTAGTACCCGTTCTTCATACGAACACGGTCCTGGGCCAACCGCTGAATGCGCCGCAATGGCCGCATCGATTATCACGCCGCTAATCCGATTCAGCCCCGCCGATTCCAATCTCTGTGCTCTGTGTTTTCTCTGTGGTCTCTGTGATTCGTTTTGCCTACAAACTTCGCCGCAGCGTTTCCGCCAATTCGTCCGGCGACTGTACCGGGGGCTGGCACGTATGGCCGCTGCACACCACCGCGAAGCTGCCTTCGACCTTCGGCAGCCTGGGCAGAGTCTTCTCCAGCACCGGAGGCAGCGTCCCGGCCTTCACCCGTTCGAATCGAACCACGCTCTTGTTCACGGCGTACCGCTTCAGCGCAGCCGTTTCCAGCGCCCGTGCCTCTTCGCCTTCGCCGATAACGCATATCTGCACAGGCTCACGCACCAGCCGCTGCAGTGCCAGAGCGTAAGTCGCGGCATACAGGCCAAAATGCTCGGCTACACCGCCGAACGTCTCCAGCGTCTCCTGCGCTTTCTCCGCATAATCCAGCCGCCCATTCAGCTCGCTCAGTCGCATCAGCAGCATGGCCGCCATCGGGTTTCCCGCTGGCGTAGGCGAGTCCTGCAACGGCTTTCGCCGGGTAACCAGCGCGCCCAGCCTGCGTTCCCCGTGCGCCGGCGCCTCGGTGTCGAAGAAGGCGCCTCCCGCCGAATCGTAAAACCGCCGCAGCGCGCTCTCCGTCAACTCGACCGCCGCGTCGAAATAGCGCAGCTCGCCGGTCGTCTCCCACGCATCCAGCGCAGCGTGCCCCAGAAATACATAGTCGTCCAGCACCCCGGCCACGCGCTCGGCTGCCGATCCCGGCTCGCCATACGCCACCACGTGCGCCAGTCCGCTGCGTCCGTCTTTCTCAGACCCGCTCCACGCCTCGGCCAGCACCCGGTCGAGCGACTTCAACGCAAACGCTTGCGCCTCGGGCACATTCAGCACTCGCGCAGCCACCAGGTACGCCGAAACGCACATCGCGTTCCATGCCACGTACATCGTCTTGTCCACGTACGGAGTTTGCCGCAACATCCGCGCCGCATAGAGCTTCCGCTTCGCTGAGTCCAATACAGAGCGCGCCTCTTCCGAACCCACACCACCCTTGCGCGCGACCACATCCAACCCGCGCTTCACGTGCAACACGTTCTTCGCCGCATTGTGCTGCATGTCGCCGATTTCGCCAATGTCGTAGTACGCCGCAGCGATCGTCAGCTCTTCCGGCGCCAGCACTTCGGCAGCCTCGTCACGCGTCCACGTAAAGTAGTCGCCATCGTCGTCCAGAGAAAAGTCCGCATCCTGCGATGCGTAAAACCCACCCCGCTTGCGGTCGCTCAGCCACTCATCCATCCAGCGCATGATGTCTCGCGCGACCCGCGCGAACGCTTCGTCCCCAAACTGCTGGTAGGCATGCACGTAGTTCTTCAGCAGCTCGCTATTGTCGTACGCCATCTTTTCGAAGTGCGGCACCACCCAGTGCTCGTCCACCGAATAGCGGTGAAACCCGCCTGCCAGATGATCGTAGATCCCGCCCTTCGCCATCTTGTCCAGCGTCAGCAGCGCCGCTTCTGTGGCCGCTTCGGAAACCGCAATCGTTCCCTGTCCGTTCAGCTTCACCCGTGTCGTCACTCCACGCGAAGCGACATCGATCAGCAGGTCCACCGCGCTTGAGTGCGGAAACTTCGGCTGCGCACCGAACCCGCCATGGCGCATGTCTACGCTCTTCAGCGCCGCCAGCACCATCTTCTCCACTAGTTCCGGCCCTGGGTTGCCCGCCCGACCCGAGAACGACTCGTTATGCTGAATCGCGTCCATCACGCTGCCCGCGGACTCATTCACCTCCGCCCGCCGGCCCAGAAACGCATCCGCCATCGTCAGCAGCACACGTTGAAAGCTCGGCCGCCCATGCCTGTCCTCCGGCGGAAAATACGTCCCGCCAAAGTACGGCTTGCCCTCGGGCGTAAGAAACGCAGTCAACGGCCATCCGCCCTGGCCGCTGATCGCCGACACGGCCGCCTGGTAGCGCGCGTCTACATCCGGGCGCTCATCGCGATCCACTTTTACCGAAACAAAATTGTCATTGATGATCTGCGCCGTCGCCGGATCTTCATACGATTCGCGATCCATCACGTGGCACCAGTGGCACCACACCGCGCCAATGTCGAGCAGAATCGGCTTGTCTTCCTTTAACGCCCGGTCGAATGCAGCCTCGCCCCACTCCATCCAGTCCACTGGCTGGTGCATCGCCGAGCGCAGATAGGCCGATGCCGCTGAGGCCAGCCGGTTCGTCCGTCGATCGCCCATATCTTCTGCAAAGCTCACCTGCTCCACACTCACTGCCCAGCCACTGCTCCGCGTCTCATCCATACAACCTGCTTGGCCCCGGGATCCCAGATTCGACTCGCTGCAAATTTTTGCAGACTTACTGAAAAGTCTAGTTATTCCCTCACATTCGCCAATACCACACAAGTTCCATCTTCGACCCCGCGCGGGTCACGCACAACCTCGCATGTCGTTGACCCTTTGACATTTGCAGCGCCAAGAACAGGGAGTCCGCACACCCCAGCTGCTGAATTCCACTTTTTCGATGGGGTCCCGGCTACTGTGTCGGCCCAACTGAAATCGGCTTCGGCGGAGCAGGAGCCGTCGGTGCTGTCAGCCCCGGAATAACCGGTGCCGCCGTGATCACGCCGGACGCTGCATCGGTAATGCTGATGCCATAGGCATCCAGGGTGCTCGATGTCAGTTGCCGCAGCGCGGCGCGGTCCTTCGCATATGCAGCGGTCGCAGCGATCAGAGCATTCTCCGCATTCGCGATGTTTCTCTGCTGCTGCAGCACCAGCGCCGAGGTCGAAGCCCCCAGCTTGTATTTCTTCTGCTCGGCGTCCAGCGACTGCGCCGCGTAGTCGCGCCCAGCCTGCGCCGCGCTTACCTGCGCCCGGTCATTCGTCAACGCATACTGCGCATTGATCACTTGGATGCGTATCTGTATGTAAAGCTGCTGCAGCCGCATTTCCGCCTGCCGGTACTCCATCTGCGAGCGCGCCTGATCGGCCTGGGCTACCCGGTTCCGCAGCGGAATCGTGATGTTTACCCCCGCCCCATAATCCGGATAAGTCCCGCTAAATACATTGGACAGCGCCCCGCCGTATCCTGCCGGGATGGTGCTGGTCGTCGCGGTGCAAGGGGGGGAAAAGCAGATCTGAGTTGCCGATTTATTCAGCGGCCCTGCAACCGACCCGGTCCCATAGAAACCATACGCATCCAAAGTCGGCAGCAGCGCGTTCTTCTCCGCCTTAATCGTGATCTCATTATTCTTCATGCTCAGCGCCGCCTGTTCGATCTGCGGGTTGTTTACATACGTCTGATGCACGAGATCGTCCTGAGACATGTCCTCTTCCGGCAGTCTGTCTAACCCAACCCGGTCCGTTGGAATCACTGGCGCATTGGTCAACGCCGGATCTTCCAGGTTTCTCGCGATGGCCTGCTTCATAATCAACTGCTGATACTCCAGGTTAGACTTGGACGCCACCAGCGCTTGCTTGTCGGTCGCCACAGCTGAGTCCGAGTTCACCACATCCAACGGCGCGAGCGTGCCAATCTCCAACTGCCTGCGATTGTCGCCCGTCAATTGCGTAGACTGCGCCAACGCACGTTCTTTCGCCTGCTCGTCTTCGTAGGCGCTTACCAGTCCCCAGTAGATGTTCTCAATCTGGTTCACCGTGTACAGCAACTGCTGCCGAAACGCCGAGTCCGTGATCCGGCGATTGTTCTTCGCCTGCACAATGAGGCGTCCATTGATCGCGGGGCCAAAGCCCTGTAGCAGGTGCTGCGTGACCTCCGCGCGCAAGGTTGTATTCAGCAGAGGCGAGTAGGTGCTGAAGGCATTGGTGGTTGTCTGACGCGAGTTGTTGAAGGTCACGGCCAATTGCGTGCCCGTAAGAAATCCCTGTTGATATCCGAAGTTGCTGGTAAAAGTGTTTGTGACTGATCCCGGCGAAAAAGGGCTGGTCTGCTGCGACGTAGCGCGTTCAAACTGCGTGGTCCCGGTCAGGTATGGATCGAGGGTCTCCGGCGACGGGCCACCGCCATTCGTGCTCAATACGAGCCCATTCGCGCCCGAACCCGCTCCACCCGAGCCCGACGAGGTCCCACCCGGACCACCGCCGCCGGTAACCGTCGAACCCGATCCGCCCAGCGTGTCGGCGACCAGGCCAGTAGGCGCACCACGAAGGAACGATCCCGCCTTCGCCCGCAGAATGTCGGTATCCGCAATGTCCAGATTGATGCGCGCGATTGCGATGTCGAAGTTGTTCTCAAGCGCCAGCACCACCGCGTCCGAAAGGCTGAGGTAGATCTTGCCGTCACGCATCAGTTGGTTCAGTCGCGGCGTATTCCCCAGCCGCGGCAACGGCACATCGGTCGCGGTATAGATCTTCAGCGGATTGGGAAACAGCGGGTGCAAACGCGTGTAGTCCTTGGCCGTGTCCCGCAGATACAGCGGCTCAGTCAGCTTTGGCGCCGGTGGCAAATTCCCCTGGCTGGCCTCCGCTGCCGGCTGCGCTGTTGTCTGCGGTGCCGCTCCGGCAGGTGCAACTCCTGCCTGCGCCAACGCCGATTGCATAGTCACGTTCATTAGAAGCAGCGCAATCGCCGCTGTCGCCTGCATTTCCTTTATTTTCACTTGATTAATCTCCAGCACTTCTCAGAACGCCGCACGAACCTCGCACACTCCCATTGAGTTCTTGGTTTGCCGCGCGGATATTGCGGAGTGGTTGTATTAAGACGTGATTGAGCACTTGAGCGATTCTTAAACGACGAGTGGGTGAAAGCCAGCAATTCGCCCCGTTTTCCCAACGGCACATCGCCGCATACACTGCTACGAAACTGAAGGCAGCTTCGTTCCAGCTATCGGAGGGCAATTGCTGGCCGCCACCCCGCTCTCAGAATGCCCAAGTATACCAAGCTAAGTTGTCAGTTCTCAGTTGTCAGGTACCAGAATGAACGCGGGTCGGCGATGCACCCGACCCGCCGCAGTGGGAAACGGATCGGCCGCTCCTGCACTTCCCCCACAACTGATGAAACTGATAACGGACAACTTGCGCTCCGTGATACCGTGCAAAGCAAAGCATGACGCATTGGAAACTCACTCTCGCTTACGACGGCACGCCCTTCCACGGATGGCAGATACAGCCCGGTCTAGCCACCGTTCAGGGTCTGCTCGCCGATGCCATCCGCCGCACCGTCGGCGAGAGCGTCCTGCCTCAGGGTTCCGGCCGAACCGATACCGGAGTGCATGCGCTCGGGCAAGTCGCCTCTGTCACTCTCGCTGCGCCCATCCCTCCCACCAATCTCCAGCGCGCGCTCAACCGCTGCCTTCCTCCCAGCGTCCGCATCCTTTCCGCCGAAGCCGTTCCGCCGGACTTCCACGCTCGCCACAGCGCCCTCCGTAAAACCTACGAATACCGCATCTTCCCCCTATGTAGTTTGTCCCTCGAATCTCGAACATCGAACCTTGAACGTGACGCAATCTGCCAGCCAACCCTCGCCCCGTACGTCTGGCCGTGTCCCTGGCCTCTCTCGCTCGACGCTCTTAGCCAAGCGGCCTGCGGCGTTCTCGGCACCCACGACTTCACCACCTTCGCCGCTGCTGATCCCGACCTCACAGCCCGCACCACGGAAGAAGCGCCTCCGCCCCCAATTCGCACCATCACCCACTCCACCTGGCACGTCCACGACGGTCTGGTCATCTACCGCGTCACGGCCAACGGATTCCTCCATCACATGGTCCGCAACCTCGTTGGCACCTTCGTCCAGGCCGGCGCGCAGCGCCTCTTGCCTGACTCGATTCCTGCCCTGCTCGCAGCCCGCAACCGCGCGGCCGCTGGCCCCACCGCCCCACCCCAGGGCCTCTTCCTCGTCTCCGTCGAATACCCTGCCCCCGAGCCTCGAACTTAACGAATGACCGCCTCCGCCCAGCTCCGCATCGCACGCCTCGCCACCACATCCGCGGTGCATCGCGCGTTCCACTGGCTGCATCTGCACCAACCTCAGCTCCGCCAGTGGCAGCTCGAACTTCTCCGCATCCCTGCCCCACCCTTCGGCGAACAGGCCCGCGCCGCCTGGTTCCTCGACCGTTTCCGGCAACTCGGCCTCGCCAACCCCCACATCGACGCCGCCGGCAACGCCCTCGCCGAACTCCCGGGTGCGTCGACCCAAGGTTCCGACCCTCGAACCCCTGAGGTCATCCTCCTCTCCGCCCACCTCGACACCGTCTTTCCCTCGGGAACTCCCACTGAGCCCACCGAGATCGACACCCGGATCCTCGCTCCCGGAGCCTGCGACAACGCCGCCGGCCTCACCGGCCTGCTCGGCCTCGCCGCCGCCATGCGGCACGCCGAACTCTCCCCCGCCGTTCCGATCCTCTTCGCCGCCAACGTCGGGGAAGAGGGCGAAGGCGACCTCCGCGGCATGCGCCATCTTTTCACCAGCAGCCCTTACGCTCCGCACATCGCCGCCGCCATCGCTCTCGAAGGCGGAGGCACCTCTGCCGTCGTAACCCGCGCTCTTGCCAGCCGCCGCTTCCGCATTACCGTCACCGGCCCCGGCGGCCATTCCTGGATTGACGCCGGCGCGCCCAATCCTATCCTCATCCTCGCCCGTGCCCTGCTCGCACTCGAATCCCTGGATCTGCCCAACGGAGATCCCCGCACCACGCTGAACATCGGTCAAATCTCCGGCGGGACCTCCATCAACTCGATCCCCGCAGCCGCGACCGCTTGGCTCGATCTTCGCTCCACCGATCCCGACCAACTCCTGGCCGCCGAACTCGCCCTCCGCGAGTCCCTCGACCAATGGATCACGCACGCCCCCACACTCGCGCCCGCAAAGAAACCCGCAGCGCCCTTAACCGGCCTCTCCATCGAAACGATCGGCGATCGGCCCGGCGGCGCCCTTCCCGACAGCGCAGCACTCCTCACTACTCTCCGTGCCGTCGATCGCCACCTCAACCAGCGCACCGAACCCGGTCTCGGCTCTACTGACGCCAACATCCCGCTCTCCCTCGGCGTCCCCGCTATCGCCATCGGTGCCGGAGGCATCGGCGGCGGCATTCACACGCTTCAGGAGTGGTACGACCCGACCGGCCGCAATGCCGCCCTTCGCCGCGTCCTCCTCACCCTCCTCGACACCGCCCACCTCGCCAGCCTTGAATAGGGCGAGTCTTTTCACTGCCCGAACCTTCCGCGCAGTTCCTGCGTCTAACGAATGAATTAGTAGTCACGCTTCTATGCCTGCCCCAACCGACTATACTCAAACTGAACTTCAGAACAGCGACGAACGTACCACTGAAAACCTTGGTACGAATGAGGATCGAGCTACGATGGACACTCCAAAGCAAGCCCCCAGCACTTTCGTTGAACGCCTCCGCAGCCACCGCTTCACCGCCACCTTCGCGCTGCTGGCCACGCTCTCCGTCGGCATCCTCGCGGGCTCCATCCTCACTCGCTCAGTCAGCGGCAAGGAGCAGACCGTCGACTCTTCCGACGCGCGTCCGCTCACCATTCCCAGTCCTGTCAATCTCTCCAACGACTTCTCCCGCATTGCCAAACAAGTTGGCCCCGCGGTCGTCAATATCAACACCGTCACTCTGCCCAAGGCGTCTAGCGCACGGCGTCCCCGCCGCGGCCAATCCACGCCTAACGGCGGCGACGACGGCGATCAGAGTCAGAACGCTCCCGACAGCGGCGACATGCAGGACTTCTTGCACCGCTTTTTCGGCGGCCAGGGCGGTGCGGGCGGCGATGACGGCTCCGATCAGAGCGGCGGCGAGCGCGAAGCTCTCGGCTCGGGCTTCGTCGTCGATTCCCGCGGCTACATCATCACCAACAACCACGTCGTCGATAAAGCCGACAAGATCTATGTGAAGCTTTCCACCGATCCCGAAAGCGAGACCGAGCACGGTCGTCCTGCACACGTCATCGGCGTGGATCCCGAGACCGACATCGCCGTCATCAAGATCGACGCGCCGGAGCCGCTGCCGACTGTCAAGCTCGGCAACTCCGACGGCGCGCAGGTCGGCGATTGGGTCCTCGCCATCGGGAGCCCTTTCTCGCTCTCTGAGACGGTTACCGCGGGCATCGTCTCCGCCAAGAACCGCTCCATCGAAGACCCCGGCCCCAACGGCGCGCCCAACCAGTTCCAGAAGTTCATCCAGACCGACGCCGCCATCAATCCCGGCAACTCGGGCGGTCCGCTGGTCGATATGGCGGGCCAAGTCATCGGCATGAATACCGCGATCTACACCCAGTCCATGGGCTCGCAGGGCGTCGGCTTCGCCATGCCCTCCAACATCATCGCCAACGTTTACAACATGCTCATCAGCCCCGACCATAAAGTCATTCGGGGCTCCATCGGCATTAGCTTCCAGAGCACTCCTCCGTCATCCGCCGTCGGCCGCGTCTACGGCTTCGCCAGCGGCGGTGTCCTGGTCAATACCGTCAACCCGCCCAACGGCCCCGCCGCCAAGGCTGGCGTCAAGCCCGGCGACGTCATCGTTTCCATCGACGGGAAGCCCGTCAAGGATGGCGATTCGCTGGTAGCGGACATCTCCGCCCGCAAGGTCGGTTCCAACGTCCAGCTCGGCATCAAGCGCAATGGCAACGCGATCAACCTCAGCGTTGGCATTGCCGACCGCGCCAAACTCTTCGCCGACAATGGCGTTCAAGCCGACGACAACGCCGCACCCGCCCAGGCCGACGCCGCTGAGGGCAAACTCGGTATCAAGGTCGATGCCATCCCTGCGAACGTCGCCACCAAACTGGGCATTAAGGGCGGCGTCATCGTTACAACCGTCCACCCCGGCTCCTTCGCGGACGAGATCGGCCTGGCCAAGGGCACTATCATCGTCGCCATCAACCGGCAGTCCATCACCGACGAGGGCTCGTACCGCTCCATCGTTGCCGGCCTCAAGTCCGGGCAGGACGTCGCCTTTGAGGTACGCGGCAGCAACTCTCCATCCACCGCTGGTGACTCCTATGTAGGTGGCACCCTCCCCTAACCTCAGTCCAGCATTACGAAACGAAGAGCCCTGCCAACACCGGCAGGGCTCTTCGTTTGAAGCTGAGATTATCGGCCGGAATGGTCATGCTGGCTCTGCTCGGCGCTGGTATGCGACCCCGCAGTAGGCAGCTGCGGGGTATGTTGCGCGAAGCCGTCCAGAATCGCCTTCATCTCGACCAGAAGCCGGTGGCCCATCTCCAGCGTGAAGCCATGGCGGATGAGAATGCGCTGGATCACCAGGTCTTCACGGTTGGGCGGCATAGAGTAGGCCGGTACAAGCCAGCCGCGCTCTCGCAAACGGTCGGCAAATTGGTAGAGCGTGAAGTTCGAGGATGCAGGATCTTTGAGTTCCCAACAGACCCCCGGAATTCCACCCTGGCCGTCGTAAATGATTCTGAATGGCCCAAGGCTCTCAATCTTCTCTGCCAGGTCGCGGCCGAGCGCAGCACACTTGGTCTGAATCTCGCGGTATCCCTCTATGCCAAGGCGCAAAAAATTGTAGTACTGGCAGATGATCTCGCCACCGGGTCGGGAGAAGTTGAGGGCGAAGGTGGGCATGTTGCCGCCAAGGTAGTTGACGTCAAAGATCAGCTCTTCGGGAAGATCGTGCTTCTCGCGCCAGAGTGCCCAGCCAACCCCCAGGGGTGCGAGACCAAATTTGTGGCCGGAGGCATTGATGGACTTGACCCTCGGCAGGCGGAAATCCCAAAGCAGGTCCGGCTGGAGAAAGGGTGCGAGAAAGGCGCCGCTAGCTCCGTCGACGTGGATGGGGATATCGAGACCGGTCTCGGCGTTGAGCTTATCGAGCGCAAGACTGATCTCGTGGATCGGCTCATACTGGAGTGTGAAGGTGACGCCGAGCGTAACGATGACGCCGATGGTATTTTCGTCGCACCGCTTCAGCACCTCTTCTGGGGTCAGCAGCAGGCGGTCGCCCTGCATCGGCACCTCGCGGAGTTCCACATCGAAGTAGCGGCAGAACTTGTGCCAGCACACCTGGACCGGGCCGGTGATCAGGTTCGGCTTATCCGTGGGTTTGCCTTCGGCGGCGCGGCGCTTGCGCCATTTCCACTTAAGCGCCAGGCCGCCAAGCATAGCCGCTTCGCTGGATCCCGTGGTGGAGCAGCCAATGGTGCTCGCCGCCTCTGGAGAATTCCACAGAGCGGCAAGCATGTGGATACAGCGCTCTTCGATGGCCGCCGTCTGCGGATACTCATCCTTGTCGATCATGTTCTTGTCGGCCGACTCATCCATCAGCATTTTGACTTCTGCCTCGATCCACGTGGTGCAGAAGGTGGCGAGATTCTGCTGCGAGTTGCCGTCGAGGATAAGTTGATCGTGGATGGTCCGATAAACGGACTGCGAATCATGTTTGGCCGCGGGAAACTCGTAAGTCGCAGTCTCTTCATTGTGGGATTCGGACTCTATGCGGCTGGTGGGACCGGCCTTGAGCTTTTTGGTGTCGTGCAGTGGCATGAGTTCTCCTGTTCACCTGAACTCGAAGTCTATTCGACTGACGGCCAAACTGGAGGAAGAAACTCAAGTCCGACGAACAATGGGCAAGAACAATGTGAACTCAGCCCCGGATTCGCCCGTCCGACTCCACGAGTAAAGTAAAGTCAACGGTT
>Ga0302202_10007172_pt1 | contig 10840 bp, 9 predicted proteins | sample II_Bog_N3_3_FD_194579 | JGI IMG/M metagenome (GOLD analysis project Ga0302202, IMG submission 194579) | Peat permafrost microbial communities from Stordalen Mire near Abisko, Sweden - II_Bog_N3_3 | ecosystem: Environmental > Terrestrial > Soil > Wetlands > Peat | place: Sweden: Abisko, Stordalen... | reverse complement strand
AGAGCAGCCTCGGAGACGTTGTCGGGGATGGCGTCGGCAATCGCCTTGGAGGTGGTGTTGGGCGCCGAGGAGGCAGCGGCATTCTGCGCCACATTCTGCGCAACATTCTGGGCAACTCCCGCGCCGAAAAAGCCCGGCAGCAGAAGAGCCAGCACCGTTCCTCGCAGCGTCCACTTCAAGCCGGCCGCCTTTGCCTTCACTCGTGTCCCCGTGCCTGCCGTGAAAAATAAGGATTGGAACTCACGCCATATTCTACGGCCTTGGAGCGCAAATCACTAATATGAAAGCATTTCCGGCTGGCGAATTTATGCCGGCGGCGCCCCTGCAAGCTGGCCTCTCCGGCTGCCTTCCTGCTACATTGACGGCAGGTCTTTCACCCCCTCCGAAAGGTTCAACGTTGCCCATGACGCAGTCCCCTGCTGCCGCCACCGCCGAGCCCGGCAAACTGTATCGCTGGCTGGTGCTCTTCTGGCTGAGCATCACCATGTTCGGCAACTACTACTTTTACGATGCGCTGGAGCCCCTGGCCGACGTGCTGCAACGGCAGTTGCACTTCACCGACCAGAACATCGGCGGTTTGAACACTGCATATTCAGTGGCCGCTCTATTCACGGTTGTGCTTGGCGGTGTGGTGGTGGATCGCCTCGGCGTGCGGCGTGCCCTGCTGATCTTCGGCTTCATCTGCCTGGGCGGCGCCTTCCTGACGGCATTAAGCCCGGTGTATTGGATCATGGCGCTGGGCCGTGGAGTCTTCGGCATGGGCGCGGAATCGCTGATTGTGGCCATTACGGCTGCGGTCGCCAAGTGGTTCAAAGGTAAAGAACTTAGCTTTGCCCTGGGGCTGAACCTGATGCTCGCGCGCTTTGGCAGTTGGCTGGCGCAGAATTCGCCCTCATGGGCGCACTCGGCCTACAACACATGGCGTGGACCCTGGCTGGTCGGCGTCTGCTTTGTAGCGCTCTGCGTGCTTGGCCCCATCGCCTACTGGATCATGGAAGCCCGCGCCGAGCGGCACTACGCGCTGGGCAAGGCCGGAGAGTCCGACAAGATCGTCTTCCAGGATGTGAAGAACTTCGGCCTCAGTTACTGGTACCTGGTGGGGCTGTGCGTCATTTTCTACTCGGCCATCTTCCCCTTTGAGACCTTCGCGGTGAAGTACTTCATGGATGCACATGGCACCAGCCGCGAGCTCGGTGGCGGTCTGTTGAGCGTGCTGACAACTTTCACGATGTTCGGTACGCCGATTGTCGGGCTCTTCAGCGACAAAATGGGCCGCCGCGCCACCATCATGTGTCTGGGCGTGCTGCTGCTGGTACCGGTCTTCCTGATGATGGGCTATACCCACGTCTCCCTGTATGTGCCGATGGCGATGCTGGGCTTTGCCTTTACCTTTGTGCCGGCGATCATCTGGCCGTCGGTGGCCTATGTCGTTCCCGCGCGCATGCTGGGCACCGCGCTGGGCCTGATGACCATGGTGCAGAACATCGGCATGGCGGGCATGAACTGGGGCCTGGGCAAGGCCAATGACGTGGCTGGAGCCAGCGCTCAGCACCCAACCGGTTATCAGCCGATGCTGCAGATCCTGACCGCCATGGGCGTGATCGGCGCCGTGCTGGCCTTCCTGCTGCGGCAGCGCGAGCTTGGCCCCAACGGACACGGCCTGGAGACGATCCGCGCCGGAGAGCACAACTAGGGCCGCGGCGCTGCTACAATCGGCCACAATGGAACACCCCGCGCACACTCCGCTGCTGGTGCTGGTCGGCTTTATGGGCGCCGGCAAGACGACGGTTGGCCGCCTGCTGGCGCAGCAGTTGCATTGCCCTTTCCATGACCTGGACGTGGAGATCGAGCGCGTGCACGGGGCCATCCCGAAGCTGTTTGAAACCTACGGCGAAAGCGGCTTCCGCGCCATTGAACATCACGCCGCGGATCAACTGCTGCCGCGCCTGCCGCGGCCAGCGGTGCTCTCGCTGGGCGGCGGAGCCTTTCTGCAGCCGGCCAACCGCGACCTGATTCGCCAGCACGGCGGCGTGACCATCTTCCTCGACGCGCCCTGGGAGGTGGTCTTCGCTCGCGTGCGCCACACCGGAGAACATCGTCCGCTGGCGCGCGATCCCGCGGCGTTGCGCCGTCTCTTCGACCTCCGGCGGCCGTTGTACCTGGAAGCCGACCACACCTTCTCGAGCGCCGAGCATGACCCGGCAAACCTGCTGACCAGCTTGGTTCGGCTGGCCGAAGAGCTTGGCGCCCGCGGGCAGCACCGCGCTACACTTTAGCGGGGAAAGGCCCTGGGGGTGCCCTTATGATGATTCGCCGCATCCAGATTTGCCGCACAATAGGACAAATGACGACACGCCGCATCCACATCGCCGCCGCCATCCTTCTCCTGCTGGCGGCCACCTCCGCCACGGCCGAGAAGAACAAATCGAACAAGCAGGCGACGGTGGTGGACGAGGGCACGTTCGGCGTCTTTATGGGCGGGCAGCGGGTGGCCACCGAGACCTTTACCGTCAAGCAGTATCCCGATTCCAGTACGACAACCTCCAAGGTCCACAACGAAGGCGGTTCGCCCTTTGAGCAGACGAGCGAGTTGACGCTGTTGCCCGACGGCACTCTCTCCTTTTACGAGTGGAAGCAGACGCTGCCGGTGAAATCCTCCAGCACAGTGGAGCCCGGCGACCAGGTGCTGAAGTTGTACAGCGTGGGGCCGGACGGCAAGAACACGGACCAGTCCTTCTTCCTCACCACGGCTACATTCATCCTGGACGACTACTTTTTTGTGACGCGCGAGGTTCTCCTGTGGCGCTACCTGGCCACCAGTTGCCAGCTGCACGCCAAGAGCGAGGGATGTGATTGGGTTCGCCAGCGCGTGCCCGTACTGATTCCACGCCAGCGCTATTCCTCGCAGGTCTACATCGAATTCAAAGGCTTTGAGGATTTGCCCTTCAACGGCCGCCCGCAGCGCCTGCGCCACTTCACCATGGAGAGCGAAGGGCCCACCTGGCATCTGTGGCTGGATGACAAGCAGATGCTGGTGCGCGTTTCCATTCCGGACACCAACACCGAAGTTCTGCGCCAGCCGAAGTAAACGGCGCGGCGGAACCCGCGCGAGGAGAAATTTTGTCTGTTGCGCCCCTGGCCTCTCCGGCCACCCTCCGCCCTCCACGCACACTGCTGAAAGTGGCGCTGCTGACTGCGGCCGCCCTCGTGGTGCATGGCTACCACGTGGGCGTGGAAGATCAGGATGTGTACCTGGCGGCGATCAAGAAGAGTCTGGATCCCGCACTGTTCCCCTTTAACAGCACCTTCTTTGCAGAGCAGATGAAGGCCGCGCTGTTTGTACCCGCCGTGGCCGCCACGGCGCGCGTGCTGCACTCCGTGGAATGGGCTCTGCTGCTGTGGCAACTGTTCTCTTTGTTTGGAATTCTGATGGGCTGCCGCAAACTGGCCGAGTGGTGCTTCCCCGTCGAACGCGAGCGCTGGGCCGCCGTCCTGCCGGTAGCCGTACTGTTTACCCTTCCGCTGGCAGGCACCGCCTTGCTGCTGGTGGACCCCTACTTGAATCCGCGCCTGCCTGCAACGGCCGGCATTCTTCTGGCCCTCGCCGCGGCGCTCGATCGTCGCTGGCTGCGGGCCGCGCTGTGGATTGTCTTTGCCGCGGCCATGCATCCGCTGATGGCCATCTTCGGACTCTCGCTTACCGTCTTCTGCTGCTGGCCCCAGGGGGTCTTTCCCTTCCGCACACCGGCAGCGTTGGCGCTGTTCATGCTGCCGCTGCGGCTGCTGCACACGCCCGGCGACGCCTGGAAGGAAGCCGTCCGCGCGCGGACGTATTGTTATCCGGCAATGTGGGAGTGGTACGAGTGGCTGGGGCTCGTCGCTCCACTGCTGCTGGTGTGGTGGTATGCGCGCCTGGCAGAGCGTGGGAGCCTGCCACGCGTGGCCTTGCTGGCGCGGCGTTTGCTGTTCTTCGGCCTGTTTCAGTGCGCGGTGGCCCTGCTGATGACTCTGCCGGCGGCCACCGAGCAGCTTACGGCCTTCCAGCCCATGCGCTGGCTGCACATCTTCTACTTCCTGTTCTTAATGATGACCGGCGGGCTGGCAATGCACTTCCTGCTGCGCAACCGCAGTGCCTGGTGGATGCTGCTGGTGATGGTGCCGCTGGCGGCGGGCATGTTCGTCGTTCAGCGCGATCTGTATGCCCATGGCGATCACATTGACCTGCCCGGCGCGCGGCCACGCAATCCCTGGGCGCAGGCCTTTCTCTGGGTTCGGGAGAACACTCCGAAATCGGCGATCTTCGCCATACCGCCGGAGTACATGAGGCTGCCCGCCGAGGACGCTTACGGCTTCCGCGCACTGGCCGAGCGCAGCCTGCTGGCGGAAAATCACAAGGATCCCGGCGAGGTTATGGTCTTCCCCGACTTGGCCGACGAGTGGCGCCGCCAGGTGCACGCGCAGCGCGGGATGGAGAACTTCACCTTGGATCAGTTCGCCGCCCTGCGGCAGGCCTATGGCGTGAGCTGGGTGGTGTTGCCGGCCACGGCGCATCCGCCGCTGGCGTGCCCGTACCAGAACTCCGCCGCGCGGGTCTGCCGCCTTGAGTAGCCACCCTTACGGTGCGGGCTGCGCCGACGTATCAAAGACGTAGAGCGTGTGGTTGAGCACGGTCTTCAGAGGGTAGCGCAGCAGCCAGCGGTAGGCTTCATGATTCTTCAGCAGTTGCCCGCTCAGGTGCGTGGCGCTGACGATGACGGTGCCCATGGGGTGGTCCGCCTCGTGCAGCGCAGTGTAGCGAATTCCATAAAATGACGGGTCCACCTCGCCGACGTAGGCCAGATGAATCTCCTCGCCGGGATGCTGATTCTGGTATTTACGCAACGCCACCAGACCCTGTCCCCAGTCGGTGTTGCTGTCGCTCAGCAAATGCCAGGTGTTGGCCGGCTTCACAAGAACCGTGAAGTAGGAGAGATAGTCCGGAGCGTAGCGTGCAATATCGGCGGCCTGCGCCAACAGAAGCACGCTCAACAACACCGTGGTCATGGAGCGGCTCCAGCGGCCGTTCCGCACCCACTCAATGGCTGCGCCCGCGTACAAAAGAAGAAACGGATAAAGCGGCAGAACGTGGCGAACGCCGATGTTCACCGGGGCTTTCATGGCGAACAGCAGGTAGATGGCCGGGATCAGGCTCATCAGCAGCAGTTCTCGGCCACCGGCTACCTGGCGCCGGAGCACGGCATAGACTCCCGTCACGCCCAGCAAAAGAATGATCACCGGCCACTTCAAGGCCATCGCCACGGGAAAATACCAGGCAAGCCCATTGCTCGCATAGCTCCCCAGGAAGAAGCTGCGATGCCCGCTCATGTCCTCGTGGATGCGCCATCCGAATCCCGTGAACCATTCACAGGCCGGGATGTAAATCGAGATGGGCGTCTTCAGCGTCGGCATCTCATACTGCAGCAGTTTGGTGTAACCCTGAAAGTGCAGCGTGACCATCTGGTCAGCGAAGGTCACCTTGGAGACGTGGAAGAGAAAGCCCGCCCAAACCACAAAGCAGATGAGCAGAAGAATGGCGCCGGTCCGCTTCCACTGCAGTCTGGAAGTGTGCAGCCGGAGTTCTCCGGGAGCCAGCACCAGCAACAGCACCAGTTGAACCAGCAGCAGCGGCGGACTGTTGTACTTGGAAAGCATCAGCAATCCCGACAGCAGTCCAAACAGCGCCAACTGCCGCCAGGTGGGATTGCGCCAGCAGCGCAGCCACTGCAGAACCGACGCGAAGATGAACAGGCAGCCGATGCCATCGGTGTTTGCCGTGGAAAAATGCGCAATCAGGTCAGGCGACAGGACCGCGAACAACAGAACGAAGTTGGCCGTCGTCTCGGAGTAAAGCTTGCGGGCGGTTGTCCACAGCAGCAGCAGCAGGATGACGCCTAGCGCAACTCCCACCGGGCGCGAACGGTAAAGCCACACCTCCGGCCCGGGACTGACCAGCCGGACCTGGTTGTCGCTCATCCGGTATTGCCAGTCCGTGTGCAAAAGGGGCAGGGCGAAGAGCATTCTCCCCAGCGGAGGATGACCGCTCCACTGCTGAAATTCGCCGTAGCGCCAGGCCTCCAGGCCGGCCACAATGTGCTCCGGTTCGTCGTTTGTAAACGACTGGGTGCCGATAAACCACACACACTGCGCCACAAAAAGCGCAAGCAGCAGGACGACAAGCAGGCGGCTTGCAGGACGTACGGCGTTGGCAGTGGCGCTCATTTGGATGCAGGCTCGCTTCCCGGAAAGTTGTACGGAGTGACCTTGTCACCATAAAGGATGCCCGGCGCGGGCAGCAAGTGACCCCCTGCGGCCCCAATTCCGGTAAAATACTGAGGATGAAGACTTCTCTCCTGTTGACGGCCATCCTGTTGAGCTCGCTGTCTGTTGCGGCACAAAGCCCGGCGCGCCGCGTCAGCGCCGTCTGCCAGTTGACCACGGCCAATATTGTGCCCAGTGGCCGCACGGTAACGCCGCCTGCACGCGAGTTCGTAATGCAGGTCATCAACAACTCTGACCGCACGGTGAAGGTGCCGAAACAGCCGGAGTTCGGCTGGCGGGTGGAGATCCTTGAAAAGCGCGGCTGGAAGCTGCGCGCCGAGGGCGGTCCCGTGCGTCTTCTGAAGGCCGAAGATCAGCACGTGGTGAATGCCTCCGCCGATAGCGGCCCGCTCGTGAAGCTGGCGCCCACACGTAGCGACCTCTTCTACTTTGTGCTGCCGGATGCGAAGAAGTCTCTGGAGCCTGACGGTCAGGTAAGCCGCCTGCGTCTGAGCATCTACTGGTCGCCCTCCGCAGAAACGGTGGTGAAGGAGCCGGAGATTCTGCCCTGCGCGCTGGCCGCGACATGGGTGGTGGACGTACAGAAGGGCCCCGCCGTAGAGTAAACGGCCGGCGCCAGATGATATAAAAAGTAAATCACCAATAAGCTGCGGCGAAGTTCGTCCGCACACGGCAGAAAGAGACTTTTCCTGATGGCAAAGACCGTAAAGATTCCTGTTGGCATTCTGGGCGCCACCGGCATGGTGGGACAGCGATTCATCCAACTGCTGGAGCAGCACCCGTGGTTTGAGGTTGCATGGGTGGCGGCCAGCGAGCGCAGCTACGGCAAGACCTATGCCGAGGCCGCCAAGTGGAAGATGAAGACCGCGATCCCGGCGCGCGTGGCGAATATGAAACTCAGCGCGGCGGAACCCGCTGGAGCTCCGAAGGTGATCTTTGCCGCGCTCGATGCGGACATTGCGCGTGAGATGGAGCCGGCCTTCGCCAGCGCGGGATGTGCCGTCATCAGCAACTCCTCGGCCTTCCGCATGCACCCGCAGGTGCCGCTTGTCATTCCGGAGATCAACGCCGATCACATCAAGCTCATTGAGCAGCAGACCTGGCGCAAGCAGAGTGGCGGCTTCATGGTCACCAATTCAAATTGCAGCGTAATGGGCCTGGCCCTCGCGCTCGCTCCGCTCGACAAGGCTTTTGGCATCGAGTCGGTCTTCGTCGCCACCATGCAGGCCATCAGCGGCGCGGGCTACCCGGGCGTCGCTTCGCTGGACATCCTCGGCAACGTCGTGCCCTTCATCAAGAATGAAGAAGAGAAGATGGAAGAAGAGGCCGGCAAGCTCCTCGGCAAGCTCAAGGGCAGAGAGATTGCGCCTGCCAACTTCGGCATCAGCGCGCATTGCAACCGCGTTGCCGTGGAAGACGGACACACCGAAAGCGTCAGCATCAAGTTCAAGAAGAGGGCGACGGCGGAGAAGATCATCAACGTGTGGCGCGAGTTCCGCGGCATGGTGGCCGATCTCAATCTGCCTTTCTCGCCCGCCGAGCCCATCTTCTACGACGAGCGTGTGGACCGTCCGCAGCCGCGGTTGGACCTGGAGCGTGGACACGGCATGACCGTAAGCTGCGGCCGCCTGCGTCCCTGCACGCTGCTGGACTGGAAGTTCACCCTGCTCTCGCACAACACCATTCGCGGCGCGGCCGGCGCGGCGCTGCTGAACGCCGAGTTGCTGAAGTCCAAGGGTTACCTGGGTTAGAACGGAAACAATTGCCATGATCGTAATGAAGTTTGGCGGTACCTCGGTGATGGACGCGGCGGCCATTGATCGCACGGCGCAGATTGTGCGCGGGCGCTTGAGCCGCCGTCCGGCTGTCGTGGTCTCCGCCATGAGCAAGGTGACCGACGCCTTGCTGGCCGCTGGTAAGGCCGCGGGCGAGGGCAAGCGCGAGGAAGCTCTCGAACTGGCGCGCGGGCTTCGCGAGCGCCACCACAAAACGGCGAAAGAACTGGTCACCCCGGAGCAGTACGCCGTGCTGGGCGCGGAGCTTGACCGCGAGTTCGACACTCTCGACGAGTTGCTCAAAGGCATCGTCGCCGTTGGAGAGCTTTCACCGCGCAGCTCGGATTACGTTGTCAGCTACGGCGAGCGGCTCAACAGTCGCGTCGTCACCGAGGCCTACAAGGCGCGTGGCATCCGCGCCATTCTGGTGGACGCGCGCACCGTGATGATCACCGACGCGCAACACGGGCGGGCCATCCCCCTGGACGACGAGATCGAGCATCGCGCTAAGAATCTCGTCCGCCCACTGCTGGAAGACGGACAGGTTCCCGTGATGGGCGGCTTCATCGGCGCCACGCATGACGGCGTGCAGACGACGATCGGCCGTGGTGGCTCGGATTTTTCCGCCGCGCTTATCGGCTCGGGGCTGGACGCCGAGGCTATCGAAATCTGGACAGACGTGGATGGCATGATGACCACCGATCCGCGCATCTGTCCGGAGGCGCGCCGCATCCGCGTCATCAGCTTTGAAGAGGCCGCCGAACTCGCCTACTTTGGCGCCAAGGTGCTGCACCCGGCAACCGTACTGCCGGCGGTGCAAAAGAACATTCCTGTGCTCGTCTTGAACTCGCAGAATCCTTCGAATGAGGGCACGTTGATTGTGGCGCGCGCGCCGCGCTCGAAGAGCACATTCAAAGCCATCGCGGCCAAGAAGCGCATCACCATCGTAGAGGTTGTCGCCGCGCGCATGTTGGGCGCGCATGGATTTCTGAAGGCCATCTTCGACGTCTTTGACCGACATCACTGTTCGATTGACGTGGTCAGCACCAGCGAGGTCAGCGTCTCGCTCACCGTGGATTCCAACGAGGCGATTCCGGCCATTGCCGCCGACCTGGAAAAGATCGCGGACGTAAAGTACGCCGGGCGCAACGCGATCGTCTGCCTGGTGGGTGAAAACATTCGCGAGACGCCGCAAATCGCCGCCAGGGTCTTCACTGCGCTCGGCGAGATCAACGTGCGCATGATTTCCCAGGGGGCAAGCGAGATCAACATCACCTTTGTCATCGGAGAGGACGACGTGCCGGAGGCGATCCGCCGCCTGCACCGCGCGTTCTTCTCAGAGGTGGACCCGGAAGTCTTCGACTAACCGTCAGCGGCCGCCAATCGGCGACCTGGAGAAGCCATGAAGATCGTACTGCTGGGCGCGGGCAAAACCGGTTCCCTGGTTAAGGAGACGGCCGCCGCGCGCGGCCACCAGGTGGAAGTCATCGAGGTGCAGGAAAATCCGCGCGGCACGGCCCTGACCAAAGAGCGGCTGGCCGGCGTGGACGTGGTGGTGGACTTCACCACTCCCCACGCCGTGATGAGCAACATTGAGGCCACCGTGCATGCCGGCGCCAGCATGGTAGTGGGCACCACGGGCTGGTACGGCGAGTTGCCCCACGTGCGCAACATGGTGGAGCGTTCGAACACGGGCTTTCTGTGGGCATCGAATTTCTCCATTGGCGTCAACCTCTTCTTCGCCATCCTGCGCGAAGGTGCCAAGGCTCTGCAGTACGGCTACCAGGCGCGCATCACGGAGATTCATCACATCCACAAGCTGGATGCGCCCTCCGGCACGGCCGTCAGCATGGGACGCGTCTTTGAGCAGGCGGGCGGGCAAAAGCCGCCTATCGAGAGCATCCGGCGGGGCGAGGTGGTGGGCACCCACACGGTGGAGTTGCTCTCCGCCGCCGATACGATTACCCTGACGCACGAGGCCCACAACCGCAGCGGCTTTGCCGAAGGCGCGGTGCGTGGCGCCGAGTGGCTCAAAGGGCGCAAGGGCTTTTACGAGTTTCAGGAAATCTTCTCGCAGTTGAAGGGTTAGGCGGAATTATGGTGAAGCTTCGTGGATGTGGAACGGCCATCGTGACGCCGTTCCTGGCCGATGGTGCGGTGGACGAGAAGGCGCTGCGCAGCCTGGTGGCGTGGCAAGTGGAATCCGGAATTGACTTCCTGGTGCCCTGCGGCACCACGGGCGAAACGCCGACGCTCTCGCATGAGGAGTGGCGGCTGGTGATTGAGACGACAATCGAAGTTGTTGCAGGACGCGTGCCCATCGTCGCCGGGGCAACCAGCAACTCCACGGCAGAGGCCGTGCGCAAGGCCGTCGAAGTCTCCAACATCAAGGGCGTGGATGCGATCCTCTCCGCCTCGCCTTATTACAACAAGCCCACGCAGGAGGGTCAGTACCTGCACTTCAAGGCCATTGCGGAAGCCGTCACCAAGCCTATCGTGGTCTATAACGTTCCCGGTCGCACGGGCGTTAACCTGGAGCCCGACACCCTGGCGCGTCTGGCAAAACTGCCCAACATCTATGCCGTCAAGGAGGCCAGCGGCATGGTCACACAAATTGCGAAGATCTGCGGAATGCTGCCGGAGTTCACTCTTCTGAGCGGCGATGACGCGTTGACCCTGGCCGCCATCTCCGCCGGCGGCGTCGGCGTCATCAGCGTCGCTTCAAACGTCTTTCCCAAGGAGATGGC
>Ga0302202_10007169_pt1 | contig 10842 bp, 12 predicted proteins | sample II_Bog_N3_3_FD_194579 | JGI IMG/M metagenome (GOLD analysis project Ga0302202, IMG submission 194579) | Peat permafrost microbial communities from Stordalen Mire near Abisko, Sweden - II_Bog_N3_3 | ecosystem: Environmental > Terrestrial > Soil > Wetlands > Peat | place: Sweden: Abisko... | reverse complement strand
CGTTGGGCCGAGAAATGGGGGGCATGGGGGTTCCGGCGAGGGATCGCAAGCAGCAGGGGGATCACGCCCATTAAGAGGTTTCAAGGACAGGCGGCCACGGTCATGGAGATGGCTGAGGCGGCGGTCAAAACAGCCTTGGCGGCGATAAGGCTTCCCAATTTCTCCCCCCTTGAAGTGTCGAAGCTTCTGACGGCCGCCGGCCGTGCCCAGGTTGAGGCGGTGATACGCGAGACCTGTGCCGGGAAACTCGAGGAGGGTGTCGCATTCCTACGTGAATTGGCTGTGCGCGGACTCCAGTTGGACTCGGAACGTTCGGCCCGCGTCGAACTTGAGGCGCGCGCCGTTGCAGCTGACGCAAAGGCCGCGGAGCTTGCAAAATCTGCCCATGATGCTCGCGAAGAAACGGCCTCCTTGGAGGCCAAACTTAAGGACCACGATGACCAGATCAACGCATTCCAGAGTGGCGAATTCTACCGTTCTTCATCGATCACCCAGCTCGAGGCCCGCAAGGACCAGCTGGAACATGAGCTCGAGCTTCGACGCCTCGATCCGGAACCGAAACGCCCAGTCGTACCTCCGCTCCCCAAGCCGGGCGCTCAGACTGGTCAGGCGCCCGACTCCCATCTTCCCCTTCGCTAAATCGGGCTGCCATTCGATTGCCCGAGACGGCATGCGTCAAAAATGTTTTGGAGTCCATTATGTCGATCATATGATTGTACGGCAACAGCTTGGAAATGAGAGTGAGAGTTTGGAGGCCCCCCGGGGGGTGGTCAGCCCCAAGGAAGGGTTCTTTGCATGGAGAATTGGGGTGAAAAGGCCCGAAAACTGGCAAAACGAGCAGTTTCGCGGCTTGCTGACGTATTCTGTTCCCGGACGTTATTCGACCTCCGGCGCTGACGACAATTGGATCCCGCCGGTCCTTGCAGCGAATTCCGTGCTTTGTTCGTCCAAATTCGGGTGGTGAATGCGCTGCGAACCTTCACACGCCTTCTACGTCCCCATGCGGTGGACATCGTCTCTGGAGGTTTCCCTGTCGTTTCACCCCATACTTAGAACATGGGAGCCCTCTGCAAGCCACACCTCGACAACCCGCCATCAGGCGGGAATGGGGCGGCTCAGTGGAATCCGGCTTCCCTAACCGAGTCGAACAAAGAAGGGGCGCCGGATGGTCTCATCACAATCAACGAAGCGGAATTGAAGGCGCTCATTGCCAAGTCAGTCGCCGAGGCGATCGCATCCGAGGCTGCGCGCGTTGGCCAATCTGCGGGCGTTGGTGCCAGTTCGGTCGTGGGCGAGATGGCGGCCATGGTTGGCGTCAGGGAATTGGTTGCGCACATGCCCCCGGGTCTAAGGAGCGCCTCAAGCATATATCGCGCCCTCAAGAAGGGCAGAATCCCAGCCGAGAAACCTGGTTCACAATGGTGTTTCGACCCCCGGGGGGTGGCAGTCGCGCTTCTTAAGGAGCAAGCTGCACGGGGTGCCGTGGACGATTTCGTGAACCGGTGGGAGCTTGCGAAAAAAACTCTCAAAACGAGTGAGAATTGGCCTTTCGCGTCACACAAAAAATTAAAAAAATGTGAAGCACTAATGTAAATCAATGGGCTTCAATGCCTACGGGCTACGTCCCGAACGTAGCGCTCTACCAGGCTAAGCTACGCCCCGACTTTCTCGCGTGAGAGATCAGTAGGCTCCGGCCGGGGACCAGCCGCAAGCAGAAAAGATATCCCCAAGTGCAGCGATCGGATCCGTCATCTATTGCGGGGACGCTAATTGGCGGATTCGTACGCTTCCGGGCTACCGCGTATTCCTCAAATATGCCTGCACTTCGTCATGATTGCCGGCAAAGACGAACGTGATCACCTCCGGTCCGCTTTCAAATAGGAGCCGAAGATGGATACCCGTCCGGCATTCAAAGAGGTTTTTTCGGAGCCTGCGTATGTCCACGCCCGTGTGGAGATGGGGCCGCCCGAAGTTTTCGCCCGTCGACCGCATTGATTCCGCAACTGACATCAGCTCGTCATCCGTGCATCGACACAGCGAACGGAGGAAGGACTTAGACTTCTCAACCTTCATCCACGAAGTTCACGCCAATCGCCCTTAAACTCTTTAATCGTTCCCGCTCGGCGTTCCCGCTTGATATGGGCGGTGATGCGTTGTCCGGCTTCCTCGACTTGAGCCGGAGTCAATCCATATTCCTGATAGGCATAATCTGCCGATTCGATTGCCACTTTCCGAAGAGCAATGATATCCGATCCAACAATGACGCCGACGTCCTCGCCATTGGCAGCGAGCCTCAGCCAGTGGCCAAGATTCTGACGGGCGTCCGTGATTGTAAGTGTCTTCATAATGTCATTGTATGGACGTTATATTGTGCGTCAAGTGTCACGGTGCATGATGGCTTAGGATGGTTTGGGACCGAGTAATTTCGCACGAAAACAGATCAATTTTGTGAAATGACATGCAAGTCATTGATGACCATCACGCAATCGGTACGTCCCGAACGTAGCGCTCTACCAGGCTGAGCTACGCCCCGCTTTGCTCGCTGACGGGCCAGAGTCGCCGCTAGAAGTGGGCGCCGTAAGCAGTAAAGGAGGGGTGTGTCAGACGGCGGTGGGAATGCCCCGCCGCCCCATTAATCCCTACTCGAGTCGGTCGAGGTGATTCGTCTGTGCCATTGACCGCCCTGCGCTCCGAAGGGATTCGGGACAGTCCATTCGCCCCGTGTGAATTTCAATGAACACGAGGCCATGGGCTGTGGCAGCCTTTACGAGCGCATCCTCGAGCTCACCTTCGGTGCGGACGTCGAGGCCCAAGCCTCCGCCGAACACCTCCACCAGTTTGTGGTAACGCCAGGGCTGGAGATCGTTGTAGGGGCGATCGCTGATCACCCGCTCGATCGTATACCCGTCATTGTTCATGAGAAAGATGACGGTCTTTAGGCGGTTTCGAATCATCGTCGAGAGGTCCTGGCAGGTAACCTGAAACGAGCCATCTCCGATGAAAAGCACGGCCTGCCTTTCCGGCGCTGCCATGCCAGCACCCAGGGTCGCCCCGACGGTGTAGCCGATCGAACCGTAGAAGGTCTGCCCGATGAACGTCGCCCCCTCCGGCATGAGCATCTCCGCCGCGCTGAAGAGGGACACTCCGGTTTCGGCGACGACAATGGAGTTCTTCCCTATGAAATGGCTCATCCTGTCGAAAAAGCGTTTGACGGTAAGCGGCTCCGGTCCAATGGGCCGGTACGGCTCGGTGAAACGGTGCACGCAGCCATCGGCGGCCCGTCTAATATCCAGAGTACTGGGATCTCGCCGCGAGAGCCTTTCCGCTAGCCCTAGGATGAAATCATGGAGAAACACGTTCTCGTAAAGACGGGACTTAATCTTAACGGAGCGTATGTTGGCACTGATCGTCTTTGAGCCGTCTAGGTTTGTCGTGAAGCCGCCCGTGTTAAAATCGGACATCAATGCCCCAAGCTGCAGGATGCAATCGGCGGACGTGACGCGGGTGCGCACGTATTCCCGACTCCGGTCCCCTTCAAAGAGACCGATGAATTGCGGGTGGTGCTCCGACAGTACGGTCTTCCCTAACATCATGGTGACAAAAGGGAAACCCGTCTTTTCTAGGAAACAGGCGAACTCTTTCTGCAGTCTAAAGCGCAGCAACTCGACGTCGCCGATCACGATCGGCTTCTGCGCCCCTTCCAGCATTCCGAGCGCCTCCTTGATCGATTCCCAAAGCGCATCCGGATCACTCGCGGGGGGCGTCGGAAAGGAGAAGGGGTCCGGCCGCCTGCATTTCATCGTCACCACGTCGGAGGGGAGGCTGATGTAAACGGGCTGCTGGCGGGAAAGGCACGCCGACAACACGCGATCGATTTCTGCGGGCGCCGTTTCACCGGATACGAGCTGGGTTGAGGCGACGGTGATCTTCTCATACATCCTCATGGGGGTCTGGTAGTCGCCCAAGGTGTGGTGCAGCAGCGGCCGTGTGCGGAAGAAGATCGTCGCCGGCGAGCCGGTGATCACCACCACGGGCACTCGCTCAGCGAACGCCCCCGCGACGCCATTAATGGCGCTCAGTTCTCCGACGCCGTAGGTCGAGGCGAACGCACCTACACCCCGAATACGCGCGTAGCCGTCCGCCGCATAGGCCGCGTTGAGCTCATTGCACGTGCCGACATACTTCAGGTCGCTCTTGAGCACCTGGTTAAGGAACCCGAGCACAAAATCCCCTGGCACGCCAAAGAGATGATCGACGCCAATCTCCTTCAGTCGGCCAAGCAGGTACTCAGCAACGGTGGTCTCCAAATTTGTCATAGTCCTTTGGCGACTCCACGAACGATCCCTTACAGGGGCGAAAACACCCCAAAGGGGCCGCCGGTCCGCCTCCGTGGAGTTTGTCGGAAGTACCGCCGCTTTCCTATGAGGTATAACCCTACTTGTCGGGCGCAGTCGCCGGGTTATCCCGACACCGCCATCCCGGTTCGCATCCCCGCTACGGGGGCCTGATTGGGCCTTTGCAGGCAAAACACCCAAGGAGTGCCCCATGCTTTCCTCCCTATGCCTGACCGCTTTGGCTGGCCAGAGCTCCCCGTAGCCTTCCCTCGTGCGGGCCCGAGGAAGGATTCCGCGGGCCTAGGACATTGTCCCCAGGCACAAAAAAGGGGCCTCCGAAAGGCCCCTTTTCGAAAACGGGAATACCCGCTTTCCAAGCTCAGCTGTCCTTCGGCGGGGGAGGGGGCATCTTGACCATCATGCTCTGGTCGGCCCTGTTCGAGATCATCTCCGTGTAGCGCTGGATTTCCATTTCGGCGTTGTGGCGGGCGACCTCAGCCAACTCGATCTTCTTGGCGAGATCGAAGTCCTCGCGGGTCAAGGAATCCTTCTGCTTGTGGAGATTGTCCAACTCGATGGTCAACTCGGAGACCTGCTTGGCATATTGCTCGGCGCTCGCATTTTCGCGGTCCGTCTCGGACTTGATGCGGGCCATCTCGGAGTTGTACTTCTCTTCCTTGTCCTTGGCAGCCTTGGCCTCCTCGGCGGCGCGCTCGACATTGCGGCGCTCGGCGTCGTCGCGGGCCTTGGCCTCGGCGAGCGCCTTCTTTTGGTTGGCATCGGCAACCTCGCGAGCGACCTGCTCGCGGTGGACTTTTTCACGGGCCTCGGTCTCGGCCTTGCTGGCGAAGTAGTAGAAGAGGAATATTCCCAGAAGTGCGGTCGGGAATAGCACGTAGAGCCATTTTTTCATGTGTGTGCGTTTTAAAGGATAGAGAGGTTCCGGGGCTTAGCGCTTCAGTGCGGCTTGGGCGGCTGCAAGAGCAGCGGCCTTGGCCGCTGCCGCATCGGCGGCCGCGATTTTGGTTACCACTGCCGAAAGCTTGGCCTGATTGGCGATCGCCGCCTCGGTGTATTCCTTGATGAAGGCGAGGTCCTCAACGGAGCGCTTCTGCTCGGTCTGGAGCTTCGTGATCTCCTCCTTGGCCGCGGTCACGTCCTTCTCAAGCTTTTCAACCTGGTGCTCGAGCTTTTGCGCATCCTGAACGGCCTTGTCAGCCTCAAGCTTTGCATTCTCCTTGGCATCCTTCTGGGCGTGCTCCCTTTCCTCCCGGGCGAGGCGTTCGGCCTTGCGGGTCTTTTGCGCCTCGATGGCGTCGTGGATTGCGCGCTCGCGGTTCTCGGCCTCGGCCTTGAGCTTCTCGATCTTGCGCTCTTTCTCGGCTGCGAGGACGGCGGCCTGCTTGGCCTCGTACTGGGAGCTGAAATTCCAGTAATACCCGTAGAAAATTCCGAGAACGAGGATCGGGACTATTAAATAGATTTTGGATTTCTTCATTTTTATGCCGGAAATTGTCAGACCTTGTTGTCTTGGGCGGGCGTTGCGGGGGCCTTCTTGGCGTCCCGCTCCTTGATTGCCTCTTCGATGGCGCCTCGGAGGCCGAGGGCCTGGTGATCGGGCTTTGCCATCAACTCAATGGATTTGTCGATAGCGACCTTGGCCTCGTCGTACTTGCCCAACTCGTAGGCCATGTAAGCCATGAAGATATAAACCGGCTGCGGCTTCGCGAGATGCCCCTTTTCCACGGCTGCGGCGCAGTGGTCATAGGCCTTTTGGTTATCGTCCATGCCCTGGTAGACCTGAGCGATCTTGAACTCGAGCTCGCCGTTGGTCGGGTAGCGCTTGGCGGCCTCGACCAAGACCTCGATGGACTTGAAGTCCTGGTTGATCTGCTGGTAGGAGGCCGAAAGGAGCAGCCAGTTCTCAAGGTTCGAGTCGATGCTGCCCGACTCTAGACCCGTGTAGAGGAGGTCTGCTGCCATGCCGTACTGGCCGATGTTGTAGTAGAGCGTGAAGAGGGTGTAATTGTCCCTCGGTGTCTTCATGAACCCAAGAGCCTGGGCCCGCTCGATCGTATTGATCGCCCGGATGTTGTAACGGCGGATCGCATCAACGTTCTTGTCCTTGGGATCCTGCGCCAAGGCCATGTAGAACATGTTCAGGTCCTGCCAATAGGTCTTGTTGTTCGGATTCTTTGCGAGGAGGAGTTCGAGGATCTGGGATGCGCTGGAGTAGTCGACCTCTTGCTGGAGCGTTGCCAGGAGAAACACATAGACGCCATCCTTGGGGTGGGGCGACATGAGCAGGGTCTTTTCGACCTGCAGACGAGCCTGGTGGATCAGCGTCGGGTCGGGGTGGGCGGGATCCTTTGCGACTGCAGCCGCATAGAGAATCTGCGCGTAGTACATCGAAATGTCCTCGGTGGACTTGGGTGCGACCTTGAACCAACGCTCGATGTAGAAAATCGCCTTGCCGAAAGCCTCGACCTGGAGCTGCCGGTCGTTCTTGGCCGCGTCAGCCTGCTGGTAATAGAGCTGGGACAGGAAATAGAGCATGTCCAGCTCCTGCTTGGCCTGGAAGTAATGGTGACGATCGGCGACGTTCAGGGCCGTCTCCAAAGGCTTGATGGCGCCGATATAGTCGCCCTTCTGTGTCAGGATCTGGGCCTCCGTCTCGTTCAGGAACGCTTGGTCGTAGCTCTCTGGCGTTGCCTCCCTAAGAAGGCTATCCACGAGCTTCATGGCCCCGTCGTAATCCTTGTCCTTGATCAGCGGCTCGAGCTTGGCGAGGCCGTCTCCGACCGTATCTGAAAGGGCGGCTTGCTCATCGTGCGCTTGCTCTTCCTCCGCACGAACCCATGAGGGGGCGACGAGAAGAAATGCAAAGGCCGAGAGGCCAAGGCTAATAATTGCGGGGCGTTTTAAATGCGAAGGCACGGTCTAGTTGTCCTCGTTGAGTGTGAAGACGATCGGCACCTGCATGTGCGTGAACACCGCATGGCCGTTCTTACGTCCTGGCCGGAATTTCCACTTGCTGACTGCTTGCACGGCGTTCGCCTCAAACTCGCGCTGGGACGAATGGGCTGCGAAGGCGTTCCTGACGTCGCCGTTTGTGTCTACGATGAAGTCCACGAGGACCTCACCGGAGATGCCAGCGCGCCTCATTTCAAAGGGGAACTGGGGCCGGGCCTGGAACTTGGCGACGGGCTGCTGGTCGAGCTTGGAGATATCGAACACCTCGATGCCGGCCAGACCGGTGCGCGTCTCGGGGATCTTTACAATGTTCTTGGAAAGGGCCGATACGTCGGGCGGCGGGGGCTCGATCTGCTGGACGAAGGAGTCGGGGGTGACGACCTGCGGTACGTCGTTCTGCATCGGGGGCGCGATGTCCTGGGGCACCACAGGCTGGTCTTCCACGACCTCGGGCTCGTCGGGCTCGATCTTGGGCATCACGATCTCGATCTTCGTCTCCTCCTCCTTGACCTTGGGCTTAGGCTTGAAGTGCGTGAAATTTCCTCCCCAAGCGACGAGGAACTCGAGCGTGAGCGTGAAGATAAATCCAATTATAAGGTTCCGGCGCATGTTTCTATGTTGGTTCTCGCGTCGGTTATTTTCCTGTGTCACGCACCCGCGTTTCGATCGAAACCTGCTCTATGCCTTCCTTGCGGACCTGATCCAGGGCAAAAACCGTGGCGCCAAAATGGGCCTTGTTGTCACCGGCAATGAGGATGCGCGGGACGGAGACGCTGCCTTTATAGGTGTGCAGCCGGGGAGCGAGCTCACTCGAGCCGATCGGCTCCTTGTTCCAGTAATAGGTTCCGGCATCAGAAACCTGGAGGGTCACCATGTCATCGTCCTTCTGTGAGGGCGTCGACGGGGTGGCCACCGGCAGCTGAACCGGCAGGGACTGGATCCTGCTCAGCGACAGCGTGAAAAGCACAAATGTGGCGAGCAGGAAGAAGATGACGTCGATCAGCGGTATGATCTCAATACGCGCCTTCTTCTTGTCACCGTCTGCTCTGGAACTTCCGCCTGCCATATTGGGTGTGGGTGGGTTTAAAGGGTTGCTCTAGAAATCAGGTGTTCGGTTTCCCGGCCTTCGTCTCGATTAGCACCTTTTGGATGCCGGCCTTGCGGACCTCGTCGAAGACGTAGATGACTGAGGAGAACGAGGCGTCGGTATCACCATTGATCAGGATGCGGGCGTCGTCGGGGTGCTCGATGTGGAACTCCTTTAGCCTTATAAGGAATTCATCCAGAGTCACCGGATCCTTGTCCCAAGCCATCGTGCCTTCCTGGGTGATGGTGATCGTTGCCGAGCCTGCTGGGTCGCGGGGAACACCCGTTTCAGAATCCGGTAGGGCGACGTGGAGCCCCTGCGACTTGTTCAGCGAAAGCGTGAAAAGCACGAAGGTCGCGAGCAGGAAGAAGATGACATCGATCAGCGGTATGATCTCGATGCGGGCCTTCTTCTTTGCGCCGCTACCTCGTGAGCTTGATCCGGCCATGGTGGGACTTTTGTAGCCGGCTTAGTGGGACGATACTTCGGATTTCTTGATCAGGATCTCGAGGGCGTGGGAGGCGTCGGCGATCTCCTGCTTCACCTGCTCGGTCCGTGCATTGAGATAGTTGTAGGGGAAGAGACAGGTGACGGCGATTCCCAGACCGCACATCGTGGCGATTAGGGCCTCGGCAACACCGCCCGTGATCGTTCCGGCGGCCGCGCCGATGTCGCTGCCCGCGGAGCCAAGGGCGCCGAAGGTGCGCATCATTCCCGTGACCGTTCCAAGGAGGCCGAGGAGGGGGGCAGCGGTGATGCAGGTATCAAGAGTAGCCATGCCCTGCTGGTAGCGGACGAGCTCCTGGCCCGAGGCGCGGAAGAAGGCGTTTGAAAGGGAGTCCATGTGGCTCAGGCTGTACACCACGATGCGGGCGACGACGTCGTCGCTCTTCTTGCCGAGGGCCAGTGCGCCCTCGATGTCGCGCTTCTCAACGGACTCGAGCATCTTTGAGATGACCTCGGGCTCACGCTGGCCGTTTTCGCGGATGATGAAGAGGAGCCTCTCAACGATCACGGTCAGGCCGACCGTCGCGAGCAAGAGGATGGGCCACATGATGGCGCCGCCGGCGGCAAACAACTCCATCGGCGTTTTATTGAGTAGAACAACGAAGGCTAAGCTATGGGTGATCATGGTTGGGAAAGAGCTGGGCTAGGGGTTGGAATTGTTTTTGAGGAAGGTTGGGGCTGAAAGTGGTCTCGGGGTTGTCGACGGGTATCAGCGGTGCATCGTTTGCAGGAACCATGCCGCCTTAATCATGTGGCTCATGGTTTCGTGATGCTTCGAGCATCTGGGTAATCTGCAAAAATTGGGTGAAATAGAAGCAAGCGAAAGCGGATGAGTGTTCATCGAAACTAGGGTGTCAACCCACATTTGTCGTGCTGAGAAATAAAACCTGAGGGCAGGGGTGCGCAATAGCCGTTTTGGGTTTTATTTTTGAACGATTTTACGAGTAGACGCGGTAAAAGTAACTTGAAGCGCTTATAGACCGTATAACTCAAAACTTAAAACTATCCCTTCAGAAAACGCTCAACTTGGGGTCTGGTAAATTGGCTGCCCGGCTAGGACTCGAACCTAGACAAAACGAGTCAGAGTCGTTTGTGCTACCATTACACCACCAGGCAGTGGAAAGTTTGGCAAAAAATGGAGCCGGCGATGGGATTCGAACCCGCAACCGCCTGTTTACAAAACAGGTGCTCTACCATTGAGCTACGCCGGCCCGGGAATCCGGAAGGTTCCTTAGTTTTGACTGGGAAAAAACACCGGGGAAAGATGGTGGCTCCCTCGGGACTCGAACCCGAAACCTACTGATTAAGAGTCAGCTGCTCTACCATTGAGCTAGAAAGCCATCTAACTGAGGAGTCAAAAGCTCAAAATAAGCAGGGGCAAGTCAACTCGATTTCGAGCAATAGGGGTGGTATTAGAGGGAAACTTGTCTTCGGTGAAATGTGGCGGATGGAGACTTTGGTGCCAATTGCGGGTGTCCTTCCGCTAAGCACAACACAAGGCCGGGAGGCCGTTCCCGTGTTTTTACGTGAATTTAGGTGTTGTTTTAGCCGCCCAATCCTCGCAGCCCCGAGCACAGGCAGAGCCCCTACGATGATTCCTATCACTTCGCTCAAGAGTTGGTTCTGGACCCTACCGTGCTGGGCCTTGGCGGTCTTCGCCCTCTCTGTCGCGGGAATCTGCGCCGCCGCGCCCATCGTTGATATGGGCCTACTTGATACGAAGCCCAAACCCCTCTCTACGCCCGAGCCCGATTACCCCGCAGGCTATAAGGAATCGGGCGAGCGGGGTATGGTGGTCCTTGAGCTTCTAATAGTTGACATCCTCCCGGCCCTGAAGGGCCTGGATTCCTGGGTACCACGATGCGGAGATCATGGCAGAGCAGGTGGGTTCACGTTTCGCAGGGAGCCGCCTTGGGCAACCCGTGTTGCCCTGGGTCTTAC
>Ga0302202_10007165_pt1 | contig 10845 bp, 8 predicted proteins | sample II_Bog_N3_3_FD_194579 | JGI IMG/M metagenome (GOLD analysis project Ga0302202, IMG submission 194579) | Peat permafrost microbial communities from Stordalen Mire near Abisko, Sweden - II_Bog_N3_3 | ecosystem: Environmental > Terrestrial > Soil > Wetlands > Peat | place: Sweden: Abisko, Stordalen... | reverse complement strand
GACCTTCAGGCCCATCCACCTCTTCGCGACCGACTGGCCGGTCGTGGTGACGAGGTAGCACTGGTAGGCGATGAACGCCCAGGCGACCAGCACACCCGCATAGGCGGGCAGCTCCAGCTTCCCGTGCCCGATCATGACGCCGAAAAACCCGGGCATGGCGGAGAGGACGAACAGCACGTTGTCGATGAGGCGCGCGACGAAGCGGGTGCTCCGCGCGCCGAGCAACCGCAGGTCCGCGTCCTCCACGCGAGGTGGTGGAGCGATCATCGCGACGGGCGCCGCGTACGGGTTGTAGTTGCCCTTGGGATCCCAGTCCTGTGCCATCGAGGCTCGTGCTCCGGGTCCGGCTACATCCTCGCCGCTTCGACCCGGACCCTCGCGAGCAGGTCAGGCAGCGCCTTCTCCTGCGCCATGTTGCGAATGAACCCCGGGATCGCCGTCTTCGGCTTCACGTGGACGCGGTACGTGACGAGGCTCGCGGCGCCGCCGCGGTAGGACGCGATCGTCCAGCTCCCATCGTTGAACTCGTAATCACCGCTGACGAGCTTCCAGGTACGGCTCATCCCGTCCGGTCGCTCGTCATGCACGGCTTCGGTGATCGCCGTCAGGTTCGAGGTGGGGAACGGCATCGCGATCGTGACCTGGCACGTGACGGTGTGCCCGACCCTCGACAGCTCCGCCGACGCCGCAACGTGGGGGAGGCGGTCCTTGTAGTGATTGCAGTCCGAAACGACCTTCCAGACGCTCGCGGGGGGCGACTCGACGATCGCTCGAACGACGTGCTCCGGCTCAGGGCTGCCAGCGACGGCGACGGAGGTGACGACGATCTTCCCCCCCTCGAGCTCGGCGTCGTCTGCCGCGGCCGAGGTGGCCCGCATGCCGACAGCAAGGACGAAGCCGCAGGCGATCAGTGCAAAGCGTCCGTATCTCATGAGACTACGCCCTCGTGCGTCGCGCCATTCTGGGTCGGTGCCACGGGAAGCTGCCTCATCCCGGCCCGTCGCGCCAGCGCGCGGAGGGCGGGATCAGCGAGCCGCCACTCCGACGTCGGGATGCCTCGACGTTCCGTAGCCGCGAGCGCTCGCGCGCGCACCTCGGCCAGGCTGGTCGCTCCGCCCGTGGCCACCGGGACGTGCTGAAACGAGCTCGTCGCGTAGAAGATGCGGTAGTGGAAGAAGTTCTTCTGCACGACGATGTCGGCCTTCCGCGGCGATAGCCCGAGCTCGCGCCAGAACTTCGGGTGAATCGGCAGCGGCGGCCGCTCCGAGACCGCGACGTGGAGCCCGCCGACGTCGAGCCGCACGGTGCGCCCGAAGTCGGTGAGGCGCTTTGCGCCGACGACCGCGTCGAGCGGGACCTCGGGCTGGTCGTAGCCAGCGGTTCCAGAGAGGACGACGGAGACGCGCCCTCCGACGGGCGTCTCCCACACCCGCGCGACCACCACGGGATCGTGAACCGGAACGTACGCGACGAGCCCCGCCCTGGAGTCGACCAGCGCGCGCACGATCCTCGTGTTCCCTCCGGGGGCGCCCGCACCGACGATGTCGTCGACGTCGACCACGGAGACCGGACCGAGGCGGCGCAGGAGCGAGCGCGAGCGCGCGATCTCGTCGACCGCCGCGGCGGCCGTGCGCATCGGCGGGAGCGGGACGTCACGCTCTGCCCAGACGCGATCGGCCAGGGCATCGGCGGTGCTCGACGCCAGCGCGGCGTCTCCGTCGGTCGTGACATGCACCGCCCAGCCGAGGTCCTCCGCGGACGTGTAGGGGTGCACCATGAAGAGGCTCGCGGCGAGGACGCGCGGGTCGTCCTCGAGGTGGCGCATGTAGCGGAAGACCTTCCGCATCGGCGCGAGGAAGTCGATCGTCATGCCGCCGCCGAGGACGATCGGGAGCTTGCGCCATGCGTGGACGGGCGTGACCTGCCCGCGGAGCGCGCGAATGAGGCGGTTGCCCGCGCGGAAGCCCGTCGGCGCGAGGTCCCAGTGCGGGTTCGTCCGGTATCCGATGAGGATGTCGGCCGGGTCGACCGTGCCGTGCGACAGGTTCGCGTGGAGGTCGTAGCTCACGGCGATCTTTGCGGCGTGCGGCAAGAGCGCGCGCACACGACGGAGGATATAGGCCTCCGGCGCCTCGTCGAGGTCCGCCACCTCCATCGACCCGTGGAGCGCGAGGTACACGCCATCGAGCGGCCCCGCGCTGTCGAGACGGGAGAGCAGATCACTGACGATGCTCTCGAAGTCCGCGCGGACGAGCGGCCCGCCGGGGACGGCGAGGGCCGACAGGAGGGGCACGGTCGTGACTCCGCCCGCGAGCCGCGCTGCCTGGACGAACCCCGTGAGCTCCGCGTGGGCGAGGTAGCCCTCGATCTCGGAGGCGGTCAGCGTCGTCACTCGCGCGAGCGCGTCCCCCGACAGGTAGTGCATCCGCTCGAAGTCCTCGCGCGTCGTCACGAGCGGCGTGAAGGCGTTGGCCTCGTGGAAGATGCGCCCGTACGCGACGCGCAGGGGGCGACCGCCACGCCCGCTGCTCACGATGCTCAAGAGAAGAGCTCCCCCATGAACATGACGAGGAGCTGCTCGCGCATCTTCGGCGGCGCGGCATCGATGAGCCGGTGAATGGTCGCGGCGCGATCGGGCAAGCGGCCGTCCTGGATCCCGAGCGCACCCATCAGCATCGCGCCGTCGATCTCCGCGCCGTCTCCCGCGGCGCTCGCTAGCAGGGCGAGCACCTGCGCCGGTGGCTCCATTCGCGCCGGCAGCCCCTCGAGCGCCGTCGCGAGGTCGGCGGTGAAGCGGTCGACCTGGGCCGCGTTGTTCGGGTCGATCGTGAGGTGGATGTGCGCGGGGGAGCGCGAGAACGCGTACGTCGGCTGCACGAGCCAGCCGCGCTCGGTCAGGCGATCCGCCAGCTCGAAGACGTCGCCCTGGTCGGTCGTGAACGCGAGGAGGTTCATGTTCGGACGGGCGACGAGGTGAACGCCGGGGGTCGTGTCGATGAAGCTCACCACACGGGTCGTCGCGTCCCACATCTGCTTGGCCCGCTCCCGGTAGCCGCGCCTTCCAAGGTGTAGCATCACGGCGAAGGCAGCGCCCATCGCGGCCACGGACTTCGAACCGAGCGAGGTCGTGTTGACGATGGCGTAGCCGCTCCACTCGGCGCAAGCGTAGTACTGCGCATTGCGCACCTCGCGCGTCCGGTGCAGCAGGACGGACACCCCCTTCGGCGCGTAGCCGTACTTGTGGAGGTCGAGCGAGAGGCTCGTCACGCCCGGCACCGTGAAGTCGAAGGGCGGCACATCGACGCCGCTGTCGCGCAGGAACGGGAGCACCCACCCCCCGACGCACGCATCGACGTGCATCAGCGACCCGTGCTCCTGGGCAAGCGCCGCGAGCTCCGGGATCGGGTCGACGACGCCGTGCGCGTAGCTCGGTGCCGAGCCGACCACGAGGATCACGTCGGCGGTCATCTTTGCGCGCGCATCCGCGACGTCGGCGCACATCGTGGCCGGATCCACGTCGACGCGAACGACCTCGACGCCGAGGTAGTAGGCGGCCTTGTGGAAGCACGCGTGGCCCGTCTCCGGCAGCAGCATCTTCGGGTGCTTGACGTGCGGCCGCGTCCGCCGCGCGTGGTCCCGGGCCGCCTTGACGGCGAGCATGACGCTCTCGGTTCCGCCCGCGGTCGCCGTGCCTACCGCGCCCTCCGGAGCGCGCGTGACCTCGCGGCACCAGCCGACGACCGCGTTCTCGATGTGGCGCGCCGACGGGTAGACCGTCGGGTCGAGGCCGTTGATCCCCATGCACGCGGCGAACGCCTCGCGCGCGACCGCACGTGCGTCCTCTCCCGCGTCGTAGATGAAGGCGAACGCCTTCCCGTCGATGGCCGGGTCGTGGGCGCGCATGTCACCGAGCGCGGAGAGGATCTGCGGACGGGCGATGCCGTCCTCGGGAAAGGCCTTGTACATGAGGGTCCTCGAGTGGGTTTCCGCCGGGTCGTGAGACACGGGGGGGAGGCAGGATACTCCAGGCGCGTGGCCGCAGGGTGGAGTGCGCGCGAGCCCGCCGGGTCAGTCCGTGCCCGCGTCGCCCGAGTCGCCCGCGTCCGCGCCGGCGTCCGACACCGCGCCGACCTGCGGCAGGTTCGACGGCGCCTGCGCGTCGGGGATGCTGAGCGCCGACAGCGTGCCTGCGCCACCGTCGCCCACCGCGAGCGCGCCGAGGAACACCTTGCTCGCCGTGAGCGAGCCCGAGCCCGACATGCCACCGTCGACCGGAATGAACTGCGCCGTGAACGTGAGCCCCTGGATGCTGACGGTCGGGGAGGGCACGTTGAGCTCGCCCGGCTCCGTCAGGATGTTCACGGCACCGCTATCCCCCTGGTCCGAGGCGCATCCGCGCATCTCGAAGGTGTAGCCGTTTGGTGCGGTCGCCTTCGGCACGAAGTCAGGGAACTCCTGGACCGACTCCGGCGGCGTCGACATGATCACGCACGACTGCGACGGGATGGTCTCGCATACCTCGCCGTTCGTGCACGCCGGGCTGCAGCGTGTCGGATCGGCGTTCCTCAGCGCCGCGGTGAACTGGCCGTAGAACGCCCCGCTCTGCGAGTTCACGTTGATCGCGGCGAGGACCTTGAGCTCGACGGCGATGGGCTTGCTGACCTGGAGGAGGAAGAAATAGTCACCGCTCTGGAACTGCGTCGGCTGCGGCGTGCCGCACTGCGCCGGGTACGAGAACGGGAGCCGCTCGCGGTAGTTGAGCCGCGTGCCGGTGGTGGTCGAGACGACGCCCGGATTCACGAGGAGCACGAGCGACGGGCCGATCGGGAGCCAGGCCTGCGGCATCGGCAGCAACGTCAGCGTGGTCCTGTCGGCCGACCAGGTCGCCGTGACGTGGGTGTCGACGGTCGGCGTGTGGCTCACCAGGACGCCGAGCGAGCCGCCGTCGGGCACCTCGTCGGGCAGGTTGCCGTACGCGTCGATGGTGAAGGGTGCGATGTCGACGGTCACCGTGTTCGTATCGACGGGGGTCGAGAACTGCACGACGATCGGGGCGAGCGGCTGCGCGAGGATGCCGTTCGAGAGCCCCTCGATCGTCGCGGTCGGAGGCGGCTGGTACGTCTGGCACGACGGGATCGATGCCGTCGCGAGCGCGAGCGTCAGCGCGGTCGTCGCGAGCGCGAACGCGCCGAGCACCAGGCGTTTGGGCTTGAGGGAGCGCATCACAGGTAAAACGTCCCTCGAGCTTGCAACAGGAAGCTCCGCACGGCATCTCCATTCGCGTCCTGCAGGGCGGCGCCCGGGAAGAGGACGGCCCCCTCGAGGTCGGCGGCGAAGTGGTCGAAGAGGCGGTACTGGATGCGCGCGTCGAGCTCCGTCCCGTAGAAGTGGTCGGGGGCCCCGCCGACGTAGTTGACGACCCCGTTGGGGAAGTGCGGCGCGGTGGGGTTGTGCTCGAGCGACGCGATCGGGTCGACGACGCCAGCGGGGGCCACGGCGACGAGCACGCCGCCGCGGAGGAGCAGGTCCTTCACCGGGTGGACGTCGACCTGCGGGAAGATGGCGAACGCGTTGGTGAACGAGCCGTTCGTGGAGATCGCCTGGACCGGGAAGTCCTTGGCGCCGAGCTGCTGGAGGAGCGCAACGCCCGCCGCGGCCGAGCGCGCGCTCTGGTACGCGAGCACCTGCTTGAACATGAGGAGGCCGACGTTGGTGTCCTCGGCGAAGCGGAACTGCGTGAGCGGCGCGCTCTGGTTCGGGTTGCTGTTGCCGGTGGCGAAGTCGGTCTCGAGGTACACCGTGCCGAGCGGCCGGTCCCACCGAGCGACGGCGCGCGCGCCCCCCGCGCGGACGGTCTGCGGGATCGGCGGGTCGTTGTTGATGAAGGAGAGGGCCTGGCTGACCTCGCTCGTCGAGCCGAAGACGGCCGTCGCCTCCGCGCCGAGCGTGAAGTCGCCGAGGCGCGAGGTCAGCCTGCCGCCCACGGCGGAGACCTCGGTCGTGTACTCGGTGCTGAAGCGATAGGCGTAGAAGAGCTGCGCCTCGAAGTCCTTCGCGCGGCCAAGCCTGGGCTCGCGCAGGCGAAGCGCGACGATCGCGCTGTGGAGGTCGTCGGCGTACTGCATCGGGTCGTTCGTGACGAGCCGGTCGTACGCGAGGATCGTGAAGAACCCCTTGTCCTGCGAGAGGTCGCGACGCGACGGGCGCTTCAACCCCTCGAGCGGCTTCGTCGCGAAGAGGACCCGGTCGGCGCTGTTGCCCTGGTTGGCGAAGCCGAACCGGTTCTTCCTGCCGTCGCCGTCGTTCACGGCGATCGACGCGCCGTCCGTCATCGCCTGACGACCGATGCGGAGGAGCCCGAACGGCAAGAGGACGTCGCCGTACGCGTGGCGGATCGTGATCGGGTCGGCCGCGCAGAGGCCGTAGTGGTAGCTCGTGTAGACCGTCGGCGGAGCGCCGGGCTTCTGCGTGATGCACGCGGTCGAGAGGTTGGGGTTGTCGGTCGTGACGGCCGCGCCCGACGTCGGCTCGGGGCTCGTCCCCAGCACTCCGTTGTCGCCCCAGAGGACGCCGTCGAGGAGGTCGGCCGAGACGACGATGTGGACCTTGTCGTCGTAGTCGACCCCGCCGTCGAGCCGCAGCCGCTGTTCGACGATCTGGAGGTTCTGGTTCGAGCTGCTCTGCAGGTCGAGCGGCCAGATGCCGACCGCGTTCACCCGGTACTCGGCGGCGCCGCGGAAGCCGAAGTGCGACTCCGGGGTGAGCGTGATGCGCGTCGGAGGGGCCGGCGGGTCGGGGTCGGACCAGGGCTCGACGGCGCGCGCGTCTGGCGCGATGAGCGACACCAGGCCCAGGAGGCTCGCGACCGCTGCCGCTCGACCCATACGGCGCGCGGGCCTCGCTCTTCGACCACGCATGCCTCCCCATGAGTATGCGGCAAGGCGGCCTGGTGCAAGGCTCACGAGGAGCGCCGCCCCTCCCCGTTGTCGCCTCGGCGAGAACAGCCTCCATTCTGCACCGCCGTGTGGCTAGGCTCCCCTCCAGTGATGCGCACCATCCACCTCGCGGCGCTCGTCTGTCTCCTCCCGGCATGCGCGGGGCGGTTCGCCACCGTGCAGCCCGCAGCATTTCCGAGCCACGCCCGGCTCTCCATCGTCGCCTTCGACTCCTTCGATTGGACCCATGGGCTCCTTGCGGCGAGCGAGCCTGCGACGATCCGCGACGCGCTCGGCGCGGCCTTCGACGCGTTCACGCAGGACCTGACCCAGGCGCGATTCGACGTGCGGGCCACGCCGGTGGCTGCGCGTTGCAGCGGCGATCTCGGCGACCTGTGCGGGTTCATCCCCGTAGCCGGTCTCAGCCCGGTCAACCTCTCCGCAGCGCAGGCGCGGGCGTCAGGCGAGAGCGCGGGAGCCGATCTGGTCGTCGAGGTCCACGTCCTCCCGGACGTTCATGTCGACGGCTTCTGGTCGTTCACCACCTACCAGGACGGTTCGCAGTACAACCCGCACCAGCCGAACCGCACCTTGCTGGTGAGGGCGTTCGACGCCAAGGGCAATCACGTCTGGGAGGATCAGGAGCTTCTGGCCCTGCCCATCACGTTCAGCCGGGACTCCGCGATACGGAACCTCAAGGCCGCACTGCCCGTCGCTGCGAGGAACGTCGTTCGACGGCTGGTCGAGAGGACGCAGCAGGCTCGGGGCGCATCGGAACGTGGCGGTGCCGGCGCCGGATCTTGAACCGTGGCGAGGTCGTGCGTGCCTACCGCAGGAACGTTGTCGACCTCGGGGCCGAGACCGCGAGCGATAGCGAGGCAGCGAGGCCGCATGGGGTAGGGGTGCAACGGCGACCGGGTAGGCGCGCGCGTCGAGCGTAGTCGTTCGACGGAAGGTGTCTCGAGCGACCGGTCAGATCGCTTCGCCGGCAGCGAGTGACGCTCGCGGTGGACGGTGTGAACGAGATTTGATTATTTGCCATCACTGCGTCGTAACCGTTCCGCGCGCATGGGGGAGGCACTCGCTGGGCTCGCGCCGAGAAGCGGGCTCGCGTTTCATCGGGTGCGCACCGCGAGCGCATGCGGCGCCGATCGCGTGGCACCCGAGCCTGGGCCCGAGGCGAGTGCCCGGGCTTCGCCTGTCGGCGCACGCTCCGCGCCGTGCTTCTCGCGGCCCTCGCGTTCTACCCAGGGCGCACGTCACGGAGCCTGCGCCAGTAGGGCTCGGGCCCGGCCACTCCCCTCGGACCCAGGAGACACTCATGCCCCGCGCTTCGCTCACTTCACGCTCCTCTACTCATCGACAGTCGGTGCTCACCGAGCGCGCGACCGCGATGCGGCGCGCTCCCACCTTGTCCGAGGCTCGGATCTTCGACGCGGTGCGCGGTGGGCAGCTGGGCATCGCGTTTCGTAGACAAGTACCGCTGCTCGGTCGGTTCATCGTCGACCTCTTGGCTCTCGAGGTGAAACTCGTCATCGAGATCGATGGTCTCTGCCACGCGCGAACGGCGTCGGCCGATGCGCGGCGGGATCGGGCGCTCGCTCGGGCGGGGTACAGCGTGCTGCGGCTCGATGCGGAGCTCGTGATGCGCGACCTGGGAGCCGCCGTGGCGCGCGTCGCAGCGCAGGTCGAGCGGCTTCGAGCCGAGTCGCGGTGAGTGGGGGCGCTGGCGCGCCCCCTCCTTCATCATCTTCGCGTACTCGGGCCGCACCTTAGCCGCGCTCATCTTCTCCTCGAAGACCTTCACGACCTCGAAGCCCCGGACGCGGGCGAGCTGCTCGACATCCGGCCTCTGGCACTCCGTCTCCTGTCGGTCCGTGCTCACCCGAAGGTACAGGGCCGCTCGACGCGTATGCATAGTGCACCTACACGCGGGACCCTTTCGGATCAAAGAGATCGTGTCGAAAGGGTCACCTCGGCAGGCCCTCGCAGACCCCTTGTTTCAAGCCCTCCCGGAAGACCACTTCGGCGAGACGGAACGCTTCCATATCGACACGCCCTCAGAACCGCTCCATTCCGATCACGACCTCTCCACCCCCGGCTACGGGGTCGAGTTCGCTTGGCGTGCGGACATGGTGCGGATGGAAGTTCGAGGGGTCTTATTCGGCTCCGTCGTCGAGGGCGACGCGGCTCACGAAATTTTCCCCGGTGGAAGCTCCAGCTCGAAACGGGCATGCCTACGTCGCCTCGTCTGGCTCCCTAGCATCGACCACGTTGAAGCCCGCGTGCTCCGGAACGTGACTCGTCTTCCACAGGCTCGGTACCCCCAGGTTCGCGAGCCGAAGAAGTGTTCTCGGTCCGACGAGAGGTCCATCGCTCCGTGCGTTCGTCACTGTCATGATCGTGAGGCGCACGTTCCACCCCGCAGCTTGCCACGATGCGATCAGGCCGGCGTGGGGTTCGAGGCGGTCGAGCAGCCAAGCTGCATGTGCCTCGAAGTCCTCGTCTCGCGAGACACCCGCATGGCTCGTGAAGGCGCAGAAGCCATCCGGCTCCGTGAACTTCTGCCCCCCGCGATCAACCTCGTCGCCACGGCGGTGCTTCCACTCGGTTGGCGTCAAGTTCAGTTGGCGGCCAACCTCCTCCGGATCGACATCGGCTCCACGAAAGCCGATCCATATGGCGGTCTGCTTTTGCGGGCGCATTGTGCTCCCCGTGGCTCGTCAATTACAAGCGTTGGGGGGTGGCGGCGGCGGTGCGGGGGGCACGTACAGGGCCTCGCAAGCAGCCTCGCATTCGAGGTCTCCCGCGCACACGTTGATGCAGCAGAGCGAGTAGGCGAAGTAGTCCGTCTCTCCCTGGCACGACGCGTACGGCGAACGATAGCCGGGGCCGCAGTAGCCGCCCGATCCGAACTGTTCATCGATGACTGCGTACGCCACGCAGATGGAAACACAGCCTGGCAGCACCGAACTCGCGCACCCCTGTTCGCAGCCTGCAACGATGCTCTGGTAGCACTGCCCCGAGATTCTACCCGAAGGGTCGATCCCGTTGATGGGGTCGTCGTTGACGTAGACGTACAGGTTCGACTGTCCGCCTCCAAATCTGATCGGGTCCTTCTGTGTCCACCTCCCTACGCCCGCATCATAATCCCGCGCCCCGAACCGCACGAGCCCGGTCTCCCGATCAAACATCCCACCCGCAAACCCGAACGGCTGAAACAGCGCGCATACGGCCCCGCTCGCACAGCTCGTATCGCTCACCGTCGCATTGCCCCAGGCATCATAGTCGAGGCTCTGCACGACGGCCCCCGCCTGCGAGTCGACGATCGCCCGCACGCTCCCTCGCCAGTCCGTCACGATGCGGTACGTCTTCCCGCCCCGCACCATCAGCTCTGGCACGTTCGGCTTCGTTCCGTAGCCGAAGGTGGACACGACGTTCCCGCTGGCGTCGAGCTCTGCCGCAATCCTGAGCGCATCGTCGTAAAGGAACCCTTGCACGACCTTCTGCGTGCCGTGTGTCCACGTCCGCTCGACGCGGTGCCGCTCTCCGTCGATCACGTAGCTCACGGTGTCGCCCGACGGCAGCGTGACCGAGCGCAGCGAGCTCTGGAGGTCGTACGCGAACGCTTCCGTTCCGCTCGCGGTGACCTCGGAGAGCAGGTCGCCGTTGTCGGTGTACGTGTACGTCGTGCCCGCTGACGTGAGCAGGCGGTCCGGCGCATCGTAGGTGCTGGACGCAGACCCCGCGGTGAGTCGATTGCCATTCGGGTCATACCCGAAGGCCGTCATCGCGCCGTCCTCGGTGGCGGACGCGAGCTCGCCATGGTCGTCGTAGGCATAGCCCCAGGTGTGGCTCTGCCCCGACAACGTCTCGGTCAAGCCCGTGATGCGCCCGAGCCCGTCGCGAG
>Ga0302202_10007154_pt1 | contig 10857 bp, 12 predicted proteins | sample II_Bog_N3_3_FD_194579 | JGI IMG/M metagenome (GOLD analysis project Ga0302202, IMG submission 194579) | Peat permafrost microbial communities from Stordalen Mire near Abisko, Sweden - II_Bog_N3_3 | ecosystem: Environmental > Terrestrial > Soil > Wetlands > Peat | place: Sweden: Abisko... | reverse complement strand
GGACAGCTCTGCACTGGTGCCGTTGCCCGCTTCGCCGGGGGTGGTCACGCCATCGAACAGGCCCATCGATCCTTCGGCCAGCATCAGGTCGGCATCGGCCTGCGCGCCGATCAACGCCGCGATCTGCGTGCGCGACATGGCCCAGCTATCCAGATTGAACGACGCGCGACCGGCGGCTGCGGTGTGAAAGGCAGGGTCGATATAGTCGGGCCCGTTCTTGAACGGTTGCACCATCACGCCCCGCGAACGCAACGCTGCCAGCAATCCCAGCGTGACCAGCGTCTTGCCCGCGCCCGACGATGGCGCGGCAACGATCAGTCCCGGCGCCGCAACCATGCTCACGCGTCCGGCGCGGGGATGCGGGCGAGGCTCTGCTTGCGGAAAATCGCCACGCGTTCGCGCCACGGCACGATGCCGTCGCTGGTGGTGGCATAGGCGCCTGCTCCGGTCAGGATTTCGGCGGCGTCGCGTTCGGTCAGGCGGCCATAGACATAGCTCCAGCTTCCGGGCTGGCTCAGTGCCACGGCACAGCCATGGTTGCACGCCGACAGGCATTCGACCGGCACCAGTTCGACACCCGGTGGCTGCGGCGCGGTGGCCAGCGCGGCATAGAGCCGCGCACCCGGCACTGGGCGGCCTTCCTCGACCGTTTCACCGGCCCGGCAGGTCGTGCAAACATACAATCGTGCGGTCATCGCCCTTGCTCCACTGATCCAGTCGGGATGCAAAGACGGCATGGCCAATCGGGCCGCGCGACGGACAGCTCCGGCGACGGCAGACAAGGCTGACCGGCCGCAGCGCACCCCGGCTGCTCCATTCAAATCGGCGCTGGCAGGTCTCCCGGCTCGCGGATTCAGGGTTTCCCCAGCGATCGCGCCGCCTTCCCGGGCCTGGGCCCAGTGGCATGGAGCGATCTTTCCGGTAACGGTCGCGGGGGCGGCTGCGCTTCGGATCGAACCTGGTTCGGATCGATCCTGTCGCATTCCCTCTTCGCCTTGCGCCAGACGGAGTCTGCCGCACGGAACCAGCGTGGTCTGGCTTGTTCCAGCAGGGCGGGGATGTCAAGCGATCGCGATCAGCGCAAGTCCCAGCGGTGCGTGGTGTTTTCCTGCCATCCGGCGCGGTGGAGCAGGGGGGTGTCGTCGGTGAATTCGGGGTGGCCCAGGCACAGATAGGCGGCGAATGCCCAGCCCGGCGGCACCGCGAAAATCTGTGCCATCACCGCGGGGTCGAGGATCGAAACCATGCCGGTCCCCAGATTTTCGGCGCGCGCCGCCAGCCACAGCGTGTGGATCGCCATCGCGGTCGAATCCGCCAGCGTGGAGGGCATGGTCATGCGGCCAAGCCGGTGGCCCTCGTCGGGGTCGGTGACGGTGAACACTGCCAGTTGCAGCGGCGCGGCATCGAGCCCGGCCAGTTTGAGCCGCAGATAGGCGTCGTGCTGCGCATCGGCATAGCGGTCGGCGGCCTGGGCGTTGCAACGCGCGAATTCCGCCCGTACTTGCGCGCGCAGATCGGTTGCTTCGACCCGGATCACGCGCCACGGACGCGCATTGCCGACCGATGGCGCCAGGTCCATCGCTGCCTCCAGCCGCGCGATCGTTTCGGGATCGATCGCCTCGCGGCGGAAATGGCGCACATCGCGCCGCCAGGTCAGGATACGGTGCAGCGTTGCGGCGTCGGCGGGGGTAAAATCCATCGGGTCAATCCGTCACCGCGGCGGCCAGCCGGGCCCATTCGGCCCGATCGCCGGGCAGGCCCAGCCGCAGCCAGTGCGCCGAATAGCCGAACCGGCGCGACCAGATCGCGTGGCGCGCCAGGCGCTCTTGCGCCGCTGCCGCATCGGGTGTGTGATAGAGCCGGAACAGCGCAGTCCCGCCGACCACCGACCAGCCCGCGCCGATCGCCAGCGCATCGAGGCGCGGTGCCTCTTGCGCCAGCCGTGCGATGGTCGCGGCGGTCCATGCCGCATCGGCCAGCGCCACGCATCCGATGGCGATCGCCGCGCCCGACACCGGCCACGGTCCGGCCAGCGCCGACAGATGCTCGATCAGCGGCGCGGCGCCCAGCGCAAACCCCAGCCGCACCCCGGCCAGGCCATAGAACTTGCCGAACGAGCGCAGCACCAGCAGCCCGTCGCGCCCGGCCTGGGGCGCCAGCGACAGATGCGGCACCGCATCGGCAAAGCTTTCATCGACCACCAGCAGCCCCACCTGGCCGACCAGTGCCAGCAGATCGGCGGGATCGTGATGGCGGCCATCGGGGTTGTTGGGATTGACCACCAGCGCCAGATCGGCGCCGACCAGCGCCGCCGGGTCGGCAACCTGTTCGACCCGCCAGCCCGCCGCGCGCAAGACCCTGCCATAGTCCTGATAGGTCGGGCCGAGCAGGCGAGCGATGCCGCGCGGGCGCAGATGGGGCAGCAACTGGATCGCGGCCTGCGCGCCAGGCAGGGCGACGATCGCCGCTGTGGTGGCATAGGCCTGCGCCGCCGCTTGGCCCAGCCCGGCTTTGGCCGCCGCGGTTGGCAGCATGGTCCAGGCCTCGGCCGGGATCGGCGGTATCGGATAGGCGCGGCGGTTTATGCCGGTGGACAGATCGATCCACCCATCGCCGCCATGACGCGCGCGCGCCACATCGATATTGCCGCCGTGTTGGTCGATCATGCGATCCATAGCGGCACCGCCCCTAGCATCAAGCCGACCCACAGCACCAGCATGGCGCGGCGATAGAGCGCCAGCCCCTGGATCAGCGTGGTCGGGTCGGGGTCGTGCGCCGCGCTGTTGAGCCAGGGTTCGTCGGCCACCCGATCGGCATAGATACGCGGGCCCGACAGCCGCACATTCAGCGCCCCGGCAAACGCCGCCTCGGGCCACCCGGCATTGGGCGAACGGTGATGGCGCGCATCGCGCGCCATCACCCGCAACGCGCGCAAGGGCGCCACCGACACCAGCGCAAACAGCACCCCGGTCAACCGTGCGGGCACCAGATTGGCCCCATCATCGATCCGCGCCGCCGCCCAGCCAAACGCCGCGTGGCGCACCGTGCGATGGCCGATCATCGAATCCATCGTGTTGATCGCCTTGTAGACGGCAATCCCCGGCAGGCCGAACACCATGCCCCACAGCACCGGCGCGACAATTCCGTCAGAGGCGTTTTCGGCCAGACTTTCGGCGGCGGCGCGCGCAATCCCAGCGCCATCCAGCCGATCGGGATCGCGCCCGACGATCATCGCCACCGCCCGCCGTGCGCCCGCCAGATCGCCCTCGATCAGCGGCCGGGCGACGGCGCGCACGTGTTCATCGAGCGAGCGCGTGGCCACCAGCGGCCATGCCAGCACGCCGCCCGCGACCACGCCGGGACAGACGCGCGTCAGCGCGGTCGCGAGCCCGGCGACGAGCGCGATCACCCCCAGCGCCAGCGCCACCCCGCCGCAACGGCGCCAGCCCGACCCGCCACGGTTGAGCATGCGATCCCCCAGCGCGATCAGCCAGCCGAGCCAGGTGACCGGATGGCCGATCCACCGGAACAGCGCACTGGGCCAGCCGACCAGCGCATCGATCGCCATGGCCAGCGCCATCATCGCGCAATGATCGGCCAGCGCCATCATACGGTCCAGTTCACCACGCCGATCGACCAGCCATGGCCGGGCACATGGGTCACGCACGTAAGCGACAAGGGCGCAACCGCAAAGGCCAGCCCCGATGCGGGCGCACCAAGTGCCAGCGCCAGCGCGGCGCGGATCGTGCCCGCATGGGCCACCACCGCGACCGGCCCGGGGCCATCCACCAGCGCGGTCAGTGCGGGCTGCGCGCGGGCGCACAGATCGGCAAAGCTTTCCCCGCCCGGCGGGCGCATGTGCGCCAAAGCCGCACCGCCCAGCGCGCCCAGATCCGGAATCTCGGGGAAAGGCAGGCCTTCCCATGCGCCAAAGTGCTGTTCCCACAATCGCGCGTCGGTGGGCGGGGCAGGCATGTCGGGCCACAGCGCAGCCGCTGTTTCACGGCAACGCCGCGCCGGGCTTGTCACCCGGCGGGCCACCGCGCCGATCCGCGCGCGCAAGGCCACCAGCGCCGCCGTGTCGGTGCAATCGGCGGCCACGTCGCGGCGTCCCGCCAGTCGCCCGTCGGTCTGCGCAGGGGCATGGCGGATCAACCGCAATTCGGTGGAATTCGCTTGCGCCACGGGCGCATATCTCCTTGTGCAGAGCACGCGCTTGTGGTGTCGCGGCGCGGATCGGGCAAGTCCAACTTCGACAGGGTGCCAGGCAATGGGGCAAGTGATTGTGGTGACCGGCGGGGCGCGATCGGGCAAGAGCGCGATTGCCGAAGGGCGCGCGCTGTCGCTGGGCGCGCAGGCGATCTATATTGCCACGGCCGAGGCACACGATGCCGAAATGGCCGAACGGATCGCCGCGCATCAGGCACGGCGGGGGCCGCAATGGCACACACGCCATGCCCCGCTGGCATTGACCGAGGCGTTGGTGGCAAGCGATGGGCAGGGGCCGCGTCTGGTCGACTGCCTGACCTTGTGGCTGACCAACCTGATGCTCGGTGGCCATGACTGGCAGGTCGAGGCCGCCGCGTTGGTCGCGTGCCTGCAAGCGCAAGGCGATCCGGTGGTGCTGGTCACCAACGAAGTGGGCAGCGGGATCGTGCCCGACAACGCGCTGGCCCGCGCCTTTCGCGATGCGGCGGGATGGCTTAACCAGCATGTCGCCGCTGTGGCCGATGAAGTGATCCTGGCGGTGGCCGGGCTGCCGCTGAAAGTGAAGTGATGGCAAGTGACGTGATGCTCAACCGGCTTGACGCAATTTCCGGGGTGCTGTCCAATCTGGCACAGTTCGATGCCGCCGCTGCGCAGGCGGCGCGCGACCGTCAGACGCAATTGACCAAACCACCCGGTTCGCTCGGGCGGCTGGAAGACCTGGCGGTGTTCATGGCCGGATGGCGCGGTACGGCGCGGCCCGTGATCGCGCGCGCGCAAGCGCTGGTTTTTGCGGGCAATCACGGCATCTGCGTCCATGGCGTCAGCCCCTTTCCCGCCGAAGTGACCGCGCAGATGGTCGCCAATTTTGCCGCCGGAGGCGCCGCGATCAACCAGTTGTGCGCGGCGAACGGCGCCGATCTGAATGTGGTGGCGCTCGATCTCGATCGGCCAACGGCGGATTTCACGACGGGTCCGGCGATGACCGCCGAGGACTGTCTGGCGGCGATCAACGCCGGCGCGGCGGCGGTTGATCCGGCGGCGGATATCCTGATTCTGGGCGAAATGGGCATCGGCAATTCGACCGTCGCCGCCGCACTGGCGCTGGCGGTGTTTGGCGGCGATGCGGCGCAATGGGTGGGGCCCGGCACCGGCGCCGATGCCGCCGGGATCGCGCGCAAGGCCGATGTCGTGGCGCAAGGTGTGGCCCGCCATGGCGCACGGCGCGGGCTCGATCTGCTGGCGGCGCTGGGGGGGCGCGAACAGGCGGCGATCTGCGGCGCGGTGCTGGCGGCGCGGCAATCGCGCATTCCGGTTCTGCTCGATGGCTTTATCTGCACGGCGGCGGTCGCACCGCTGCACGCGCTGGCCCCGGCGACGCTGGATCATTGTCTGATCGGCCATGTCAGCGCCGAACCGGGGCATCGTCGTTTGGCCGCCGGACTGGGCAAACAGCCGCTGCTGGCGCTCGACATGCGGCTGGGCGAAGGGTCTGGCGCAGCGCTGGCGCTGGGCGTCGTCCGTTCTGCGCTGGCCTGCCACAACGGCATGGCGACCTTTGCCCAGGCTGGCGTGGCAACCGCGTGATCGGCGCGCGGCTGCACGAACTGCGGCTGGCCTTCATGCTGCTCAGCCGGGTGCCGATGGGGCATTTGCGCGAACCGGTGCCATCGATCGGCGCGGCGGCCTGGGCCTTTCCGCTGGTCGGCGTGATCGTCGGCGGGGCAAGTGCGGCGACGCTCGCGCTGGGCTTGATGGCGCATCTGTCGCCCATGGTGGCCAGCGGGCTGGCGCTGGCGGCGGGCGTGCTGGTGACCGGCGGGCTTCACGAAGACGGGCTGGCCGATCTGGCCGACGGCTTTGGCGGCGGGGCCGACCGCGCGCGCAAGCTGGCGATCATGCGCGATAGCCGGATCGGGACGTATGGCGTGCTGGCGCTGGTGCTGGTGGTCGGGTTGCGCTGGGCGGCGCTGGCGGATGTGGCGGCGGTGGCACCCGGTCGCGCGCTGGGCGCGCTGGTGGCGATCGGCGTGGCCAGCCGTGCCGGTCTGGCCCCGGTGCTGTGGCGCATGCCCGCCGCGCGTGACGATGGTCTGGGCAAGGCGGCGGCGGGTGTCGGCGCGGTGTCGGCGGGCGTTTCGCTGACGCTGGGGCTTGGCGCGCTGCTGGTGCTGGCTGGCGCGGCGGGGCTGATCCTGGCGCTGCCGATCGCCGCCATGGTGGGCGCATTGGCATGGCTGGTGTGGCGCCAGATCGGCGGGCAGACCGGTGATGTGCTCGGCGCGATGCAGCAACTGGCTGACGTTGCGGCGTGGATCGTGCTCAGCGGCTTGATGGGGGCGCGCTAGGGCCATGGCGGCACTCATGTTGCAGGGCACCGGGTCGGATGTCGGCAAATCGGTGCTGGTGGCCGGGTTGTGCCGCGCGCTGGCCAATCGCGGGCTGTCGGTTCTGCCGTTCAAGCCGCAGAACATGTCGAACAACGCCGCCGTCACGCCTGAAGGCGGCGAAATCGGCCGCGCGCAGGCCCTGCAGGCGATCGCCGCGCGCGCGACGCTCCACACCGACATGAACCCGGTGCTGCTCAAGCCACAGGCCGATCGCACCAGCCAGTTGATCGTGCATGGCGCGGTGCGTGGCACGCTGGGCAGCGGCAATTACCGCGAGGCCCGTGCCGCGCTGCTGGACGATGTCATGGCCAGCTATTACCGGCTGACCGCGCGCGTCGATGTGGTGGTGGTTGAAGGCGCCGGATCACCGGCCGAGATCAACTTGCGCGCGGGCGACATTGCCAACATGGGTTTTGCCCGCGCCGCCGGGGTGCCGGTGGTGCTGGTCGGCGATATCGATCGCGGCGGGGTAATTGCCGCCGTGGTGGGCACCCGCGCGGTGCTCGATCCCGCCGATGCGGCGATGATCGGCGGGTTTATCATCAACAAGTTTCGTGGCGATCCCGCGCTGTTTGCCGATGGCTATCGCGCAATCGAACAGCGCAGCGGCTGGCGCGGGTTCGGGTTGGTGCCCTGGCTGGCGCAGACCGCGCGCCTGCCCAGCGAGGATGCGGTGGTGCTGGAAGCGGCGCGCAAGGTCATGCCCGATCGCGTGCTGGTGGCCTGCCCGATCCTGCCGCGCATCGCCAATTTCGACGATCTCGATCCGCTGCGGCTGGAACCTTCGGTCGAGATCGCGATGGTCCCGCCCGGATCGCCGATCCCGGCAGAGGCGGCGCTGATCGTGTTGCCGGGATCCAAGGCGACGATTGCCGACATGGCGTTTGTGCGCGCGCAAGGATGGGATATCGATATCCTGGCGCATCATCGGCGCGGCGGCATGGTGCTGGGCATTTGTGGCGGGTACCAGATGCTGGGCCGCACCATCGCCGATCCGCTGGGCATCGAGGGCACGCCGGGCACCGCGCCGGGGCTGGGGCTGCTCGATGTCGTGACCGAGCTGACCGCGCACAAGGCCCTGCTGGCGGTGCAAGGCCTGGCGCTCGATCAGGCCTTCGCCGGGTATGAAATGCACATGGGTGAAACCACCGGGCCCGATTGCGCCCGGCCCTTTGCGCACCTGACCGGGCGCGGCGCGGATGGCGCGATCAGCGCCGATGGCCGGGTGATGGGCACATATTGCCACGCCTTGCTGGCATCGACCCCGTTGCGCCGCGCGGTGCTGGCCCGCATGGGCGCGCGCAGCAGCGGGGCCGATTATGCGCATAGCGTCGATCAGGCGCTCGATTCGCTGGCCGATGCGCTGGAACAGCATCTTGACATCGATGGCCTGCTCGAACTGGCGGGAACGCGGCGCTAGGGACGCTCTGGTCTGGGCAACCCTTGCCGCGAACCTTGCCGCGAAACCCCGCCGGGCTGGTGTGATCCTTCCGGATGGCTCGGCGATTGGGGCATGTCCCCACCCCAACTCCTCCCCTGAAGGGGAGGGGCTTTGCGAGGTCGGTTTAGCGAACGCTCGGGGGGTAGGTGCGCGCCAGGTATGCGACGATTGCGGGATAGTCGGCGTCGGGCACTTGCGCGCCGTTGGCGATCATGCGGTCGACCAGGCGGGCCCATTGTGCGGCGGTGCGGCGCTCACCGGTGACTAGAGCGTCCTGCGGAAAACCTGAATCGATGGATTCCCACGAGGCTTGATTTGTGATTCACCGTCATTGGAGGTGGATCATGGGCAAAGCGCATTCGACTGATCTTCGGGTTCGTGTTTACGAAGCTATTGCGGATGGCGTCACACGGCGAGGTGCTGCGCGTCGATTTGGAGTGAGTGCGGCGACGGCGGTTCGTCTGGCGAAACGCAAAGCGCAGACGGGTTCACTTGCGCCCGCCCGACAGGGCCGACCTGTCGGCAGCGGCAAGCTGTCAGCCTGTCGCGACATTGTGATTGCATGGGTTGATGCCGATGGCGACGTGACCCTGCCAGAGTTGGCAGCGCGACTTGCCGCCGAACATGGCATTACCGCGCACCCGGCATCGCTATCCCGGCTGCTGCGGGACGCAGGCTTTACCGTTAAAAAAAACGCTGCTGGCCAGCGAAACCGATCGCGCTGACATCGTTCGCGCGCGTCAGGTTTGGCGCGCGCATCGTCAGCCTTGGATGAAGAAACGCCCGGAACGTCTGGTGTTTATAGACGAGACCGGGACCACCACGAAGATGACCCGGCTGCGTGGACGGGCGCGGCGGGGGCACCGCCTCAAAATGAAAGCGCCCTTCGGTCACTGGGGCACACAGACCTTTGTCGCCGCTCTGCGCCACGACGGCCTGACCGCGCCCTGGGTGATCAACCGTCCGATGAACCGGCAGATCTTCGAAGCCTATGTCGAAACCCAGCTCGCCCCGACCCTGAAGAAAGGCGACATGGTCATCCTCGACAATCTCTCCAGCCACAAAAGCGAGAAGGCCGCCGCAATCCTGAAAGCACGAGGGGCATGGTTCTTGTACCTCCCGCCCTACAGCCCAGACCTCAATCCCATCGAAATGGCCTTCGCAAAGCTGAAAGCGCACCTCCGAAAAGCCAAAGCCAGAACCGTCGATGCCTTGTGGCAGGCCGTAGGTTCGATCTGCGAACTCTACTCTCCTGACGAATGCTGGAACTACCTCAAAGCTGCTGGGTATGTTTCAGATTAAACGCACGATGCTCTAGCGCGGCAGAATGGCAGGCGGTGCAGGCGCGCTCGGTTTGGGGTTGGCCGGGGCCGGGCGCGAACGTGTCGGGCGAAGCGGGCGCCTGTGCGGCGCCACCCAGCGCGACGGCGGTCAGCAACAGCAAGGCGCGCCCGTTGATTTTCCGCATGGTCGGGGCTTTGGCAGTTTCGGCCATCAGTCGGCGATGTCCTTTTGCCGCAATGGCAGGGGGTGAAATGTCCCCGCCGCCTCGGCACAGATCCACTCGCTGAAGGCCACCAGCGGGGGATAGTCGCGCCGCCCGGTCGGCCAGACCAGATAATAGCTGTCGTCGCTGTCGCTGGGCGCGGTGTCGATCGCGGTGACCAGCAGGCCCTGTGCCAATTCCTCGGCGATCAGGAATGTCGGCATCAGCGCCACGCCGGCCCCGGCAATGGCCAGTTGCGCGGCGGTGGCGAACTGGTCGATCTGCATCGCCGCGCCGGGCACATGATCGATGCCGTGCCGCGCAAACCAGCGCGGCCACGCCTCTGCGCGCGAGGTCAGCCGGATCAGCGGCGCGCGCGTCAGGTCGGCAGCCTGGGCAAACCCGTGATGTGCGCGCAAGGCCGGGCTGCACACCGGCAGCACGGTTTCGGGCATCAGCGGCATCAGTTCGCCGCCCGGCCAGTGCGGCCGTCCGAAATGGATCGCCAGATCGATCGTGTCGGATGCAAAATCGAACGGCGCCAACCGTGTGGTCAGGCTCAGCGTGATGCCGGGGTGCAATTCGCCAAACCGGCCGAGCCGCGGCGCCAGCCAGCGAGTGCCGAAGGTGGGCAGCACCGCCAGATTGAGCACCCCGCCACCCGGATTGAGCCGACAGCCGAGTGTCGCTGCCGACAGGATCGCCAGCGCGCGGCGCACTTCGGCGGCATACGTCTGCCCCACCGGGGTCAGCCGCACGGTCTGTTTGTCGCGAAAGAACAGCGCCTGGCCCAGACTGTCCTCCAGCGCGCGGATCTGGCGGCTGATCGCGCTCTGGGTCAGCGACAGATCGCGCGCGGCGCGCGTAAAGCTGCCCAGGCGCGCCGCCGCCTCGAACGCCTGCAACGTGGCGGTGGCGGGCAGATTGCGCCGCGCCGATGCCGGGTCATTCCATTCGGGAATGATGTCAGGTCGATTCATCGCTTGATTGCGCCTGTGTTTGCCGCGATTGATGGCATTTGCGGTATGACCCTGATGATGCCGGGTCAAGCCATGGACAGGATGACAGTCATGACGGTGGCACACAATCTGGTCGATCCCGATACGATCCGGGCGCGGTTCTGCGCCGCGCTGTCGGCGATGTACCGGCGCGAGGTGCCGCTCTATGCCGATCTGCTGACGCTGGTCGATGCGGTCAACGCGCGTGCGGGACATGCCGATGCCGATGAACCCGAGCGCCACGGCGCGATCCGCGTCGGCACGGCGGCGGAACTGGCAATGATGGCGCGCGCCTTTGCCGTGCTGGGCATGGAGCCGGTCGGCTATTACGATCTG
>Ga0302202_10007153_pt1 | contig 10857 bp, 8 predicted proteins | sample II_Bog_N3_3_FD_194579 | JGI IMG/M metagenome (GOLD analysis project Ga0302202, IMG submission 194579) | Peat permafrost microbial communities from Stordalen Mire near Abisko, Sweden - II_Bog_N3_3 | ecosystem: Environmental > Terrestrial > Soil > Wetlands > Peat | place: Sweden: Abisko, Stordalen... | reverse complement strand
CACATCAGTTTTGGATTGGGATCCAGGAGATTTTTATCGCGATCTAGGATATTTTATCGCGATCCTGGGGCAACGCAAGCCATTGAAATTGCCTACTTCGCAGGATTACGATCTAGGGTTCGCGACACCATGGAAGCGTTGCGCCCCCTGCCCTACTCACGTCGGCCGCTTACTGAAGCGCTAAAGGGACCTACTGAAGCGCGGAAGGCAGATCGACACCCGGCCCGCCATCCCGCCGCTGCCGCCGGTCCCGCTTCCGCCCAACCCGACGCCGCGCGCTATCCGCGACTGGTTCGACAGCGCGGCCGAAGCCGTGGTCCCGGACCATGACGGCACGATCGGCACCGCGCGGCTGGCAGCCGACGCCTACGCCCGCCGGGCCAAAGCCGACAACACCAGGCGCGCCTACCGCACCGGGGTGCGCGCTTGGTGTTCCTGGTGCGGCAGCCACGAGCTGCCCTGCCTGCCCGCCCACGCCGCCGACGTTGTCGCCTTTCTCGCCGCCGAACGCGGCAGCGGCCTGTCCGTCAACACCGTCGAACTGCGCCGCGCCGCCATCCGCTACCTGCACTTCATCGCCGGCCTGCCGGTCCCCACTGCCGAAGCCCACGTCGCGGCGACCGTGGCCGGCATCCACCGCGCCGCCGCCGATGCCGGCGAGCTGCCGGCCAAGAAGCTCGCCGCCACCGCCGATATCCTGCGCCAGATCCTAGCTGACATTCCCGACGACCTGGCCGGGCTGCGTGACCGCGCCTTGCTGCTGGTCGGCTTCGCCGGCGCGCTGCGCCGTGCCGAGCTGGCGGCGATCCGGGTCGAGCACATCGAAGCAAGCGAGCGGGGCCTGCGCCTGACCCTGCCCCGCTCCAAGGGAGGCCGCACCGGCAGCGGCGTCACCGTCGCCATCCCCTACGGCACCACTGAACTCTGCCCGGTGCGGGCGCTGCGCCGCTGGCAGGAGGCGGCGAACATCACCGCGGGCGCGGTGTTCCGGCGCATCTGGGTGCCGCCGACGCGACACCAGGTGGGCGAAGGCCCCCTGCCCGCCCCCGTCGTCGGCACCAGGGCGATCGATGCCGGCACCGTGGCACGGATCATCAAGACCCGCGCCGCCAAGGCCGGGTTCGACCCCGACGAGGTCGGCGGCCACAGCCTCAAGCGTGGCGCGCTCACCACCGGCATGGATCGCGGCGTCCACCCGACCCGGCTCAAGCAATTCGGCCGGCACAAGAGCTACGCCGTGCTCGACGAATACCTCGAACTCGGCGACCCGTTCGACGGCCACCCGCTCAACGGGGTGCTGTAGCGGACTCGCCCACTGCGTCTCAGATCCGGGGGCAGTGCGCGCCTTGGGCGCCCTGCGGCGGCGGGTGTTGTCGACGGTCTCGTTTCGGTGCGGCGATCGGTTCAGCGCAGGACGTCGTCGAGGCTTGCGGCGTCGAACACGCGCAGGCTCCACTCCTCCAGCGCGACGGTGTCCGCCGTCGCGATGCGATCCGAGGCCCAGCCCGGTAGTGCACCAAACCGGCGTTCCAACTGGCGAAGCAATATGGCCGCCTCGCCCTGCCGGCGGCCCATCTGCTCGCCTTCCTGACGGCCTTCCTGACGGCCTTCTTGTCGGCCTTTCAGCTCGCCCTCTTGCAGCCACTGCCGCTTCCAGTCCTCAGCCCGTGACGCCAGCATGTTCCTGATCTCCAACAACTCCTCCGGCACCCGAACCCCCGGCGCCAGCGGCTCCAAGACCGCGCCCAGCAACTCGGCAAAGACAGACCGCGCCCTCTCAAACCCCGGATGACGCCTGAACCACGCCAGCAACGCGTCGGCCAAAACGACAGCCTGCCCCGGGTCAGGTGAACTCTCCAACCGGAACAGCAGCGCCAGAAGGGCGTCCCGATTCGCCAAATCATCCTCGGCGAAAGCGCCTTCGTCCACTATCTGATAGCTCACCGTCGGCTGCCATTGCCACAATGGCGAATTCGGGGGCAGCCCGACAAGGTCATGCAGCGCCAGCGGCGCCGCCCAGCGCCGGTCACCATTGTACAAGACGACCGGCAGGATCGGCGGCAGCCTGCCGTCGGGCAGCAGGCGCTTCTCATCCTGCAGCTGCTGCCACAGGAGACCGGCATAGACCAGCACGCGGAGCGCCATCCAATGGTAGGAGGTGGACTGGAACTCCAGCAGCAACACCAGGTAGGTGTCGCCGCCATCGCGCCGCGGGATACGCCAGATCATGTCGCCTTCCCGCCGTTTGCCCGTCTCGGCATGGAACTTGGCGTTCTGCCGCTCCATGCGCTCCAGATCGAGGTCATCGAGCCAGGGCCCGGCGACGAAGTCGCGCAGCAGCTCGGCCACCATGGCGGGGTTCTCAAACAGACGGTGGTAGAGGTGATCGTGGTCGCGCATGCTCCCTGTCTATCACGGCCGGCCGACGGCGTTGTCGCCGACGGGCGACAACCAGTGCAGGATTCCATCCGATTGGCGGCGTTTGGTCCAGCCGACGCTGTGAACACACGGCCGAGCCTGGCGCTTGCGCCGCCGCGGAAAGCCGGTCTCAGCGGGGGCGCCGTCCCGGCGGCGATGACCGGCGTGGCTGCAGGGGAACCACGCGGTCGGCCGGCTCCGGCGGCGGGGCCCATCCGGCAATCATCCGGACGCACTCGCGCGCGTTGGGGCCGGGCGCGACGCCCGGAAACCGGCGGCGCAATTCCACGATGGCGGATAGCTCGCCTTCCTCGGTGAACACCCGACGGATGGCGGCGGCATCGGCTTCGTCTACGGCGAACATGCGGCGGACCATGGCCGCCCGCCGGCCGGCGGCGCAAGCCCCGTGTGCCGACGGCTTCGGTCTTGAAGAGAGCACAGCCCCGATTGCCCGACCAAAGAGCCGGGGCGTCCCCTGGATGCCGTTTGTGAAACTTTATCGACACTCAGCCGTGACGACGACGGGCGAAGCCAAGGCCGGACCGGCCGCGCCCGTGCGCGACTGACTCGACGCGGCAGCCGAGCCGTGACCCGGAACATTACGGGACGTTCGGAATGGCGCCGGTGACGGCCGGCGCCTACCGGCCCGCCGTTGAGCGGTCCACGCGACAGTCGTGCCCTCTGTTCTCGCGCGGCCAACCAGCCCGAACGTATGCCTGATAACGGACCATGTCGGGCATACGGGATTCGGGCCGGCCTGCCGGCGGAGATTTATCACAGCCGGGCGCACTTTTCAAACGCATCGGCCGATCGCCACTCGAACAGATCGCAGCCCAGCTTGAGGCCATACCTGAACGCATACCGCGGAGCCTGGGTGCACAGCGCTCTCTCTCCCATTGCTGTCCGAATTAGCGAGGGCGCCGTCCCGAAAGTTGCGGTTGGCGCGGCCGAAGGGACACAACGCGATCTGCAGGCTCCGGCGACGGAGTCCATCCAGCGATGATGCGTACGCACTCGCGCGCTCGAGGGCCGGGTGCGACGCCGGGGAACCAACGGCGCAATTCCACTATGGCGGATAACTCACCTTCCTCGGCGAAGACCCGGCGGATGGCGGCGGCAGCGGCTTCGTCAACGGCAAACATACCCCAATCATGGGCGTCGACTGGACGGGCGCGCAAGCGGTATTGGGATTGGCAAACTCGCCCGAACGCGCGCGCCTGCCAGCTCGTCTGTGAGGCCAATCGCTCCCCGCTCCGGGCGCTCAGCAGCGATGGGCAAGACAACCATCGCGGCTAGAGGTCGCGCTTTTCGAATACGGGGATTTCATCAATAACTTCTAAGTCGCCCAAACGGCAGGCAGCCCTGCACCGATTAGCCTCATTCGAAGCAATCCATGAGATTCCTTATGCAGCCCATACAGTAGATCGGAGGCCACCAAGGTCGAAGGGCAGCTAGCCGGCCATGCACGCGAATTGGATGCATCCAAGTCACGCGCTTTCTCCATTGCCAGCAGCCGGCCGGCCCTCTAAGTTGGATGCATCCAGTCGGGGCGAAATGCGTCCCCGAACAGTGTGGCGGAGGCTGGCCATGGCTTGGTTCGATCAGGTCGAAACATTTCGCCGTATCGCCGATGCCCTCCGCGCAGCGCAGCGCGCTGCGATTGAGGTTGAAAATGCCCCCGACAAGCGGAAGCGGCTAAGAACTTTTTCGTCGCAGGAGGTCGCTTCGCTGCTCGGCATTCGGTCGCGCGACGTCGGGGCGGCGCGTAATCGTCTATCCTTTGATGATATAATGAAGCTGCGCATATCTCTCTACGAATCGTCTGGGAATCCGCGCTATTTTCCGCAGCGGCGGCCTGAGCGCGGAGAGGGCTTGGCTACGGTTGCTTTCACCAATTTCAAGGGCGGCTCGGCAAAGACAACCAGCAGCGTCCATTTCGCTCAGTTCATGGCAAGACAGGGCTATCGGGTGCTGCTGATCGACCTTGACAGCCAAGGAAGCGCTACCGCTCAGTTCGGGATCGACCCGTCTAGCGAAGTTGGAGTGGACAATAGCTTCGCTGCCTGGATCGCCGGTCGACAAGCTGGTGGAGAGATGAATGGCGTCTCGCTCTGCCAGCCGACCTACTGGCCCAGCATTGATCTTGTTCCCGCGGGGGCGGTGCTCGCGCAATCGGAGGACATCCTTTCAGCAAGGGCGGCCGTGGGGCAGGTAGAGGATGTCCTGTATTTCGAGGAATTAGCTAGGTTTTTGTCGGCGGTTTCAGATCGATACGATGTAGCGGTTATCGATACGCGACCAGACGTTAACATGTTGATGACAATAGCGCTTCATGCTGCCACCGGCCTGATTGTGCCGGCACGGGCAACCATGACCGACTTGGCGTCGACCGGTGAGTTTTTCGCGCACTTAGCCAACTACGTTGCGGAGTTTCGGTCCGCTTTCGGCAGCGAGCTCGGGCTCACCTTCGCCAAAGTCATGGTCACCGCCTACGATCCAACCGACCGGAGCCAAGAGGCGCTGGTTGGCCTAATACGCGAGCGCTTCGGCGACGCGGTGTTGCCTGGCGAATTTCTTCATTCAAGAATCATGGGCACTGCCGGATTTGGCAAAGAGACCCTCTACGAATACGAGCCTTCAACCGACAGAGCGGCGTACAATCGCGTTGTGATGAGTGCCAATGCGGTCAATCACGCGATCGAACGTCAGATACTCCTGGGCTGGGGCAGGGAGGTCGAAGATACGATCGACGCAAAGGGAACACTGACATGAATTCAGCCAAGTCGCGGTTCGGCACATTGGCCCAAGCAGTAAAGGATCGCTTGGCGGAACCAGGGTTAGGAGACCCCTCCAACCCATCGCCTTTACCGATTGGCGCTGGCATTCACAGGCCGGCGGCAGCCTTGGGCCATGTTGGTGAGGCTCTTCGGGACCGAGTCACCCGCCTGGAAGCCGAACTCGCTCAAGCAAGTTCGACAAACTCGGAGCTTGAGCGCGATCTCCGGCACGCCAGGACGCTCAGTAGCCGGGCAGGGGATGAAATCGAAGAATTCGTTTTTCTTGACACGGCCAGCGTTGTTGACCGTCTTCCTAAAGACCGGCTCCGAGGCGGATGCGAGGGGCGCGAATTCGAAGAATTGCTCGCCGACATCGAAGCCAATGGACAAAACGACGCCATCACCGTGCGGCGGTGTCAGGATGGCACATTCGAGGTCGCGGCCGGCCGCCGGCGCCTCGAGGCATGCCGACGGCTAAATCGGACTGTGCTCGCTCGGGTCAGGGACCTGAGCGACCAGTCGATGCTCCGGGTCCAATTCTCGGAGAATGAGCGTCGGTCGGACATCTCTGCGCTCGAGCGGGCACGGTGGTTTTCAGAAGTTCGCGAACGCCTACAAGCCCCCGCAAAGGATATCGCCGCCCAGTTCGGGGTTGATCCTTCTACGCTCAGCCTTTACCTGAGATTAGCGCGGTTTCCGGACGAGATCCTCCGGCGACTGCATGACCCCCGGCGACTGGCTGTGCTCCCCGCGCGGCGCGTCATGGAGGCCCTAGAAGCTGATAGCACAGCGTTGCAACGCATCCTGGATGCTCTTGACGCCCACCTAGGTGCCGTTGGCGGACCCATCGCGGACCCGACCGCGCAAATTGAGATTTTGATCCGAGCGGCGGAGGGCCGAGGAAGCAGTTCCCTCGGCCCTCGTTCGCCGGTCGCACAGCGGCGCCACATAGTCCACAATGGCCGACGAATCGGCACACTAACCCGCAACGGCGGGCAGTGGGTTTTTCGATTTGCAACGTCGATCCCGGACGACGAAGTTCAGTTGTTGGCCGAGAGACTGGCTACCCCAATATCCGAACCGACAGCCGGCCCGACACCGGAAGCGAGCTTTCCCGACCGGAAGGCCGATTAACGTGTCCAATTCGAGGGTTGGCCGCATTTTCGAACGGCCGAGTCGCAGTTGCAATGCGTGGACCTTGGTGAGCGCACGGCGACCCTGCCCACAGCACCAGCGTGGACCCTGGTGAGATCAACCGTGGACCCTAGTGAGCCGAAAAGACGGAAAATCAACGAGTCGGCCCACTTATCCCGTGGACTTAGGTGAGGAAGCTAATAGTAGGAATCAAATAGGCCTTCCTAATAGCTTGCTCACCGAAGTCCACAGCGACAACGGTGGAAAAATCCTGCACCATGTGTCAGCCCAATGAGTGAAGGCATGCGACCCCGATGGGAACGGTTCACGAACTGCTTGAGGCACGAGGCAAGCAAGGTGCTCTTGAAGCAGGGCTTGACCGCAGCGTCGTAGAAGCCGCGGCCCTCTACATGGGCGACGAGGACGGTGCCCTCAACTTTGTGTACTCTGGCTGGGCACAGTGTGCCCTTCCGCACAGGCGCTTGGCCGATGATCAGCCTTGGGAAATCGCTGTTGAGCGCATACGGTTGGTGGTAGAGCCGGGACGTCGCCCTAAAGGCGGAGATGGACCACTCGAATTCCTTGGGGTTCCTTTTGGCTCGCACGCGCGTCTAATCCTTCTCTATCTGCAAACCGAGGCCCTCCGGACCGGCTCCCGCGAGGTCGAGCTAGGAAGATCGCTGCGGGATTGGCTCGGGAGAATCGGCGTAAGCGTCGGTGGCCGAACAGGCAAACTCGTTAAAGACCAAGCCGAACGTATCAGCAGGTGCCGGTTAACCTTTCACATCCAAGGTGGCAAAACCGCCGGTCTTATCAATCAGAGCATCGTAGACCGTGCACTCTTCATCGAAGATGAGCGCGGAAGCCAGAGTAGGCTTTCGCTCGAGACCGCTAAACTCTCAGAAGGCTTCTTTGAACAACTAAAAAAACACCCCGTTCCTCTCGAAGAAGCAGCCATCAAGGCAATTAATAATAACCCTGCGGCTTTAGACTGTTATCTATGGTTGGCGTACCGTCTTCATGTGCTCTCTGGGCCCAAGTTGGTTACATGGAAGGCATTGAAGGGTCAGTTTGGAACTGCCTATCGCGAGACCTATCATTTTAAGAATAAGTGGACCGCTACCCTTGCTATGGCCCTTGCCGTCTACCCCGGAGCTAATGTTGAAGTGGTTGCAGAGGGTGTGATTTTGAAGCCGAGCCGGCCGCCGGTCGCCCCGCGCTTGATGGCTATCCGGTAGCGACTCGCCGTTCTCACTGGAGTCCACGAGGTCAGGTCCCTCACCATAGTCCACAGATCCTGCATCTCCCCCCAATGCTTTGACTGAGAATCTCGAACGCCGCGCGGCCTTGCCCTAGTCCGGATACCGGGGCGCCGACGGCGAGCAGGCCCCGGGTCGAACGGAGTGACGCGTAGCTGGATTTCTCGCATCTGATGCGTGATGCTTGATGCCTGCGAGGGGGTTACCATGCGGACAACGCTTGTGATCGACGATGATGTGCTAGCTGCCGCACGGGCTATGGCCGAGCGGCAACGACGAACCCTCGGTGAGGTCGTTTCCGAGCTTGCGCGCAAATCTCTGCATCGTCCGGTCCAACAGACCGAGCGCAACGGCGTGCCGCTGCTGCCAGTCACCAACGAGACCGCTCGGGTCACGTTGGAGATCGTGAACACCCTGCGCGACGAGGCGCCATGACGTTCTTGCTGGATGTGAACGTCTTGATTGCCCTGATTGACCCCACCCATGTCAGCCACGACCTCTCCCACAACTGGTTCGAAAAGCAAGGCGCCATCAGCTGGGCGACATGTCCGATAACCGCGAACGGTGTGATCAGAATCGTCGGGAACCCCAAATATCCCAACACCCCTGGCTCGCCCGGCATCGTGGCCGACCTGCTGAAGCGCTTCACGGCGCAGACCGGACACGTTTTCTGGCCAGACGATGTGAACCTGCTTAACGAGCGATCGGTCGACATTGGCAAGCTCCTCACACCCGGACAGGTCACGGACACCTACCTTCTCGCTCTGGCCGTGGCGCATGGCGGCAAGCTCGTCAGCCTTGATCGGCGTCTGTCGGTGGCGGCCGTATTCGGCGGCAAAGACGGTCTTCATTTGATCTAGCCGTGAGCCGTGGGCGCCATGACCAACTGTGCTGAGGTTCACGGTGCGACGACAACATCTTGGAGCACGGACCAGGCTTTGGCGATCGGCCGGGGCATGGTGAAATTGGCGGGAGCACGATCGTCCGTACCGAGTCGGCCATCGTCGGCCGAAGATGTTCTCGTCGTCGTAACCCTCTAAGTGATTGACAATATTCAGGACTGACCCGTGAAGAAGCCTCAGCGGCGCGGCCCGTCGCCTTCCGTTCCGATCGATACCCTGGCTGCGCGAGCTGCCGAGGCGCTGCAGCAGGAGCGGTTCAAGGAAGCGGTCGAGCTTTTCAAGCTGGTGGTCCGGCAGGAGCCCAGACCGGAATGGCGGGAGTCTCTCGCCGCGGCCTACGCTGGCCGCGCCCGCATCCTGGCTGCCAAGGGCATGTTCAAGGAGGCCGCGATGGTCCTCGAGAACACCCTGGCGCCTGACGGCACGCTGCGGGAACCTCTGCTGTACCTGAAATGCCTGATCCGCGAAGGACAGCAACAACAGCAGCAGCAGAAGGCCGCGGCGTACGCCCTGCAGCACGTCAGCAGCGGGCGCAGTCTGCCAGCCGCCGAGCAAACCGCCCTGGAAGAGCTCGTGGCAGCCCTGCTCGTGACGGTTCCATCGCGTCCCGAACCTGCCGACGGCACGCCGTCCGAGCGGACCCGCTGGATTGAGCTTTCCGCGGCTTCCCGTGATGCCCTGGCCGCCTGGATCAGCGGCACATCGGCGGAGGAGATTGACCGCCACCTGAACCGGATCTCGCTCCGCTCTCCGTTCAGGCCGGTCCGCTTGCTGCTGAAGAGCCTGACCACCGAGCCGCGGGACGCCGAGCGAACCCGGCGGCTGCTGGAGACGATCGAGACGGGCTCGCCGTTCTTCCCGTTTCGGCAAGCGGTGGAGGCGGTTCTTGGAGAGCGGGAGCTGGATGCCGATGGATGGAACCGGCTGTCGCCGGCGCAGCGGGCGTTTGTCGCGGAGACGCGCGGCTTGCCCGCGGAGGCGGCGCAGTTTCTGGCCCGCTCGGCCGACGCCGCGCGCAGCGGCCCAGGCTCCTTGTTCGCCTTCCTGCTGAAGCAGTCCGACCTGCCGCAGGCCGACGTCAGGAGCGCCTGCCTGAACCTGTTGCCGGAGATCCCGGACCGCCTGCCGCAGTTCGAAAAAACCTTCGGGCCGCTGTCGAAAGCAGAGCGTCATCGCGTGCAGGCTCTCGCCGCTGAGGCGCGCAACGACTGGGAGGCGGCGGAACGGTCCTGGCGGGCGACCGTGGTGGCCATCACCGAAGCCGGCGAGGACCGCCAGGCTGGGCTGTCGAGAGGCGTCATCTTTCGCCACCTCGCGCACCTGGCGGGCGAGCACCAAGAGATCGAGGGCGATGATTTCCTTGGCGATCCGGTCATCTTCTACCTGGAGCGCAGTCGCGAGGCCGACCCCGACCACATCCCGACCGTGCTGGAACTGATCGGACACTATCGCACCGAATCCCGCGACAAGGACTGGCACCAGGTGGTCGAGGACGCGATCCAGCGCTTTCCGGAAGACAGCCAAGTGCTGCTCCAGGCGACCGAATCGGCGATCGCGCGAAAGGCTTACAAGAAGGCCGCCGGCTTTGCGCGCAGGCTGCTCAAGATCGATCCGATCAACCCCGGAGTGCGCCGGCAGATGATCGAGGCGCAGGTGGCGCATGCCCGCAAGCAAATGCGGTCCAAGCGGGCGGACCTGGCCGCGAAGGAGTTGTCCGGCGCAGCCGAATGGGAACGGTCCGATGCCCCCAGCGCCGTGCTCCGCATCGCCCGCGGGCTGGTCGCCCTGCAGACCGGCCAGAAAGAGCAGGCCGAGGCGTGGCTGCGGGAAGGCGTGGACCTGGCTGGCGGCGGTGTGGCCGGCTGGTTCCGGGCAGTGCTTGAAGCCGAGCTGATGAACGCCGCCACCGGCGATGCCGGGCGCCTGCGCAAGGAGTTAGCGCACGCTCGCGAGACGCCACCGACCAAAGCAGCGGTCATGACGATCGTTACGGCGCTCGGGCAGCCGGAAGCGGGCGAGGCCAAGCGGGCGGTCGCCGGTCTGCTGCTCGGCACGCAAGCGTGGCTGCAGCAGGCTGCCGCCTTCGACTGGTCACCCGCCGAATTCCAGGCGCTGGCCGAGGCGTTTGTCCGTTTCGAGGCGTTCGACCTGTTGCGGGACTATGCCCGGGCTGGGCGTGAGCGGGAGCCGGCGAACCCGATCTGGCGGTTCCATGAGATCGTGGCCCGCACCGGGGGCCAGGCGGACCGGCTGTCCATGGCCGAGACGGACGATCTGGAGGCGATGGCCCAAGCGGCTGCCAGCCGGCAGGATTTCCACACCGCCAACCGCATACGACGGTTCGTGTTCGGCAATGGCGGCGCGCCG
>Ga0302202_10007140_pt1 | contig 10865 bp, 10 predicted proteins | sample II_Bog_N3_3_FD_194579 | JGI IMG/M metagenome (GOLD analysis project Ga0302202, IMG submission 194579) | Peat permafrost microbial communities from Stordalen Mire near Abisko, Sweden - II_Bog_N3_3 | ecosystem: Environmental > Terrestrial > Soil > Wetlands > Peat | place: Sweden: Abisko... | reverse complement strand
TACTAACTCGGCCTTGTTCACCGGTCGACTCCTTACTCTTCGTTGAAACGGACTGGGAGTGTTCCCAGCAACCGGAGCCATCTTTATCGCAAAAGTGTTGAAAAATGGGGATTTCTGGCCACGATTCGCGGTGCGCGGGGCGGTGGTCTTAGCGAAATCCCTGTTGGGGGGCTCATTTGAATTTTCTTGGAAAATGCTGATTTTGCGCCAAAAGCCTACGATAAGGCCATGGATTACTTAAATCGGGACCATTTGGCGACCCTGGCGGCCAATGAGCGGCGTCGCTACCGCAGTGAGCACCCGCGATCCTTCGAACTGCATGAAAAAGCCGAACATCTCTTCACTCGCGTGCCCATGACGTGGATGAACAAGTGGCCGGGCGACTTTCCACTCGGTTTTCGCCGCGCGCACGGTGCGCTCGTCGAAGACCTCGACGGCAACGAGTTGGTGGACTTCGCCCTCGGCGACACTGGCGCCTTCGCGGGACATTCGCCACCCGCGCTCGTCGAGGCGGTGGCTCGGCGCATTGGTATCGACGGGGGCGTGACGACCATGATGCCCAACGAAGACGCCGAATGGGTCGCGGCGGAACTCTCGAGGCGCTTTGGGCTCGCCAAGTGGTCCTTCAGCCTTTCGGCGACTGACGCGAATCGCTGGTTGTTGCGATTGGTACGCCTCGCCACCGGTCGGCCAAAGATATTGGTGTTCTCCTACTCGTATCACGGCTCGGTCGACGAGACCTTCGTGGTGCTCGACGAACACGGCGTTGCTAAGAGCCGTCGCGGTAACGTGGCGCCCGCGCTCGACCCGAGCACGACGACGCGCGTGGTGGAGTTCAACGATCTCTTAGGGCTGGCCCGCGAACTGGCCCACGGCGACGTCGCCGCGGTGCTGAGCGAGCCAGCCCTCACCAACATCGGCATTGTCTTGCCCGAACCCGGTTTCTTCGAGGGAGTGCGCGCGCTCTGTGACGCGACGGGCACCCTGTTGATCCTTGACGAGACCCACACGTTCTCGGCCGGACCGGGCGGGGCAACTCGTCGCTGGGGCCTCGCGCCCGACGCGCTCACCATTGGCAAGTCGCTGGGCGGGGGCGTGGCCTGTGGGGCTTTCGGGTTGAGCGAGGACTTGGCCCGACGCGTAAGTGTCGCCAGCGCCAAGGGAGCGGACATCGTGGACGTGGGCGGGGTCGGTGGCACGTTGGCGGGAAACGCCCTAAGCCTTGCAGCGATGCGCGCCGTGCTCGCAGAGGTACTCACCGACGACTCCTTTGGACCAATGGAAGAACTCGCCACCGTTTTCGCCTCTGACGTGCGCGAGGCGATCGCCGAGCACGCTCTCGCGTGGTCGGTGACCCAGTTGGGCGCTCGCGCCGAGTACCGTTTCGCCAGTCCCGCGCCCACGAGCGGCGGGGCCTCGTTCCAGAGCGCCGACGCGCTCCTTGAGCAGTACCTGCACCTCTACTGCGTGAACCGCGGTGTGCTGCTCACGCCCTTTCACAACATGGCCCTGATGTGTCCTGTGACCACGCGCGCGCAGGTTGCGCGTCACGGCGTGTTGTTTAACGAGGCGCTTGATGAGTTGTGCGCCTAAGAGTCCGTAGGGGGCGGCCCTAGGATGGGTCCGTGTCCAACTTCGTCGATTCGGCCCAATTGCACGCCAAAGCGGGCGACGGCGGGGCGGGTTGCGTCAGTTTTCGTCGCGAAGCCCACGTGGCCAAGGGCGGACCCGATGGTGGGGACGGAGGAAAGGGCGGGGACGTCTGGCTCGTCGCCGACACCAATCAGGCCTCACTGCTCGGGTTCCGTGATCACCCGTTTCGGCGAGCGAGCGACGGACAGCACGGCACCTCCAAGCGACAGCACGGTTCGCGCGGAAAGGAAATCCTGGTCACAGTGCCTTTGGGCACGATGGTTTTCTCCCAGGATGGCGAGATGCTGGTTGACCTGAAGGGACCCGGTGATCGTTGGCTCGCCGCCGCGGGCGGGCTCGGCGGTCAGGGAAACGCGCGATTCCTCTCTAACCACCGGCGCGCTCCGGCGTTCGCTGAACAGGGCGAGGTGGGCGAGGAGCACTGGTACAACCTTGAACTCAAACTCGAGGCGGACGTGGCGCTCATTGGGTTTCCCAACGTCGGCAAGTCCACGCTCATCGCGCGCGTTTCCGCCGCGCGACCCAAGATTGCCGACTATCCCTTCACGACCCTCGTTCCCAATCTCGGCGTGGTGCGCGTGGGTCAGCGCAACTCGCGTCGCGGTGACGCCACCGAGTTCGTCATGGCCGACATCCCAGGTCTGATCGAGGGGGCGGCCGAGGGCCGCGGTCTCGGCCACGACTTCTTGCGACACGTCGAACGCGCCCGGGTCCTTTGTGTCTTGCTCGACCTTTCCGAATCGGCGCCGTGCCCGCCCGAAGAACAGTTGGCGGTTCTCCTGGGCGAGCTAGGCGACTACCAGGCCGACCTGCTCGAGCGGCCCCGGGTGGTCGTGGGCTCTAAGGACGACGTCGCCGCCTACGAGATCGAAGGTGTGATGACGATCTCCTCGCTCACGGGCGTGGGGATCGAGGAGTTGGTGGCGCGTCTCGCTCAACTCGTGCTCGAGGTTCGCGCCGAGGAGGCGAAGAACCTCGATCACGAGGTCGTCGTGCACAAGCCGTTGCCCGACGAGATCTCGGTTACGCGAGCGGCGCCGAACTCGTGGCTCGTGAGCGGGCGCCCCGCGCTGCGCGCGGTTCGATTCCAGGACCTCACCGACGACGAAGCGCTCGCCGAGATCGTGCGGCGTCTGCGCGCCCTGGGCGTGGACCGCTTACTCGCGCGCGCGGGCGTGCTCGACGGGGACGTCGTGACCATCGGTCCGCTCTCTTTTGAATGGTGGCGCGACGAGGTCGGTGCGGGTCTGGACCGCGGCGATCACCACCGAGCGACGCGACGCGAGCGTCTGGCCCGGCACGGACGACTGAACCTCGACGACGATGAGTAAGAGCGTCGTCGTCAAGCTCGGCACCTCGTCGGTGACCGACGCCTCGGGCGGGGTCGACTACGACGTGCTGGTCAACATCGCCGCGGACGTGGTCCAGCTGCGTCAACAGGGTTGGAACGTGGTGGTGGTCACTTCGGGAGCGATCACCGCCGGGTGGGCCGAAGTGGGCGCAGGAAAAGAGCGTCCGCACGACGCGGCGACCCTGCAGGCGGTCTCTGCGGTGGGCCAGCCCCTGTTGATGCACGCGTGGCGCAACGCCTTTGGCGAGGTCAGCACGGCCGTTGGCCAGGTGTTGCTCGCGCCCCTCGACTTCAGTCACCGGGGCCAGTACCTGCACGCGCGAGGAACACTCGAGTCACTCGAGGCGCTCGGGGTGGTGCCCATCGTCAATGAGAACGACGCGGTCGCCGACGAGGAGATCCGTTTCGGGGACAACGACCGGCTCGCGGCGTTGGTGGCGAACCTGGTGGGCGCGACGCACCTAGTGCTACTCACCGACACCGACGGCCTGCTCACCGCCGACCCGCGACTCGATCCCTCGGCGACGTTGATCGAAGAGGTGAACGCCATCGACGCGGACCTGGTGGAGGTGGCGGGTTCGAGTGGCACCAGCGTGGGCAGCGGCGGCATGGCCTCGAAGTTGGCCGCGGCGCGCATGGCGACCTGGTCGGGCATCACGACGGTCATCGCCCCCGCGAGGGCACGGACCCCGTTACAAAAGGCCCTGAGCGCGAGAACCGGGTTCGGCACGACGTTCCACCCACGAGCCGAGCGTCTGTCGGCGCGAAAGTCCTGGATCGCCTTTGCGGTCGCGAGCCGGGGGACGCTTCGAATAAACCAGGGCGCGCTCGAAGCGTTGGAGAACGACGGACGAAGTCTGTTGCGCGTGGGCGTCGAATCCCACGAGGGGGACTTCGTCGAGGGCGACGCGGTGGACGTGCGCGGTCCCGAGGGACAGATCGTCGCCAAGGGACTCGCGCGAACTGGCGCCGAGGGCTTTGACGAGGGCGACGACGTGGCCGTGCACCGCGACGACATGGTCCTGCTCCGTCGGGTCTAGGTGCTCAATTACGCTTGGGACATGACTATGGAAGATCTCACGAGGCAGGGACGTGCCGTGCGCGAAGCCTCCAAGTCCCTCGCCCAGGCGACGAACGCGCAACGTTGCGCGGTGTTAGAGCGGGTCGCGGACCTGCTCGAAGAAGTCCAGGGCGATCTCCTCGCCGTCAACGCCGCCGAGGTGGCGACCTACGAGGAGTCCGGACCGGGGCGCGACCGTCTCACGCTCACCAAGGGACGCGTCCAAGCCATGGCGTCGGCGTTGCGCGAGATCGCCGCCGCGCCCGACCCGCTCTTTGAGGTCGTGGACCGCAACGTGCGTCCGAACGGGCTTCGCGTCGAACGCCTGCGCGTGCCGCTCGGGGTGATCGGTGTCGTCTACGAGAATCGCCCGAACGTGACGAGCGACGTCGCGGGACTGTGCATCCGTAGCGGTAACGCCGCGTACCTGCGCGGCTCGTCCTCGGCGATGCGTACGAACAAGATGATCGTCGGGCTCTGGAACGAGGCCCTCGCCAAAGAAGGTCTGCCCGAGCACGCGGTCGCGCTCGTCGAGGATCCGAGCCACGAAGTGGCGGTCGCGTTCATGCAGATGACCGACGTGCTCGACTGTCTGATACCGCGCGGGGGCCCGAGTTTGATCAAGGCCATGCGCGAGCACGCGCGCGTGCCCTACGTGCTCGACGGTGACGGCAACTGTCACGTCTACGTCGACGAATTCGCCGACCTCAACGAGGCCCTCGCCATTGTCGTGAACGCGAAGACCTCGCGCCCGGGCGTCTGCAACGCCGCCGAGACTTTGATCGTGCACGAGAGCGTCGCGTCGGCATTCTTACCGGCGCTGGCGTTGGCGATGCCCGAGGTGCAGTTGCGCGTCGACGAGCGCGCGAAGTGGATACTTCCTAACGCCACGCGGGCCGTCGAGTCGGACTTCGAAGACGAGTTCCTCGACCTGATCATGGCGGTCAAGGTCGTGAACTCCCTCGACGAGGCGGTCGCGCACGTCTCGCGCTACGGCACCGGTCACTCCGAAGCCATCGTCACTGAGGACCTCGCGCGAGGCGAGGAGTGGATTCGCCGCGTGGACGCGGCGGCGGTGCTCGTGAACGCGTCGACGCGCTTCATCGACGGGGGCGAGCTCGGACTGGGCGGCGAGGTCGGCATCTCGACCCAGAAACTGCACGCGCGCGGGCCCATGGGGCTTCGCGAACTGACGTGTCTCAAGTGGGTCGTGCGCGGCGAAGGACAGGTCCGATGAGCGCCCTTGATCCCCGCGAGGAACTCGCCAAGCGCCTCGGACTCTTACAAGTGCCCCCGGTGCGATTTGACTCGCCCCACGAGATCCAAAAGCTGCTCGCCGAGAACGACTACCTGAGTGACGACGCGATCGCGTCGGTCACGTTTCTCGCGGACCGGCTCGCCAAGCCCGTGCTCGTCGAAGGTCCCGCGGGCACCGGCAAGACCGCCCTCGCCCAAGCGGTCGCGGACTCGATCGGCGCGCGACTCATCCGTCTGCAGTGCTACGAAGGACTCGACGAGAGCAAGGCGCTCTACGAATGGAACTATCGCAAGCAGTTGCTGCGCATCCAGGCGGGCCGCTCTGAGGGTTCGAGCGAAGAGTGGGCCCACCTCGAAGAGGACATCTTCGCCGAGGAGTTCCTGCTCACGCGCCCACTACTCGAAGCGATCACCGCGACCGATCCGGTCGTCCTGCTCATTGACGAGGTGGACCGGGTCGAGCTCGAGACCGAGGCGCTGCTCTTAGAGATCCTCTCTGAGTACCAGGTCTCGATCCCCGAACTGGGCACCGTTCGCGCCAAGCAGATCCCCATGGTGTTTCTCACCTCGAACAACACCCGCGAACTCTCCGAAGCGCTCAAGCGACGCTGCCTCTATCTCTACGTGGGCTATCCGAGCATTGAACGCGAGCGCGACATCATCCTCGCGCGCGTGCCGGGCATTTCGGACGTGCTCGCCGAGCAGATCGCCCAAGTCGTGCGATCGTTGCGCTCGCTCGACTTGAAGAAGGCGCCCTCGGTCGCTGAGACCCTCGACTGGGCGCGCACGCTCGTCGTGCTCGGTCGCGAGGAGATTGGTGAGAAGGACGCCGCCGAGACGTTGCACATCTTGTTGAAGTATCAGTCTGATATCGAGCGAGCGACCAAAGAACTCCTCGGTCGCTCGAAGCCCGTTGCTTAATCTTCTCGGCGACTTCATCGCCGAGCTGCGCGCCGCGGGTATTCCGGTTTCGATGAGCGAGCACGTGGACGCCGCACGCGCGGTCCAGGTGATCGACCTCTCGGACCGTGCGCTCATGAAGAACTCGCTCGCCGCCACGCTCGTCAAGGACGGCGATCACATGCCCGTCTTCGTGACGGCCTTCGAGGTCTTTTTCGCCAATCGATCGTTCAATTCGGTCGCAGAGTTGTTCGATGACCTCGAGGCGCCGTCGCCCGAGGGCGCCGGCTCTGGCCCGGGCGAGGCTCGCGGCGAGGGTGGCGGGGCCTCTTCGACGATGTCCGCCGCGGAACTCGCCGACCTGCTCTATCGGGCGCTTCGCGAGGGCAATCGAGAGGACCTGCGTCGAGCGGCGCGCGAGGCGGTCACCCGTTACGCCGGCGTAGAGCCGGGTCGCCCGGTGGGAGGGACGTACTACTTGTACCGCACGCTGCGCAATCTCGAACTCGACGCGCTCGAACAACGCCTCGCCCAAGCCGCCCTCGCTGATCAGAACACGAGCGACGACCTCGCCGAGCGCTTGAGTCGTGACGAGGCGCACGCGCGCATCGAACAGTTAAAGGCAGAGATCGAACGCGAGATCCGCGAGCGCTTGGTCGAGGACCGCGGCGCCGCGGCGCTCGCCAAGTCCGTGCGAAAACCGCTGCCCGAGGACATCGACGTGATGCACGCCAACCGTGAGGAGATGGCCCAACTCGAGCGCGCCCTGCGTCCGCTCAGTCGCAAACTCGCCGTACGCCTGGCGCGTCGTCGTCGGCGGCGTCGACGAGGGCCCGTGGACCTGCGCCATACGGTGCGCCGTAGCCTCTCGACGGGCGGGGTGCCGATCGATCTGCGCTTCAAACCTCCGCGCCCGGCCAAGCCCGAGATCATCGTGATCGCCGACATCTCGGGTTCGGTCGCGTCCTTCGCGCGTTTCACGCTGCACCTGGTGCACGCGATCAGCTCGCAGTTCTCCAAGGTCCGCAGTTTCGTGTTCGTCGACGGGCTCGACGAGGTGAGCCAGCTCTTTGAGGGCGTCGACGATCCCGCCGAAGCGGTGGCGCGCATCAACGCCGAAGCCGACGTCATCGCTTTTGACGGACACTCCGACTACGGCCGGGCCTTTCTCACGTTTCACGAGCGATTCGCGGACCAGCTCACCAAGCGTTCGACGATCCTGATCCTGGGCGACGCGCGCAACAACTACCACCAGGCTCACGCCGAGGTGATCGCGGACCTCAAGTATCGATGCAAGGCCGTGTACTGGCTGAACCCCGAGCCCACGAGCTACTGGAACAGTGGCGATTCGATCGTGAGCCAGTACGCGCCCTACTGCGAGCGCATCGTCGAGTGTCGAACGTTGCGCCAACTCGAAGCCTTCGTGGGCGAGTTGGCGTGAGCTCGGTCGAGCCACCACCGGGCTTTCGCACCCTCGGGGATAAACCGAGCGGAACCCGGCTCCTGCTCATTCGACACGGCGAGGCGCACTGCAACGCGAGGGGCGTCGTGGGGGGCCCACTGGGGTGCGGGGGACTCACCGACCTGGGGCGTCGCCAGTGCGTGGCCCTGCGAGATCGTCTCGTGTTCTCGGGCGAGCTCGCGCACGCGGCGGCGATCTATACCTCGGTGCTACCGCGCGCGATCGAGACCGCGGCGATTTTGGGACCCGGCCTGCCCGCGCGCGCACCGATCGAGGATTGTGAACTATGCGAACTGCATCCCGGTGAGGCCGACGGGCTCACCTGGCAAGAGATGATCGACCGTTTCGGCGCGCCCGATTGGGACAAGGATCCCGCCCAGTCCTTCGCGCCCGGGGGCGAATCGTGGATTGAGTTCTACGAGCGCTGCGCGAATGCCCTTATGCGCATCGCCGCTTCGCACGCGGGCGAGCTCGTCGTGCTCGTCGTGCACGGCGGGGTCATCGAACAGGCCATGAAGATGGTCCTGGGACGTTCGCCTGGGGACCGGCTGCGTCTGCGCACCGAGAACGCGTCGATGACCGAGATCGAGTTCGAGGTCCAACGACTGCGATTACTGCGTTACAACGACCGCGCGCCCCTCGCCGCGGAGTAAGCCTGCAGGAACTCGGCCACGTGAAAGGCCATGTCGAGGCTCTGGGTGGCGTTGAGCCGAGGGTCACAGATCGAGGTGTAGTTGGTCGCGAGGTCGCCCTCGAGCAGGCGCGAGCCCCCGCCCAGGCATTCGGTGACGTTGTCGCCGGTCAGTTCGATGTGCAGGCCGCCCGGCCAGGTGCCGAGGGTCTGGTGGACCTGGAAGAACGACGCGACCTCGGACAAGATGTCGTCGAAGCGTCGGGTCTTTTGGCCGCCGGACGCCTTGAAGGTGTTGCCGTGCATCGGGTCACAGGTCCACAGCACTCGGCGTCCTTCGTCACGCATTGACTCGACCAGGGGTCCGAGCAGGTCGTTCACCTTGTCGTGTCCCATGCGCGAAATGAGCGTGAGCCGTCCGGGGATGTTCTCGGGATTGAGCGCGTCAACCAAGCGCAGCAGCTCGTCGCGCGAGACGCTCGGCCCGACCTTTAGACCGAGCGGGTTCGACACGCCGCGCGCGAATTCAACGTGGGCGCCCTCGAGCTGACGCGTGCGGTCGCCAATCCAGAGCATGTGCGCCGAGCAGTCGTACCAGAGACCCGTGAGCGAGTCGCGCCGGGTGAGGGCTTGCTCGTAGGGCAGGATGAGGGCCTCGTGGCTCGTGTAGAACTCGACTGCCTGGAGCGAATTGTCATCCTGTAAGTCGATGCCACAGGCCCTCATGAAACGTAGGGCGCGCTCGATGTCGTCGGCGATCACTTCGTAGCGCTTGCCCTCGAGTGAGTTGGCGACGAACTCCTGGTTCCACTGGTGCACCCGAGATAGAGCGGCGAAACCGCCGGTCGTGAAGGCTCGCAGCAGGTTCAACGTCGCGACGCTCTGGTGGTAGGCGGCGAGCAGTCGCTCGGGGTCGGGACGGCGCGACGCGGCGTCGGGCTTCTCGTCATTGACGATGTGCCCGCGAAAGATGTCCAGGCGCACCCCGTCGACCTCTTCGAACTCCTCGGAACGGGGTTTGGCGAATTGTCCCGCGATGCGCCCCACCTTGATGACCGGTACGCCCGACGCGTAGGTCAGTGCGACGGCCATCTGCAGGACGACCTTCAACTTGTCACGGATCGCGTCCGCAGAACCCTCCTGGAACGATTCGGCGCAGTCGCCCGCCTGGAGCAGGAAGGCCTTGCCGTCAGCGACGAGTGCGAGGTGGTCGAGCAGTCGCCGGGCCTCGCCGGCAAAGACGAGTGGCGGTTTGGTGGCGAGCTGGGCTTCGACGCGTTCGAGGTGCGCAGTGTCGGGCCAGGTGGGACTCTGGGCGATCGGGCGTGATCGCCACGTACTGAGACTCCACTCGTTTTGCGCCAACACCATCCACCAAGGTTAGGTGTTCCCAACAGGCCCAAGCAATCAAGGCGTAGTCTCGTGGGGTGACGGTCAGGCGCCTAGGTCTCTTCGGGGGCACCTTCGATCCGCCTCATTTCGGACACGTAGCGGCCTTGCGCGCGGCGGCCGCTACCGGTCGCTTTGAGATCATCGAAGTCACGGTCGCGGGCAACCCCTACCAGAAGATCGCCTCGGGCCTCGTGCGTCCAGCGTCGCTTCGTCTCGCCATGGCCCAGGCGGCCTTTGACGAGCTCGAACTCGTCGAGGTCTCGGACCGTGAGATCAGACGCGAAGGGCCCTCCTATACCGTCGACACGGTGCGCGAGCTACTCGAAACCTACGACGAGGTCGACGTCATAGTCGGGGCTGACCTCGTTGAACAGATCGATTCCTGGCACGAGGCCGAGATCCTGCGCCAACTGGTGTGCGTGGGCGTGGTGCCGCGACCGGGCGGATCGGGCCGCGTGTCAAAGGGTTGGCAGGCCTACGACATCGCTATGGAACCGGTGGACCTTTCGAGCAGTTTCATCCGCGAGATCGCCGACAACCCAGAGAACCTACGGAAATTCGTGCCCGAATCGGTCATTCCGCTCTACAAAAGTTTCCAGGGATAGAGTTCTAAGTCAATGGCAGTTCGCATCTTCGAAGTCACCGAAACCGAGTCGACTCGACTCACGGTCTTGGAGCCGGCGCCTCATCGGCGTCGAGACCTGCGACGCAGCAAACATCGCTACGCCGTGCTCGGCCTGGTCTGTGTGACGTTACCCTTCGTGGCGGCGCTCTTTGTGCTCGGGGTGGCCCGCTGAGTGAAGTCGTGATGAGCGGCGAGGTTTCTCGCGGCCCCTTCAGTGCATTCGTCGCCACCTTGCTCGACGCCACGCTCACGGGAGCTGGCGAGAAGTTGAGTCTCGACACCGTGGTGCTCGACCTACGCGAGTTCGTTGACTCCTTTGACGCGCTGGTGCTCGCCTCGGGGCGCAACGACCGCCAGGTGCGCGCCATCGCCGAAGAGGTGCAACGGGTCATCGCCCAAGACCTCGGCGTTTCACCGGTACACGTCGAGGGCTGGGACAGCGCCCAGTGGATCGCGCTCGACTACGGCGACGTGATCGTGCACGTGTTCGACGAAGATACCCGCGAGTACTACGACCTCGAGCACCTTTGGAGT
>Ga0302202_10007138_pt1 | contig 10867 bp, 8 predicted proteins | sample II_Bog_N3_3_FD_194579 | JGI IMG/M metagenome (GOLD analysis project Ga0302202, IMG submission 194579) | Peat permafrost microbial communities from Stordalen Mire near Abisko, Sweden - II_Bog_N3_3 | ecosystem: Environmental > Terrestrial > Soil > Wetlands > Peat | place: Sweden: Abisko, Stordalen... | reverse complement strand
CGGCCGGCCTGCAGGCCGAGCGGGCCGTCGGCGTGGACGGGGCACGCCGCGCACTGGCGCGGGCCGGCCTGGTGCCGGCCGCCGACGGGGCCTGACGGAGGCCCCACACTCGGCGACGACCGGGAGTTTGCCGGTCCCCGCGGCGGGAACGGTCAGGTCAGACCCGATGCACCAGGAGGTGTCCCATGGACCAGGTCGTGCTGATCACCGTCCTCGTCGCCGTAGTGGCCGTGTCGGTGGCCGTCGTGCCGATCCTCGCCATGCTCCGGTCCGAGCACCGGCACCTGTACGGAGCGTCGCGCCACTGGATCCGTCGCCACGGACGCCGGGCTTCCGTCTACGAGCTCCCCCGGATGTACAACCAGACGACGGACGAGGAGCAACAGGAGCTGGTGTGACCCCCGTCGGTGCGGAGGGCGGCGTGTGTCAACCGGCAGGCGTCGCCGGGACCGCAGCCCCGTAGGCGACGGCGAAGGACGTTCCCGAGCGGGACAGTGGCGACGGCGTGGAGATCACCGGGCCGCCGACCGCGGTGACCATGGCCAGCGCGTCCGCCGCCACCAGGCCCGGGGCGGTGCCGTTGGCCGACAGGCCGGTGAAGACGGTGGAGCCGTAGGCGGAGAGCGTCGCCAACGTCCTCCCCACCTGGGGGCGCTCCTGGATCCATTCGGCCGATGCACCGGGGCCCTTGTAGTGCCGGGTCACGCTGAAGGAGGCCCCGGACGTGGTGTCGGTCAGGGTGATGGTCCACCGGGCCCCCGCCGTGTGGACGATGGAGGCGGTCATGTGGTCGCCCGGCTGCACCGTGAACCGCCTGATGGCCCGCTCCGCCGCCGGCAGGATCTCCCACCAGGCGTCGTAGTGCACCACCCCGCCGATGACGTCCGACTCGGTGCCGGTCTGGATCAGGTCGCGGTTGGCGAATCCGTCGATGCCGATCCAGGTCGAGGCGTAGGTGGTGGCGCCCGCGGTGGCGGCGACTGCGGGCACGGTCCACGAGCCGCCGATCGAGGCGAACGACCCCGGTTCGGCGTAGCCCGACCAGTTGACGGACTGGTTGCCCGACGCCCGGATGAACGCTCCGGACGACCCGGCGCCCGCACCCGGTGACGCGGCGTCGGCGTCGGCGACCGTCGGACCCGCGAGGACCACCATGCCGAGTAGGACGACCGCCAGACGGGCGGAGCGGTGATGCACGGCGAGCCCCTCTCTGGTCGGTGGGCTGCCCTCCCGCCGACGTGACCCAATCACACCACGGCTCCCGGGACGGCGGCAATGGTGCTCACCTTCCCGCACCCGTCCCGCACCCGAGGGCCCGTAGGATCCGGGCATGGGACCCGGACTCCGAGCAGGCCCGGTGGGCCCGCGGGCCGGCCGATGAGTGCCGGTCCGGTGGAGGTCTCGTGGTTCGCCGCCCTGTGCGACGACGACTACGAGGTGCTGGGCGTGCCCGACCCGGCGCTGGTCAGCAGCTTCGGGCACTGCGCCGGGATCGTGGGCGAGGCCGAGCGCTGGGGCTTCGACAACGTCCTCCTCCCGTCCGGCTACGCGCTGGGGATCGATGCCGTCGCCTTCGCCGCGGCGGTGGCCCCGGCCACGCGGCAGATCCGCCTGCTCGTGGCCGTCCGCGGCGGCGAGCTGTGGCCCCCGCAACTGGCCCGGCAACTGGCCACGCTCGACCACCTGCTCGACGGGCGGCTGACCGTCAACATCATCTCGAGCGACCTACCCGGTGAGTCCCTCGAGCCGTTGCCGCGCTACGGCCGCACCCTCGAGGTGATGGAGATCCTGCACGACCTCCTCGACGGCCGCCCGGTCGACCACGACGGCCCCACCTACCGGCTGCGGGTGGACCCGCCGCGCCTGGCCACGGTGTCCGGCCGCTGCCCGCCGCTCTACTTCGGGGGCCTGTCCGAACCGGCGCGCGACGTGGCCGCCCGGGCGGCCGACGTCTACCTGATGTGGCCCGACACCGAGGAGGAGGTCGCCGCCCTCCTCGGTGACATGCGGGCCCGGGCCGCGACCCACGGCCGGACGCTCCGCTTCGGCTACCGGGTCCACGTGATCGTGCGTCCGACGGAGGAGGAGGCCCGGGTCGCCGCCCGGCACCTCCTCAGCGCACTCGACGACGTCGAGGGCGACGCCATCCGCAGCCGCTCCCTGGACGCCGGGTCGTCCGGGGTCGCCCGCCAGGGTGCCCTGCGGGCCGGGGCCGACGGTGACGGCTACGTCGAGCCGTTCCTGTGGACGGGCATCGGCCGGGCCCGGTCAGGGTGCGGGGCCGCCATCGTGGGCGACCCGGAGCAGGTGGCCGCCAAGCTGCAGCGCTACATCGACCTGGGAATGGACGCCTTCGTGCTCTCCGGCTACCCGCACCTCGACGAGTGCCGCCGCGTCGGCCGTTCGGTGCTGCCGCTGCTCGACCACGGTCCGCTCGTCCTCTGACCGCGGTGCCGGCGGCCGGGTTCAGCCGCCCAGGACCTCGTCGAGGGTGACCGCACGTCGCTCGGCGATCGAGCGCTGGGCCGCGATGCCGACGGCCACGCTCGACAGGCCGTCCTCGAGGCTGACCGTCGGCCGGCCCCCGGTGCGCACCGCGTGCAGGAAGTCGAGGTGCTCGAGGTAGCTGGCGCCGTGGTGGAATCCCTCGTGGGCGACCCGCCCGTCGACCACCACCCGCTCGGTGACCCCGGCGGACCAGCCCACCCGATCCCCCGTCCGGAGGATGCCGCTCGGCAGGAAGGCCTCGACCTTCCCGGTGTCGCCGACCACGGACAGCTCCTCCTGGTTCCGGCTGCCTTCGGCGAACATGCACAGGTCGAGGGAGGCCCGGACCCCGTTGTCGTACTCGACGATGACGAGGGCGTTGTCGAGGATGTCCGGCCGCCCGCCGTCATAGCGCTCGTCGAGATGGTTGACGTCCTGGCCCCCGGAGGCGAGGACCCGGGTGGGACGGCCGGAGGCCACCAGGGTCAGCAGGTCGAAGAAGTGGCAGCACTTCTCGACGAGCGTGCCGCCGGTGTTCCGGTTGAACCGGTTCCAGTCGCCGACCTTGGCGAGGAAGGGGAACCGGTGCTCGCGGACGGCGACCATGTGCACCCGCCCGACGGTGCCCGACGCCACCTCGTCGAGGAGGGCGGCGACGGGCGGCATGTAGCGGTACTCGAGGCCGACCCACACCACCCCGGGGTGGTCCTCCGCCGCCCGGATGACCCTGCGGCAGTCGGCCACGGTCGTGCAGAGCGGCTTCTCGACCAGCACGTGGAGACCGGAGGCGAGCACGTCGTCGAGCACCTCGGCGTGCGTCATGTTGGGCGAGGCGACCACCACCGCATCGCAGAGGCCGGACGCCAGCAGCTCGCGGTGGCCCCCGAACTCGGCCGGAACCGGGACGCCCGCCCGAAGGGACTCGTCCACGGCCGCGGCCCGGGACGGTGGGTGCGGGTCGCTGACGGCGGTGACGACGGCGCCGGGCAGCGCCGCCAGGTTGCGCAGGTGTTCGAGCCCCATCATGCCGACCCCCACGATCCCGTACCGGACGTCGTCGGAGCGGAGGGAGGCGGGCACGGTGGCAGAGGGTACCGGACCCCCCGGATCGGGGGACAGGTGCTCGCCGCACCGTCGGCTCCCCACGGGTGCAACAGGGGTTTCCTCCCGACCTGACCCGGGAGCCGGAGTGCTACGTAAGCTGCGGCGGATGCCTGTCCTGCGGCGGACGGGCCTGGTGGGAGTCGGATGTTCAGCATCACCCTCAGCGATCTTCTGTACCGGCGGCGACAGTTCCTGATCGCCACCCTCGGCGCCGCGCTCGTCTTCGCCATGACGCTCCTCCTGGCCGGCCTGACGGCTGGATTCGGCGTGGAGATCACCCAGACCGTCGGCGGGTTCCGGGCGGACGCGTGGGTCGTGAAGGCGGGCTCGTCGGGCCGGGTGACGTCGCTGACACCGATGTCGGACGCCGCCGCCGCCCTCGTCGCCCGGACCCCCGGGGTCACCGGTGCGACGCCGGTCGTGGTGATCCCCCAGACCGCCTCGGTGGACGGGGCCCTGCAGCAGGTGAACCTGGTCGGCGCACCGGTCGGCTCCGCGCCGGCCCGCCAACCGCTGACGGACGGCCACCAGGTGGCCGGGCCGGGTCAGGCGGTCGTCGACACCCGCCTGGGCGTCGGCGTGGGGGCCCACGTCGCCGTCGGCGGCCATCCGTTCGTGATCGTGGGCACCACCAGCGACCGGACGCTCCTCGGGGGGATCCCGAACCTCTACGTCGGGCTCCGTGACGCGCAGGTCGCCGCCTTCGAGGGCGCCCGGATCATCAGCGCCGTGGTGGTGACCGGCGTGCCGACCAGGGCTCCCGTCGGCATGACGGTCCTCACCGGACAGCAGATCGACGGTGCCAGCCTCGACCAGATGGCCACGGCCGTCTCGTCCATCGACAACTCGAAGCTCTTCATGTGGGTGATCGCCGCCGTCATCGTGGCCTCGCTCGTCTACGTCACCGCCCTCGAGCGGACCCGCGACTTCGCCGTGCTGAAGGCCCTGGGCGCCTCGTCCGGATCGCTCTATGCCGGGCTGGCGTTCCAGGCGGTGCTCGTGGCCCTGATCGCCGCCGCCATCGCCACCCTCCTGGCCCAGTTCATGGTCGGCGTCTTCTCGCAGCCCATCGACTTCCCGACGAGCGCCTACATCGAACTCCCACTGTCGGCCGTCGTCGTGGGCCTGCTGTCCAGCCTGATCGCCCTGCGCCGTGCGGTGGCGGCGGATCCGGCCAAGGCGTTCGCGGGCTGAGGGGGGACCGGTGGCCGAACTCGAGGTGCGTGACCTGACGGTGGAGTTCGACTCCGGGGGGTACCGCGTGCGCCCGTTGGACCGGCTCAGCCTCGACGCGGGCGGCGGTGAGCTGGTGGTGCTGCTCGGACCGAGCGGTTGCGGCAAGACGACCCTGCTGTCGTGCCTGGCCGGCCTGCTGGAACCCACCGACGGGACCGTCCGATTCCAGGGCATCGATGTCGGAGGGCTGTCCGGAGCCGGTCTGGCCGAATATCGCCAGCGGACCGTCGGCGTGGTCTTCCAGGCGTTCAACCTGCTGGCCAGCCTGTCGGCGCGCAAGAACGTGATGGTGCCCATGACCCTCGCCGGCGTGGGGCGGAAGGAGGCCGGGGTTCGGGCCGACGCCCTGCTCGAGCGGGTGGCGCTCAGCGAGCGGGCGTCGCACCGGCCCGCCCAGCTGTCCGGCGGGCAGCAGCAGCGGGTGGCGATCGCCCGGGCCCTGGTGCACGACCCGCCCCTGGTGGTGGCGGACGAGCCGACGGCCCACCTGGACCACATCCAGGTGGAGGGGATCCTGGTCCTCCTGCGCGAGCTGGCGGCGCCGGGGCGCACGGTGGTGGTCTCGACCCACGACGACCGCATCACCCACATCGCCGACCGGGTCATCGAGCTGGCACCGCAGTTCTCCGATGCGGACCGCCCCGACGAGGAGGTCCGGCTCGCCGACGGTGCCGTCCTCTTCGAGCAGGGCGACCGGGGCGACCTGGTCTACGAGGTGGTGGAGGGTGCGATCGAGGTCTACCGGAACCGGTCCGACGGCTCCGACGAGGTGCTGGCCGAGATCCGGCCCGGCAACTACTTCGGCGAGATCGGTCCGATGCTGAACCTGCCGAGGAGCGCATCGGCCCGCGCCCGGGGGGCCGTGGTGCTCACGGCCATGTCGATCCGGTCGTTCCGCGCCCGCTTCCCGGCCACGGTGAAGGAGGCACGCGGGCCCCTGGGGTGAGACCCGTCCCGCGGCGTCGCGGTCAGAGCAGGCCGGGGATCACGGCCTCGACCACGCTGGGGCCCGGGGTGGCGAGGGCCCGGCCCAGTTCGTCGGCGAACTCCTCGGCGGTCGTCGCCCGGGCGGCATGGAGTCCGAGGCCCTGGGCCAGCGGGACGAACCCGATGTCGGGACGGCCGAGGTCGAGCATGTCGCGGGCCCGGGGCCCGGGCTCGTCGACGCCCACCCGGTCGAGCTCCATGTTGAGCACCGCGTAGGAGTGGTTGTTGAGGACGACGGTGGTGACGTCGAGACCCTCGCGGGCCATGGTCCACCACGCCTGAAGGGTGTACAGCGCGCTACCGTCGGCCTCGAGCGCCACCACGCGGCGGCTGCGGTCGGCCACGGCGGCGCCGACCGCCACGGGCAGACCCTGCCCGATGGCCCCGCCGGTCAGGCACAGCCAGTCGTGGGGCGGTGCCCCGGCCGTGGCCCCCGGAGCGAACAGTCCGGACGTGTTGCCCTCGTCGGACACGACGGCACCCTCGGGCAACAGCGCCCCGAGTGTCTGGCACACGGTCTGGGCGGTCAGGGCGCCCGAGGCCGTCGGGGGCCGGTCCACCGGCTGGCGCGGGGCGGCGCCGTGGGTGGCTCCGACGAGGTCGGTGAGCGCGTCGACGGCGCCGGCCAGGTCGTCAGCCGGGCCGGCTACCGGGTGCACGGTGCAGCCCTCGGGCACCAGGTCGCTGGGTTTGCCCGGGTAGGCGAAGAAGGAGACCGGCGACTTGCCGTCGAGGAGCACGAGATGGCGGATGCCGTCCAGGCGCAGCATGGCGAACTCGGCCAGGTAGCCCAGCCGCTCGACCGGCGGTCGGCCCGCGCCCCGCGCGAGCCGGGCCGGGAACGTCTCGCACAGGAGCTCGGCACCCGTCGAGGCGGCCAGGTCGGCGACGGCGTCGAGCAGGGGTCCCGAGCAGGAGCGACCGCCGATGAACAGCGCGCAGCGCTCGCCGGAGCGCAGCGCCGCGGCCGCGGCGGCGAGCACGTCGGGATCGGGGGTCGTGCCACCGGCGGGCCCGGTGCCGACCCCGCCGTCGGGGTCCACGGGCACGCCGCCGTCCGACCACGAGACGTCGGCCGGGAGGATGAGCGTGGCCACGGCCCCGGGCGGACCGTAGGCGGCGGCCAGGGCGTCCCGGGCGTCGGCACCGACCCGGTCGGTCGCCTCGGTGGTGCGCACGAACTCCGAGACGTTGCGGGCCACGGTGGCGATGTCCGACTGCAACTGGGCGTCGTAGGGGCGGTGGGACAGGGCGTGGTCGCCCACGACGTTCACGATTGGGCTGTTCGCCCTACGGGCGTTGTGCAAGTTGGCCAATCCGTTGCCGAGGCCGGGTCCCAGGTGGAGGAGGGTGGCGGCCGGCCGTCCGGCGATCCGGGCGAAGCCGTCGGCGGCGCCGGTGGCGACCCCCTCGAACAGCGCCAGCACCCCGTGCATGGCCGGCTCCTCGTCGAGGGCGGCGACGAAGTGCATCTCGGACGTGCCGGGATTCATGAAGCAGGTGTCGACGCCGTGGGCGGTGAGCGTGCGGATGAGGGACCGGGCACCGTTCACGGACGGGCTCCTTCCGGATGGGGGACGGTCAGGACCTTCCCGGGGTTGAGGATGCCGGCGGGGTCGAACGCGTCCTTGATCCGGCGCATCAGGTCGAGTTTGACCGGATCCTCCAGGTCGGTGAACGCCGCCAGCTTGGCCGTGCCGATGCCGTGCTCGCCCGAGATGGCGCCACCGTGGGCCACGCCGGCGGCCAGGATGTCGTGGACGAGCCCGTGGCGCACGTCCGGTTCGGGCTGGAACACCGACAGGTGCACGTTGCCGTCGCCCGCGTGTCCGCATCCGACTACCAGTGACCCGGTGGCCGCGGCCAGTTCGCCCACGTCGGCCAGGTAGGTGGGGATCGAGGCCCGGGGCACGACGACGTCGATGATGTCGTCGGCGCCGGCCGCCTTGGAGGCCCAGAAGGCGTGCTCGCGGGCCGTGATCAGCTGCTGGCCGGCATGGTCGGGCAGTACGTAGACGTCGAGCGCCCCGAGTTCGGCCAGCTGGGTGGCGAGGGCCTCGGTGTCCTCCTCGAGACGCTGCGGATGGTGGTCCTCGAGGACGATCACGAGGTAGGCGAGGGCGGCGGCCCGCACGTCCTCGGGGATGCCGAGGTCGATGCCGGCGTTCGCGGTGATGCCGGCCATCGAGATCATGTCGATGTACTCCACCAGCAGCGGTCCGACACCGCTGGCCACCACCGGAGGGACGGCCCCGGCCACCAGGTCCATGGTGGCGAACGGGGCCAGCACGGTCGCCTGGTGTTCGGGTCTCGGATGGAGGCGGAGCACGGCCCGGGTGACCAGGGCGAGCGTGCCCTCGGACCCGATCACCAGCTGGGTGAGGTCGTAGCCGCTGGTCGCCTTCACGAACTTGCCACCGGTGGAGATGACCTCGCCGGTGCCGAGGACGGCCTCGAGTCCGAGGACATGGTGTCGGGTGACCCCGTACTTGACGGCCCGCATGCCGCCGGCGTTCGTCGAGACGTTGCCACCGAGGCTGGCCGACTGCTCGCCGGGGAAGACGGGGTAGACGAGGCCGAGCGGTGCGAGGGCGGCGTCGAGTTCCGCCAGGGTGACGCCGGGCTCGACCACGGCGACCTGGTTGGCGGTGTCGATCTCGAGGATGGCCGCCATGCGCTCGAAGGAGACGACGATGCCGCCGGACACCGGGATCGACGCGCCCGAGAGGCCGGTGCCGGAGCCACGTGCCGTGATCGGCACGCCCAGTTCGCAGGCCGCGGACACGATGGCCGCCACGTCGGCCGTGGTGGCGGGGCGGACCACGGCCAGGGGCCGGACCGGCTCGAGGCCGAGCGACTCGTCGTGGCAGAGATCGTCGGAGACGGCGTCGCCGACGTCGACATGGGCCGTACCGCAGATGGCCGCCAGTCGGTCCCCGATCGTCGAATCCACCATGTCCACCCTCCTTCGGGCCCGCCGCGACGGCCCGGGGATACGCTAACCCGTGGTGCCGGGGCCGCCCCGCCGCCGAGCGCCCCCGGGCGACCGGCCGGGGCCCGTCGAGAGGTGCGATGTCGATGAGCGAACTCCGACCTTCCGGGGTGGACGGTGGGACCGGGGACGGTGACCCGGCCTCCGTCGGCGGTGCCGACTGGTACAAGGTGGCCGAGCCCGACGACCTCGAGGAGGGACGGGTCCGCACCGCGGTGGCCGGCCCCCGGACCATCGCCCTGACCCGCTGCGGCGGCCGGTACGGCGCCCTGGACAACCACTGTCCCCATCAGGGCGGTCCACTGGGAGAGGGATCGATCGAGAAGGGGCTGCTGCGGTGCCCGTGGCACGGCTACGACTACGACCCGCTCACGGGCCTCCCTCCCTCGGGATTCAGCGACGCCCCGGAGGCCTTCGCCGTGGAGGAGCGCGAGGACGGCGTCTATGTCGCCGTGCCGCCCCGACCGCCCCACGTGCGGACGGTCTCGGACCTGATGGTCGAGACCATGGTCGCCTGGGGAATCACCCATGTGTTCGGCATGGTCGGGCACTCCAACCTCGGCTTCGCCGACGCCATGCGCCGGGCCGAGGTCCGGGGGGAGTTGACCTACATCGGCATCCGGCACGAAGGTGCGGCTTCGTTCGCCGCCTCCGCCTACGGCAAGCTGACCGGCCGCCCGGCGGCGTGCTTCGCCATCGCCGGTCCCGGATCGACCAACCTCCTGACCGGGCTCTACGACGCCAAGGTGGACCGGGCCCCGATCCTGGCGGTGTCCGGCCAGGTGCCCTCCAAGGTCCGGGGAAGGGGCGCCTTCCAGGACCTCGACCTGCCCGGGGCGTTCAGCGACGTGGCCGACTTCGGGGCGACCGTCCTACCCGACTCGGACCACGCCGAACTGACCGCCCTGGCCTGCAAGACGGCGCTGGTCGGCCGAGGGGTGAGCCACCTGGTGCTCCCCGACGAGGTGCAGGTGCTGGCGGCCGGCGACCATGCCGTCGCGGGGCCGGCCGGTCGGGTGGCCGACCGGGGCAACGGACCGCCCGCCGATGCCCTGGCGCAGGCCGTGGCGGCCGTCGACTCGGCGCGGCGTCCGGTGCTGGTGGTCGGCCACGGCGCCCGGCTCGACATGGATGACGTGATCGCCCTGGCCGAGGACCTCGGCGCACCGGTCCTCACCACGTTCAAGGCCAAGGGACAGATCTCCGACCACCACCCGCTGGGTTGCGGCGTCCTCGGCCGCAGCGGGACGCCGGTGGCGTCGTGGCTCATGAACGAGTCCGACCTCCTGATCGTCTTCGGGGCGTCGTTCTCCAACCACACCGGTATCGCCCCCTACAAGCCGATCGTCCAGATCGACTTCGACCCCATGGCCCTCGGGCGGTTCCACCCGGTGACGGTGCCGGTGCTGGGTCACGTCGGCGTGACCGCGCGTGCGCTGCGGGCCGCCCTGGCACCGGCTCCGGACCGGATCGACCAGCGTGCCGACGTCGCCGCCCGGTGGGCCATCTGGCGTGCGGAGAAGCAGCGCCGCATCGGGGACGACCGCGGCAACGGGGTGGGCGCGGCGGCCGTGTTCGATGCCCTGAGCCGCCTGGTCCCGTCCGACGCCGTCGTGGCCGTCGATGTGGGGAACAACGCGTACTCGTTCGGGCGCTACTTCGAGTGCGACCGGCAGTCGGTCCTGATGTCGGGCTACCTCGGGTCGATCGGCTTCGGGTTCCCGGCGGCCATGGGCGCATGGGCGGCCGATCCGGGGCGCCACCCTGTGGCCGTGACCGGCGACGGGGGCTTCGGGCAGTACCTCGCGGAGTTCACCACGGCGGTCAAGTACGGGATGCCGATCACCCACGTCCTCCTCGACAACGCCGAACTGGGCAAGATCGCCAAGGAGCAGCGGGCCGCCGACCTGGACGTCTGGCAGGTGTCGCTCGTGAATCCCGACTTCGCGGCCTACGCGGAGCTCTGTGGGGGGCGGGGCTTCCGGGTCGCCGCACGGGACGACCTGGACGGGGCGCTGACCGCCGCCCTGGCCACCGAGGGGCCGTCCCTGGTGCATGTGG
>Ga0302202_10007121_pt1 | contig 10879 bp, 9 predicted proteins | sample II_Bog_N3_3_FD_194579 | JGI IMG/M metagenome (GOLD analysis project Ga0302202, IMG submission 194579) | Peat permafrost microbial communities from Stordalen Mire near Abisko, Sweden - II_Bog_N3_3 | ecosystem: Environmental > Terrestrial > Soil > Wetlands > Peat | place: Sweden: Abisko, Stordalen... | reverse complement strand
CCTGCGCCTGCCCGAGCTGGAGCTGATCGATCCGTTCGGCGGCCTGCGCGACCTTGCCGAACGACGCCTCCGCACCCCGCTCGACCCGGAGGTGTCGTTCGCGGACGATCCGTTGCGCATGCTGCGGGCGGCCCGGTTCATGGCCCGGCTCGACCTGGAGCCCACCGATGAGCTGGTGGCGGCGGTCCGGTCGGGTCACCGACGACTGGACATCGTATCGGCCGAGCGCGTCCGCGACGAGCTGGACAAGATCATGCTGGTCCCGGTGCCCTCCGTGGCCCTCTGGTTCATCGTGCGGACGGGGCTCGCCGAGGAGTTCCTTCCCGAGCTGCCCGGGCTGGCCCTCGAACAGGACCCCATCCACCGGCACAAGGACGTCCTCGGGCACACGCTGGCCGTGGTCGACAAGACGTCGCCCGACCGGCTGCTGCGCCTGGCCGCGCTCTTCCACGACGTCGGCAAGCCGCGGACCCGTGCGTTCGCCGACGGGGGGGTCACGTTCCACCATCACGAAGTCGTAGGGGCGAGGATGACCCGCAAGCGCATGCAGGCGCTCCGCTACCCCAACGACGAGATCGACCTGGTGGCCGAGCTGGTCAACCTCCACCTGCGGTTCCACACCTACCGCCTGGGCTGGACCGATCGGGCGGTGCGCCGTTACGTGCGCGATGCGGGACCGCTGCTGGACCGGCTCAACGAGCTGACCCGGTGCGACTGCACGACCCGCAACGCCGCCAAGGCCCGGGCGCTCGACCGGCGGATGGATGAGCTCGAGTCGCGGATCGCCCAGCTCCGCGAGCAGGAGGAGTTGGACGCCATCCGGCCGGACCTGGACGGAGCCCAGGTCATGGACCATCTGGGTATCCCGCCGGGCCGCGCCGTGGGGGACGCCCTGGGCTTCCTCCTCGAGCTCCGGATGGACGAGGGCCCCCTCGGTGAGGAGGAGGCCCTGCGTCGTCTCGATGTGTGGTGGGAGGCGCGGGGCGCCTCTGCCTGAACGGTCCCGTCCCGGGCCCGGACCGGGGGCGTCAGTCCTCGGGCCAGACCGGACCGCGGTCCCCTGCGGCGAACGATTCCACCATGTCATGGGCCACGTCGTCGTGGTACTGCACCGGAGGCGACTTCATGAAGTAGGCGGACGGGCCGAGCAGCGGGCCGCCGATTCCCCGGTCGAGGGCCAGCTTGGCGCACCGCACCGCGTCGATGATCACACCCGCCGAGTTGGGGGAGTCCCACACCTCGAGCTTGAGCTCGAGGTTCAGCGGCACGTCGCCGAAGTTGCGGCCCTCCATGCGGATGTAGGCCCACTTGCGGTCGTGGAGCCACGGCACGTGGTCCGATGGCCCGATGTGGACGTCGTCGGCGTCGAGGTCGCCGTTCTCGATCTGGCTGGTGACGGCCTGGGTCTTCGAGACCTTCTTCGACTCGAGGCGCTCGCGCTCCAGCATGTTCTTGAAGTCCATGTTGCCGCCCACGTTGAGCTGGTAGGTGTGGTCGAGCGCCAGACCACGGTCCTCGAACAGGCGGGTGAGGATCCGGTGGACGATGGTCGACCCGACCTGGCTCTTGATGTCGTCGCCCACGATCGGCAGGCCCGCGTCGTGGAACTTCTGCGCCCACACCGGGTCCGAGGCGATGAACACCGGGATGGCGTTGACGAATCCGACGCCGGCCTGCAGGCATGCGTCGGCATAGAACCGCTGGGCCTGCTCGGAGCCGACCGGCAGGTAGCTGACCAGGACCTCGGCGCCGGAGTCCTTGAGGGCGGCGACCACGTCCACCGGCTCGGCCGGCGACTCCTCGATGGTCTCGCGGTAGTACTTGCCCAGCCCGTCGAAGGTCGGGCCCCGCTGGACCGTCACACCCAGGTCGCCCACCGAGGCGAACCGGATCGTGTTGTTCTGGCCCGAGAAGATCGCCTTGCCCAGGTCGGTGCCGACCTTGGTGGCGTCGACGTCGAACGCGGCCACGAATTCGAGGTCACCGACGTGGTACCCGCCGAGCACCACGTGCATCAGGCCGGGCACGGTCTCGCCGGCCTCGGCACCCCGGTAGTACTCGACGCCCTGGATCAGCGAGCTGGCGCAGTTGCCCACGCCGGCGATCGCCACTCGGATCTTGCTCATCGTGCGGTTCCCTTCATTGGTGTGAATGCGCCCCGAGGGGTCGCGTTGGCAGGTGCGCCCCGGAGGGCGCGGGCTCTCATGACGTCCCCGAGGGGGACGACGAGGACAGTGCGTCGCCCGCGTGGGGCTCGTCGAGCCCGGTGCTGGACGGATCGGTACTCGAGGTCGTGGCGTCGCCCGGGGCGCCGGACGGGCCGTCCGAGCGCAGGGCGGCCTGCTTCTGGCGCTCGGTATCGATGAGGCGGTCGAGCCATGCGATGTCGTGTTCGGTCGACTCGGTGCTGTGCTCGACCAGCGAACGGGTGTAGACGTCGAGGCGATCGCCCGAGGCGCGCACCAGATCGGTGGCCAGGCGTCGGGTGAGCTGGGCCCGTCGACGCTCGAGGAGGGCGAGACGTGCCGACGGGGCGAGGTGGCGGGCGAAGGCCAGGCGGAGCCCGAAGCTGCGGGCGTCGTCCGCGCCGGGGGACTCCTCGCCCTCGAGGAGCTGTTCGAAGAGGCCGCGCCCGGCGTCGGTGATCCGGTACACCTTGCGGGACCGCTTGGTCCCGAGCGTGGCACCGGACCGCCGGGCCCGCAGGCCGGCCCGCTCGCCACCCAGCGAGCCGGTCGCCGGAATCGGGGCGGCGGCGCCGCCGGACTCGGTGACCGTCACCGCGCCCGACCGCTCGAGTCGGGAGAGCGCCGGGTAGAGGGAGCCGAACGAGATGTTGGCGAACAGCCCGAGCTCGTCGCGCAGCCGGCGGCGGATCTCGTACCCGTGCATCTCCTGCTCGAAGAGGAGCCCCAGAATGGCGAGGTCGAGCATGTCAGACCGCTCCGGTCCCGTGGGTGTTCACCAACTGCATACCGACAACGATACATCATTTCGATGTATCGAGCTGATACATCGAAATCGACATCGGTGTCCCGTGGGCCCGGACGTCCCCGTCCGTGGTCCGGTGCCGTGACGGGGCCGAGGCGGTACCCTGGCCCGGTGAGCTTCCGACCCGGAGCGCTCGACGGCGTGCAGACCTCCCCCACCGGGGGACAGGTCGAGTACCTCCTCGCCCGGAATTCCGTCATCCGTGAGTTCCGCAAGGGGCGGCTGTCCCGCCTCGACGTGTGCGATGCGCATCCCGAGCTGATCCGTGCCGCCACCAACCTCGGACGTCCGATGGGCGAGCAGTGCCCGATCTGCGAGGAGTCGGACCTGGTCGACGTGACGTTCGTGTTCGGCTCGAAGCTCCCGGCGGGCGGCAGATGCGTCGCCACCCAGGCCGAGCTCGGCCGCTACTGGCGACGCAAGGAGCCGGTCGTCTGTTACGTCATCGAGGTCTGCTGCGGGTGCCGCTGGAACCACCTGGCGCGGATGTACCCGGCCGGCGCCGGTGTCGACGCCGTCGCCCGGAAGCCGCTGCGGAGCCGGACCACTCGCTAGCCCCGCCCCGCCCCTGTCGCCGCGATCCGGGGCGCAGTACGATGGGGAGGCAGCAGCTCGTACTCCGCGGGAGCAGCCCGCCGATGCCGCCGGCAGCCCCCGGGCGCTGGACGGTCGATGAGGAGGAACCCATGTCCGATCCCCGGTCCGCGCCCGTGACCGTCCCCGCCGTGCGTGCCGCCAAGGTGCGCGACGGCCACGCTCCACTGGTGATGGTTACCGCCTACGACGCTCCCGGCGCCCGGATCGCCGACGCCGGTGGGGTCGACCTCATCCTGGTGGGCGACTCGGTGGCCAACGTGGTGCTCGGCTACGAGGACACCCTGCAGGTGACCATCGGGGACATGGCCCACCACGTGGCGGCCGTGGCCCGGGCCCACCCCGCCGCGCTGATCGTGGGCGACCTGCCGTGGATGAGCTACCACGTGGACACTGCGGACACCGTGCGCAACGCCGCCGTACTGATCCGGGCCGGCGCCCAGTGCGTCAAGCTCGAGGGTGGCGCCGTCCGCGCCCCGATGATCGAGGCCCTGGTGGCCGCCGAGATCCCGGTGATGGGCCACATCGGGCTCACTCCCCAGTCCGTACACGCCTTCGGCGGATTCAAGGTGCAGGCCCGCGACGACGGGGCCGCCCGCCACCTTGTCGAGGGCGCACGTGCCGTCGAGGCCGCCGGCGCGTTCGCGGTGGTCGTCGAGGGAGTCCCCGAGAAGGTCGGTGCCGCGGTCACCGAGGCCCTGGACGTCCCGACCATCGGCATCGGGGCAGGCCCGCACTGCGACGGTCAGGTCCTGGTCCTCCACGACCTGCTGGGGGTGAGCGGACGTACCCCGAAGTTCGTCCGGCGCTACGCCGAGCTCGCCACCGAGGCGACGGCGGCCGTCGCCTCCTACGCCGCCGACGTGCGGTCGGGGGCCTTCCCGGCCGACGCGGAGGTCTACCACTGAGCTTCGGCTAGGGTTATCGGGCTGTTCCGGCCACCACGCAGTACCTACAGGTGGTCCGTCATTGTTCCGACCTGCCCCACGCCGTGGGGCTCGGGTGCAGCGCATCCGATCCAGAGGGAGGTGAGCCGTTCATGCGGCCATACGAAACCATGGTCATTTTCGACACCGGAGCCGATGAGGCTGCGGTCAACGGGGTCCTCGACCGGGCCCTTGCCGCCCTGAAGGCCAAGGGGGGCAACCCCGGCCGGGTCGAGCGTTGGGGTCGTCGGACCTTCGCCTACGAGCTCCAGCACAAGCGCGAGGGTTACTACGTCGTCATCGAGCTGAACGCCGAACCGCCGGCCGTCGCCGACATGGAGCGCGTCTTCGTGCTGGCCGACGAGGTCCTGCGCCACAAGGTCATCCGCCTCCCCGACAAGGTGGCCGGCCGCCGTGCGGCCGCTGCAGCAGCCGCGACCAACGGGGAGGGCTGACCATGGCCGGCAACGCAGTCACGCTCGTGGGCAACATCACCCGCGATCCCGAACTCCGGTTCACCAACACCGGTCAGGCCACCGCCAGCTTCGGGCTGGCCGTCAACCGCCGGTGGCAGAACCGCCAGACGCAGGAGTGGGAGGAGGCGACCTCCTTCTTCGACGTGGTGTGCTGGCGCGAGATGGCCGAGAACGCCGCCGAGTCGCTCGCCCGCGGCTCCCGGGTGATCGTCACCGGCCGCCTGGAGCAGCGCAGCTGGGAGACCCCGGACGGCGACAAGCGCTCCAAGGTCGAGGTGGTGGCCGACGAAATCGGGCCGAGCATCCGGTGGGCGACGGCGCAGGTCACCAAGAACGAGCGCCGGGCCCCGGGTGACGGGCCCTCCGCCGGCGGCGCAGGCGGACGTGGCGGGCAGTCGAGCGGGGGCGGCGCACCTGCCGACTCCGGGTACGGATACAGCGAGGAGCCTTTCTAGTCATGGCCAGGAACAACGATCGTGGGGGCAGCACCGCTCGGCGGGCGCCCAAGGACAACGGCCGGCGCGTCAAGAAGAAGCCGTGCGCGCTGTGCAAGGACCGGGTGGAGTGGGTCGACTACAAGGACGTCGCCCTCCTCCGCAAGTACATGAGCGACCGGGGCAAGATCCGGGCCCGGCGCGTCTCGGGCAACTGCACCCAGCACCAGCGGGACGTGGCCATCGCCATCAAGACGGCACGGGAGCTCGTGCTCCTTCCCTACACGCAGCGCACCACCACCGAGCGCCCCGGGGGCCGGGGCGGACGTGGCGGCCGTGACGGCGGCTTCGCCGGCGGCGGGGGCCGACGCGGGCGCGACGAGGAGCGCACGCTGGGCGAAGAGGGCGCGTCGACGGCGATCCCCGATGGGGCCCCGCCGCTGGACGGCGGGACCGAGCCCGTCGAGGTGGTCGAGGTCGAGGTCGTGGAGCTCGAGAGTGGCGAAGAGATCGTCCTCGTCGAGGGCGCCGAGGCGGGTGGGGAGTGATGAAGGTCCTCCTCCGCACCGATGTGGACGGCGTGGGCAAGCGCGGCGACATCATCGACGTCGCCGGCGGCTTCGCCCGCAACCACCTCCTGCCCGCCGGCAAGGCGATCGTCGCCTCCGACGGGGTCGAGGGCCAGGCGGCCGCCATGCGCAAGTCGCGTGACCTGAAGGACGCCCGGGACCGGGAGGGCTCCGAGACCGTCGCCAAGACCCTGGTCGGCAACACCATCACCATCCGGGCCCGTGCCGCCAACGACCGCCTGTTCGGCTCGGTCAGCACGGCGGACATCGTGCGCCATGTCGAGGAGCAGACCGGGGCGGTCATCGACCGTCACGACCTGGTGCTCCACGAGCCGATCAAGACGGTGGGCGAGCACAGCGTGCGCGTCGAGCTCATCGGCGGCGTGGTCTTCGAGCTGACCGTGGACGTGGTGGCCGAGGCCTGATCCGACCCGGCCCCGTGGGGCCGTGACCTGCCGTGACCTGCCGTGTCCGCGAGTGCCCCGGCCCGGTGCCGGGGCACTCGTGCGTCGTACGCGGGGCACGGCGCATGCACCACCGGTGTCACAACCGTCGTCCATCATGGGACCGTGCCCTCCACCGACCCCCGCGCCGACGGGCGAGACGAGCCGTTGCCGGTCCCCAGGGTCGACCTGGTTGTCCACGCGCCGTCCACAGGCCGGGCGCCCGCTTTCCCCAGGAAGATGCTCTACCGGTCCACAGGCCTGATGGGCCAGGGTTGACGCACGATGGTCCAGGCGTTCGACGACTCGCGACCCCGACGGCTGCTCACCCCGCGAACCGGTGGGGCGGGCACGGCCGGTCGGGTTCCCCCACACAATCTCGAGGCGGAGGAGTCCGTGCTCGGTGCCATGCTCCTCTCGCGCGACGCCATCGCCGCGGCCATGGAGAACTGCAAGGCGGAGGACTTCTACAAGGCCTCGCACGGATACATCTTCGAGGCGATCACCTCGCTCTACGGGCGGGGTGAGCCGGCCGACTGGGTGACGGTCACCGAGGAGCTCCGTAGGCGCGAACTGCTCGAGTTGATCGGCGACACCTCGGTGTTCGTCACCCTCCAGGCCAACACGCCGTCCATCGGCAACGCCGAGTACTACGCGAAGATCGTGGAGGAGCTCGCCCTGCTGCGCCGGCTGGTGTCGGTGGCGGGCGAGATCTCCGAGCTCGGGTACAGCGTGCCCGAGGACGTGTCGGAGGTGCTCGACCGGGCCGAGTCGCTGGTGTTCGACGTCGCCCAGCGCCGGGTGGTCGACACGATGACCCCGCTCGAAGAGCTCCTGGGCGCCACCCTCGACCATCTCGAGCAGCTGTTCAGCCGGAGCGAGACGGTGACCGGCCTGGCCACCGGCTACACGGACCTCGACGAGCAGCTGGCCGGCCTGCAGCCGTCCAACCTGATCGTCGTCGGTGCCCGCCCGGCCATGGGCAAGACCGCGTTCGCCCTCGGCATGGTGGCCAACGCCGGGGTCAAGCTCAAGAAGCCGGTCCTCCTGTTCTCCCTCGAGATGAGCCACATGGAGCTCACCCAGCGCCTGCTCAGTTCCGAGTCGCGGGTCGATGCCGGCCGGATGCGCACCGGCAAGCTGCGCGAGGCCGACTGGCCGAAGATCGGCAACGCCATCAGCCGGATGAGCGAGGCGCCCATCTACATCGACGACAACCCCAACCTCACGGTCATGGACATCCGGGCGCGTGCCCGCCGACTCAAGAGCCGCGAGGGCCTCAGCCTGGTGGTCATCGACTACCTCCAGCTGATGACCGGGCGCCACGGGTCCGAGAACCGCCAGGTGGAGGTGTCCGAGATCAGCCGTGGCCTCAAGATCCTGGCCCGCGAGCTCGAGGTGCCCGTGGTGGCCCTGTCCCAGCTGTCGCGTTCCCTGGAGAGCCGGCCCGACAAGCGGCCGATGCTGGCCGACCTGCGGGAGTCCGGCTCGATCGAGCAGGACGCCGACGTGGTCCTCTTCCTCTACCGCGACGAGGTCTACAACCCGGACGCCACCGAGACCCAGGGAACGGCCGAGGTCATCGTGGCCAAGCACCGCAACGGCCCGACGGGCACGACCCGTCTGGCCTTCATCGGGCACCATGCCCGGTTCGACAACATGGCGAGGGTCTGACCCGGAACTGCAGTGCGTCGACCTGACCGAACGGTCAGGCACGGCCACGAACGCACAACCGACCGTCAGGCTCACGGTCCGTGGCCGGAATCGCCGGCCAGTGGCGCGCGCACGATGGGTGAACCACGCGTTCCAGCAGGTCGGGCGGGTGCTCCGGCCAAATTCCCTCAGATTTGACGATGGCAATGACAGCGCGCGGCGCAGACACTCCACGGTGGCGGAATAGCTCCGTCCTGGTTGCGAACGCGTTGCTGCCCATATGCCGGCCCTGATGCCGGACGCCGCGCCGCCACCGAGGTATCTCGACGAAGGGTTCACAGATGCGGCGAGTTCTTGGAGTGCTGGCAGTTCTGGCGGGGACGTTGACCATGGGTCTGGCGACCGCGCCCGCAACGGTGGCCGGGGCGGCCGGTCCGGCCACCACGATCTACGACTCCACGACGGGCTCCACGCCGTCGAGCTACATCTACAGCGTCGGATTCGATGCCACGCAGACGAGCGCGATCGGGAACGAGATCAGTTTCGGTGCCGGCTCGCGGACCCTCAACAACGTGGCCGTGACCATGGTGAGCTGGGCCTGTCAGACCGGCGCCTGGTACAACGCGGACTGCGCCAGCGCGGCCGGGTCGACCTACGACGTGCCGCTCACCCTCACTCTCTACGCCGCCGGCCCGGGCGACACGGTCGGTGCGTCTATCTACACGACGACCCAGACCCTCGCCATCCCCTACCGGCCCAGTGTCGACAACACGCATTGCGCCGCCTTCCCCGACCCTGCAGGTGGGGCGGTGGGTGGCGACTTCTGGGACGGCACCTACTGCGAGGCCGGACTCGCAGCGAACGTGACCTTCACGGTGCCGGACATCACGGTGCCGGGCACCCTCATCTACGGTGTCTCCTACGCCACCACGAGCTCCGGGGCCACTCCGTACACCGTCGGCGGCAACCCCTGTACGTCGACCGAGGCGGGCTGCTTCTACGACGCCCTCAACGTGGGTCTCTCCTCGGACCCGGACAACATGTCCACCGGAACGAACACGGTCGCGAACTCGATCTTCCAGCAGTCGGCGTCGGGCGGCAGCTACTGCGATGGTGGCACCGGGGGAACCGGTACGTTCCGTCTCGACTCGGGCTGCTGGCAGGCGCAGAATCCGAACAGCCAGCCCGAGGTTCCGGCCAGCAACCCGACCGGGATGGGACCGGTGAGCCTCACCGCTCCCGTCGAGGGCCTGGTGCCCGCCGTGCAGTTCAACACCACGTGCTCGACGACCTGCTACGTGAACGCCTCCACCGGCAACGACGCCAACGACGGCACCTCGGGTTCGCCGGTGGCCACCATCACGAAGGCGCTCTCACTCGTCTCGTCCGGAGGGACGGTCTACGTGGCCGCGGGCACTTACGACGAGAACGTCGTGATCACGAAGCCCCTCACCCTCGACGGCGCCAATGCCGGGGTCTCGGCGGCCGGTCCCGCCACCCGGTCCGCTGAGTCGGTCATCACCGCGCCCTACATCACGGGCAACCTGACCTCGGTGGAGATCGCCTCGCCCCACGTCACCGTCGACGGGTTCTCGGTTGTGCAGTCGGTGCCGGTGACATGCCTGTCGTGCGCCGACTTCGGGATCGAGGTCGATCCGACCTCGCCCAACGCCACCGTGCAGAACGACATCGTGTCCGGCGTGTCCACGTCGGCGTCGAGCGGGAGCGCGACCGGCAACCCGATCGGCATCTTCGTGGCCGGAAACGGGTCGGCTCAGCCGAACGCAGTGTCCGTGAACCACGACGCCGTCTCGGGTGTCACCTCGAGCGGTACGGAGCGGGTGTCGGCCCAGGGCATCCTGGTCGGTGACTCGAGCAACCACGGGTCCGCCACCGGACTGAGCCTCCAGTCCAACCGCATCTCCGGCGTGTCCAGCTCCGGACGGGGCGCCTACGGCATCCTCCTCAATCGGGGGAACACGTCGCCGATCGTCCAAGGCAACACCGTCAGCGGCATCACGGCCGGTACCGGTGGCTGGGCCCACGGCATCAGCCTCGATGCACCCCAGGCCAGCCCGACGATCGTCAACAACGCCATCAGCGGAGTCGTCGGCCCGAACCCGACCGGCGGAAACGTCGCCGACATCTTCGTCGACGCGGGTGACACCAGTGCGGGCACCGGGCTCCTCGCCGGCAACAGTCTGACGGACACGTCGGCGGGCGGCCTGGTGAACGGCGCCGCCGGCACGGTTCCCGCAGCGGGCAACTGGTGGGGCTGCACCGGTGGTGCGAACACCGCCGGATGCGCCCCGACCGGCGGTCCGATCACGCTCACCCCGTGGATCGTCTCCTCCACGCCCGACGGAACGAAGGTGGGCCAGCCCGGCTTCTGGCCGACGGCCATCGCGACCAGTGTCGCCCCCTCCTTCACGTCGGGGGCCAACGCCTCGTTCAACCTGAACCAGCCCAGTAGCTTCACGGTGTCCGCCAACGGGCTCCCGGCATCGGTGCTGACCGAGTCCGGGACCCTGCCGCCGGGCGTGTCGTTCAATCCGGTGACCGGTTCCCTGGTGGGCACGCCCACCGCGGTGGGGACCTTCCCGATCTCGTTCACGGCGCACAACGGGGCCTACACCGACGCCACCCAGGCGTTCACGCTGACCGTGACCTCGAACACGTCGACCATCACCTCGGCGTCGTCGGTGCAGATCGCCGCCGGCAAGAAGGTCAACTTCACCGTGACCACCGGCGGCCACCCGGCGGCTTCGGTGACGGCGTCGGGCCTCCCGGGCT
>Ga0302202_10007110_pt1 | contig 10894 bp, 10 predicted proteins | sample II_Bog_N3_3_FD_194579 | JGI IMG/M metagenome (GOLD analysis project Ga0302202, IMG submission 194579) | Peat permafrost microbial communities from Stordalen Mire near Abisko, Sweden - II_Bog_N3_3 | ecosystem: Environmental > Terrestrial > Soil > Wetlands > Peat | place: Sweden: Abisko... | reverse complement strand
GTGTGCAGGTAGCGGATCAGCCACCCGTAATTCACGTCGCGCATGATGTGCTCGACCGAGGCGAAGGCCAGCGTCGCGCTCGGCACGTAATGCATCGCCAGGATGATTCCGGTGACGATTTGCGCCCCGAGCATGAAAGCCAAGATCGCGCCGAAGGTCCACAGGTAGTTGAGATTGCGCGGCACCGGAAAGGCGACGAACGAGGAATGCACCAGGCCCATGATCGGCAGGCGGGATTCAAACCACCGCCCGAGGGCGCTCTTTGGGACGTAGGTCGGGCTTCCGCTCATGGCATTGCTTCTCTGGAATTGGGTCTGGCGCGGGCGGATGAAGGGCGGGCGAGCGCGGGCGAGGATCAGCCGATTTTCACGCGCGTCTCGCTGAGGAAGGCATATTCGGGCACGGGCAGGTTGAGCGGCGCCGGCCCCTGTCGGATGCGTCCCGACGTGTCGTAGACCGAGCCGTGGCACGGGCACTTCCAGCCGTCGTACTGGCCCTCGTGGCCGAGCGGCACACAGCCGAGGTGGGTGCAGACGCCGCTGACGATCAGCCACTCCGGCTTCTTGACCCGCGCCTGGTCGGTCTGCGGATCCCTGAGCCCGGCAAGCGGCGTGTTCACCGCGTCGTCGATTTCCTTCTTGGTGCGGTGGCGGACGAACACCGGGCCGCCGCGCCACTTGACGGTGACGATCTGGCCCTCGGCGATCGGCGCGAGATCGACTTCGATCGACGACAGCGCGAGCGTCGAAGCGTCGGGGTTCATCTGATCGATCAAGGGCCAGACGACGCCGCCGACGCCGACCGCGCCGACCGCCGCGGTGGTGATGTAGAGGAAGTCCCGACGGTTGGGTTTCTCGATGGCCGCGCTCGACAATTGCACCCCCAGATCGTTGCGCCAGAGGCCTGGCGCGAGGACACATGACCCCCGCACCCGGCCGATTTGACCCGAGCCCCCACGGCGGTCGCTGGTTCGCGAGCGGGCTCTTGCAAGAAACGGCCCGCTGCGGTCCGGGCTATTTCGCATCGTTCGCAAACGTTGTCCATAGGCCGAAAGCGCCGCTTTGCGGCCGTGGCGGCGATTGCGCAGGGGCGCCGCGGGTTCCTCGCCGGCGGAGGGAAATCGCCGGTCCGACCGCCAGCGGCCGGTGTGGCGAAGGCAGCCGAATCGGCCTACGAACGGCGGCGATGCCGCTCGCCCCGCTGACCCTGGCGCTCTACGAGCCCGACATCGCGCCGAACGCCGGCGCGATGTTGCGCAGCTGCGCCTGTTTCGCCGCCGATGCGGCGATCATCGAGCCGGCCGGCTTCGTGCTCACCGATACCGGACTGAGGCGCGCCGGCATGGACTATCTCGACGCGCTGACGATCGTCCGCCACGCCTCCTTCGCGCGATTCGAGCAATGGCGCGCCGACGCCGGGCGCCGACTGGCGCTGATGACCACCAGGGGCGGGACGGCCCTGTGGGAATACGCATTTCGGCCGGGCGACGTGATCTTGGTCGGGCGCGAATCGGCGGGCGTGCCCGCTTCGGTTCACGCCGCCGCCGACGCGCGCATCCGCATCCCAATCGCGCCGCCGCTGCGTTCGCTCAACGTCGCCGTCGCCGCGGCGCTGGCGCTCGCCGAGGCGCGCCGACAGCTCGACGGCCCCTCGCCCGCGGGCTGGGCGTGACAAAGCCGCCGAGTTGCGCGATGATTCCAAAGTCGTAGATGAGCGAGAATCTCAGAATTCGGGGGGAATCCGATTGACTGACGCGGTCCGTGTGCTGATCGCCGACGATCACCCGTTGGTTCTCGGCGCGCTGCGCGAGGCAGTGAATGGCGCGATACCTGGCGCCAAAATCTACGAGGCGGCGGACTTCGAAAGCCTCGCTGCCGCGCTCGAGGAGACGCCGGACATGGATCTGGTGCTGCTCGATCTCGGCATGCCCGGCGTGCGCGGCTATTCCGGGCTCCTGTTCCTGCGCTCGGAGCGACCGGGCGCGCCGGTGATGGTCGTCTCCGGCAACGAGGACCCGACCGTGATGCGCCATTGCATCGAGTTCGGCGCCAGCGCCTATGTGCCCAAGTCGCTCGACGTCGAGACGATGCGCGCGGCGATCCGCAAGGTGCTCGAGGGTGGCCAATGGACGCCCCCCGACCTCGACCTCAGCGCGCCCGCCAACAAGGAGGCGAGCGCGCTGGTGCGCCGGCTGTCGTCGCTGACGCCGCAGCAGGTTCGGGTGCTGATGATGCTGTCGCAGGGCCTGCTCAACAAGCAGATCGCCTACGAACTGAGCGTCTCCGAAGCGACGGTGAAGGCGCACGTCTCCGCAATTCTGCAGAAGCTCGGGGTCGAGAGCCGCACCCAGGCGGTGATTCTCGCCGCCAAGATCGAGAAGATGCAGGCGCTCGCGCCGACGCCGTGACGGCGAACGGAGACCGACCGGATCGACCTTTTCTCCTCGGCGACGGGTCGCAGGGTTCGCGCCTGAGCTATCCGCGGCGAAGCGCTTCGAGCCGCACCTGGAAATCACCGATCTGTCGTTGGAGAAGCCCGATCTCCTGCGCCGGCGACAGCGCGACGTCCTCGCGCCGATGCCGGCGGCCGCAACAACGGCCGCCGCGTCCGATTCCGGCGTCACGCATTCTTTTCCTCAAGCGACGCTTCCTGTTCGCGTTTCTGCTCGTCGGAGACCAGGCGGAAGTCGCCGCCGCGAATTTCGATCGCCGCCCCCTCCGCCAGCGCCGTCGCCATCGTCCTTCTCGCCTGCGCGAGAATGCGCGAGAACGTCGAGCGCGACACATTCATCAGCCGCGCGGCAGCCTCCTGCTCCAGGCCTCTGGCGTCGGCGAGCCGCAGCGCCTCCAACTCCTCGCCCTTCAGCGCCATAATCTTCAGTTCGCGCATCGGCACGCCTTGCGGCTTGAAGAACCGGGCCGCCGGATCGGTTCTGACAAACCTGCATTTTCGTGGCCTCGCCACAGCGCGTCGTCTCCGTGATTATGCACATATGCTCATAATCGTCGGTCGCCGATTGCGCTGAGTCAAGTCGCTTTATGAACAAACGTGCTCAATCGTCGTCAGCCCCGGCGCGGAGGACGACTCCGGCCCAAAACAGAATTGGGGGAGCGAAATGAGCGTAGCGTCCCAGGCGGATGAACCCTTCCAGGTGCTCGACGAGGCGGTCCTCGAAGCCATGGAGGTGCGCCACGACCCTTACGATTACGCCTTTGTCGACGACGTGATGCCGATGGCGCGGCGCGACGAGATCCTCGCCGACTGCCCGGTCATCCCGCATCGCGGCACCTACGGCGTGCCCAATCTTCGCTACGGCGCGAATTTCGGGCTGGTGCTGAAGGACCTGCAGAACCCGCGCTTTCGCAAGATCGTCGAACGCAAGTTCGGCGTCGACCTCAGCAAGGGCGTGCCCACCATGGTGATGATGGGCAGCACCACCGGCCACTACAACGAGGGCTACGCCCACCCCGATTCGAAGCACAAGCTGTTCACCGTGTTGGTCGGCTTCACCCGCGAATATCCTTACGAGCGCGGCCGTCTGCGCATTCTGCGCAGCAACAATCGCGACGACTACGCGTTCGAGTACCCGCCGGAATACGGAAAGATGTGCCTGTTCAAGGTCTCGGACAAATCCTGGCACGGCTTCCTGCCACAGAAGAGCGAGCGGAAGAGCCTGCAGTTCTGCTGGGTCGACTCGAAGGCCTACGCGCGGGAGACCTACATGCGCCACGCGCTGAGCGCCTGGGCCAAGGCGACTCCGGGCTTCAACAAGCTGCTCGAATACGTGCCGCGCGACTGGAAGAAGGTGCTGACGCGCCACTGATCCGTGCGAGTCGGGGATAGCGCGATGTTGAACGCGTTGCGAGCGGCCGTCTTGGCCGCCGTATGGTTGTCGCTCGCGGCGCCATGCCTCGCCACGGACGCCGCCAGCGTTCCCGAGGCCAAGCGGACGACGTTGGGTCTTTATCTGACGTCGGAAGAGGTTCCATCGTTCCTCGCCGAGAAGAACGGACGCAGCCTGTTCGTCGACGTCCGCGCGCCGGAGGAACTGGCCGCCTCGGGCGTCGCCACGGCCGTCGACGCGAACGTTCCGCTGTTCTTGCTTCCCGGCGCCGACGGCAAGCCGCAGCCGAATCGCGACTTCGTCGCTCAGGTCACAAGCAGGATGGCCGCCAAAGGCTTGACCAAGCACGATGCGGTCATTGTGATGTGCCGCACCGGCAGGCGCAGCGCGCTCGCGGCCAGTCTGCTCGGCGAGTTCGGCTTCGCGCAAGTCTATAGCGTGATTGACGGCTACGAGGGCGACGGGCCGGGCATGAAGGGTTGGAAGGGCGCCGGATTGCCTTGGCGTCAGGCGGCGGCGCCCGCGCAGCCGAACTGACGAAAGCGTCGATGGAGGCGACAGGGACGCCACGGATCGCTTGATCCCTGCGTCCCTCCCTTCGCCGCGGCTGGCGACGCCGCCGCGCTCAGATGAACAGCGTCGTCCCCGATTGTCTGGCCGCTTCGAGGAAGGTGGCGACGCCGCCGATTTCGACGGCGTCGATCAACTCCTCGCGGCGCAGACCCATCACGTCCATCGACATCTGGCACGCGACCAGCGTGGCGCCGCCGGAAACCAGCGAAGCGAGCAGGTCGGCGGGGTCGTCGACATGCTTGTCGTGCATCACCTTGCGCATCAACCGACCGCCCACTCCGAGGAAATTCATGTTGGTGAGGCGATTGGCCCTGCCGACCCCCTTGGGCAGCATGAAGCCGAAGGCGGCGTCGATGATCGATTTCTTCGGTGTCTGTGCGTCGGGCTTGCGCAGCAGGTTGAGCCCCCAGAAGGTGAAGAACAGCGTTACCTTCGAGCCCATCGCCAGCGCGCCGTTGGCGATGATCAGCGACGCCATCGCCTTGTCGAGATCGCCAGAGAAGACGACCAGCGACACGCCGTCGCGGGCCAGCGCGGCGCGGCTTGCCGCCGCGGCGGCGGCTGTCGGCGCCTTGCGCACGCGGGCGGTGATGACGCCCTTCGCCGAGCCGACGCTCAGCAGCTCATGGCCCATGCGCGCCGACCAGGCGCGGATGTCGCGACCGAAGGCGGGATCGGAGGCGTCGATTTCGAGCGTTTCGCCGACCTCCGTCGCCGCCATCGCCTTGAAGGCCTTCATGATCGGGCCTGGACATTGGAGCCCGATCGCATCGAGTTTGTGGACGTCGCCGGCGACCGCAACCTTGCAGCTTCCGCGTTCGGCCTCGATCTCGGCCAGCGGCCGCCGCTTGATGCTCTCGTAGTCGAAGAGATCGGGATTGGCCTGCTTTTCGGTCGCCCACGCGTAGGTCTTGAAGCCGCCTGTCAGGTTGCGGACGTCCTTGAAGCCCAACTGCTTGAGAATGCGATAGGCGAGATAGCCGCGCAGGCCGACCTGGCAGAAGATCACCACGGGCCGGTTGGGTTCGAGTTCGCCGAGTCGATCGCGCAGGTGATCGAGTTCGAGGTTGCGGGCGCCGGGCAGCGTCTGGATCGAGAACTCCTCGGGCGTGCGCACGTCGACGAGTTGGATCGACGCGGGCGCGGATTTCAGAATGTCCCGCAGCTCGCGCCAGGCGATGATCTCCTGGAAGCCTGAAACTACGTTGCTCGCCACACAACCGGCGACGTTGACGGGATCCTTCGCCGAGCCGAAGGGGGGCGCATAAGCAAGCTCGAGATCGGTCAGGTCCTGCACCGTCAGGCCGGCCTTGATCGCCGTGGCGATGACGTCGATGCGCTTGTCGACCCCGTCCGCGCCAATCGCCTGCGCGCCGAGGATGCGGCCGTCGAGGCCGAAGACCAGCTTCAGGCTGAGCTGCCGGCTGCCGGGATAGTAGGACGCATGCGAACCGGCGTGAATGATGATTGCGTTGTGAGGAATCTCGAGCGCGGTCGCCTGGGTTTCGTTGAGGCCGGTGCAGGCGGCGGCGAGGTCGAACGCCTTGAGGATGGCGGTGCCCATCGTGCCGCCATAGCGCTTGAGGGCGGCGGGATCGCTCGCCAGCATATTGTCCGCGACGATGCGCGCCTGGCGGTTCGCCGGTCCCGCGAGCGGGATCAACGCCGACTTGCCCGAGACAAAATGGGTGACCTCGATCGCGTCGCCGACGGCGTAGATGTCGGGATCGGACGTCGCGAGGCGCTCGTCGACCTTGATTGCGCCGGTGGCTCCGAGTTCGAGGCCCGCTTCGCGCGCGAGCTTGACCTCTGGCCGGACGCCAATCGACAGCACGACGATGTCGGCCTGGATGCGTTTGCCGCTTGCCAGGAAGACGACGACATGGTCGGGCCGATCCTCGAAATGCTCGATCTTGTCGTCGAGATAGAGCTCGATCGCCTTGTCGCGCAGGTGCGCGTGGACGATCGCGGCCATCTCCTCGTCGAACGGCGCGAGGATGTGCGGCGCGCCTTCAACCACGGTGGTGAAGAGACCACGCTCGTGGAAATTCTCCGCGACTTCCAGGCCGATGTAGCCGCCGCCGATCACCACCGCCCGGCGCGGTCGGTTCTCGCCGAGGGCGGCCATGATGCGGTCGAGATCGGGAATATTGTGCAAGGTGAAGATGCGCTTGGAGCCGATGCCGGGAATCGGCGGCCGCACCACTTCGGCGCCGGGGGAAAGGAGCAGGCGATCGTAAGGCTCATCCGTCTCGGCGCCGGTCTCCAGGTTGCGCAAGCGCACGGTCTTGGCGACGCGGTCGATCGACAACGCCTCGGTGTGCGAGCGCACGTCGACGCGATAGCGCGCCTCAAACAACGATTCCGAGGTGACGAGGAGCTGTTCGCGTTCGGCTATCGCGCCGGAGATGTGATAGGGCAGACCGCAATTGGCGAAGCTGATGTAAGGGCCGCGCTCGACGAGCACGATTTCCGCTGTTTCGCTGACCCTGCGCAGGCGTGCGGCCGCAGTGGCGCCGCCGGCGACGCCTCCGACAATGACAATTTTCATAGCGCTCTCATATCCCGTATTTTGCGCTTTACATGCGTTTCGTATTATATAATAATGTTCTAATTCACGCGCCATGAGATGAAAGGTCGCACGGCGGGGGGCCGCTGACTCGCAGACGCCCGGCGGCGACCGGAAGCCGGCCCGCCGCGGGGCCGCGGAAGCGCGGCGCCGTTGCGACGATCGGACTGCGGCGATGGGCCGGGAATTGCCGAAACGGCGCATCTGCGCCACGTCGAGCGGCGTGGCGATGATGGATTTTGCGGTCCTGTCGCCGACGCGTCAGGAGACGATCGCCTCCGGGTTCCGCTTCGCCCTGACCGGGATCAGCAGATAGCGGACGCCGTTCGCTTCCGCCGGCGGGAATCGGCCAGCCCGAACATTGACCTGGATCGAAGGCAGCAGCAGCCGAGGCGCGGAGAGGGTGGCGTCGCGCTGCGTGCGCATCGCGACGAATTCGGCTTCCGTCACGTCGTCTTTGACGTGCACGTTTCCGGCGCGCTCGGCGCCCACGGTCGTCTCCCAGGCGTAGTCGTCGCGGCCGGGCGCCTTATAATCATGACACATGAACAGGCGCGTCGAGTCCGGGAGCGACAGCAGGCGACGAATCGAACGGTAGAGCATCGCGGGATCGCCACCGGGGAAATCGGCGCACGCCGTGCCGTAATCCGCCATGAAGATCGTGTCGCCGACAAAGACCGCGTCGCCAATCTTGTAGGCGACGCAGGCCGGCGTGTGGCCTGGCAGATGCATGACTTCGACGTCGAGCGCGCCAATCCGAAAATGCTCGCCGTCCGCGAACAGCCTGTCGAAGTCGCCGCCGTCGGTCTTCAGATCCTGCATGGCGAACAGCGGCCGAAAGATCCGTTGAACGTCGCGGATATGCTCGCCAATCGCGATCTTCGCGCCCGTCTTGGCTTTGACGTACGGCGCCCCCGAAAGATGATCCGCATGGGCGTGAGTCTCGAGCGACCAGTCGATGGTCCAACCTTCCAAACGCGCCGCTTCGAGAATCCGCTCCACCGAACGAATGTCGACCTCGCCCGCGGCGTGCTCGTAGTCGAGAACGGGATCAATGACGGCGGCGCGCTTCGTTTCGGGGTCCGCGACGAGATAGCTGACCGTGTTGGTCGGTTCGTCGAAAAAGGCGCGGATCACGGGAGCGGGCATGGGGGAATTCCTCGACAGCCTCTTGTCCAGCATTATATTAGGTGTATCTAATATATTTCAAGACGGCCGGAGGATGGGTTTGTGACGTGGGGGCAGATGGTCCTGGGCTTCGGTTCAGGCGGGTTGATCGGATTGCTGCTCGGCCTGATCGGCGGCGGCGGATCGATCCTCGCCGTGCCGCTGCTGCTCTATGTCGTCGGCGTTCCCCAGGCCCACGTCGCGATCGGCACGAGTGCGGTGGCGGTCGCCGCCAACGCGGTCATGGGCGTCGTCAATCACGCGCGCGCCGGCACAGTGAAGTGGCGTTGCGCCGTCGTCTTCGCCGTCGCCGGCGGGATTGGCGCGCTCGCCGGCTCGAGCCTCGGCAAGAGGATCGACGGCCAGCGCCTGATCGTCCTCTTCGCGCTGCTGATGCTGGTCATCGCTGCGGTGATGCTGCTCCGCCGCCACGAGCGCGGCGTACCCGACGTGCGCCTGTCGCGCGAGAACGCGCCCGCGCTGATCGGCCTCGGCCTCGCCTCCGGCGCCGTATCGGGCTTCTTTGGCATCGGCGGCGGCTTCCTGATCGTGCCGGCGCTGATCTTCGCCACGCAGATGCCGATCCTCAACGCCGTCGGCACGTCCTTGTTCGCGATCTCGGTGTTCGGCCTGGCGACCGCGCTGAATTATGCGCGCAGCGGTCTCGTCGACTGGCGCCTCGCGGGCATATTGATCGCGGGGGGCTTGGCCGGAAGCATGGTCGGCGCGCGCGCGGCGAGGCGCCTCGCGGCGCATAAGGGCGCGATGAACATTGTCTTCGCGACGATGATCGTCCTCGTCGCGCTGGCGATGCTGGCGCGCGAACTCAGCCGCTGAGCGGTGCGGGCGCCGCCTTACTGCGCCTTGCCGCGATTCTGCCGGTTGTCGATCAGGTCCTTGACCACCGCCGGATCGGCGAGCGTCGAGGTGTCGCCGAGCGCGCCGTATTCGTTCTCGGCGATCTTGCGCAGAATGCGACGCATGATCTTGCCCGAGCGGGTCTTGGGCAGGCCGGGCGAGAACTGGATGAGGTCGGGCGAAGCGATCGGGCCGATCTCCTTGCGCACCCAGCCGACCAACTCCTTGCGCAGAGCCTCGCTCGGCTCGACGCCCGACATCAGCGTCACATAGGCGTAGATGCCCTGGCCCTTGATGTCGTGCGGATAGCCGACGACCGCCGCTTCCGACACCATGGGATGGGCGACCAGCGCGCTCTCCACTTCCGCCGTGCCCATCCGGTGGCCGGCGACGTTGATGACGTCGTCGACGCGGCCGGTGATCCAGTAATAGCCGTCGGCGTCGCGGCGGCAGCCGTCGCCGGTGAAGTACTTGCCGGGATAGGCGGCGAAATAGGTCTTCACGAAGCGGCCGTGGTCGCCGTAGACGGTGCGCGCCTGGCCGGGCCAGGAGTCGGCGATGACGAGATTGCCCTCGCAGGCGCCTTCGAGCACCGTGCCGTCCGGCCCGACGATCTCCGGAAGAACGCCGAAAAACGGCCGCGTCGCCGAGCCGGGCTTCTGCGCGACCGCGCCGGGCAGCGGCGTGATCAGGATGCCGCCGGTCTCGGTCTGCCACCAGGTATCGACGATCGGGCAACGGCCGTCGCCGACGACGCGGTGATACCATTCCCAGGCCTCGGGATTGATCGGCTCGCCGACCGAGCCGAGCAATTTCAGCGAAGCGCGGCTCGTCTTCTGCACCGGCGCTTCGCCGGCGCCCATCAGCGAGCGGATCGCGGTCGGCGCGGTGTAGAAGGTGTTGACCTTGTACTTGTCGATAATCTCCCAGAACCGGCTGACGCTCGGATAGTTCGGCACGCCTTCGAACATCAGCGTCGTCGCGCCGTTGGCGAGCGGGCCGTAGACGATGTAGCTGTGGCCAGTGACCCAGCCGACGTCGGCCGTGCACCAATAGACGTCGCCGTCGTGGTAGTCGAAGACGTATTGGTGCGTCATTGCCGCATAGACGAGATAGCCGCCGGTGGTGTGCAGGACGCCCTTCGGCGCGCCGGTCGAACCCGAGGTGTAGAGGATGAACAGCGGGTCTTCCGCGTTCACCTTCTCGACTGGGCAATGCGCGGAGACGCGCTCGAGCGCCTCGTGCATCCACACGTCGCGGCCCGGCGTCCAGGCGATCTCGCCGCCGGTGCGCTTGACCACCAGCACGTGCTTGACGCCCGGCGCCTTCTTCAGAGCCTCGTCGACATTGGCCTTGAGCGGCACCTTGCGGCCCCCGCGCAGGCCCTCGTCGGCGGTGACGACGATTTCCGACTTGGCGTCCTCGATGCGGCCGGCGATCGCGTCGGGCGAGAAGCCGCCGAACACCACCGAGTGGATCGCGCCGAGCCGCGCGCAGGCGAGCATCGCGTAGGCCGCCTCGGGGATCATCGGCATGTAGATGGTCACCCGATCGCCTTTGCGCACGCCGTGCCAATAGAGCACATTGGCGAACTTGTTCACCTGCTCGTGCAGTTCGGCGTAGGTGATCAGCTTCGACTCGCCCGGCGCGTCGCCTTCCCAGATGATCGCGGTCTGGTTGGCGCGCTTGGGCAGGTGGCGATCGACGCAATTGTAGGCAGCGTTGGTCTCGCCGTCCTCGTACCAACGGATCGCGACGTGATGCGAGTCCCACGAGATGTCGCGGACTTTCGTGTAGGGCTTGAACCAGTCGATGCGCTTGCCCTCTTCGCCCCAGAACCCTTCGGGGTCCTTGATCGAGCGCCGGTACATCTCCTGGTAACG
>Ga0302202_10007108_pt1 | contig 10898 bp, 2 predicted proteins | sample II_Bog_N3_3_FD_194579 | JGI IMG/M metagenome (GOLD analysis project Ga0302202, IMG submission 194579) | Peat permafrost microbial communities from Stordalen Mire near Abisko, Sweden - II_Bog_N3_3 | ecosystem: Environmental > Terrestrial > Soil > Wetlands > Peat | place: Sweden: Abisko, Stordalen... | reverse complement strand
CACCAGTCCGAGACAGGTCCATCCACTGGGCAGCACGGGACGGTGCAGGTCCTCGTCCGACAGCCCGTCCAGGATCCCGATGACGTGGGAGCGCTGCTGCGTCAGGCAGTCGATCAGGAGTGTCGTTTCGCTATCCATATCGCCATCGTCGCGCCCTGGCATCGATCACGGGACCCGACCGAGCCACCGGTGCCACTCGCCGGGTCGGGCACGCCACGTCGCCGTGCCACGGGACGCGCCCGTCCCCGGGTCGGTGCTGCGCCGTCGCGAGGACGACCGACTGCGGCTCCACACGCCTTGGGGCGCCCGGCGCCGCCGGGACCGCCTCTGCTGATGATGTGGTGGCGCCGCCCGAACCGGACCACGGGGTTCCGACATCATCGTCGGCGCCCCGTGGAGCCTTCGCCCCCGCCCCGTCCTCGGGTTGGCGGACTCGGGTGGCGAGCAGGCGCCCGATCTCGTCGGGTACGAGGCGGAGCCCCATCTCGCTGTGCGCGCCCCTCGTCGACGTCATACCCCCGGACGTCGTCGGGGTCATCCCGGGTCGTGGTGCCCAGGATCGCGCTGCGGACACGTGCCCACACACGTCGCCGGTGGGGCCCTGGGACGGTCCCAGACCGGTCCCAGGTCGATCCCCGGGGTCCTGTGTCCCCCGGGGTCCCGGTGGGTGGGTGGGCCTCCTGGCAGATGGTCTGAACGACCGAAGTGACGTGGCCGACGTGGGCCTCAGGAAGTGGCCATACGGACCGATGCCCGAGGTGGGGAGCACACCTGACCTGAACTGGCCGAGGAACGTCGGGCCGCCCCCGGCACGATCACTCCACGCCGGGGCCGTGGCGCCGCGTCACCTTGGACGGGGCGCCACGGCGGTCACGGCGCGATCGTGATGGTGAACTGCGCGGTGGCCGAGTTCTGGAGGTGCAGTGGGGCCGGACCCTTCTTGTCCAGGACCTTCACGGTGAACGTGAAGTTCCCGGCAAAGGTCGCCTTACCGGAGATCGTCCCCTTCGACTTGCTCAGCTTGAGCCCGTTCGGCAGGCTGCCGGCCACGACCTGCCACGAGTAGGGAGGATTGCCGCTGGAGGCCGTGAGGGTGGCCGAGTACTTGACCTTGTGCGCCGTCGAGTACACCTCGCCTGCCGGCAGCGAGGTCGTGGTGATCGAGAGCGGCGGCACCGGATTCACCGTGAGCAGGGCAGCCGACGAGTCGACGGTCCCCACCGGGTTGGTGAACGCGGCCCGGTACAGGTTCCCGTTCTGACTGAGGCTCGTCACCACCGTGTAGGTGTCCGTCGTGGCCCCGGTCATGCTGGTGAAGGTGACTCCCCCGTTGGTGGAGACCTGCCACTGGACGGTCGGGGCGGGATCGGCGGTGGCCGAGGCCGTGAAGGTCGCCGAATGGCCCGTGATGACCGTGACCGGGGCCGGGTTGGTCCCGACCACCGGAAGGGTGTCCAACGTCAGTGTCGCCGGGGACGAGGTCGCCGCCCCGGCGGCGTTGGTGAAGACCGCCTGGTACTCGTCGCCCGACTGACCGGTGGCCGTGGTGAACGAGTACGTCGGCGAGGTCGCTCCCGGCACGTCGGCGAACGTCGTGCCCCCGTCCGTCGAGACCTGCCACTGGACGGTCGGCGCCGGGTGACCGGTGGCCGCCGCCGTGAACGACGCCGTCTGGCCGAGGTTCACCAGGACGTCGGTGGGCTGAGCGGTGACCTGGGGCACCGTCTGGACGGTCAGCGTCGCCGGAGCGGACGTCGCCGAGCCGATCGAGTCGGTCAGGACCGCCTCATACTGGTACTGGTCGTCGGACGCCGTCGTCACGACCGACAGCGTCGTCGTGTTGGCGCCGACGATCGGGGTGAACGTCGTGCCACCGTCACTCGACATCTCCCACTGGACCAGGGGCGCCGGGTTGCCGGTACCGGCCACCGTGAAGGTGGCGGTCTGACCGGCCACCACCGTGGTGGACGTGGGCTGGGCCGTTACCGCCGGAGCGGTGCCGACGAAGCCGTAGTAAGAGAGCACGATCGACGGACCGGCGGTCGACGTGGTGAACGTCGGGTTCGATCCGCTGGCGGACCAGGACGACCCGGCACCGCCGCCCCCGCCGGCGCCACAGTCGACGCCTGCCGTCGCGGTACTGCCGAGGCCGCCCACGTAGCCGGCGCCGCCGCCACCGTTGCCGGCCGAGTCGCCGAGGGAGACGGTGGTCGATCCGCCGCCGCCGGGTGTGCCGCTGGAGCTGCCGGTCGAGTCGTTGACACCGCCGGCACCGCCGACGTCGCCGCTGGTGGCACCCTGGCCACCACCGGTGCCGCTCGGGCCTGCGCCCGTGCCGTCGGTCGAGGGTGTCGACGAACCGCCGCCGCCCGTACCACCGCCACCGCCACCGGATCCGGCGCACATGGACTCACCACCACCACCACCGCCTGCGGCAACGGCCAGGGGCGTCACGCCGACCTGGCAGGACGTACCGACACAGACGGCGCTCGAACCGCCACCGCCACCGCCCGATCCGTCAGCGCCACCGCCACCGCCGATGCACGCACCCTCGATGCTGATGCCGGCGCAGTAGTAGCCGCTACCGCCCGATCCACCGTTCGAGTAACCGGCGCCACCGGCGCCACCGGTGCTGACCACGCCCGAGCCATGGGGCGCAGTGGCCCCGGCACAGCCCGAGACGGCGGTCACCGAGGAGCCGGACGCCACGGGGTAGGTCCCGACCACGCTCGAGCCCGGACCACCGGATCCTCCGGAATTGCTGCCGGCGGCTCCCCCGCCTCCGCCGCCGGATCCGGCGACGAGTGTGGCGACGACCTCGGAGGCCAGCGCCGGGACGGTGGTCGTGGCGGAGATGCCACAGGCCTGCGGATCGGTCCAGGAGGAGAGATGGGTCAGCACCTGGGTGCCGTAGGAGAACTGGTCGGCCGACACCGGCGCACTGACACCGGACGGAGTCGCCACCGTCACATCCACGGTCCCCGTGCCGGCGGGCGACGTGGCCGTGACCGAGCTGGAGCTGTCAGCGGTGATGGTGCCCGCGCCGGCGCCGAAGTCGACGGCGGTGGCGCCGGACAGGTTGGTGCCGGTGACGGTGACGCTGGTGCCGCCAGCCACGGGCCCGGTCACGGGGCTGATGCCGATGACCGTCGGCGGCGGTGCGACGTTGCTGTACGTGAACTGGTCGGCCGACGAGGTCGCGCTGGTGCCGTCCGGCGTGGTCACCGTCACGTCGACGGTGCCGATTCCCGGGGGCGCCGTGGCCGTGATCGAGGTGGCCGAGTCGGCCGTGACGGTCGCCGGCGTGGAGCCGAAGGCGACCGCGGTCGCTCCCGACAGGTCGGTCCCGGCGATGGTGACACTCGTGCCGCCCGCCGGTGGGCCGGTGGACGGGGTCACCCCGGTGACGGACACCGTGGTGGACGAGGTCGAGGTGATCGTGGTGGTGGCCAACGGCGACGGTGCCTGGTAGATCGGGTTGTCGCCCGATGCGCACGCCTCACACGACGGGTAGCCGTCGAACGTCAGCGACCCGACGATCTGCACCGAGGTCACCAGGACGAACTCGGTGAACACCACCGGGGCCACGGTGCCCACCGCCCCCGTCGCGGTGAACTGCGCCGTCACCGTGGGCAGGTTGACGTTGGCGCCGCCGGCGATGGTGGTGCCGGGGTTCAGATACGTCTCGATGTAGGGATAGACCGTCTTGTAGTTGCCGCTGGCGATCTGGGCCGTGCAGGCGTTGGCGACGGGGGCAGTGCAGTAGGTGGCCGTGAAGTGGCCCGAGGTGGTGGCGTCACCGCCGGTGACGCCGATCGAGCCTGGTACGTAGGTGAAGCCCTTGGGCACCGGCATGATGACCGAGAACTGCGCGGCGCTGTTGACGCTGACCCCGCTGTCCGAGGAGGGCACGCTGGTCGGGACCGGAGCGATCGACGCGGTGACGGTCGATCCCTGCACGGCCGTGGCCGGCAGGCTGATGGCGGTCTGCAGGTCCTGGATGACCCCGGCCAGGTTGCCTACGTCGGCACCCAGGTACTCCCCCGCCGACGGTGCGTAGGTGAGCGTGGCCGTCGTGCAGTTGCCTGCGCTCGGGTAGGTGTTGCCCGCGGTGCAGTAGGCGAAGGTCAACGTCTGGTTGCCCGTGGTGCCCGACGCCGGGGTGTAGGTGATGATGCCGTTGGTGGCCGTGGGCGCCGCGGTCGCGGTGCCGCTGGCCGGCTGGCTCACGATGGTGAGCGAGGCGGTGTTGACCGATGCCGCTCCGCCACTGACGAGCGTGAGCACGTCGAACTGATTCGGTGGCGACGTCGTCCCCGGGGTGTAGCCGGCAAAGCCGTTGGCGATCACCGGTCCACCGGCAGCGACGGCTGGAACCGCACCGGCCACGGACACCGTGGCCACAGCGGTCAGGGTGACGAGCCCCAGCGCGACGAACCGCGTCAGACGTCCGGAAATTGCTTGCATCGATCCCACTGGGTCGACCCTCCCGCGCTCAAACTAAGCCGAGCTCCCCCCGAGGTCCCCCGACGCGTCGCGACGTGCGACGAATAGCACGCTAAAACACGCGCCGACCGAAGGCAACCATCTTCGGATCCCGTCGGTACAGAAATCCCCCGGCCCGGAGCCGCACACCCCGGTTGGAGCGGTCGGGAGCCCACTAATGACAGGGCGCACGTCAGCTGGCTCCATCGAACCGGGTCGATCGCTACCCGTAGTCGCACCGCCACGGAGCGTCATACTGGTTGCCGTATCGGTGGCAAAGGAATAACTTTCCACTGCCGACCCGGGGGGACGGTACGGGGGGATCTGCAGGAATGCGGTCGTCGGACGACGGACGAAACTCTCTGGGCGGAAGCAGTCGGGGGAGGACTATCAATGCGCACGTCCACGGCTGATTCCAGCAGTCCCGTCGGGGGTTCCCCGGCCCGGGACCGGGTCACTCGCACCGACACCCGGTCGAGGCGTGGGCGCCGTTCCGTCACCGGTGCACTGGCCGCCACGCTGGTGGCCGGCATGCTGAGCACCGTGGCCCTGGTGGCGGCGACACCGGGCGTGGCGTCGGCCGCGACCACGAGCGTGGCCGCCACCTGGAACTCCTCCCCCACGTGCAACGGCACGACCTATTACACCGCGACCCCTCCGGTCGGCACGGTGTCGGCATCCGTGACGCTCAACGGAGCGGGTGGTGGTGGAGGTGGCCACGGCAGCGGCACCGGCGGGACGGGTAGTCGCGTGACCGGTACCTTCCTGCTCACCCACGCGACCGGCCCGGTGGCCGTCAACGTGGGCTGCGGGGGTGCGGGCGGCGGATCCGTCAGCCCGGAGTTCTGCTGCAGCTCGCAGACGGTGGGCGGCGGTGCACTGGGCCAGGGGGTCGACCCCGGGTTCGGGGGCGGCAACGCGCAGGTCGTCGACGCCGGCCTGTACACGGGCGGTAGCGGTGGCGGTGGCGGTGCCGGATCCAGGCTGTGCCTGGGGACGACCTCGTGTGGCACCGACGTCATCGACGCCAGCGGTGGCGGCGGGGCCGGCGGGAGCGGTAACGGTACGTCCTCGGGGGCCGCGGGCGGCAACGCCGGTGCTGGGGGCTCCAGCGGTTGTTCGGGCTCCGGTGGTGCGGCAGGCACGACCAGTTCCACGGGTTCAGGCGGCGGGAACAGCGGTAACAACGAAGTCTCCGGCGGTGGTGGCGGTGGCGGTGGCGGTGCCGGCCCCGGTAACGGTGGCGGCGGGTGCGGCGCCGTGAGCGGCAGCGTCGGTGGTGGCGGTGGTGGTGGTGGATTCTCCAAGGCCACGGCGACCTACTACTCGACCGCCCCCACGATCTCGGTCGGCGGAGGCGCCGGCGGAGGGGCTGCGACGACCGGCACCGCCGGTTCGATCACGCTGAGCTGGAACGTCGACAACCTGTCGGTCACCAACCCCGGCACCCAGTCGAGTGTCTCCGGTTCGGCCATCGGCGGCCTGACGATGGCGAGTTCCTACGACACCACCGGGGGGAACTCGGTCACCTATTCGGCCACCGGACTGCCCGCGGGACTCTCGATCTCCTCGGGAGGCGTCGTCAGCGGCACGCCCACGACCGCGTGCGCCTGCTCCGTCACGGTGACCGCCACCGATTCCCAGGCGCTGACCTCCTCGACGTCGTTCACCTGGAACATCACCAACAACGTCACCGTCGCCAATCCCGGCAACAAGTCGGCGGTGACGGGAACCGCGATCAGCGCGGTCCCGAACTCGGCGACCGACAGCCAGTCCGGCGCCACCTTGACCTGGTCGGCCACCGGGCTTCCGGCCGGTCTGTCGATCAGCTCGTCGACCGGGTCCATCACCGGCACCCCCACGACACCGGGTACGTCGTCGGTCACCCTCAAGGCCACCGACGGTGCGGGCTACTTCGGCACCACCTCGATCACCTGGACCGTGACCAACAACGTGGCGGTCACCAATCCCGGCGCCCAGTCGTCCACCACCGGTTCGACCATCACGCCGCTCACGGACTCGGCCACGGACTCGCAGACCGGGGTGTCGTCGTTCACCTGGTCGGCCACCGGCCTGCCCGCCGGACTGTCGATCAACTCGACGACCGGAACCATCAGCGGGACGCCCACCACACCGGGCACGTCGTCGGTGACGGTGACGGCCACCGACCCGTCGGGCCAGACCGGCACCGCCTCCTTCTTCTGGACCGTCGCCAACACCGTGTCCGTCGCCGACCCGGGCAACCAGAGCGCGGTGACGGGCGCGGCCATCAGCGCAGTCCCGGACTCGGCCACGGACTCGCAGACCGGGGTGTCGTCCTATACGTGGTCAGCGACCGGCCTGCCCGCCGGGCTGTCGATCAGCTCGACGACGGGAACGATCAGCGGCACGCCCACGGCACCCTGCGCCTGCTCGGTGACGCTGCGAGCGACTGACGGCTCCGGGGCATCCGGGACGACGTCGATCACGTGGACCGTGGCAAATACCGTCGTCGTCACGGACCCGGGCAGCCAGTCCGATGTCACCGGCTCAGCCACCACGCCGCTGACGGACTCGGCCACGGACTCGCAGACCGGGGTGTCGTCGTTCACCTGGTCGGCCACCGGCCTGCCCGCCGGACTGTCGATCAGCTCGACGACGGGAACGATCAGCGGCACGCCCACCACGGCCTGCACCTGCTCGGTCACGCTGACCGCGACCGACAGCTCGGGGGCATCCGGATCGGCCTCGCTCACGTGGACGACGACGAACACGGTGTCGGTCACCAGTCCCGGCGACCAGACCGACGTGTCGGGGTCGGCCATCGGCGTCGTGTCCGTGGCCGCCACGGACTCCTCGTCGACCGCCACGCTGACCTGGTCGGCCACCGGCCTGCCCGCCGGACTCTCGATCGACCCGGCCTCCGGCGCCATCTCGGGCTCGCCCACCACGGCGGGCGCCTCGTCGGTGACGGTGACGGCAACTGACGGATCCGGAGCCGCCGGATCCGCCTCCTTCGGCTGGACCGTCACCAACGTGGTGACCGTCGCCGACCCGGGAGCACAGACGACGCCCTCCGGCATCGCCATCAGCCCCCTCGCCGCATCAGCCACGGACTCCTCGTCGACCGCCACGCTGACCTGGTCGGCCACCGGCCTGCCCGGCGGCCTGTCGGTCGATCCGACCGACGGCACCGTCTCCGGCACGCCGACCACGGCCGGCACGTCATCGGTGACCCTGACTGCCACCGATGGCGCCGGGTATTCGGACTCGGCATCGTTCGAGTGGACGATCGCCAACGACGTCTCGGTCACCGGCCCGGGCGACCAGTCCGACCTGTCGGGCTCGGCCATCACGCCCGTCACCGTGACCGCAACGGACTCCTCGTCCAGTGCGACGCTCACCTGGTCGGCCACCGGCCTGCCGGCGGGCCTGGCGATCGACCCGGCATCCGGCACCCTCAGCGGCACGCCGACCACCGCCGGCACGTCACCGGTCACGGTGACCGCCACCGATGACTCGGGTGCCAGCGGAACGGCGACGTTCAACTGGACGATCACCGATGCCGTCTCGGTCGCCACCCCCGGCGACCAGTCCGACCTGTCGGGCTCAGCCATCACCCCGGTCGTCGTCACTGCCACCGACACGTCGTCGACCGCCACGCTCACCTGGTCGGCCACCGGCCTACCGGCGGGGCTGGCGATCGACCCGACATCCGGCACCCTCAGCGGCACGCCGACGACCGCCGGCACGTCACCGGTCACGGTGACCGCCACCGATGGCTCGGGTGCCAGCGGATCGGCGACGTTCAACTGGGCCGTGTCCGACACCATCGCCCTCACCAACCCGGGTGACCGCACCGACGACTCGGGCACGACGATCACCCCCCTCGCCCTGTCGGCCACCGATACCTCGTCGACCGCCACCTTCACCTTCGGCGGCGGCGCATCCCTCCCGGTGGGACTGACGCTTGACGCCGCGACAGGCGTCGTCACGGGGACGCCGACCGTCGGCGGCCCCGTGACCGTCACGCTCACCGTGTCGGACGGGTCCGGCGCGACGGCCTCGGTCACCTTCACCTGGACCATCGCCAACGTGGTCGCCACGGCGGGCACTGCGGACCAGTCGGACGTGTCGGGTAGCCCGATCGTCGGAGTCGACGCCGCGGCAACCGACTCGTCGTCGACCGCCACCCTCTCCTACTCCGACGGCGGCACACTCCCCCCGGGCCTCTCCATCGACGCCGGGACCGGGTCGATCACGGGGACGCCGACGACCGCCGGCACCTACGCCGTCACGCTGGGCGCCACCGATGACGCCGGGTACTCCGGCACCGAGAGCCTGACCTGGGTCGTCACCAATACCGTCGCGGTCACCGGGCCGGGCAACCAGTCAGACGTGTCGGGCTCGGCCGTCTCCCCCGTCTCGGCGAGCGGTACCGATTCGTCCTCGACGGCCACGCTGACCTGGTCCGACGGCGGCACACTCCCGCCGGGCCTGTCCATCGATGCCGGAAGCGGATCGATCTCCGGCACGCCGACGACGGCCGGTTCCTATGCCGTCACGCTCGCGGCAACGGATGACGCCGGGTACTCCGACACGGTGTCCCTCACCTGGGCGATCACCAACGTCGTCACCGCTGCTGCGATCCCCAACCAGTCCGACGTGTCGGGCTCGGCCGTCCCGGCGCTCGTGGCGTCGGCAACCGACTCGTCGTCGTCCGCCTCCCTCTCCTACTCCGACGGCGGCACGTTCCCGACCGGCGTGACCATCGATGCCGGTAGCGGGTCGATCTCCGGCACGCCGACCACGGCGGGTGCCTACCCGGTCACGATCACGGCGACCGACAGCGCCGGCTACACGGCGACGTCGTCCTTCACGTGGACCATCACCAACACGGTGTCCGTGAGTGCGCCCGTGTCCCCGAGTTCGCCGTCCGGCTCGGCCATCACACCACTCACGCTGTCATCCCACGACAGCTCGACCACGGCGACGATCAACTCGTGGTCGGCCGCGAACCTGCCCCCGGGCCTGTCGATCGATCCTTCCACCGGGGCCGTCTCCGGCACGCCCACGACTGCGGGCAACTACTTCAGTGTGACGGTCACCGCACTGGACAACGCCGGATTCAGCGGATCGGCACACTTCGAGTGGCGGGTCACCAATGTGATCACCGTGGCACCGATCCCTGACCAGACGACGGACACCAACGCCGCTGCGACACCGGTCACGCCGAGCGCGACCGACTCGCAGATCACCCCGGCCGTCACCCTGACCTGGTCGGCCACCGGCCTGCCGTCGGGCATCACGATCGACCACACCTCCGGGGGGCTGTCCGGCACGCCGACCACCGCCGGCACCTATTCCGTGACGGTCACGGCCCAGGACAGTGCCACGCCCCGTCAGTCGGGCTCGGCCGGTTTCACCTGGACCGTCGCCAATGTGGCACCCGCGGTGACCGGCCTGTCGGTGACCACGGGTCCGGGCACCGGAGGGACCACGGTGAAGATCAGCGGCACCAACCTGCAGGGCGCCACCGCGGTCGACTTCGGATCCACACCGGCCACGATCAACGCCGTCAACGGCGCCGGCACCCAGGTGACGGTGACGTCGCCGGCCCATGTGACCGGTGACGTCGATGTGACGGTGACGACCCGCGGACTGACGAGCGGCACGTCGCCCGCCGACCAGTTCACCTATGCCGGGCCGGTGGTCACGTCGCTGTCGGTCACCTCGGCGCCAGCGGTGGGTGGCACCAAGCTCAAGATCCACGGCACGGGTCTGGCGGGCACGACCTCGGTGACGTTCGGCTCCACGCCCGCCACCGGCATCAAGGTGAACGGGGCCGGGACGCAGATCAGCCTGACGGCGCCGGCCCACGGCGTCGGCACCGTCACCGTGACCGTCACCGCCCCGGGCGGCACCAGCGCCGCCGGCCCCGCCGACCAGTTCACCTATGACGGACCGTCGGTGACGTCCGTCTCGCCATCCACCGGCCCCGCCGCCGGTGGCACCAAGGTCACGATCACCGGGGTCGACCTCCAGGGCGCGACGGCGGTCGCCTTCGGTTCGGTGGATGCGACGACCTTCACCGTCAACAAGGCCGGCACCAAGATCAAGGTGACCGCCCCGGCCGGTTCCCATGGCACGGTCGACATCACCATCACCACGCCCGGCGCCACATCCGCCATCGGCTCCACCGACCACTTCACCTATTCCTGACACCACCACGTCCGCCCGCACGGGGCGACCGACCCGAATGAGGTACCCAGCAATGACCATGGCACCATTCCCCCGACGCAACGACCGGACGGCCGACACCCGGTCGAGGCGTGGGCGCCGTTCCGTCACCGGTGCACTGGCCGCCACGCTGGTGGCCGGCATGCTGAGCACCGTGGCCCTGGTGGCGGCGACACCGGGCGTGGCGTCGGCCG
>Ga0302202_10007100_pt1 | contig 10906 bp, 7 predicted proteins | sample II_Bog_N3_3_FD_194579 | JGI IMG/M metagenome (GOLD analysis project Ga0302202, IMG submission 194579) | Peat permafrost microbial communities from Stordalen Mire near Abisko, Sweden - II_Bog_N3_3 | ecosystem: Environmental > Terrestrial > Soil > Wetlands > Peat | place: Sweden: Abisko, Stordalen... | reverse complement strand
TGGCACAATAAACCCGGTCACGTTTCGCATCACCCGATTGCTTCACAATTCCAAGTCGCTCCAGCCGCTCAATGGCGCGTTGCGCCGTGGTAAAAGCGACGCCGAGTTTTTCAGCCGCGCCTTTGGCAGTGATGAAAGGATTCGCGGCCAGGAGTTCTACCACGCGCAGCGGTGCATTCGTCGAATCACCAGCGACTATCTTTTGCCATTCGATCAGCTTGCTGTTGATACGCGCCGCGCGGCTCAAGGCATCTTCCGACATCCGGGCCACGCCTTGCAAAAAATATTCAAGCCATTCATTCCACTCACCACGCTCGCTGACGCCACGCAGTCCGTCGTAATAATCCCGGCGCGCGGCTTCAAAAAACGCTGACAGATATAGCAGCGGTGTCGGCAAAATCTCTCGCTCAATCAAGAATAAGGTAATCAGCAAACGGCCTACGCGCCCGTTGCCGTCCAAAAACGGGTGGATTGCCTCGAACTGATAGTGTGCCAGCGCAATCGTGACCAGCGGCGGCAGGTCTGATTCGTGCAGAAACTTTTCCCATGCAGCCAAACACGTTTCCACGTCATCCGGCGGCGGCGGGATAAACGAGGCGGTTGCCAGCGTGCTACCGGGCTTGCCGATCCAGTTCTGAATCTTGCGAAACCGTCCCGGCGAAGCTTGTTGCCCACGCACACCGGTCATGAGCTTCTCGTGCAATTCGCGGATGATGCGGACACATAGCGGAAGTTCTTTTAGCCGGACAATGCCATGTTCGAGCGCCACGACATAATTGCCAACCTCCCGCAGGTCGTCGGGACTACGATCCACGGCAACACCGGCCTCCGCCGCCAGCAATTCGCCCAGCGTCGCTTGTGTGCCCTCGATCTTGCTGGACAGCACGGCCTCGCGTTGCAGAAACGGACGCATCAAAATATGCGGATTGGGCAGGCGTCCGCCTTCGCCGGCCAACTTGCCGATTAAACGGTCGGCATCCGACAGCACGCGGATCAGCCGGGGCGTCCAATCGAGTTTCGGCGGCAGAGGTGCAGGCACAAAGGCGGCGTAGCTGCCCTGTGGCACTTTCTTGCCTGGAATGTTTGATTTGCTGGCCATTGGTTACTTTCGATGATGAAAATACCACACACCGCTATTTTCACAAAAGCTAAAAAACGATAATAAGGCAATTCGCTATTTGCGAGGCTGAAAAGTGCATCAAGCCGCAAATTGAACTGCGGCACGCCTGCGCGGCACAGCCGGTTGGCTTTGAAATACCGGCGCGGAAGTAGTCGCAAATTAAAAATGCAAAATGCTTTTATCTGGTTCGATTCCCAGATTCTGGGTGTTTTACGAATTCAGGAAGACGTGAACGAAAAGTCAGAAATCCGTCAAATTGCAAACTTGATTCTCCTGCACTTTTCCTGCACAATTGCGTAAGCAATTGATAATCAATGGAGCGGGTGAAGGGAATCGAACCCTCGTCTCAGCCTTGGGAAGGCCACATTCTACCATTGAACCACACCCGCTTTCGCTCCGGCGCAGCCAACCCGCGCCAACTCCGACAAGTTCTAGCAGACTCCCGCACCGCCCGCAACTGCTTTGCCCGGCTTAAACCGCCGTCTCCAGCTTGCCAATTGCCTCCCGCAGGCTGGCCGCGATGCGTTCCAGGCGTTTCGGCGCGGTGATTTTTCCCGTGTCCACGTCGCTCACATAAAAACTGTCAATCGCCGCGCCGCGCTCCGTCACGATGCGCGCGGCGGCGATGTCCAGATGCAGTTCCGTGAACGTCTGCGAAATCGTGTAAAGCAGTCCCAACCGGTCTTCGGTCTCGACTTCGATCAGCGTGCGTTCATCCGATGCCTCGTTGTCGAAATGGATCTGCGTCTCCATCCGCTCTCCGAAATAGGCCGAGTAGCTGGAACGCGACGCCGTCTGCCGGGCGATGAGCCCGGGGAAGTCCACCGCCTCGCCGGTCAGGACTTTTTCCAGCAGATCGGAAAATGTTTCGCGCTGTTCACGTTCGGCGAGGTTGCCGGTGCCGGCGTCGTTCACAAAAAATGTGTCGAGCGCGATGCCGTCGGCGCGCGTGAAAATCTGCGCACCCAAAATGTTTAGGCCGGCGGCGCTCAGGGAGCCGGCGATTTTGCCGAACAGTCCCGCACGATCCCAGGTGCAGACTTTCACGAGGCTGTAGCCACGGTCACGCTCGTCAATCCAGGCGGCGACCGGTGCCAGCGCCCGCGAACCTTCCAAAATCAGCCGGTGCATGAAACGGTGGGTCAGCTCCAAATCGTCCTGTATCTGCGCGGGTGTGTAGATCTCGAAATACCGTTGCGGCAACTGGCTGAAATGCGCGTCCAACTCCTCGTCGGTGATGCGGCGCGGCGCAAGTTCGCGCACCAGGTCGCGCACCTCCGCGCGCGCCTGCTCGGAGGCGCGGCGGAATTCCGTGCCGCCGGACAGCAGCGCCAGCGCGCGGGAATGGATCTGCCACAGCAGCGAATCCTTGAAGCCGCTCCACAGCTTGTCGCTGGTGCCCTGCGAATCGGCAAAGGTGAGCAGCAGCAGCAGATTTAACTTTTCCGGCGTGCCGACCTGCCGCGCCACATTGCGGATGACTGCCGGGTCGTCCAGGTCGCGGCGCTGCGAGACCGTGGCCATGAGCAGATGGTTTTCCACCAGGAATTCCACCGTCTCTGCCGCCGCCGGGTCGAGCTGCAGGCGTTTGGCGGCGCGCATCGCGAGCGTGGCGCCGGCCGACGCGTGCCGGCCTTTTTCGTGGGGCGCGGCCTTGCCGACATCGTGCAGCAGCAGGGCGAGGTAAAGCAGGCCGGGATGCTCGAGCGCCTGAAAAACCGGCTCGTAAAATTTGTAGGGCGGCTCCTGCGCCTCCCAGATCTTGTCGAGTTGCTCGAGGCAGACCAGCGTGTGCTCGTCCGCCGAATATTGATGGTAAAATTCGTGCTGCACGAGGCACGTCAGCTTGCCGAATTCGGGAAGGTATTTGCCGAGGAAATTCACCTCGTGCATCGCGCGCAATATTTGCGCCACCTCGCCGCGCCGGTCGAGAATGGTCAAAAAAGTTTCGCGGACATGTTCGTCGTTGAGGAACTCGCGGTCCACCAGGGAAAGCTGGTTGCGGATGAGCTGCGCTAGGTCGGGATGCAGCGTCAGATGCCGCTGCTGCGCGTGCAGAAAAACGCGCATCAGCCGGCGCGGTGAGTCGCGGAAGACGCGGTTGTTCACCGCCCGGATCTCCCCGTTCACAAACAGAAAACCGTCCACCGGCTCCGGCATCTTGCGCGGCGCGGCGCCCGGCAGCATCCGCCGTAAGCGGGTGATCCGGCCCGTCTGCAGCGGTGAGAGCAGCGCCATCCGTTGCTCCAACGTCCGCGTGATGAGATAGACGTTCCGCATATGGACGTAGAGGTCGCGCATGAATTTTTCGATGCGCAGGCTGGGCGAGCGGTCGGTGTAGCCGAGGTTGGTGGCGACGGCCGGCTGCAGGTTTTTCCCGAGGACATCCTGCGGGCGGCTGGTGTTGTAGTGTAGTTCCGTCCGCACGCGCAGGAGAAATTCGTAGGCGGCCTCGAGCTGCTTGCGTTCCGCCTCGCTGACGAATTCCTGCGTCTGCAAATCGCGCAGCGACCGCGTGCGGTATTTGAAGAAGGCCATCCACAGCAAGTTCTGGAAATCGCGCAGGCCGCCGCAGCCGTTCTTCACGTTCGGCTCCTGCATGCAGGCGGAGTTGCCGAACTTCGCCCGGCGCGTGGCCTGGTCTTCGAGTCGCGCGGCGATGTATTTTTCCTCGTAGCCGAGGACGCATTTCTGGACGACGGCTTTTTGAAATTTGGCGAACAAGTTTTCGTTGCCCGCAATCAGCCGCGACTCGATGAGCGAGGTCTTGGACTGCATGTCGGCGTTCGCCACCTTCACGCAGTCGGCGAGGTCGCGCACCGAGTAGCCGATTTTCAAACCGATGTCCCAGAGCGGATACAAAATGCCGTCAATCAGCTTGGCGAGATACGGCAGCGGCTTGGTCCCCACCACCTGGCCGTCATGCAGAAACATGAAATCAATGTCGCTGTGCGGGTTCAACTCCGCGCGACCAAAACCGCCGAGGGCCACCAGCGCGATGGGCGGAAATTCCTTCTGCGCCTGCGCGGACAGGTTTTTTTTCGCCGTGGCCCAGAGATGCCGCAGCAGCGCATCAAGGATGGCCGCCCGCGCCTGGCAGATTTCCCGGCCATCCGCGCCCGCGCGGTGCATCAGTTTGAGCCGGTGTGACTCGACCTTGAGAAAATGTTTGTAGCGCGCCAGTTTTTCCGCCGGGGTGGCGTCGGGCGAGAAGGCCAGCCGCGCCTCGGCGGCAGCCTCGATTTTTTTTAACAGATCCTGCACGGGCGCATAAATTGGAGGCAAACTGCGGGCAAGGCAAGCGCGGCCTCAATCCTTTCACAGTGCCACCAGCGCCGCGCGCAGTTCGGCGGCGGAGGCGTGGCGTTCGCCCGGCAGCGGCGCGCAGGCTTTCAGGATGACCATGTTCAGCGGCAAAAATTCCGGCGGCTCCTCGGCGCTGACGAGTGTCGTGGCCACTTCGGGAAACAGCGCGGCCGCGCGGCCGGTGGCGAGCACATACAGCACCATGCCGAGCGCGTAAATGTCCGCCGCCACCGTGCCGGGACGCTCCGGCGACGGCGGCATGAAACCCGGCGTGCCGACGAGCGTGCCCGCGTGGCCGAGCGGGCGGATGCCGGTGATCAGCCCCAAATCCGCAAGCTTCGGCTGGCCGTTCACAAAAATAATGTTTTGCGGCTTGATGTCGCGGTGGGTCAATCCCTGCTGGTGCAAAAACTCCAGCGCCTCGCACAACGTAATGCCAAGGCGCACGCAGTCCTTCACCGGCAGCCGCCGGCCGTGCAACTGGGCGCGCTCGCTGACGAGGTCGCGCGGTTTGTAAACGGCGGGATTATTTTTCCAGTCCGGCACGGCCGAATCGGCCAGCTCCATGACGTAATAAAAATAATCCGCCATTTTTTCGCTGACGAACTCCACGCGCAGCAGGCCGGGATGCCGGTCGGAAATGGGCTGATATTTTTGGACGCCGGCGTATTCGCGTTCATACGGGTCGGGATTGTTTTCAAACTTGGCGAGATAGACGACCTTCAAGGCGCGCCACTGACCGGATTTATTTTTTGCCAGCCAGACTTTGCCATAAGCGCCTTCGGCAAACGGCGGATGAAACAGTTCGTAGCCGGGCGTGGCCGGCAATTTTTCCGCCGGCAGCTGAACCGTAGCTGGCATACGGCGCAACTGGATGGCGAGCGTCCAAACCAAGGCGCACGGCAACTGGCCGGCGGCGATGATGAACCACGGGAACCAGCAGTTGGAATAGTAGCCCAGAAAAATTCCCGCCACCGCCACGGCCAGAAAAATTCCCGCCGCGCCGGCCAACGCAAACCGCAGGCGCAGTCGCCACAGGCCGCCGCCAAGAAAAATTCCCGTGACGACTAGTAAAAAAATTTCCAGCCACGCCGGTGGCCGTTGCAGCGAATCGCCGTTGAGCAGGTTCAAAAATTCGGCCAGCAGGATTTCCACGCCGCCGGAAGCCTCGCCCGTCCAGCGCGTGTAAGGCGTGGAGAATTCATCCGGCTCGCCGTCGGGCAAAACTGTTTTCGGCTCGGTGCCGATGAAGACAATCTGGTTGCGGAAATAATTTGCCGGCTGCGCCAGCGCATACTGGTAGCTCATGGTCGTCCACGCGCCGTTCTGGCCGTAATAGCGCAGCCAGTGTTCCTGCGGCTCTTCACTTAATTTTGCGCCGGCCAGCCTTGCCGCCGTCTGCGGCAGGCTGGGGTATGGGCCGGGTGACGGGAACGGCCAGTGCCGGCGCACGCTGCCATCGAGGTCGGGATTCAACCACGCAACGCCCCAGTTTGTTTTCGCCGCCGCTAAAAAAATTTCCGCCGGCATCACCGGCTGCGCGCCGGCCAGGCCGGGATGCGTCACCTGTGACTGTTCGGCCATCAAAACCAAATTCCGCTGGCGGCGCATCGCGGCGGCGAGCGCGGTGTCGGCGGCCGGATTATTTGCGCTGCGGAAAAAAGAGTCCATCGCGACGAGCGCACAACCATCGTCGGCCAGCTTGTTCAGCAACTGCGTGTGGAGCGCGCGATCCCACGGCTGGCCGCGCGTCTGGTGGAACTGGTCGAACGCCGCGTTGTCCATGAGGATGAGCGTGACCGCGTTGGTGACGGGGCGGTTGCCGAAGCGGAACAGATAATCGTAGCTGGTGTTCGTCCAAAAATCGCCAAGCGGCGTCAGCCACAAAACCAGACCGCACGCCACCGCCAGTGCCGCGCCCAGCGCGGAAACGAGCAGCGATTTCTTTCTGGCGAATGACCCGGTCACAAGTGTCGGCAGCAGCGTAGCGGGCCGCGCGGCAAAGGACAATTTACACTTTTTATTTTCACTTTACAGCTGGCGCGGTCGCGTCAGAATTGGGCGTCCAGATGTTTGGGGACATACTCGGGTAAGCCATTGAAAATACTTAGAAACCATGAAAAAAATCCTCGCCCAATTCACCGTGGCCGCCGTCGCCGGTCTCCTAACTTTCACCGCCATGGCGGACTTAACGCAAAACATTCCGTTCACCGCCAAGATCGTCAGCGGGTCGGGCTGTCCGGGTGCCTCCACCGGCTACGCCAAGATGACGAACAGCACCGGCAGTCTCTGGATTACGCCGCCCACGAACACGACCAGCGGCACGTTCACGGATGCCTCCGGCTTTGGCGCGCCCTATGTTTCGGTCGTGAATGTGACGCGTAAGAGCGATTTGGCAACCTGGTGCGAAACCAACAGCGTGACTTTCCCGGCGACGAATTCCACCAGCTACTCGTTGGCGGCCTATGTGAAAAAAACGCCGCCGCCGCCGACCAACGGCCAGGCCTTGAGCCTGCAGATTACCTGGCACTGACCGTTTCTAGAAGCTGATTTTAAGCCGGGCGAGGAACGTGCGGCTGCGCGCCATCTCGTTGTAGAGGTTCAACGGTTCCAGCGAGTAGTTTTGGTCGAAGAGGTTCAGCAGGCCGACGGTGAACTCCACCCGCCGCTGCAGCATCCGGTAGCCGGCGTAGGCGTTGAACTGCCAGAAGTCATCGCCTGGCTCGGCGGGGGAAAAGCCGGAATTGTTCTGGTGATACCAGTCAGCATCGAGCATCGAAAACAGGCCGGAGGGATGGTTCCAGTTGGCGTGCAGGGTCACGGTGTTCAGGACGCTGTTCAAATTTTGATTGGGTTGAAGTGCCGGGGTGTTCACCGACAAATCAGCGGCATGAATGTCCACATAATTCAAATCCAGCCGGGCGTCGGACAGGGTATAGATGGCTCCAGCCGACCATTGCCTGCCCAGCAGTTGATCCGCCGTGAAGCGCAAGGTTTCTTCCCGGTAACTCTGGGACTGCTTGAACCCCAGTGGATAGGTTGAATAGTTCTGCGTCGAGTCGGATAGGAAGACAAACGCGCCCTGCAATTCATCCAGCTTGGAATAGAGGAGCTGGCCCGACAGGGACAAGTAAGTTCCGGTGTCGAATCGCTGTTCGAGCGACAGGTCAAACGTGTCGAATTTGGAACCGCTGCTGTCGCCGACCACCGCTTCGGGAACGAGACTGCGATAGGCCTGGTTGAAACCGGCGACTTCCGTCGGTTCCAGCCGGGTGTTCTGGCCGCCGGCAAATCCCGACAAGGAATGGGTGTAAGCACCGCGAACCGTCGTTTGGTCGGCGGGCAGCCAGACAAACCCGGCTTTGGGCGAGAGCTGAACCGTGGATTTCTCCGGGGCCACATTGGGATTATTATTGAGACTCGCATAATAGGGTGACATATCTTGGTTGTCCCTGTATAGTTTCGGCATGTCGAAGACACGAGATCATGCCGCGATGGAAAAGCGCCGTAAAAAGGCTGGCAAGTTGTTTGCCAAAGAGTATTCCGCCCCCGATGTCGCCCGCCGTCTCGGCGTCGCGCGACAGGTTGCTTACCGGTGGAAAAGCGTCTGGGATCAAGGGGGAAGTCAGGCGTTGGCGAGCAAGGGGCCGGCGGGACCCAAGGCCAAGCTGACGGTTGAACAAACCCAGCAAGTCACCGAAGCGTTGCTGGCTGGCCCTGTCGCGCACGGTTACAAGACGGCGCTTTGGACTTTGCCACGCGTGGCGTCGCTCATCGAAGACCTGACTGGCGTTGGTTATCATCCGGGTCATGTTTGGCGTTTGCTCGGAGCCAGTGGTTTCAGTTGCCAACGTCCCGAACGCCGCGCGGTAGAACGCGACGAAAAGGCCATCCGGCGCTGGCAGCGGACGGAGTGGCCGGCATTAAAAAAAAGGCCCAGCAACAAAGGCGAACCATCGTCTTTATTGACGAGAGCGGGTTGAGCACCCGCCCCACGCGGGCCCGCACTTGGGCCCCACGCGGAGAAACTCCGGTGTTGCATGAGACCTTCAACTGGAAAAGCCTTTCGATCATCGGGGGCTTGGCCCTCTGGCGGTTCTATTTCCAGATTCATGCCGGCAGCATCAAAAGCCTCCAAGTGGTCGAGTTTCTGCGCCATCTTCAGCGCCATATTCCTGGAAAAATGCTGGTCATCTGGGATGGTGCACCGATCCACCGGAGCGTGCTGGTCAAAAACTACGTGGCCACCACCAAAGGTCGCCTCGTGGTCGAACGGTTGCCGGCTTACGCGCCGGAACTCAATCCGGTCGAATATATGTGGGGGCATCTCAAAACACATGAGATTGCCAATCTGGTCGCCACTCAAGCTTGGGAACTCAGTTTTGAAGCCACGGCCGCACTGCGCCGCATGCGCCGCCGGCGGTTGATCATTGCCGCCTGCTATACCCAAGCTGAATTGTGGCCTTGATGTCACTCTATTATGCGAGTCTCAATAAGACTCACACTTCTCGGATGAACCAGATAAAGCTTATCACTGGTCCAGGCCGCATTGGTATCGGGCCAGAGCCGCCAACCGGCGCGCGCGAGATCTTCGGCAATTGTTTGGGGCGGTGCCAAGATGCCACACCAGCAAGCCAGCAAAAACATAACCGCTAGCCGGTTTTGGAGTTTATAAACTTTGAGGAATGACATAAAATGCCTGGTATGGGCATCTCTATCTCCAAGCGGATGCAGTTCAATTTTCTGCCCCTGCGGTTTCTGAGGATGACGGCCTTGGTGCTGTGGTGCCTGCCATTCCTGACCTTTCAATTTTTACTTGGCTTACCAGATACCAGCCATCTTTGACAGGTGCATCCATTGCTAGGTTTAGCGGTCGGTGCTGGTTATTAGGATCAATCAAGGCAACGGCCAGTGTGTAATCTCCGTTAGGCAAGCCGGCAGGAACCAGCATTTGCGTGGCGATGTCAAGTTCGCCGGGCAGCCACTCGCGTGGATCAGTATTGGCGACAGAAGTGGCGACCGTCTGCCCGGTGTTGTTGCGCAATGATAGCTGTAGCACATAAGGATGATAAAGTATTCCGACTCCCACATTAGCCCACTTCATTTCCACGTTCAAATTTGATCCGGCAGTTATGGATTTTTCATGCGACATCTCTTTCAAAGCAAAACGATAGCCGGCCAGACGCGTAAGTTTATCGAGCTGCGCCCTTGCTTTCGGAGGCACATACCCAATGTTGTCATTTATGAGGCTGACATGGTTACTGAGCATGAAACTCACCGCCGCGTCGAACGACCAACCTTTAGCTTCGAGATAGTCATAATTGCCATACCATTCAAAGACCACCGGAGCTTTTTTCCAGGTTTGTTTTATCGCTTGAAGTGTGACCAGGGGATAAAATGGATGTTTTTCGTCAGCCTCAGGCGTCCATCTGCTTTGAATACTGGGTGAGCCGATTCCGTCACACCGATAACCTCCGCCGTGAGCCAGTGTGTAGGCCAGGGCTTCCCCATCGTCAACCATGCCAACCAAAGGTGTCTTGTGGAAGGCGCGTAGATACATATCCACAATTTTTTGACGGACAGAAATGGACGCGGGATGCTCCGTATGCCATTCGCCCCAGATGCCGTAGGAACCGATGTCGAGAAATTCCACGTTCGGATTGCCGTCATAACGCTTCCCCAACGCGGCGATAAAGTTTCCCTGTTTGGCTAAGTAAATCGGGTCGGAATAATCCGGCTCAATGCGTGGTATGCGTCGACCGCCGCTGGTCGGATCATCGCCGCTGACGGTGTATTCAAATCCATGGCAATCGAGGTCAAAGAGCCATTTGGGCGAGCAGTAATAGCCTTGTGAGTGCGCGTCAGCCGTCATCGCACGCATTGCCACGGCGGCTCCGCGCAGTTTGCAGGCGGCAATTGCATCGTCAATATATTTCCAATTGTAGCGGCCTTCCTCCGGCTCAACGATTGCCCAATCGAAGCGAAGATAGACAACTGAGGAGGGGAAACGCTGGCTCATCCAGCCTTGGCCGGGATTGGCAAACAAAGTGTCCACCTCATGAAAACGAACCTGCTGCCAGTTGTTTTCGCTGGCACACATTAGCAACGGCAGCATCAGCAGCCCAATGAGGCAAGCAGGCCGTATCGTTTTCATAAACCTTGATTGGCTTTCGCGCAACAAATTGCAAACACCCAGTGAAATTCAGTGAATTTACCCGATTCGCCAAGTGTTTGGAATTTGGCAACAGGCGATAAAATCAATGCGGAACTTAAAATGTATTCAGACACGGATTGTTCTCCTAAAAATATTTGATAGCATCTAAAAGTGTTTTGCATGAAATCAGATGGCAAAATACTCAGGGCTGACGGTTGCCGCAACATCCCTAATCAGGTGAGCCTGCCCGTTTGGCTTGCCCATAATGTGAGGTAAAATAAGTGCTGGGCTGGCTTATCGGACATGTGTCGGTTAAAACTTAAAAG
>Ga0302202_10007099_pt1 | contig 10907 bp, 6 predicted proteins | sample II_Bog_N3_3_FD_194579 | JGI IMG/M metagenome (GOLD analysis project Ga0302202, IMG submission 194579) | Peat permafrost microbial communities from Stordalen Mire near Abisko, Sweden - II_Bog_N3_3 | ecosystem: Environmental > Terrestrial > Soil > Wetlands > Peat | place: Sweden: Abisko, Stordalen... | reverse complement strand
GTGCCCGTGCCCGTGCCCGTGCCCGTGCTCGTGCCGGTGCCGGTGCCACTCCCACCGTCGCCGAGCTGCGGCGGTCCCTCGGGGTGGTGGCCGCCTTCGTGTCCACCGCCGACCCGGCCCGCTACTCGGGTCCCGACGCCGTCGCCCTGGTGGACGAGTTCACCCATCTGAAGCGCCTGGCCGCCACCGGGGAGGCCCTGTTCGCTGCCCGGGCCGCTGCGGCCCACCAGCCCGAGGCGTCAGGGGCCCCCACCCCGGCGCACTGGCTGGCCGGCCAGACCGGGGAGTCCCGGGGCCAGGCGGCCGGGATGCTGACGCTGGGCGAGGTGCTCACCGGGGACGGTCCCCTGGCCGAGGCCTGCCGGGACGGCCAGCTCTCGGCTCCGGCCGCCGCCCTGGTGGCCGAGACGGTCCGGGTCAACCCGGCAGCCGAGTCCGATCTGGTCGAGGCGGCCCGCAGGGGCACCCTGCGCCAGGTGAAGGACCACTGTGCCAAGGCCAAGGCCGACGCCCGCTCGGCCGAGGACGAGGCGGCCCGGACCCAGCGCCTCTACGACCAGCGGTGCTGTCGGACCGGGACCGACCGGGACGGGGCCTTCTGCCTGGACGCCCGGCTCACCCCCCTGGACGGGGCCCGGCTGAAGGCCGCCCTCGACGCCCAGACCGAGGTGCGCTTCGAGATGGCCCGCCGGGCCGGGGAGCGCCCCTCCCACCAGGCCCTCTGCGCCGATGCCCTGGTGGACCTGGTCACCGGCACCGGCCCCACCGCAGACGGCACCACCGAGGGGACCGCAACCGGCGGACCGTCCCGGACCCGTCCCCCGGCCCAGGTGGTCCTCCGGGTCGACCTCGCCCTCCTGCGGGGCACCGGCACGTCCACCGGCACCGGAACCGGAACCGGAACCACCGGCGGGGTCTGTGAGATCCCCGGGGTGGGGCCGGTCTCCCTCGACACGGCCCGGGCCCTCCTCGGGGACGCTCTGTGCACCCTGGTGATCACCGACGGGGTGGACGTGACGAGCGTGTGCACGCTCGGACGCTCGGTCCCCCACGCCCTGAAGGTGGCCCTGATGGAACGGGACCGGTGCTGTGTGGTCCCCGGCTGTGACACCACCACCCAGCTGGAGATCGACCACTGGAGGATCCCCTTTGCCGACGGGGGACCGGCCAGCCTCGACAACCTGGCCCGGCTGTGCCGCCACCACCACCGGCTGAAGACCCACAAGGGCTTCAGCCTGGACAGGGAGGGGGACACCTGGGTCTGGTCCCCGCCGCAGCGACCGGCCACCGGGTCCCGAAACGACCGGCACCCCACCGAAGCAGAGCCGGTGCCCGACCAACCCGAGGACGATCTCACCGGGCCCCGGCTGTTCAGCCTGGACGAGTGAGCCGGGCCGAGCCCAACCGCCTGCACCGCCGCCCCTCACACCCTCACACACCCACCTCAGACCCAGAGCACCCACCCCTACCGCTGTCCCCGCACGGGCCGGCGGCTGGGTCGCGCAATCGCACCGGCGCGTCGACCGACCGACCGACTGGATCAGCGCAGCCGAGGGGCGGGAAGGAGCCGGCGATCAGACCATGGCCACTCCGCCATTGGGTCGAAGTACCTGCCCGGTCATGAACCTGGACGCATCTGATGCCAGGTAGAGGACAGCGGCGGCGATGTCCTCTACCTCGCCGATCGACCGCAGCGGTGTGAACTTGCGCATCGGAGCGAGGACCGCTTCCTGCATCTCCTCGTCGATCGTTCCGTCCGGCCGGACGAAGTAGCGGCCGGTCATGCCGGTAACGACGAATCCGGGCGCCACCGCGTTGACACGGACGTGCTTCTTGCCGATCTCGAACGCGAGTGACTTCGTCATCTGGACCACCCCTGCCTTGCAGATGGCGTAGCTGACGATGTTCGGGCTGGGGGTGTCAGCCGCCGCGGACGATGCGTTGATGATGCTCCCCCCTTCGGGTTGGCCCACCATCACCCGGCCGGCTGCCTGGCACCCGAAGAAGACCCCCTTGAGGTTGACCGAGATGATGCGGTCGAGATCGTCTTCGGGAGCGTCGAGGAATGGTCCCTCGACCATGATCCCTGCGATGTTGCACCAGACATGGATGCCCCCGTGCTCCGATGCCACCCGTTCGGCCAACGCGTCGACGTCGGTCCGCTTCGAGACATCGAGCGTGATTCCTTCGGCCCGTCCTCCCTGAGCGGTGATCTCCTCGGCCGAGGCGCGTGCCGAGTCGCCCACGATGTCCGCACACACCACCGTGGCGCCCGCTCCGGCCAGGGCCAGGGCACTCGCCTTCCCGATGCCGCTCCCGGCGCCGGTGACCACCGCCACCTTGCCGTCGACGCGGAACGATTCGATGAGGGTGCTGGCTTCCATGGTGGGCGACTTCCTTGCCGGGATCGATGGTGGTCAGGGTGCGACGGGCGACACGGCCCTCGGACGCGAACTGTAGGGGAACCCCGGGTCCGGAACAGCCCGACGGGTGCTGTCCGGGAACTGCCGGCTCGATTGGTGCCCCTCGGAGGGCTCGAAAGGCGTGGCGAACCCGCCCTGTCCCGATCAGTGCGACGAGGAGGTGGCCACGTCCCTGCCCGACTCGATCTCGTCCTCACGGCTTTCGACGTCATCAACGTCATTTACGTCATCCACGTCGTCCACGTCGTCCACGTCGTCCACACCGTCCACGTCGACCGCCGGTTTGACCGCCTCGTCGGCGTCGCCCTGATCGATCGGCTCATCCGGCCAATCCGGTTCGTCGATGTCGTCGATGTCGTCGATGTCGTCGATGTCGTCGATGTCGTCGATGTCGTCGACATCGAATTCCGAGGCCGTGCCACCAGCGTCGAGGTCATCCAATTGGTCCACCCCGTCAGCGGACCCCGACCCCTCCGCCCGATCGGCCCCGTCCGCCTCCTCCGACCCGTCGTCACCATCATCCTCGCTGGCTTCACCCCGCACCGGCTGGTCATCGCTCTCGACCAGTGCCTCTGAGGTGCCCGTCTCGTCGTCCTGACCATCCTCGCCGCCGCCGCCGCCGCCGCTGCTGCTGCTGCCGCCGCCGGTTACCGGCCGGGCGTCGGTGGGACTGTCGCCCGAGGGCACGTCCTCCTCCGCCCCCATCGCTACCGGCTCGTCAGGAGTGAGCATCCCGGGCGCGGGTGCAGCCGCTCGACGCACCGCCCCTGCGTCGGTCGACGGGGTGGCCGTCCGCGGTCCGCCGTCGCGCTCGCGCTCAGTGTCGGCATTCTCGGACGGCCTACTCCGGTCGATCATCCTGGGTTGCCCGGCGACGAGTAGCTCGTTGGCCCGGAGCGCCTCGTCGGCCGAATCGTCCGTGGTCGAGCGGAGCGCGGTGTCGAGCGCCCGGGCCACCGCCGAGGCGATCCGCTTGTGACCTTCGTTGCCGGGATGGATGCCGTCGGCCAGATGTTCCTCGGCGATGATGGCGGCACCTGCGATCAGCGAGAGCGTCCGGTCGCCGGCCAGGATGCGTTCCCGGGTGACCTTCTCGATGGTGTGGCGGATGTCCGACATGGTGGCACCCAGACGGTTGGGCTCGTCCTCGGCATCCGGCCGGACGATGGGACTGACCACCACGACCGGCGTGGTTGGGTGGCCCTGGCGGATCACGTCCAGGAAGGCCCGGAACCCCTCCTCCACCAGGCCGACGCTGTAGGGGACACGGGTCCAGCACGTCGCACCGTAGGCGACGGTGATGGCGTCGGCCTCGAGCGAGGCGATGTGCTCGGCCGACACCACCTCGCCCCGGGCCGCACCGGCGTAGCCGAAGTTGATGACGTCGAGACCGACCTTGCGCCCGGCGATGGCCGTCCAGGCGTGGGACGGCCCCGACGCCGTCCATCCTTGCGTCGTCCAGTCCCCGTAGGCGATCCAGCGGGGCTGCCGGGGGGCGGGGGCGATCTCGCCCTTCACCGCGGTGAGGGACTGGATCACCGGGTGCATGCCCTCGGGCAGGTAGACGATGGCCGGCTTGTCGGGTGCCGCCGTTCCGAGGCTCAGGCGGATGAGCCCGTCACCGAGGACGGCCTCCTCCTCGCACACCTTGCGCCCTCCGCGCCACACCGAGAAGGTGATTCCCGCGCCGTCCCCCCGGTACCCGAGGTTCCCCGTGGCGGTGCGGTAGGCGATGTCGAGAGCGTGGGCGTCGCCCACCAGCTCGAGACGGATTCCGACCGGGATGGTGGCTGCCGTCCAGATGTCGGCGGGAAGCCGGGCCGTGTCGGTCGGATTGGCCCTCGGATAGGGGACGTCGCCGACCGCCGGGTAGGCCGTGCCGCGGATGAAGGGCTCGGGTTGGGTGGGTCGCGGCGTCACCGGCCGAGTGCTTCCATAGAGTGCCCCTCCACGACAAAATCCCACTCTAAGTAGTGGTATGACCACATTATCACCACATCGGGCGCAATTCACGGCCGGAAGCAGTCGGATCTCTGGGCCCGGACGTCCCGTGGACGCGGGGGAGCCGCACCAGCGGGGGACGGGAGCCGGCCGGGGACGCTCCGTCACAGAATCGTCATCCAGAGTGAGGAGTGGCCACCCCGGCAGCTGCCTACCATGGCCCGATGCCCATCGGTGACGGACCGCACCCCTGCCGCGCCGGCCGACCCTGATGGCGGGGCCGACCCCCAGGGCAGGGCAGCGATCGCCAGCGGTGCGACCGCGTCCGCCCCGCCCGGACCGATCCCTCGTGGTCGTGGTCGTGGCGCTCCTCGTGGCCGTAGGCAGCGTCACCGCGGCGATCGGCCTGGGCTCCTCGGGACCCGCCGGTGCGGTCACGCCGCGCCCCCGGGTCTATGAGGGCGGTGGGGTCATCAGCTTCGGAGACGCCCAGTCCGTCAACGCCGCACCCACCGGCAAGCTCAGCTCGGTGATGGTGGCCATGGCCGCCGATCCTGTCGCTACGCCGTCGGCCCAGGGCTACTGGCTGGCCTCCGCTGACGGGGGCGTGTTCACCGAGGGGAGTGCGCCCTTCTTCGGTTCGCTGGGCAACCTCCGCCTCCAGGGGCCGATCGTGTCGATGGCCGCCGCCCCGGACGGTGGCGGCTACTGGCTGGCGGCCATGGACGGCGGCGTGTTCTCCTTCGGCGACGCCCACTTCTTCGGTTCGATGGGCGGCGTCCACCTCAACCAGCCCATCGTCGGCATGGCCGCCACGCCGGACGGCCAGGGCTACTGGCTGGTGGCCGCCGACGGCGGGGTGTTCTCCTTCGGCGATGCCACGTTCCACGGATCGACCGGGGGGAAGACGTTGGTGGCGCCCATCACCGGGATGGCATCCACCTCTGACGGCCAGGGCTACTGGCTGGTGGCCGCCGACGGCGGCGTCTTCACCTTCGGCGACGCGCCCTTCCTCGGATCGACCGGGGGCACGGTGCTCAACGACCCGGTCATCGGGATAGCGGTCGAGCCCCACGACAGCGGGTACCTCCTGGTCGCCACCGACGGCGGCATCTTCGGGTACGGCGACGCCCCCTACTTCGGGTCGCTGGGCTCCGGCTACGACGGCCAGCCGGCCAACTTCCCGCCGGTGGCCGGCATCGCCCTGACCCCGGACGCCGAGGGGTACTGGCTGCTCGAACCCGACGGCTGGTCCTACGCCTTCTCCAACCCGGCCAGCCCCTCGCCGTCGGCGACGGCGTCGGCCATCGTGTCGGTGGCCAACAGCCAGGTGAACAGTGATCCCGACCGCGGCCAGTACTGCAACCCCTACGGTCCCTGCGAGGAGTGGTGCGCGCTGTTCGCCACCTGGGTGTGGCAGCGGGCGGGCATCCCCATCCCGTCCTACCCGTTCACCGGCAGCATCTACAACTGGGCCGCCGCCAACACCCGGGTGCTCCCGGTCACGGCCTCGCCGGTGCCCGGGGACGCCGTGCTCTACGGGACCGGCCCGTACTCCACGGCCAGCTCGGTCCACGTCGGCCTGGTCATGCAGGTCTGGCCGGACGGTGCCGTGGTGACCATCGAGGGGGACGCCGGGCCGGCCCCCTCGGGCTCCCTGGCCGTGGTCGTCAATGGGCCGTACCTCCCGCGGCAGTCGGCGGGCTACAACGGGGTACCCGTCTACGCCTTCGCCCAGTTCTGACCCACGGCCGACCGATGGACCGCACCGGGCCGATGCACCGCACCGGGCGGCTGAACAACACAGGAGCCGCACTCCATCAGGGCGGCTGCACCACACCGGCCGACCCACACCGGCCGAACCGGCGGGCCCGTCAGCGGTGGCGTGTCTCGACGAGGGAGTCGAGGACCTTCCGGCGATGCTCAGTGGCTGATCCCCACGATTCGGACAGGGCCCAGGCCCGCTTGAGGAACAGGTGGAGGTCGCACTCCCAGGTGTAGCCGATGGCCCCGTGGACCTGCAGGGACACCCGGGCCGCCTCCACGGCGGCGTCGGAGGCGTAGGCCTTGGCCACCGATGCCGACCTCGAGGCATCGTCGGTTCCGACATCGAGCGCCCAGGCGGCGGCGTAGACCACCGGGCGGGCGAACTCCAGTGCCACCGCCGCCCCGGCCATCAGGTGCTTCACGGCCTGGAAGCTGCCGATGGGCGCTCCGAACTGTCGGCGGTCCCTGGCGTACTCGGCGGCGATGTCGATCATGGTGCGGGCCAGGCCGAGGAGCTCCGCACCCACGGCGACGGCGGCCCGGTCCTCCAGGGCCCCGATGGCGCGGGCGGCGTCGTCGCCCGACAGCACCAGGGAGTCGGGGGTCGGGGCCCAGTGGGGGATCCCGAGACGTCGGGTGGGGTCGAGCGAGGGCACGGTCCGGACGGTCACGGCGTCAGCGTCGACCACGTGGACCTGGGCCTCGGTCCCGGTGGCGGGGTCGGCCGCTGAGTACAGCACGAGCAGGTCGGCACCGTCGGCCCCGGCGATGGGCTGCGGGTGGGTCGCGTGCGGCACGGGTCCGACCGCCGCGGTCACCGTCCCTGCGGCGATGCCCTCCAGCCAGGCTCCCACCCGCTCCCGCCCGACAGCCTCCCGCCCACCACCGTCGCGTCCACCCGGCAGCCCGGCCAGGAACGGGGCGGCCAAAGCCGTGGTGTCCACCAGCGGCTCGGGCAGGCCCACCGCTCCCGCCTCTTCGATCAGGGAAACCAGATCGACCGGGCCGAGTCCGAGGCCGCCGTACGACTCCGGAACCGACAGGCCGGTGACCCCCAGCCGGGCCAGGGTGGCCCAACGCGGCGTGCGGGCCTCCGGCGCCTCGTAGGCGGCCCGCAGGTGGTCGGGGGTGCACTCCTTGGCCAGGACCTGCCGCACGGCCAGGCGGAACTCCTCTTGCTGCTCGGTGAAGGCGAAGTGCATGGTCGTGCCGTTCGTCGGGATCGGGGTCAGGCCCGGGGGAGCCCGAGCATGCGCTCGGCCACCACGTTGCGTTGGATCTCGTTGGTGCCGGCATAGATCGGACCGGCCAGGGCGAAGAGGTAGCCGTCCAGCCACGGGGCGTCGATGCCGGCACCGTGCACCTCGGCCTCCGGGCCGAGCAGGGCCAGGGCGGCCCGGTGGATGGCCAGGTCCGTCTCCGACCAGTGGATCTTGTTGGCGCTGGCCTCGGGGCCCACTGATCCGCCGTCCAGCACCCGGGTGGCCGTCCACAGCGTGGTGAGCCGGTAGGCCTCGGCGTCCATCCAGGCCCCGGCCACGGCGTCGGCGCATCCGGCCGCCCGGGCCGCAGTGGCCGGATCGGACTCGAGCCGCTCGGCGTAGAGGTCGACCAAACGGCCTGCGGCCTCGGTGTAGCGGGCCGGGCTCCGAAGGCTGAGACCGCGCTCCGAGCCGGCGGTGGCCATGGCCACGCTCCAGCCCCGGCCCTCGCCGCCCAGGACCTGGCCGTCGGGGACGAAGACCTCCTCGAAGAACAGCTCGGCGAACCCGGTCTCCCCGTCGATCTGCGGGATGGGCCGCACGGTGACCCCGGGGGAGGCGAGGTCGATGAGGAAGTAGGTCAGCCCCCGGTGGCGCTCGGCCTCGGGGTCGGTGCGGAACAGCCCGAAGCACCACTCGGCGAACGCACCCCTCGACGCCCAGGTCTTCTGGCCCGACAGCAGCCATCCGCCCTCGCTGTCGGAGTGCACCGCCCGGCTCCGGATGCCGGCCAGGTCGCTTCCGGCGTCGGGCTCCGACCACCCCTGGCACCAGATCTCACGACCCGAGGCCATGGCCGGCAGGAACCGCCGTTGCTGCTCGGGTGTCCCGAACTCGAAGAGGGTGGGCGCCAGGAGGAAGACGCCGTTCTGGCTCACCCGCAGGGGCGCCTGGGCCCGCCAGTACTCCTCCTCGAAGACCAGCCACTCGAGGATGCCCACGCCACGGCCGCCGAACTCCTCGGGCCACGACACCACCGACCACCGGTCGTCGAACATGGTCTGCTCCCACTGGCGGTGGGCTTCGAACCCTTCGGCGGTGTCCAGTGAGGGAAGCGTGCGCGGTGCGGGGGCGTGCTCGGCCAGCCACGCGCGGGCCTCGAGCCGGAACTCCTGTTGGGCGGGGGTGAACCGCAGGTCCATCGGTGTGTCCATGGGTGGGTGCCTCGGGCGGCTGGTTCGGCTGGGTCGGGCGCTGGTGGGTGGGCGGCTGGTTGTCGGGCGCGGGTGGGGTGGGCCCGCCGGTGGAGCGATCTCGGGCGGCGAGCCGGAGGAAGCCCTGGGTGAAATCTGACACACCGCCAGATTTCCGGCAACAATGCAACCATGCCGAACGCAGTGATCGTCGACGTCGTCCGCACGCCGGTGGGCAAGAAGAACGGCCGCCTGTCCGGCTGGCACGCCGTGGATCTCGCTGCCCAGCCCCTGCGGGCCCTGGTCGAGCGCAACGACCTCGACCCGGCCCTGATCGAGGATGTGGTCTACGGCTGCACCATGACGGTGGGGGAGCAGGCCATGAACATCGGCCGGAACGCGGCGCTGGCGGCCGGCTTCCCCGACACCGTCCCGGGCACGACGGTGGACCGCCAGTGCGGTTCTGCCCAGCAGGCCGTGCACTTCGCCGCCCAGGCCGTGATGGCCGGGGCCATGGACATCGTCATCGGCGGCGGAGTCGAGGGGATGAGCCGGGTCCCCATCGGCTCCACCACCGAGCACGGGCCGGGCGAGGCCTACGGGCCCACCGTGCACGAGCGGTTCGACTTCATCCACCAGGGGCTGTGTGCCGAGGAGATCGCCCGGCGCTGGGGCATCGACCGCGAGGAGATGGACCGGTTCGCCCTGCGCTCGCATGACCGGGCCGCCGCCGCCATCGCCGAGGGCCGCTTCGAGCGCGAGATCGTCCCGTTGGCCACCCGCCGGGCCCACGTCGAGGACAAGGTGGCCGTGGCCGGCACCGACGACGGCGATCCCGCCGACGAGGGCCCGCTGACCTTCGACGAGGGGGTGCGGGCCGGCTCCACCTACGAGAAGCTGGCCTCGCTGCCGCCGGCGTTCGTCGAGGGGGGTCTGGTCACCGCCGCCTCCTCGTCGCAGATCTCCGACGGGTCCGCCGCGGTGCTGATCATGTCCGAGGAGCGAGCCGGTCAGCTCGGCCTCACGCCGAGGGCCCGGTTCCACACCTTCGCGGTGGCCGCCAACGACCCGGTGATCATGCTCACCGCGCCCATCCCGGCCACGACGCTGGTCCTGGAGAAGTCCAAGCTCTCGCTGGACGACATCGACCTGATCGAGATCAACGAGGCGTTCGCCTCTGTGGTGCTGGCCTGGGAACGCGAGCACCATCCCGACATGGACCGCGTCAACGTCAACGGAGGCGCCATCGCCATCGGGCACCCCACCGGTGGGTCCGGGGCGCGGCTGCTGGCCACCCTGCTCAACGAGATGGAGCGGACCGGGGCCCGCTACGGGCTCCAGACCATGTGCGAGGGCGGGGGACAGGCCAACGCCACCATCATCGAGCGGCTGGGCTAGCGGCCACGGCTCGCGGCCACGGCTCACGGCTGGGCCAGCGGCCACCCACGCGACCGGCCGGGTCGGGGACCTCAGACCGCGGCCTGGGCCTCGGTCGACGCAGACGGTGACGCCTCAGGACCGGCAGTGGTGCCGGGGCCGGTGGCCGGCTCGGTGTCGGCGTGCTTGTTGAAGTCGACCCGGTCGGCCTGGGTGGGGCGTGACATCAGGTACCCCTGGTAGAGGTCGCAGCCGAGCTCGGTGACCCGCTGGAGCTGCACCGGGGTCTCGACGCCCTCGGCCAGCACCACCAGGTCGAGCGCCTTGCTGAGCTGCACGATGGCGGCCACGATGGCCTCGTCGTTGTCGAACGTGCCCAGTCCGTCGACGAAGGACTTGTCGATCTTGAGGATCTTGACCGGGAAGCGCTTCAACTGGGCCAACGAGGAGTAGCCGGTGCCGAAGTCGTCGATGGCCAGGCCCACGCCCATCTCGTGGATGCCTCCCAGCATGGCGATGGATGCCGAGGTGTCGCTCATCAGCATGCTCTCGGTGACCTCCATGACCAGCGCCTCGGGGGGCAGTCCCGAGTCGGCCAGCGCCGCGGCGATGGAGTCGAGGAGCTCGGGATCGCTGAGCTGGTGGGCCGACAGATTGACGGTGATGTAGGCGTCCTCGGCCCCGGGCAGCTCCCGCCGCCACTTGGCCATGGTCTGGCACGCCTCGTGGAGGACCCAGCGGCCGATGGTGAAGATGAGGTCCGTCTCCTCGGCGAAGGGGATGAACTCCATGGGCCCGAGGAGGCCACGGGAGGGGTGGTTCCACCGGACCAGTGCCTCCATGGCCACGATCCGGTCGTCCTTGACCGAGGCGATGGGCTGGTAGTGGACGGTCAGCTCGTCGTGGTCGATGGAGTGGCGGAGGTCGTCGTAGATCTCCAGCCGGGCCACCGACTTGGCCCGGAGGGACTCGTCGAACACCTCGACCCGGGAGCGGCCCTTGTT
>Ga0302202_10007095_pt1 | contig 10911 bp, 11 predicted proteins | sample II_Bog_N3_3_FD_194579 | JGI IMG/M metagenome (GOLD analysis project Ga0302202, IMG submission 194579) | Peat permafrost microbial communities from Stordalen Mire near Abisko, Sweden - II_Bog_N3_3 | ecosystem: Environmental > Terrestrial > Soil > Wetlands > Peat | place: Sweden: Abisko... | reverse complement strand
CTTTCCAACCTTCTGCCCCATTGGCCCCGCCATCGTCACCGCGGACGAAATCCCCGACCCGCATAACTTGCAGATAAGTCTCTCCATCGACGGCGAGCAGTTACAAAACTCCAACACCCGCGAGTTGGTCTTCAAAATCCCCGAACTTATCGAGTACTTATCCTCGATAACTCCCCTGCTCCCCGGCGACATCGTCTCCACCGGCACCCCTCCCGGCGTAGGCCTCGGCCGCACCCCGAAACGCTGGCTAAAACCCGGCGAAACCGTCACCGTCACAATAGAGGGGCTCGGCTCTCTAACCAACCCCGTAGTCGCTGAATAAATCCGCCGCTCCCGTCACCTCTATCATTTGAATTCCGCCTCAATCCAAGCTAACTTGCTAACCCGCCAACAGAAAAGGCCCCAACCGGGGCCCTTTCGCTAACTCGCTGACCTGCTAACTCCGCCAACTCCGCTAACCGCCTAACTCCGCTGCTTTATGCTCCCCACCAAACCATGCATACAGCGCCACTCCTGCAAAACAAGCCACCGGCACCAGGTAAGCCGCCTGCAGTCCCTTCGTATCGGCCAGCACACCCATCACCTTCGTCAGCGCCGCTCCGCCCAGAATCGCCATCACCAGCAGCGACCCAGCCGTCTTCGTCTTATCCCCCATGCCCTTCAGCCCCAGCGCAAAAATCGTGGGAAACATGATCGACATGAACAGGCTCGTGGTCAGCAAGCATCCCGCTCCCAGCCAGTTCACTTGGGTAATGGCCACCAGCCCCAGCGCGACATTCACAACCGAGTAAACCCCCAGCAGAGTTCGCGCCTCAAAATGCTTCATCAGCCAAGCCGAGCCGAACCGACCCACCGCAAATGCCGCCAGCGTCCCAGTCAGCATATAGCCCGCCGCCTTGTCGCCCACTCCCGTTGCCTGCTCCACATAGTTGATGAAGTAACTCCAAGTCCCCACCTGCGCGCCCACATACAAAAACTGCGCCGCCACGGCGAGCACAAAGTGCCTTTGAAATAGCGGCACATGCCGCGCCGGACCCGCATCAATCCGCGAAGCATCTTCCCCGCTCACTTCGGGAAACTTGGTCAGCCCCACCAGCACGGCCCAAAGCAGCGCAATCGCTCCCAGCACAAGATAAGGCGCAACCACGCGCAGTGTCTCTGTATGCAGATAAGCCTGGTAAGTCCCCGCCGCCTGCATTGCCGCAGTCTGTTCGTCGGTCAGCTTCACACCTGAAAAAATGAATACGGTCCCCAGCAGTCCCGCAGTTATGGACCCCAGCGGATTAAACGCCTGCGAAAAATTCAGCCTCCGCTCGCTCGACCCCGAAGGCCCCAGTTGCGCGATGAACGGATTCGCCGCCGTCTCCAGAAACGACAACCCGCTTGCAATCACAAACAGCGCCGCCAGAAAAAACACATATAGATTCGCCTGCGCCGCCGGCCAGAACATCAGGCACCCCGTCCCCAGCAAAACCAGCCCCGTCACGATCCCGGTCTTATATCCAAACCGCCGCATCAACTGCCCCGCAGGAATCGCCAGCAGAAAATATCCCAGATAAAACCAGATCTGCACCCCAGCCGCATCCGAGCGATTAATGTTGAACGACTTCATGAACTGCCGAATCAGAATGTCGTTGAGATTGTTCGGAATCGCCCAAAGAAAAAACAGCGCGGTGACTACCAGAAACGGCACCAGCCGTCCCGCAGGAATCAGCGGTGCTTCAATGTCATCCCCCAACCGAGTTCCGCCCGATCCAACCGGCCCCGTAGAAATGCTCAACGTTCACCCCTTAACTGATTCACCCATTCACTTCAGCGATTACTTGCGAACACCCTTTCTACTTAATCCGTACCCTACATGGCAAATTCCGCTCAGACGGCGTGCACCATCCGCGACAATGCGCCTATCATTTTCATTGGGACCTGTGATTCTTGGAATAGCGCCCGCATGGACATCTCCCTCGAAGCCGCGCGCAATTTCTATGCGCAAGACCTCCGCTCCGCCGCGCGCATAACTTCACCCGCTCTTTTCGCCGCCTTCGCATCCGTGCCCCGCGAGCGCTTCGTCGGCCCCGGCCCCTGGCGCATCCTCGGTCCGGACGGCTTCTTCACCACTGACAACGCGGACCCGCGCCACGTCTACCACAACGTCCTCATCGCCCTCGACGAGGCCAAGTCCATCAACAACGGGCAGCCCAGCATGTGGGCCCGCTTCTTCGACCAGCTCGCCGTTGAGCCCGGCAACCATATCCTCCACCTCGGCTGCGGCACCGGCTATTACACTGCCATCCTCGCCGAACTCGCCGGCCCGCAAGGCAAAATCGCCACTATCGAAATCGACCCCAATCTTGCCGAACGTGCCCACGTCGCGTTAGCCCCCTGGCCGCAAGTCACAGTCCTCCATGCCGACGGCTCCACCGGCCCCTTCGACCCCGCCGATGTCATAGTCGCCAGCGCCGCCGCAACCCATCCCCCGCCATCCTGGCTAGCCGCCCTCAACCCCGGTGGCAAGCTTCTATTTCCCCTCGCGCCTGAAACCGGTGCAGGAGCCATGGCTCTTCTCACGCGCAAGAGTGCTAACAACTTCGCCGCCCAGCTCAGTTACGGAACCCTCTTTATTCCATTCACGGGAGCCTGCGATCCCACCATCGCCGCCCAACTCGCGGAGGCCCTGTCTAGCGATCAAGGCAAGCCCGCAAGATCCCTCCGCCTCGACCCGCACGACAAGGACGACACATGCTGGCTGCACAGCGAAATCTTCTGCTTCTCCAACCGCGAGCCGAGCCGGACGTAGCCTCAAAATCCTAAATCCGTGCTAGACTAGACCTAGTCAAGTCAAGGAGGGCAGTAATGCCGACTCTCACTTCCCCTGTCCAAACCGTCAATATCTACGAAGCCAAAACGCAACTTTCCAAGCTCGTCGACCTGGCTTCGTCAGGCACAGACGTGGTAATTGCTCGTGCCGGAAAACCAGTGGCCCGCCTCACTACTCTCGACAAGAAACAAAAACGCCTCACGGGGTTCGGTGCACTCAAGGGAAAGGGTTGGATCGCGGATGATTTTAATGCGCCTCTTCCAGACGATCTCCTGGCCCAGTTTGAGGGCCGGTAATGCGTCTGCTGATCGATACGCATATTTTCTGTTGGTGGTTTTATGAACCTGAAAAGCTTTCTCGCGAAGCGTTACTGCTAATGAATGAGGCTGAGGAGACGTTTGTCTCATCAGCTTCCATGTGGGAAGTTGCAATCAAAGTCCGCTTGGGCAAAATGAATGCCGATCCAAAGGAGCTCTTCGATCAAATTGAGGCCAATGGCTTCCAGGAGCTGCCTGTCTGGTCTAGACATGCACTCCTTGTCGCGGCCCTTCCGCTGCATCACACCGATCCCTTCGACCGCCTGCTGATTGCTCAAGCCATGAGCGAGCCATTGCATCTGCTGACAGCCGATCCGCAATTCAAGCAATACAGCGAACTGGTCATTGTGGTCTGATTCGGAAGCATGCTCGCAATTAGAAAGCGCATGCATCACCTGAAGAGAGAGCCCATGTGGAAGAAGCTCAAATCGGCATTGAGGCTGAATCAACCTCCCGAGTTGACAACGCTGTTCTCCCCGCAAGATCCGGACTCCCTGACGGACTACCAGAGGGCATTCACCGCTCCTCCCACCTCGTACTCGAACGAATATCCCAACATCCCCAAACCAAGAGCGCTCACCGAGCTCGACCAACTGGCGGCGCGATGGGCAGCCGGGGAGATTTGGCCTGAGAAGATGCCGGGGATGGCCGCAGACCTTCTCGAAGCTGGCATGGATTCACCATCCATGCGCAGGCTGGCTGGCGAAATGCACGTGCGGCGGATCGCGGATGTTCAAGAAATTATTGAGAAGATGTTCCGCGAGTTAAGCGTAGAACTGCCTGGGTCTAACATCGCAGCGAAACACCAGACCAGTATCCAGATCGCCCGTGAAGTCATCGCGGGCATGCGCAACCCCTGGAAAGCTGCTGCGGAACTTGATCGGCTCTGGTCCTACGAAATATGGAATCACAAATATTTGTGCGGCATCGCTCAATTACTCGACGCGCTCGATTACGCACCCAGTTCCCGCGGTGATCTTCCAAAACTCACGGAGGAGCTGATCGCCCTCTTTGCAGAGCTTGCCGCTTAAGCCGCCGCTTTCCCTTTTAGCTTGGTCGCGCGTACAAAAGGAGCGCCCTACAGCACCCCAGCCAGCCACTTCCCCGTATGCGACAGCAAACACCCCGCCACATCCTCCGGCGTTCCCTCCACCACAATCCGTCCGCCGCCTTCGCCGCCCTCGGGACCCATATCAATCACCCAGTCCGCACTCTTGATCACGTCCAGATTATGCTCAATCACAATCAGCGACCCGCCCCCGTCAATCAGCTTGCGGAACGCCGTAAGCAGCTTCGACACATCGTCGAAATGCAGTCCCGTCGTCGGCTCATCAAGAATGTAGAGCACCCGGCTCGCCTGGCTCGGCTTTGCGTTCGCATTAGCCGCCCGCACCTGCGCCAAATGTGCCGCCAGCTTCACGCGCTGCGCCTCGCCGCCTGATAGCGTAGTGGCCGACTGCCCCAGCCGCAGATATCCCAGCCCAATCTCGTCCAGCACCGCCAGCTTTTCCACCAGCCGCGTCTGTCCGGCGAAGAACCGCAGCGCTTCTTTCACCGTCATCTGCAGCACTTCGTGAATGTTCTTGCCCTTGTACTGCACCTGCAGCACCTTTGTCTGGTAGCGCGTCCCGTTGCAGTCCTCGCATGGCAACTCCACATCCGCAAGAAACTGCATCTCCACCGTCACCGTTCCGTCGCCCTCGCATGTATTGCAACGGCCCCCAGGCACGTTGAAGCTGAAATGCCCGGGCGTCAGGCTCAGCCGCTTAGCCTCTGGCTGCGAAGCATACAGCTCACGCACCAAATCAAATCCCTTGATGTACGTAATCGGATTCGACCGCGGCGTCCTGCCAATCGGCGTCTGGTCCACCAGCACCACGTCGTTCAGCCGCTCCACCCCAGTCAACGACTTGAACACAGACGATGGGTCCGCTCCATCCGTCTGCCCCAGCGCCCGCGCCACCGCCCGATACAGCACCTGGTGCACCAGCGTCGATTTACCCGACCCCGAAACCCCCGTTATCGCCACCAGCATTCCCAGCGGAATCTCAACATTCAACCCATGCAGATTATTCGCTTCCGCACCCTTCAGCACCAGCCGTTCCCTGCCCGGCTCCCGCCGCCGCGTTGGCACCGGAATCGAAATCTGCCCCGACAAATACCTGCCCGTCAACGAGTTGGGATTGGCTTCAATCTCCGCCAACACCCCTTCCGCCAGCAGCTTCCCGCCAAACTCCCCAGCACCCGGCCCCAGATCCAGTAAATGGTCGGCAGCCCGCAGCACGTCCGCATCGTGTTCCACCACAATAATCGTGTTCCCCAAATCCCGCAGCTCTTCCAATATCCGAATCAACCGTGCCGTGTCCCGCGTATGCAATCCGATCGATGGCTCGTCCAGCACATACAGCGCCCCCACCAGCCGCGACCCCAGCGAAGTCGCCAGCTGAATCCGTTGCGCTTCCCCGCCACTCAATGTCGAAGCCAGCCGATCAAGCGTCAGATACTCAAGGCCCACCGCATCAAGGAAACCAAGCCGCTGCCGCACCTCGTGCAAAATCGGTCCGGCAATCTCTTCCTGCATCGGCGTCAGCTTCAGCCCGTCAAAGAATTCCTTCGCCTGCGCAATCGTCAGCCCCGTCGACTGGCAAATGTTCTTCCCATTCAGTCGCACGCTCCGCGCCTCAGCCCGCAGCCGCTGCCCTCTGCAATCCGGACACTCCGCATACCCGCGATACTTGCTCAGCATCACCCGCACGTGGAGCTTGTACTTCTTCTTCTCCATCTGCGCAAAAAATCCAAACACGCCCGCGAAGCTTCCTTTACCCCGCAGCACCGTCTCCCGCGCCGCTTCCGGCATCTCCCGCCAGGGCACATCCATCGGGATGCCAAGCTCCGCCGCATTCTTCTTCAGGTCCGTAAACCACGTCCGATACTTGGGCCGCTCCCACGGATCAATCGCTCCCGTCGCCAGAGTCAATCCCTTGTCCGGAATCACCAGGTTCATGTCGAAGTCCACCGTGTTCCCAAAACCCTGGCAACGCGGACACGCCCCAAACGGATTGTTAAAGCTGAACAGCCGCGGCTCCGGCTCCTTCCCCGGCCTGTGACAGCTTTTGCATTCGTACGCACCGCTGAAACGGTACCGCCTCCGCTCCGCCGCTTCATCGCGTGGAACGTCTTCGAAGGTCACCTCGCTCGCCTCGCGATACGCAATCTCCGTCGCATCCACAATGCGCGCTCGATTCTCGGTGTCTACAACGATGCGGTCCAGCAACACAAACACCGGCAGCGTGAAGTCCAGTTCCAACAGCGATTCCGGCGTAGAAAACTCAACAATGTTTCCTTGCTGATAAAGCCGGTTGAATCCCTTCGTTCTCAACTCCGTCAGTCGCGCCTTCAGCGTCTGCGTGTGCAGCGAGTCCCCGCCATTCGCCACCGGCTTTGCCTTCACCGCAGCCTTCCCGGTGACCTTCAAAGCTCGCCCCGCAGGCTTCGCCGTCTTTACCGCGGCCTCCGGTTCCACTGTCGCCGTCACCACCGGGAACAGCGCCTGCAGTCGCGTTCCCTCGCCCAGCGCCATCACCACCTCAGCCACTTCGTCCACCGAGTCCCGCTTCACCAATCCATCGCAGTAAATGCAATGCACAGTCCCGCAACGCGCGTACAGCAGCCGCAGGTAGTCGTAAATCTCGGTTGCCGTCGCCACAGTCGACCGCGGATTCCGTGTCGTGTTTTTCTGCTTGATCGCAATTGCCGGAGCCAGCCCGTCGATCAGATCCACATCGGGCTTTTCAATCCGTTCCAGAAATTGCCGCGCGTACGCCGAAAGCGACTCCACATACCGCCGCTGACCCTCCGCATAAATCGTGTCGAACGCCAGCGACGACTTCCCCGACCCGGAGACCCCGCTGACCACCGTCAGCTTTCCATGAGGAATGTCGCACGATATGTTCTTCAGATTGTGCGTCCGCGCCCCGCGGATCACGATTGCGTCATTTGCTAGTTCAGTTGGATTCAAAGGGAAGACACCGGTTTAAAGTCGTCCGGCCGTGTCCCTGTCCCCTCTGCGAGGCTAAAGACGCAACCAGCCATTCTTTATTATAGGGCGTACCGCACCCGCGTTTTTCACCGGCCGCCCTCGTTCCGTCGCACATACAACAAAGCGGCAGCGAACTCATCGGTCCGCTGCCGCCTCCTCTATCTCAACATAACCAATAATCGGCTTTTCGCTACATTGCTGACCGCAACGCGTCGAGCGCACGGTCAATGTGCTCAGTCGCACGCTCGCGCAGCCCTTGGTTTTGCGGCAAATCGTGCCCGCGATTCACATCCTCTTTCGCCTCGTTCAGCAGCTTGTACGCCGAGTGAATCGGCCATCCCTCGCTGCCGCCGCTTTGAGGCGGAGGCGTGTGCCACGGATTTTTGCCATCGTCCATTGCGGCAACCTTGATGTCGTTGATCGCTTTGTCAATCTGCTCGATTGCGCGATCCCGGTGGCCCGCATAGGCTGGCCGAGTATCGTACTGCAGATAAGCACGAGCCGAACGCAAGTCGGAAAGTGCGTGAAGATACGCTGGTCCTTGGGCATGCGCCGAAGTTGCCGGTGCCAGGAATACGAGAGCAAGCAGCGCGAGAGCTGCCGAAGGGAGAAGCTTCAGAATACGCATTTTCTGTCCTACCGTCCTTTTGGGGGAGTGGATTTGCTATGGCGCAAGAATACTACCGTGCCCTCCCCGCTGACTAGGGGATTGTCACCGGTTCTCCCGCTTTTCACATGGCTCACCGGGCTTTCACAAGCCCAGTAATCGGGGGCATCCTGCCGCTATCCGCGCACACTGATCAATCGGCGCCTGAATGGAAGAATTCAAAATCGTCGGTCACGGATTCGTGCTCGCTCAGGATCCGAAATTGCTCTCAGGCCGCGGCGATGTATGGATATGCTGGCTCGAGCTCGCGCCTGGACGCTGCTCCCCGATCCAGGACACCGGCCAGGCTCATCACCACCTGCGAGGCGCATGCCGGGCACTGCACCGCGCAGTTACTCACGCAGTTGCAATCCGGACAAAGATAGGCGGATGTCAGAGGGAAATGTTCCATCATCGGGTAAGTCAACTTCATCGGCTCACCTCATTGCGGCAATGTGGATAGCGACACAGCATTGAATTCAAGCGAGGTCGCACTCAATCCGATGCAGAGATGCCCTCGCAAGTTGCCTCACGCGCGCCCATCCCGCACCTTTTGGGTAACGCCGCAACAGACCTGAAAACCTCTGTGCGGCGTCGCCCACTGTAACTCGATTACTTTGTGAACTGTCTGCCGCTCGTCGTGTCGAAGTCTTGCTCCGTCTTGGCTGCCTTGTGCGCCGCCTTGTTGGCAACGTCATCCAGCTTCTTCTCAGCTTCGGCGTCACTCTGTTCCGGCCTTATCGGTACGAATGTCGGCTTCTTGTCCACCACCAAAGTCTCGTCCACAGGAATGTTTCCAATCGTTGTTTCGGGCATCGCCATGTGCATCATCTCCTGGCCTGTTTCGATGCCCTGTCCAACCGTGAAGATGTATCGTGTCCACCCGCGGTATCCCTCCAGCCCCTCGGTCAGGGGATCAGCATGGAATTCCTTTTCCAGGTCACATTCAACCTTCCGCTCCAGCACGCTCGCCAGGCCCATCAGCACGCCCGATGCGCATGCCGGGCATTGCATCGAGCAATTGCCCACACAGTCGCAATCCTGGCAAAGATACGCTGAAGACAGGGGAATATGCTGCATCATCTCGAGAGTCATGGATTTACTCCGGTTATGGGTGGGGAGGTAAGAGCGTTCGCAGTACCGGCCAACAATCGCTCTTACCCGTTTGCATTTTTCTGATCAAGGCCATTTGCCGCTCGCGGAATCTTGCTGGGGAAGTTCGCGCCAATCCGGTCCACTGGCGCTTCCGCGTGCTGCGCATTGCCTATCCACTTACCATTAACGGGCGTGACTCGATTTATCCTTTCAATTGTCCACAATTTATTCGCGATTGAATCCCGGAACGCACCCCACTCACCCCAGGCGCGTTCGTCCAATTCACCTCTTGGTGAAAAGACTCCGACGGGACGTAAATGTGCGAAGGGGCACGACTTCAGTCGTGCCATTGATGCTCAGAAAAAATGTTGGGCTTAGCCCCTGCGGCCCAACCCCACAAATTGGCTTTAGCGCGCCAACCGATTACTCCCAGCCACCCGCCCATACCAAAGCCCCGAGTCCTTCACTGTCCGCTTCTGGTCGCGAAAATCCACATAAGTCAACCCATATCTCTGGCTATAACCATCCGTCCACTCGAAGTTATCCATCAAACTTCACGCAGACCCCGCGCCATTTATCGACCCCGATTACCGTCTCGCTGAAGCCAATCCAGACTCAAAGGGACAAAATCGTCAAACGAGTCATTATGTCCTCGCCCGGGCAGAGAGTGAAACTCCTTGGGGTCATTGGCCATCGAATAGAGCTCCTTCCCTTGTGAGTCGGGGACCACCTCGTCCCTTGAGCCATTCACAATCAGCAGCGGTGTATGCAGCCCGCCGATCTTCTTCTCATTGTCGAATCGATCCAATGCAAGCAGCGACGAAGGAAAAAACGGGAAAGAGACTTGAGCCATCTTTGGAATGGAAAGATACGGAGCCAACAGCATGAGTCCGCCCACCCGGAATTCTGAAGCCATTTGCACCGCCACTCCGGTCCCAAGCGAATACCCGTATAGAACCATGTCTTCTTCGGCCACGCCAAGAGCCTTCAAGCCTTGCAGATACGCGCGCGCATCCTGGTAAAGACCTTCCTCCGTCGGCTTTCCTGGCAGCCCGCTATACCCCCGATATTCCGTTAGCATGAATCCATATCCAGCGGCTATATAAGGGTCCGCAATCTCCGCCGCAGTCCTCAAGCCATCCGCATTACCGTGAAAGAAGACAATGGTCAAGGGCTTCGAAGTAGCAGGTGCATACCATCCCTTCAGATCAACTCCATCCGCAGTCCTTACCGAAATCTCTCGCAACGCAGGATTCGCATGTGCATCTCGAAGGGCGGTGTACGTGTGGCTCGGATAGTAAAGCAGGCTGCGCTGAGTCACGAAGAAAATAACCAGGAACACCAAATACAGAGCGACCGCAAAGACAGCCGAAAGTGTGAGGACTCTCATGAATGCTCCGTGGCGTCCAAACGAGGCTAGATACTAGCTCGCCAATCCAGTGAAGATTTGCGGCGTTCGGCACCCATTCTACAGGGCAATGCCCTCCCGTCTGTTTTGCCGTCCAACCACTTCTGCAGATCCTGGCTTGCCCATTGACGCCATCTTCCGCCGCCGCGCCGCACACAGCAACCCAAACCCACAGCCTCGCATCCCCCTTACAGGCCTAACCGCTCGGCTTCGCACGCAGAAGCCGCTTCAATTCAGAATTCTGTACAACAACCAACGCGTCGCGTTGAGGCAAAGCGTTCGGTCATTCACTTTGTAAGTTTCCTTTTCGAAAGCGCCCTATTATGAAAAGCTCCGCCGCGCGAGTCACGGCGCCCGCAACTTCCAACCCGCGCCACGAAACAAGCTTCTGGACCGGCAAAATAACCATCCGGCACTGCTGTATCGCCACGCCCATCGCCATTCTGTTGGCGACCGTCGTTGTCCTCATCTCCGCCAATTGGCCCTACCGCTACCGGAAAATCCAGCCCATGCTCGAAGAAGTCCTCGCCAGTAACATAAAAATCGGCCATTACCATCGCGTCTATTTCCCCAACCCCGGCTTCATGGCCA
>Ga0302202_10007091_pt1 | contig 10916 bp, 10 predicted proteins | sample II_Bog_N3_3_FD_194579 | JGI IMG/M metagenome (GOLD analysis project Ga0302202, IMG submission 194579) | Peat permafrost microbial communities from Stordalen Mire near Abisko, Sweden - II_Bog_N3_3 | ecosystem: Environmental > Terrestrial > Soil > Wetlands > Peat | place: Sweden: Abisko... | reverse complement strand
GCAAAAATCGGCCGGCGTAGCGGGCGGCGGAAACAATGGCGCGGCGGGCGAATCGTCTTTATTACCATGCGGCGACCGGGCCGGGCGTCGGCCCTTGAGGGAATGCGGCATGAAGCGCGGCGTGATCGCGGCGATTCTCATCATAGGCCTTTTCGTCCTCTGGGAGGTCTTGCGCGGCGGCCCCAGGGACGAAAACGTCTATCTCGGCTATGTCGAGGGCGATCTCCTGTATGTCGGCCCGATCGAGGGCGAACGGCTCGGAAGCCTTTCCGTCGACGCCGGCTCGCAAGTCGAGACCGGCGCGCCGCTGTTTTCGATGGAGACGCCGCTGCTCGACGCCCAGCACAAGGAGGCGGCGGCGCGCATCGCGCAGATGGAGGCGAATCTCGAAAATCTGAAGGCGGCGCTGAACCGGCCGCAACAGGTGGCGGTGCTGCAAGCCGCCGTCGTCAGGGCGGAAGCCGAACTCAAACTCTCGCAACTGACCTTCGACCGGCAACAAAAGCTCTATGCCGCGCGCGACGTGGCCAAGGCGACCCTCGACAATGCGCAAATGGCCCTCTCGCGCGACGAGGCGGCGCTGGCCGAGGCGAAACGCCAGGTCGACGCGGCGCTGCTCACGGGGCGCTCGCAGGAGATCGACGGCGCCGAGGCCTCGCTGCGGCAGGCGCGCGCGCAGCTTCACCAGCTCGATATCCGCATCAGCAGGCAAAATGTTTTCGCGCCAGCCTCCGGCGTCGTGCAGGACGTGTTTTTCCGCGTCGGCGAAATGGTCAACGCCGGCCAGCCCGTGCTGAGCCTGCTGCCGCCGGAAAACCGCAAGGCGCGGTTTTATGTGCCCCAGGCCCAGCTCGCGCGGATCAAACTGGGCGGACGGGTGAAGGTTTCTTGCGACGGCTGCGCCGACGATCTTCACGCGCGCATATTCTTCATCTCCGGTCACGAGGAATATACGCCGCCGGTGATATTCAGCGACGAGGAGCGCGAGAAACTGGTGTTCAAGATCGAGGCCCGCATGGAAGGCGCGGCGCGCGAGTTGCCGCTCGGCCTGCCGCTGCGCCTGCGCGTCGAGGAAAGCCCCGCCAAATGACCGCGGCCGGCCCAAACATCGCGATCGAGGTCGAGGGCCTGACCAAATTCTTCGGAAAGAAAAAGGTCGTCGACAATCTCTCGATGCGCGTCGAACGCGGGATGATCTACGGCTTTCTCGGCCCCAACGGCAGTGGCAAGACCACGACGATCCGCATGCTGTGCGGCCTGTTGACGCCGGACGCCGGGCGCGGGACCTGCCTTGGCTACGACATTCTCACGCAGCAGCACGAGATCAAGCGGCGCGTCGGCTATATGACGCAAAAGTTTTCGCTCTATGGCGATCTCACCATTCGCGAAAATCTGGAGTTCGTCGCGCGCATCTATGGCCTGCGCGAGCCGCGCGAGGCGGCGCGGGCGGCGCTCGAGCGACTAGGCTTGCTCGACCGCGCCGATCAGCTCGCCAGCGAGCTTTCGGGCGGCTGGAAGCAGCGTCTCGCGCTCGGCGCCTGCACCCTGCCCGACCCCGCGCTGCTGCTGCTCGACGAACCCACCGCCGGCGTCGATCCCAAGGCGCGGCGCGATTTTTGGGACGAAATCCACCGGCTCGCCGAAAGCGGCCTCACCGTGCTGGTCTCCACCCATTACATGGACGAGGCCGAACGCTGCCACCGCATCGCCTACATCGCCGCGGGCCGGCTTCTGGTCTCCGGCACGACCGCCGAGATCATCGCCGCGGCCCGCCTCGCGACCTACATCGTCACCGGCCCGGATTTGAGCGAACTGTCCGAGCGGCTGTCCGCGACGCCCGGCGTCGAAATGGTCGCGCTGTTCGGCGTGGCGCTGCATGTGTCGAGCCGCGACGCCGCACGGCTCGACGAGATCGCCCGCGATTTTAGCAAAGACCCCGCGCATGTCTGGGCCAAGGGCGCGCCGACGCTGGAAGACGTGTTCATCGATCTGATGATCCAGGCAGGCGGGGCGCCGCAATGAGCGCGACGCCGCCGGAAAAACCGCAGTTTCGCGATGGCTTCGTCGCGTCATTGGAGCGTCTCTTCGCGGTTTTTCTCAAGGAGTTCCTGCAGCTGCGGCGCGACCGCGGCACGCTCGGGATGATCGTCGCCATTCCGCTGATGCAGCTCACGCTGTTCGGCTACGCCATCAACACCGACCCCAAGCATCTGCCGACCGTGCTGCTTGTCCATGACGACGGACCGCTGGCGCGCGGGGTCGTCGGCGCGCTGCGCGCCACCGATTATTTCAAGATTCAGGGCGCCGCGCGCGACGACGCCGACGCGGACCGGATGATCCGTTCCAACGAAGCGCAATTCGTCATCGAGATACCCGCCGACTTCGACTATCGGCTCGTTCACGGCGAGAAGCCGGCGGTGCTGCTCCTCGCCGACGCCACCGACCCGACCGCGACCGTGGGCGCCGTCGCCGCCGCGACGGGCGCGGTCGCCAGCGCGCTGGACCGCGAACTCACGGGGCCGCTGGCCACGCTGGCGCAAAACGCCGCGCCTTTCGAATTGCGCGTGCAGCGGCGCTACAACGCTGCGGGCGAGGCCCGCCGCAACATCGTGCCGGGGCTGATCGGCACGATTCTGACGATGACCATGCTGATCTTCACCAGCATCTCCGTGACCAAGGAAATCGAGCGCGGCACGATGGAGATGCTGCTCGCCATGCCGGTCAATCCGGTCGAAATCATGCTCGGCAAGATCCTGCCCTATGTCGTCGTCGGCGCGGTGCAGATGGCCATCGTGCTGGTGGTCGCGACCCTGCTGTTCCATGTGCCGATCGTCGGTTCGCTGATGACGCTGATCCCGCTGACGCTGCTGTTCATCACCGCCAATCTCGCCATCGGCTACACATTTTCGACCATCGCCAGCAATCAGGTGCAGGCGTTCCAGATGTCCTTCATGTTCTTCCTGCCAAGCCTGCTGCTGTCGGGGTTTCTGTTTCCGTTCCGCGGCATGCCGGACTGGGCGCAGCACCTCGGCTCCATCCTGCCGCTCACCCATTATCTGCGCGTCGTGCGCTCGGTGATGCTCAAAGGTTCGGGCTTCTCCGAGCTTTCCGCCGACACATGGCCGCTGGCGCTGTTCGCGCTGGTCGCGATGGGCGTCGCGATCAGGCGGTTCAGGCAGACGCTGGATTGAGCGGGATCGGCTCGATGCGGCGAGCGCCGGCCCTATTTGAGAAGTCTTTAGAGCATTGGAGCAAGCTCTTATCGAAAAAGTCTATCAACTTTTTCGGAGCTTGCTCTAGGGAGTCCGCGCATGCATACGATCATCGAGCCGTTCCGCATCAAGATGACCGAGCCACTGCCAATAACGACGCGCGGTCATCGCGAGGCGGCGCTCGCCGCGGCGCGCAACAATGTCTTCCTGCTGGACGCCGAACACGTCACCATCGACCTTCTGACCGACAGCGGCACGGGCGCGATGTCGGACCGACAGTGGGCAGCGATGATGCTCGGCGACGAAAGCTACGCGGGCAGCGCTTCCTGGCGCCGCTTCGAAAAGACCGTTCGCGAGATCACCGGCTTCAAACATATTTTCCCCACCCATCAGGGGAGAGCCGCCGAGCGCATCCTGGCCGCGACGCGTCTGAAGCCCGGCGACATCGTTCCCAACAACAGCCACTTCGACACGACGCGAGCCAACATCGAATATGTCGGCGCGAGGGCCGTGGATCTGTTGGCTCCGGCGGGCCGCGATCTTTATTCGAACAAGCGGTTCAAGGGAAACATGGACCTCTCCGCGCTCGAACGGTTGATCGAGACGGAGGGCGCGAAGAACATTCCCTTCTGCATGATCACGGTCACGAACAATATGGGCGGCGGCCAGCCGGTTTCGCTGGAAAATATCCGGAGCGTCAAGGAACTGCTCGGCAAGCACGGGATTCCCCTGATTATCGACGCGTGCCGCTTCGCCGAGAATTCATTTTTCATCAGGGAGCACGAGCCGGGCTATTCGGATCGAAGCCTGCTGGAGATCGCAAAGGAAATGTTTTCGCTGGCCGACGGAGCCACGATGAGCGCCAAGAAGGACGGATTGGCCAATATCGGCGGATTTTTCGGCTGCGACAACGATAGCTGGGCCGAGGACTTCCGCGACCTGCTGATCCTGACGGAAGGGTTTCCGACTTACGGCGGGCTCGCGGGGCGCGACCTCGAGGCGATCGCCGTCGGGCTGATGGAAGCCCTGGATTGCGAATACCAGCGCTATCGTCACGCCACCGTGGAATATGTGGCCGCGAGGCTCGTCTCGCGCGATATTCCGATCGTGCATCCACCCGGCGGTCACGCCATATTCATCGACGCGGCGGCGTTCTGCCCGCATTTGACCCCAAGCGACTATCCCGGAATTGGGCTCGTCAACGCGCTTTATCTCGAAGGCGGCATTCGCGCGGTCGAGCTTGGCAGCGTTATGTTCGGCAAACCCGCGGCAAGCGGCGGCGAGATAGCGGCGCCTCACGAACTGGTGCGGCTGGCCTTCCCGCGCCGGGTCTATACGCAAAGCCATTTCGATTATGTCATAGAAGTGCTGGATCTCGTCCGGCGCCAGCGCGACCGCATCAAACCTTACCGGATAACCAAGCAGGCGCCGTTTCTGCGCCATTTCACGGCGCATTTCGCCCAGGGCGAGATCGAGGCCAAGCGTGGCGCGTAAATCGGTTCGCGCTTGATCGGCTCATTCGGATTCAACGATCGGGCGGAGTTCGTATAAGAGGCGCCGCCATGTTTTCGGTCGCCCAATCCCCGGCCCCTTTGGACGTGCGCTATGACTGCTTTTCGGTCATTTGTAGCGTGGACAGTTTTTGGCGACCCTTAGCGCCGCCTTATTCCCCTCCACCTCGGCCTCACGGTGCGTCGCATAGGAACACAGGGAGCGGAGATGAATTTGTTCGCCCTCGCAAACCGACCACCGAAAGCGGCGTTCGCTTAAAAGGTCGGGCCGAACCCGACACTTGAATCTCTGAGACTCTTCCATGCGCGTAATATGGGGTGACAATGGCGACACGGCCAGGGGAAAATCAAGGCGCCTTGGTCAAACCGACCCACTACCCGCCTCGTCGCCGTTGACCGCCAAAAGCCCGCGGCCTACCATTCGCGTTCAAGCAACCGCCTCGCCGCCTCGATGGGAACATCAATGAAAAAGCTCAATCTTCTCATGCTCGCGGCGAGTGTGATTCTTATCAGCTATTACATGTGGAATTTCTTCGTCGGCAGCCGCTATCAGGCGCTGTGCAATGTCGACTATTGGCATGCCACGCCGGCGCAGATCGACGCCTGCAAGGAAGTGAAAAGCGAGTTCGACGATCGAAAATGACGCGCCTTAAGAGAAAGCCGATGAAAGGGACGAAGCTAGCGCCGCTGGCGATTTTCGCGCTCGTCGCCGCGTCGGCGCAGGCGCGGGAAATCCATCTCGATTGCGCGCGGACCGGCCAGACCGTGATGATCGACGTCGACACCGACCGGCGTTTTTTGCAGCTGATGTGGGGCCAGGGCGTCGCCGAGGAATATCAGAACGGCGAATCCTATGTTTCCGGGCCGGACGCCTTCGGCGAGACGCAAAAAATCACCTATGTCCTCTCGGTCGACAAGGATATGATCACCTTCGGACAGGACCGCGCCTGTATTCAGAGCGGAACGAAGCATAAATGCGTCGATCAGGAGACGCGCAATACGCTGGACCTGTCGCGCGGCGAGCTCAAATACGACGATGGCGACGAGATCGCGATCATGCAATGCACGCCCGCCCCGCCGGGACGGGGTTTTTGACGAAGGGTTCGCGCCAACCGCGCCCGCCGCCTGAATCAAAATCCGCTTGACCGACGCCAACTGTTGCCTTCATTCGGTCCAAGAGGCAAATTAGGACTTCTAGTCCCATTAATGGAGAATTCCGCCCATGCGTTTTCGTGGAAGGCTTCTGGCCACGGTTCTGCTCGCCGGCGTCGTCGCGGCGCCCGCCGTTCTCGCGCAAGAGCTCAGCGTGGACCCCAAGGCGCTCGACCCGAGCGGCGCCGCTTCGAAGCCCAAGGCCAAGAAGTCGAAACAGGCGGCGGCGCCCGGCGCGACCGCCCCCAAGCCGAACGGCAAGCCTGGCGGCGACCGCCAGTTCGGCGAGCTCGAGGGCTGGTCGCCAGGCAAGGAGCCGCCCAAGGCGGAGAAGAAGGACGACACCCCGGCCGCGGCCAAGGGGGCGGTCGGCATCACGCCCTCGGGCAATATGTCCGTCGGCCTGCCGTTCTAAGCGGCAATTGCAATAAACCCCAGGCCGCGCCGTCCCGCGCGGCCGGATGGAGAAAATCATGGCTTATAAGGTCGCGGTCGTCGGCGCCACGGGTAACGTGGGCCGCGAGATGCTCGATATTCTGGCGGAGCGCCGCTTTCCGGTGTCGGAAGTCGTCGCGCTGGCGTCCTCGCGTTCGATCGGGCAGGAAGTGTCGTTCGGCGACAAGATCCTGAAGTGCCGTCATCTCGACACCTACGACTTCACCGACACCGACATTTGCCTGATGTCGGCGGGCGGCGACGTTTCGCGCGAATGGTCGCCGCGGATCGGCGCCAAGGGCTGCGTCGTGATCGACAATTCCAGCGCCTTTCGCATGGACCCGGACGTGCCGCTGATCGTGCCGGAGGTCAACGCCGCCGCCGTCGCCGGCTTCACGCGCAAATACATCATCGCCAATCCCAATTGCTCGACCGCGCAGCTCGTCGTGGCGCTAAAACCCTTGCACGACGCGGCGAAGATCACGCGCGTCGTCGTCTCGACCTATCAGTCGGTTTCCGGCGCCGGCAAGGAGGCGATGGACGAACTGTTCTCGCAGACGCGCGCGGTGTTCACCTCGGGCGCGGTGGAGTCGAAGAAGTTTCCCAAGCGCATGGCGTTCAACGTCATCCCGCAGATCGATGTCTTCATGGAGGACGGCTTCACCAAGGAAGAATGGAAGATGGCGGCCGAGACCAAGAAGATCCTCGACCCCAAGATCAAGCTGGTCGCCACCTGCGTGCGCGTGCCGGTGTTCATCGGCCATTCCGAGGCGGTCAACATCGAATTCGAGAACCCGATCTCTCCCGAGGAAGCGACCGAGATCCTGCGCTCGGCGCCCGGCGTGCTGGTCGTCGACAAGCGCGAGCCCGGCGGCTACATCACCCCGCACGAGGCGGCGGGCGAGGACGCGACCTATGTCTCGCGCATCCGCGCCGACCACACGGTGGACAATGGCCTGATGCTGTGGTGCGTCGCCGACAACCTGCGCAAGGGCGCGGCGCTGAACGCGGTGCAGATCGCCGAGGCGCTGATGAACCGCAAGCTGCTGGGGCCGAAGATGCGGGCGGCGTGAAGGTTTTTGGAGGACGCCATGTCGCAAAGTCCGCTCTATGACCGCGATTTTCACGCCTGGGCGAACCAACAGGCGGCGCTGCTCGAAACTACCGATCACGCGACGCCTCGACGCGCGAATACGCGGCTATCGTCGTCATGGCTCGCCTCTTCGCGATTCATGGCGACAAAGCCGACCGCTTCGCGGGCGGGAATCCTGCGCGCGAGCGTCCATGACCCAAAGCCCGTATCGCCGGTTGGGTCGGCCATGAATACAAGAGACAAGCGCAGTCAGCCTATCTGAGCGTCGTGGCCAGCGCGGCGCCCCATGCCGACGCCATCGATAGGACGAGACCGGGAACAATGCGCAACGCGAAACCGCGAGAACCGGCCCCGACCGCCATAACGCCCTTCGCCAGGGCGTTGCTACTCATCGCCACGAGAATCGGCAGCACGGCGTCTCCGGGCGACAATTTCTCTGCGGTCGCCAATGACGCCACGGAAATCGCGGCGGAATGCGTATCGACCAGCCCGGCGAGCGCCGCGCCCGCGACGACCCCGGCTTCGCCATAACGATCCTTGAGGATCGCGGCCGCGACCAGCATCGCGGCCATCGTCGCCGCGAGAATTAGCGCGGCTTGAATATTAAAAGTTCGGACTGGTTCGGTCCGCCGAGGCATATCCGACCCTAACGCCAACATGGTGAACATGAGACCGTAGAGCGTGGCGGCCAACCCTCCCGCCGCCAGGGCGGGCGCCAACGCGACAAGAACCTGCTGGTTCACCACGAAAAGCAGCAGCGCCATCTGCACGAAAGTCGCGACCGTCGACAAGGCGGCGCCGGCCACGGCGCTCCCAATGTTCGTCGGGCGATCGGCCGCGCATCCAGCCATCGACCCGATGGTCGCGGTGCTCGAGATGAAGCCCGAAGCGAAACCGGCGATCGGCAAGCCGTAGCGCGTCCCCAGCAGGCGCGTCGCGACATGACCGGCGATCCCAATCAAAAGAATGAGGATGACGAGGAGCCATAGCATGTGCGGGTTTAGCGCGTCGAATGGACCCAGATTGCGATCCGGAAGCTGCGGCCAAACAATCAGCGTGGCGATCGCCAAAATAAGACCGTCATTCAATTCGGCGGCCGTCAGCGTGCTCTTGACGAAATCATGAACGCGCGCTTTCGCCGCGAAAAGCGCGGCGACGGCGACGCCAAGCCCTGCGGCAAGCTCGGGGTCCGACATCGCCAGCCCGCCGAGAAGAGGGGCAATCATCAGGCCGGCTTCCGTGGTCAGACCCGGATCGTCGTCGTGGCTGAACAAATAGGACATCGCGACCAGCGTCGCCATGACGGCGGTGACGGTCGCGAGAAGCACCACGGCGCCGATGTGGACAGCGAGGGCTCCAGCCAGGCTGAAAAATGCGAAGGTTCGGATGCCGGCCGGCCGGCGGGTCGGCCCCTCGCCCTTACTGCGTTCCCGCTCAAGACCGATCAACAGCCCGAGGCCCAGCGCTACCGCGAAATTGAACCATATCGAGTCTGTCATTTCGCTATCTTAACGAATGTATGCTCCAGGCCAAAGGTCGACGTCCCCACGGTTCCCAGTGGCGAGCGCTGCACCAGAAGCGCATGAGGCCCCGCCATTAGACAAGCAATCCAGCGGCCGCCCGCGATTCCTGGGTTGCTTCGCTCCGCCCGCAACGACGGGAGCCTGTTCCTCGATGAGTTGGAATTCATGAGATTTGGCGTCAAGCGGACGCCATCACCGCCGCCTCCGGCGCCAGTTTGCGCGTCGCTTCGTCGACGCTGTGGAACAGCCGGTCCTCGCCCAGCGTCGCCATCACGCCGAAGCTCTTTAGCGCCTCCTGGGCGCGCACCGATTCCAGCCGCACGATGGCGAAATCGACGCCGCGCGCGCGGCATCGCGCGATAACGTCGTTGAGGATGCGCGCGGCGGTGAAGTCGATCTCGACGACGCCGCTCGCCTCCAGCACCACCAGCCGCAGCCCACCGTCGGCGCGGGCGATGGCCGCGCGCATGTCGTGCTGGAACTGATAGGCGTTGAGGAACGACAGCGGCGCCTGAAACGCCACCACCAGCACGCCGAAAAGCCTCTCCCCGGTGAAGTCGGCTTCGAGCGGCCACCAGACGGACGTGCCTGGCAGGCGATCGAATTCGATGAGGCGCGTGCGCGTCATCATCCAGACGCCGTGGGCGAGCGACAGTATGATCGCCAGCCCGACGCCGATCTGCACCGGCAGGATCACCACGCCCAGCATCGTGACGACGAACAGCGCGAATTCGGGTTTCGACTTGCCGCCGATGTCGAGCATGTCCGGGACGCGGAAAATCCGCCCGGCGACATACAGCAGCACGCCGGCCAGCGCCGCCTCCGGCACATTCGCGAGCAACTCGGCGCCATAGACGGCGACGGCCGCGACGATCGCGCAGGCGACAAGGCCGGCGAGCTGGCTGCGCGCCCCGACCTCGGCGACGATGGCGGTGCTTGGGGGGCTGGCGTCGACCGGAAAGGCTCCAAACAGCCCGGCGAGCGCGCTGCCGGCGCCGACCCCGATGAAGTCGCGCTCGATATCCGGCGTCTCGCCCGGAGCGCCGGGAAAGGAGCGCGAGGTCGCCGCCGTCTGCACCATGACGATGACTGAAATGATCGCGGCGAGGCCGATCACTTGCGTCAGATCGTCCAGCGAAGGCGTGGGGATGGCGAGATGCGGCGGCGCGAATTCGAAGGCGCCGACGACCGCCACGCCCCTCGCTTCCAGGTGAAAATGCGCGACGACGAAAGTCGCGCCGGCCAGCGCGATCAGCGCGCCGGGAATGCGCGGGCTGATCATTTCAAATAGCACGATGCACGCGAGACAGGATACGCCAATCGCCAGCGTCAGGACATCCGTTTTGCCGATGTCGTGGCCAATCAGCGCCAGGCGGTGAAACACCTCGCCCTCGCCCCCGGGCAAGCCGAGCAGCGCCGGCGCTTGCGAAACCGCGATATGGATGGCGATGCCCGCGAGAAACCCGGTCACGACCGGAATGGAGAGAAGATCGGCCACCCAACTCGCCCGAAACACGCCGGCCAGCACCAAAATCAAGCCGACCAGCAAAGCAAGGGTGGCGGCGAGTTCGGAGTAATCGGCCAAGCCGACGGGAGCCAGCAACGCCAGCGAGCCCGCGAAGATCGGCATGATCGTCGAATCCGCGGCCGAAGAGAGAAAGCGGTTCGAGCCAAACGCCGCGAATGCGATCGATCCCGCGATAAAGGCGAAAAAGCCGATTTCGGGCGCGAAGCCGCCGAGTCGGGCCGTGGCCATTTGGGTCGGGATGGCGATGGCCGCGAGCGTGAGGCCGGCGACGAGATCGAAGCGAATGGCGTCGAGCCCAACACCTTGAAACGACCGGAACAGCGGCCATGGTTTTTGCTCGTCGTTATTCATCGTTCCCGCTTCGCCCTGGGGCAATCTGGTAAAGGAAATTGGCGCCGATAGACCAGCGCTCCACCCTCCCCTTGAGGGCCAAGGGAATCGCATATGAGTATATGTCTTCTT
>Ga0302202_10007087_pt1 | contig 10919 bp, 13 predicted proteins | sample II_Bog_N3_3_FD_194579 | JGI IMG/M metagenome (GOLD analysis project Ga0302202, IMG submission 194579) | Peat permafrost microbial communities from Stordalen Mire near Abisko, Sweden - II_Bog_N3_3 | ecosystem: Environmental > Terrestrial > Soil > Wetlands > Peat | place: Sweden: Abisko... | reverse complement strand
GAAGTGCGGCAGGATTTTCGGCATGACAGACCAGCAACCAGCAGACTTTGGTTCGCTCTATGCGCGGGTGCCCTACGACTACGGAGCCGTCGCCCCGGCAGGAGCGCTTCTCTTCACTGCGGGTGCGTGTCCCCTCGACGCCGACGGAAACGTCGTTGGTATCGGGGACCCCGTCACGCAGGCCCGGGTCACGCTGAGCAATCTGACGATCGCGTTGCATCGATACGGTGCTCGTCTTGAGGATCTGGTCAAGACGAGTGTGTATGTCGTCGGTGATCGCCAGGACCTCGTCGCCGTGTGGGAAGTCGTCGCTGATGGTTTGGCACCCTTCCGTCCACCGAGCACTCTGCTGGGTGTTTCCCTGCTTGGTTACCCCGGTCAGCTGGTGGAGATCGAAGGAGTAGCAGCCCTTCCTGCCCGAGGGTGAAGCGGCCTCGACCGAGCAGCGGGGCCTCCGTTCGGACACAATGCAGGACAATGCGTCGCCTGCTGCCCTGGGTCCTGGTCGCTCTGATCGCCGTCGGGGCTGCCGCCGGCGCCGCCCTCGGGGTGGCGCAAAAGACTCCGGCCGAGACGCCATCGCAATGGGTGGCCGCCGTGCTGGCCACGACCCAGAGAGCCGGGACGGCGGGGTTCTCGTACACCCAGGTCACCTCGAGTCCCAACGCCGACCTCCGCAGCTCGCTGTCGGGCCAAGGCTCGGTCGACTTCGGCACCGGTGCCGCACAGGTCTCCGAGACCGATCACGTAGTCAGTTTCAGCTCGACGGGCCATCAGCCGCTGCACCCGGTGCACTCGACCAACACGCCAAAGGCAATGGTGATCAACGGGACGATCTACCAGTCCGACCCGATTCCAGGATTCCGCTTCACCGCTTTGTACCGCGTGCTGCCGGCCCCGAAGCTGCCGCGCGCCCAACGCGGTCTCTCCTTGGCGCTCAACGCACCTGTCGCCCTTGACGCCTTGCGCGGGCCCAACGCCGTGGCATCCGTGGTCGATCTCGGCCCGGCCACCATCGGCGGCACGGCCACCACACAGTTCGAGGTCACGTACGCACCCCTCCACATTTGTGCGCCGCACCAGCCACCGGCAGTGGTCCGGCAACGACCGAGTCGCGTGTGGGTCGACAACGCCGGACGGCTGGTCCAGGTGCGCAGCACGTCCTATTTCAGCGACCGCCTGCCCCGTGGGGTGAAAGTCCCCGCCGCTCTCAATGGCTATCCCCGCGCTCCGATGACGACGGTTGCCACGCTGACTTTCTCTGCCTTCGGGTTGCCGGTGCACGTGGTCGCACCTCCGGCCAGCGCCATCGCTCCCGCGGGAGAATCATCCGTCGGCTTTGCCACCGCACGAGCCGACACTTGTCCGTCCCAGTGATCTCCTCGCAGTGACTCGACCGGTTGGTCGGTGGAGCAACCCGGCACCGTAAGGTCCAGGTGATCACCGATACACCGGCTCCGTTATCAGCCAGGAGGACGAGACATGACAGTGACCCTCATCACCGGTGCCAACAAGGGGCTCGGGTACGAGACCGCCCGTCAGCTCATCGCACAGGGGCACATCGTCTACATGGGGGCGCGCAGTCCCGAGCTCGGAGTGGCGGCCGCGTCGGAACTGGGCGGTCGGTTCGTCCAACTCGATGTGACCGATGACGCGTCGGTAGAGGCGGCCCTGGCTGTGCTCGACGAGCGCGAGGGCCATCTGGACGTCCTCGTGAACAATGCGGGCGTGAGCACGGCTGACGTCACCGGCCCTGTGGCGCTGCGGGTCTTCGACACCAACGCAGTCGGCATCATCCGCGTCACCCAGGCCGCCCTGCCGCTACTCCAGAAGTCCGGGAACCCCGTCGTGGTCAATGTCTCGAGCGCCCTCGGGTCGTTCTGGGCCGTCACCAACCCGGAGCGCCGTCAGTTTCACTTCCCTTCGATCGTGTACGGCGCCAGCAAGGCCGCTGTCTCCATGCTCACCGTGCAGTACGCCAAGACATTCCCGGACATCAAGTTCAATGCCGTCGAGCCCGGCTTCACGGCGACCGAGCTCACTCCCTTCAGCGGAGCAGGCCAGCCGGTCGAGAAGGGCGCAGAAGTCATTGTCCGTATGGCGACCATCGGCCGGGACGGTCCCACGGGCACCTTTCAAGAGGACGACCACGAACTCGCCTGGTAGTGCTCCCGGAGCACCGACCTGCTCGTTCCCGGACTAGCGGTGCCCGGAGAGGTGCTCTAAGCATTTGGGCATGACGAACCTCCCCAACGGCGAGCTGACCAAGCTGCACAACGAGGTGATTGAGCAGGGCGGGCACCTGTTCGAGCTCCTCGGCACGCGCGACATGCCGTCGGCCGACGGTCACCTCGTGATTGAGATGGACGTCCGCCCCGAGGTCTCCAACGTCCGAGGGGCACTCCAGGGCGGCCTGATCGCCGTCCTCGTCGACGTCGCGGCCGGTCGCTTGGCGTATGAGTCCTGCGATCACGAGCACGGCTTCAGTACCGCGACCTCAGACCTCACCGTTCACTTTCTGTCCCCGGTGGTGGTGGGGCCGGCCCGCGCCGATGCATGGATCGTGCGGCAGGGACGATCGAACTTCGTGTTGCAGGTCGAAGTGACCGACGTCGGACGCGACAACAAGCTGGCCGCCGTCTCGACGATCGCCTTTACGGTGTTGCCACCCCGCCCCTGAGTTGCCGACGACCTCGGTCAGCGGGTCAGGATCACCACGCCGGCGTTGGCCCCCCGGCCCACCGTGTGGGACAACGCCACCCGGGCGCCCTCGACCTGGCGTGGCCCGCACTCGCCCCGCAGCTGGCGCACCAGCTCGGCCACCTGCCCCAGGGCCGAGGCGCCGAGCGGCTCGCCCTTGGACAGCAGTCCCCCGCTCGGGTTGACCGGGAGACGACCGCCCAGGGTGGTGGCACCCGAATCGAGCAGGGCGGCGGACCCGCCCGGCTCGCACAGCCCGAGCTCCTCGCACGAGCCCAGCTCGCGGGCGGCGTCGGTGTCCTGGCACTCCACCACGTGCAGATCCGCCGGACCGAGGCCGGCCTCCTCGTAGGCCGCGGTGGCCGCCAATGTCGTCGGCGCCGGCGCGTCGTCTGCCGCCAGGCCGGCCAGCGGGGTCGACTCGCTCAGGACGGAACCGGGTATGTGCGAGCGCAGGACCGCCGCGGCCAGCGTCACACCCGAGGGGGCCAAGTCGGCCCGACGCAGCACGAGCGCGGCTGCGCCCTCGTTGGGCGAGCACAGCATGAAGAGGTGCAGCGGCTCGCAGACGACGCGCGAGCCCAGCACCGCCTCCACCGTCGTCTCCTTCTGGTACATGGCGTCGGGATTGGCGGCGCCATGGCGCCGGTTCTTCACGACGACCCGGGCCAGGTGGTCCTTCGTCACGCCGGACGTGATGCAGAGACGCTGCGCCCGTAGGCCGAAGAAGGCCGGCGTCGAGGCCAGTCCCGCCTCCTCCTGCCAGGGCTCGAAGAAGGAGGAACGGATGATCCCCTTGGGCATCTTCTCGGTCCCGAAGACGAGGACGGTGTCGTACTGTCCGGCCCGGATGGCCGCCGCCGCCAACATGAGCGCGGCACCACCGGAGGCACAACCGGCCTCCACGTCGACGATGGGCATGCCCGTCATGCCGAGGCGGCTCAGGACCTTGTGGCCCGTCGCCACGCCGCCGTAGGCGGTCCCGCAGAAGGCCGCCTGGAAGTCGCCCTTGCCGATCCCGGCCTCGTGCAGCGCGGCGCGCACGGCGACCACACCCATGTCGGTGGTCGAGACGCCGTCGAAGCGGCCGAAGGGGTGCAGGCCGACGCCGGCCACCGTGACGCCGGTCATGCCGGTGCGAAGGCGTAGGTGACCACGTCGTTCCCGTCGTCGTCCTGATGCAGCGGCACAACGCGCAGCTCCATAGGCTGGCCCTCGGTCAAGGCTCCCGGGTCGCTCTCGGTCAGCCGGCTGATGACCCGCACGCCTTCGGGCAGCTCGACCACGCCGATGCCGAACGGCACCTCGCCCTGGTACCCCGGGGGCGGCGCCGTCACCGTCGTCCATGCCCACAGCGTGCCCCGGCGCGACAGCTCCACCGGCTCGGGGTTCTCGGTGGCGCAATAGGTGCAGGCGTCGGCCCTGGGGAAATGGACCGCACCACAGGCGGCGCAGTGCGTGCCGAGAAGGGCGGGCGGATCGCCGTCGGTGAACAGGCCGTCGCGGACCAGGACGCGCATGGTGCCGTCAGCTCCCGACTTCCACGATCTCCATGGCGTCGGACTCCCAGAAGGTGCGCAACGCGGCAATTTTGCCGGCGCCGTCGGTGCGGTAGGTGTAGACCCCGCGCACAATGGCCTGATGGGTGCCGCCGGCCAGGGTGATGCGTATGACGCCCACCTCCGCCACCTCGTCGCCGCAGAGGTACGACTGGTGCATGTCGAATTCGGTGGCCTCGCTGGTGGCGATCACGTTGTCGTAGAAGGCAGCGATCGCCGCTTTGCCGTGCTGGCCCATTCCGGAGGGATCCAAGGGCGACGGCCCGATGGGATCCTGCACCACGGCGTCCTCGGTGAACAGGCTCAACCAGGTGTCACGGTCCTTGGCGGCCACGGCGGCCCGTGAGCGGATCCCTAATTCGCGGGCATTCGGGAATTCGTCGGTCATGTCTCTCCCCTCAGCGGACCTTGGCGATGACGTCGTCGGCGAAGCGCTGCAGGTTGTCCACCTTCGTCGCCAGTGTCTCGGTGTCCTGCTCCACGCCGTAGGGCCAGCGGAAGCCGACGATGACGTCGGTGACCCCGAGCTCCTCCAACTTGTGGATGCCGTCGACCGTGTACGCGTCGAGCGAAATCACGTGCACCTCGAACGGCTTGTCCTCGGTGCCGTGCTCCTTGCGCAGCTCGGCCAGCCGGGCCAGCAACCCCGGCAGATCGGCCGGGTCTCCCCCACCGTGCAACCAGCCGTCGCCGTCAATGGCGGCGCGCTTGAGCGCGGCCTCGTGGTGGCCGCCGATGAGGATGGGCACCGGCTGTGAAGGCGTGGGGCACATTTTGATGGACGGGACGTCGAAGACCTCGCCGTGGAACTCGAAGAAGCCGCCGGCCATGAGCCCGCGCATGATGGTGATCTCCTCGTCCATCCGCTTGCCGCGGCGCTCCCACGGCACGCCACAGATTTCGTAGTCCTCGGGCCACGGGCTCGTGCCGACCCCCAGCAACAGGCGGTTGTTCGTCAGCACGGCGGTCGAGCTCACCTGCTTGGTGATGAGCACGGGCTGACGGATCGGCAGCTTTATGACGAAGGTGACGAAGCGCAGCGTCTCGGTCAGTGCCCCCATGGCGGGAATAAGCGAGAACGGTTCGAGGAACGGCTTGTCCTCGAGGAACTCCCGGGTCCCGTCGGGGTTGAACGGATAGGTGGTATCCGACACCTCCGGGTAGCAGATGCTGTCGGGCACGACCATGGAGTCGAAGCCCGCCGCCTCGGCCGCCTGGGCCAGGGGAACATAGAAGGACGGGTTCGTCATCGACTCGGCATACGAGAAACGCACGGCACCTCCGGGTGTCCACTGCTCGAGCGCGCCTACCATGCGGCCCGTGTCCGCTCATCCTGCCAGGACCGATGCGTCCGAGCACAACCCCGGCCCGCCGGGGGTGACGCCGCCCCTGGTCACGGACCTCTCCTTGGAGGAGCTCGAGCGCGAGGCCCGGCACGCCATCGGGGAGATGGCCTACGCCTACTACTCGGGCGGAGCCGACGACGAGCGCCTGCTGCAGGGCAACGTGGAGGCCTGGAGCCACTGGCAGCTCCACCCCCACGTGCTGGCCGGGATCGCCGAGGTGTCGACAGCGACCACCCTGCTCGGCAGCCCCGTCAGCTCCCCGGTCGCCATCGCCCCGACAGCGATTCAGGGGCTGGCCCACCCCGAAGGCGAGGTGGCCTCCGCCCGCGGCACCGCCGAGGTGGGCGCGCTGTTGATCCTCTCGTCGCTCGCCACCTGCCCCCTCGAGGACGTGGCCGCCGCCGCGCCCGACGCCACCCGCTGGATGCAGATCTACATTCTGCGGGAGCGGGCCAGGACCGAGGAGCTGGTGCGCCGCGCCGCGGCCCACGGCTACCGCGCCCTGGTGCTCACCGCGGACGCACCCGTCTCGGGACTCCGCCTGCGCGAGTGGCGCATCGGCGTGCACCTGCCCGACGACCTGGCCCTGCCCAACTTGGCCGGCGACAGCACCGAGAGTGCTCGCCAAGGCGGCTTCATGGCGGTCGTCACCCGTGAGTTCGAGCCGGCGCTCACGCCCGACGACATCGGCTGGCTGGCCGCATTGAGCTCGCTCCCCGTCGTGGTGAAAGGCGTGCAACGGGCCGACGACGCCGTGCGCTGCGTGGATGCCGGGGCGGCGGCGGTCGTGGTATCCAATCACGGTGCCCGCCAGCTCGCCGACGCACCAGCCACCGCCGACATCCTTCCTGAGGTGGTGGACGCGGTGGCCGGGCGGGCCGAGGTCTACGTGGACGGCGGGGTGCGCCGGGCCCCCGACGTGGTGAAGGCCCTGGCGCTCGGGGCCCGGGCGGCCCTGGTCGGGCGACCGTCGCTGTGGGCCCTGGCCACCGGTGGGTCCGAGGGTGTGGCGGGCCTGCTGCGCTGGTACGAGTCCGAGTTGCGGCGCACCATGGCCCTCTGTGGAGCCAGCACGGTCGCCGGCCTCGACCGCGACCTCGTGCGCCGCACTCCGGGATGGGCATTGCCATGACAACCGTTGCCGCCATGCTCGCTGCCCGCGTCGACGACGACCGCCCGGGGGTCCTGGACGGCGACGAACGCTGGAGCTGGCGCCAGGCCGTGCACGAAGGGGCCACGCGGGGGGCGCTGGCCCGCTCCTTGTTCGGCGACCGCAAGCCGCATGTCGGCGTCCTGCTCCCCAACGGGTCCGAGTACCTCTTCTGGTTGAACGGCACGGCCCTGGCCGGGGCCGCCATCGTCGGGATCAACCCGACCAGGCGGGGCGAAGCACTGGCGGCCGACGTGCGGGCCACCCACTGCGCCATCATCGTCACCGACGACGAGGGTGCCGCCCTTCTGCAGGGGTTGGACATCGGGGTGCCCGATGAGAACGTCCTCGTCCTCGGCAGCGACCACTACGAGGCACTCCTGCAACGCTTCGCCGGCAGCCCTGAGGCACAAGACCTCATAGAGAACGCCGATGCCATTGACGAGTCGGCGCTCTACCTCCTGATCTTCACGTCGGGGACGACGGGGGTGCCCAAGGCGGTGCGCTGCACGCAGGGCCGGCTGGCCGGCATTGCCGCCATAGCCGGGCCCGGCTTCGGCTACACGGCCGACGACGTCTGCTACTGCCCCATGCCGCTGTTCCACGGCAACGCGCTCATGGGGCTCTGGGGGCCCGCGGTCTGGATGGGCGCCGCCATCGCCACCCGCCCGCGCTTCAGCGCCTCGGCCTTCATCGACGACGTGCGCCGCTACGGTGCCACCAAGTTCAGTTACGTCGGCAAGGCGATCGCCTACATTTTGGCCACGCCCGAGCGGCCCGACGACGCCGACAACACGCTGACGAGCGCCTTCGGCACCGAAGCCTCGGTGCGCGACCGCTCCCGCTTCCGCAAGCGGTTCGGGTGCTACCTCATTGAGGGGTACGGGGCGAGCGAGGGCGGCGCCGCCATCAACGCCGTCGTCGGCATGCCCAAGGGCGCGTTGGGCAAGCCCGTCGGCGGAGTCGACCTCGCCGTCATGAGCCCCGAGACCGGAGAGGAGTGCCCGCCGGCGGAGTTCGACTCCGAGGGCCGGCTCCTCAACGCGGGCGCCGCCATCGGCGAGATCGTCAACCGCAGCGGCCGGGGCAGCTTCGAGGGGTACTACGAGCGGCCGGACGCCGAGCAGGAGCGCATGCGCCAGGGCTGGTACTGGACGGGTGACCTCGGCTACGTCGATGCCGACGGGTTCTTCTACTTCGCCGGTCGCAACGGGGACTGGCTGCGCGTCGACTCGGAGAACTTCGCGGCCGGCCCGGTGGAGTCGATCATGTCGCGCCATCCCGACCTGGCGGTCACTGCCGTCTACCCGGTCCCAGACACCGCGTCGGGCGCCGGGGACCAGGTCATGGTGGCGATCGAGATGGTGCCCGGCAGGGAATTCGACCCCGAGGCCTTCGCCACCTGGCTGCAGGAACAGCCCGATCTGGGCCCGAAATGGCTCCCCCGCTACGTCCGGATTTCGCCCTCACTGCCGCAGACGGCCACGGGCAAGGTCACGAAGGTGGGACTGCGAGCCGAGGCCTGGGCCTGCGACGACGCGGTGTGGTGGCGTCCGCTCGGCAGCGCGGACGTCCGTTTCACCCTGCTGGGCGACGACGACCGGAAGGCCCTCGCCGCCGGCCTGGCCGAGAACGGGCGCCCCCCGGTCGGCCAAACGTCGTAGCAGACTGTTACACTTGTTTCGTACCGATACGAGACAGGAGGTCCGGCATGGCTGCTGACAAGGTCACCCGCTTCGCCGCCGATCTCGTCGACGCCGCCGCGGTGGAGGGGGCTCGCCACAGCCGTTCGACCAAGCAGCAGCTCGACCATTGGGCCCGGGTGGGGCGCACCGTCTCGACCCACCATTCGACGGCCCGCCGCCGCGTCGAGGCGGCGCTGCGGGGGACGCTGGCCCTGACCGACCTGACCCCCGAAGAACGCCTGGTCACCAACGCCGAGACCGATGCCGCCGTGGCGGAGCGGCTCCGCACGGTGCACTACGGCGACGTCCTCGCCGGCGAGGGCGTGGTCACCGTTGCCCTCGACGACGACGGGCGGCTCGTGCGCTACGCGCCCGACGGCACGACCACACCCCTGGACTGACTGAGCACGACACGTGCGACTCGACCTCGTGGTCGGGCCCAACGGAGCCGGGAAGTCGACCTTCGTCCGCCTCACGCTGGCCCCCGTCCTCCCGCAGGCCACCTTCGTCAACGCCGACCTCATCGCCCGACAGCGGTGGCCGGACGACGCCGAGAGCCACTCCTACGAGGCGGCGCGGATTGCCGCCGCCACGCGTGAAGCCCTCATTGCGCGTCGTGAGCCGTTCATTGCCGAGACTGTGTTCTCCCATCCCTCGAAGCTGGACCTGCTGCGCGCGGCGGCCGGCGCCGGCTACTACACCGCGGTCCACGTCGTGCTCGTCCCCGAAGCGCTGGCGGTCGCCCGCGTGGCGGCCCGCGTCGTGGCCGGCGGGCACGCCGTCCCCGAAGAGAAGATCCGGGGGCGTTATCGGCGGCTGTGGCCACTGGTGGCCGATGCGATCGTGCTGGCCGACACCGCCACCATCTACGACAACTCGCGGCGCCAAGGCCCGAGCCTCGTGGCCGACTTCAGCCACGGCTTCGTGGTCGGCCAGCCCCTGTGGCCGGATTGGGCTCCGCTGACGCTCACCGACCGCTGGCCCCGGGACGCCTAGACCTTCGACGATCCCGAGCACGCCCGTCAGGTCGGCGACGCGGTGGTCGCCGGGCTGCAGCGGGGGCGGATGCGTCCCGAGCCGCTCCTCCTCACGCCACACGTGCACGGCCGTCATGCCCACCCGGCGCGGACCCCTGACGTCGGGTTCCCACGAGTCCCCGACGAAGACGACCTCGGCCGGGTCGACGCCCAAGGCGGTGACAGAGGCGTCGTAGATATCGGGGTGCGGCTTCCGTGCGCCCGCCCGCGCCGAGGTCACGCCGGCGTCCACCAGCTCCAGCAGACCGACCTGGTCCAAGAATGCATTGAGCTCCCAGCCCCAGTTGGAACAGACCCCGACGGCGAGACCCGAAGCGCGGAGGGACGCCAGTGTCTGCGCCGCTTCGGGATACGCCACCATGGCGCCCTGGTCCGACGCCCGTAAGGCATCGATCAGAAGCTCGGTGTGGGGATCGGGCACGCCGCAGGCCGACGTGAGATCACGCAGGCGAAGGCGCACCCAGGACTCGTACGCCTGCTCGCTGACCGAGTGCTCGCCGTGCTCGACCCCGTCGTAGCGGGAGAAATAGTCGTCCAGAATGGCCCGCTCCGGCTGGTAGCCGTGGACGGCGAACACCGTCTCGTAGTTCGAGACACTCGTGTCGGCGAAATGCGCCAGGGTCCCGTAGAAGTCGAAGATGACTGCGCTCACCACCGTCCCAGTTTGCCCCGGGGGCGTGACAGATGCCGGCGGTGCGCCACTCCACCGGGGTGCCCGGTCATACTTTTTGCGGATGGACGGTGATGCGCAGGCGGAGGACCCCTCGGACGAGAGCGTGGCGGACGACGACCCCCCGCACCAGAACGGGGGTCAGGGAGAGCCGCCGAAGGAAGCTGCGTCGGCCCGGTGGATCGTCGAGCTCGTCGTCGTCGTGGTCGTGGCGGTCCTCGCCGCCGTGCTGCTCCGGACCTTCGTGGTCGCCACCTACTCCATCCCCTCGGGCTCCATGGAGCCGACGCTGCAGATCGGGGACCGCATTGTGGTGGACAAGCTGAGCTACCACCTCCACGGCATCGGCCGCGGCGACATCGTCGTGTTCAGCACTCCACCGACCGAGAACTGCGCCGGACCACCGGTGTCGGACCTCGTCAAGCGCGTGATCGCGTTACCGGGCGAGATCATCGCACTCGAAGACGGGAGGGTGTTGATCAACGGGCGCCTCTACCCCGAACCGTTCCTGCCGCCGAACCTGCGCAACGACACCTACCCGGGACCTTCGACCGCTCCGTACGCGCTGCACGCCGCCTACCGCGTTCCCGCCGGCGAGGTCTACGTCATGGGCGACAACCGTCCGGACTCCTGCGACAGCCGCTACTGGGGGCCCATCCGGGAGTCGACCATCGTCGGCAAGGTCGATCTGCGGATCTGGCCCCTGTCGAGAATCGGGTTTTTCTAGTTCTCCGGACAGTGCTGGTGACGCTCAGTCTCGCTGCCGCGCGCA
>Ga0302202_10007084_pt1 | contig 10921 bp, 10 predicted proteins | sample II_Bog_N3_3_FD_194579 | JGI IMG/M metagenome (GOLD analysis project Ga0302202, IMG submission 194579) | Peat permafrost microbial communities from Stordalen Mire near Abisko, Sweden - II_Bog_N3_3 | ecosystem: Environmental > Terrestrial > Soil > Wetlands > Peat | place: Sweden: Abisko... | reverse complement strand
CCCGCTTCGCATGGTTGAAATCCGATACGCAGCAACGCGTTGACCGCCTGGTGGACATGCTTCTGCGCTATCGGCAATATGATTGCATTCAATTTGATACGAAAATAGCGAAGCCGCCCGTCAATCTGTTTCCGCCGCAGCCCTTTCGCCATATGGCCAAGGTTCTGCTTGTGGAAGGCCATGCTGAAGATGCACGGTGGATTACGATCGCAGAGCAATGGGCGACACCGCGTTCGTTCGTTGCAGAAGGGCTGTTTTGGCTTTACGGAACCTTCTTTGGCTTTGGGCTGCGGCCGGGCCTGGCGCTCCTTACACTTGTCATCTATCTCAATCTTGGCACCTGGGCCACATGGTACGCACTTCATCACGACTGGATGGTTGAAACGCCGCTGATTGCCGCTTCATCATTTTCCGACGAAAATGACGATGGTAAAAATCACCGGATCAGAGCATTCACCCGGATTCCCTCATCGCCTGATCAGAAACAGCTCATAGCCGACGACCTTTCTTGCCACGACCTGACCCATCCGTGGGATGCCGCAGTCTATGCTGTCGATACTGTTTTGCCCTTTATTAGATTGAACCAAGAGAGCAAGTGCGAAGTCAGGCCCGAACCTGAATATTACGCCGCCCGGCTGGCCCGCGCGGTCTATGCTATCGTGGGTTGGGTGGTCACATCACTCACCCTGCTCACCTGGTCAGGCATCCTCCGCCGCTTCGAAAGCGAAGGGGAATAACCTTACCCCTCCCCACAATCCCGCTCGTCCATCGAAGCCAGATCCAGCACCGTCGTCCGCCGCATATCGCGAACCTGCGTCAGGTCATACCGGCATCCCCGGTGCATCACCGCCCTGTTGTCCCAAAGAACAAGATCGCCGGGCCGCCAGACATGCCGGTACACAAATTCCGCCTGCGTCGCATGCTCCTGCAAATCCCGCAGCAAAATCCGGCCCGCCGGCAACGCCATCCCGATCACCCGCCTTGCATGCGCGCCGATATACAACGTCTTGCGCCCGCTGCCGGCATGCACCCGCACCAGCGGCCAGCGCACCGGCGGCATGGAGCCACGGATTTCCTCCTCCGTCGGCTCCCACCCCAAGGTGCTGCGCGAATGATGCACCCAGTGTTCCGCGAAACGATCCGCCGCCTCCACCCGCAACATTTCCGGCAACGCGTCATACGCCGTTCGGCAATCGGCAAATTCCGTCTCGCCGCCCCAGGGCGGCACCACCACGGCCCGCAGCATCGAAAACTTTGCAGCCGGCCGCTGATACGAACTGTCGGTGTGCCATAACCGGGTTCCCAGCAACGACAGCACCCGCCGGTGATCCGGATCGATCACGTATCCGTTCTCATCCAGATTCGACAAATCGATCATCTGCCCCGGAATGCGGCTGTCCGCCGACCGGACGGCCTTCTTTCGTCCGATGTCAGGTGGCCCAAACTGAGCCGTGAAGGCAAGCTGCTGCGCGTCATCGACATGTTGCGCCGGAAAAACCAGGACCGCGTAACGGTCGATCGCCTGTTCAAACGCCCGCACCGTCGCCGCATCGATCGGCACGCGCATGTCGAAGCCGCGGACTTCCGCGACGAAATGCCGATGCAGCGGTGCGAAATCGATCGTCACCCGACTGCCGCCTGGATCGCCTGCCACACCCGTTCACTCGTTGCCGGCATGTCCAGCTCCCGCACCCCCAGCGGCGCCAGCGCGTTCATCACGGCAATCATCACCGAGGGCAAGGCGCCGACGCAACCCGCCTCCCCCGCGCCCTTCACACCCAGAGGGTTCCCTTTGGTCGGCACCGGATTGCTGACAATCTTGATCGCGCACATCGAATCCGCCCGCGGCATCGCGTAATCCATGAAGCTGGCGCTCAGCAATTGCCCCGACCCCGGTTCATACGCGACATTCTCCATCAGCACCTGCCCCAGCCCCTGCGCCACACCGCCATGAATTTGCCCGTGCAAGGTCAGCGGATTGATCACCGTGCCGACATCGTCCACCACCAGGTAGCTCTGCAACGACACCACACCGGTATCGGGATCGACCTCGACCTCCGCCACATGGCAGCCATTGGGAAAGGTGTTCAACGTCGGTGAGTAGGTTGCATTTTCGTACAACCCCGGTTCCATCCCTTTCGGCAGACGCGCCGGCTGAAACGACGCGATCGCCACCTGCTTCAAGGTAACGCCCCGATCGGTGCCGGTGACACTAAATTTAGCATCCGCGAACTCGATATCCGTCTCCGCCGCTTCCAGCAGATGCGCGGCGATCTTCTTGCCCTTCTCGATGATTTTCTCCGCCGCCAGGGTCAGCGCACCGCCGCCGCAGACCATCGAGCGAGACCCGTTCGAGCCCATCCCGAAGGCCACCCGATCCGTATCGCCATCGATAAATTGCACATCACCCGGCGCGATCCCCAGCTTCTCGTGCAAAATTTGCTTGAACGAGGTTTCATGCCCCTGCCCGTGCGTCTTTGTGCCCATCAGCATGATCGCGGTGCCGCTGGGGTTGAAACGAACCTCGGCATATTCCGGCACCGGTCCCGCCGCCTGCTCGATCGCGTTTGCCAGGCCAATGCCACGCAGTTTCCCCGCAGCCCTGGATGCCTCCTGGCGGGCGGGGAAACCGTTGAAATCCGCTGCCTCCATCGCGATGTCCATATTCCGAGCAAATTCGCCGCAGTCGTAATAGGGGCCCAAGGGGGCTTTGTAGGGCATTTTTGTAGGCGGAATGATGTTGCGCCGCCGCAGTTCGATCGGATCGATACCGGTTTCCTGGGCCGCGGCCTCGATGATACGTTCGATCAGATAGATCGCCTCCGGCCGGCCGGCCCCGCGATAGGTCACCGTGCCGATCTGCCCGAAGGGAGTCAGCAACTGCCGGTCGGACGCGATATAGGCACCGATGCTCGCCAGCATATGCAGCCGCAGTCCCAGAAACCGGCCGTCCGCATCCAACGCCAGCTCGATATCGCCGACATTGTCGCGGCCATGTTCGTCGGCCAGCAACGCCTCGGAGCGTTCGCATTTCCACTTCACTGGCCGGCCCAGTTTCTTCGCAGCCCACAGCACCAGCCGGTGATCGACATACTGCCAGCCCTTGGTGCCGAACCCGCCGCCGACATCCTGCACGAACACGCGGACTTTGCTTTCCGGCACCTTGAAGATCATGTTGGCCAGCATGTTGCGCACACGGTGTGGGTAGTTCACGTCGGCATGCAACGTGAAGCGTTCTTCCCCCGAGTCATACAGACCGATCGACCCCCGCGGTTCCATGTATTGCGCATGCACGCGGGTAATCACATAGCGCCGCCGCACCACGTGATGCGCGCGCGCAAACGCCGCATCGGTCGCCGCCTTGTCGCCGCGGTCCAACGTGTGAGAAATATTGTCGCCGTTTTCGTCCCACAGCACCGGCGCATCGGGCAGTGCCGCCTCGACCACCGAGGTGACCGCGGGCAGCGCGTCATACTCGACCACCACCAGTTCGGCGGCGTCCTTCGCCTGCTCCAAGGTTTCGGCGATCACCATGGCAACGATATCGCCGACATAGCGCGCGCGATCGACCACCATGGCCGGGCGCTGCGGCGCGAACATTGGCGAGCCGTCTTTCTTCTTGCGTGGCATGTTGGCTTTCGGCGTCGCGATTCCGTCGGCCTCGTAATCGCGGCCGGTAAAGACTGCCAGCACGCCCGGCGCATCGGCCGCCGCGGCGACATCAACCGAAACGATCCGAGCATGGGCGTGGGGGGAACGGACGAATATGGCATAGGTCTGGCGGACGAAACTTTGGTCGTCCTGGTAACGGCCTTTGCCGGTCAGCAGCCGCACATCCTCGAATCGCCGGACCGGCTGTCCCACACCGTATTTCATTCCCGTGTTTCCTTATCGTGAGCTGCGGAACCGCACTGCATAGGGTTACCTTTGCCGCTGCGCGGCGTTTCGCCGAAGCCATTCATCGGCGGCGTCTCCCATCGTCTTGTCCACCGCATCGGTCATCCAGAACATGAAGGATCGGTTGAACTTGAAGTCTTCGCCGCACTCAGACTTGAAAAAGCGGCGAACATTCTGGGTGTTTCGATAGGACGCCGTGATGGGCGTCGCCCGCACAATACGGTCCTTGTGCCAATCGAACGCGGCCACAGCATTGCCTCCAGCTCAAACAAACCGGCACACCACCGACCCCAGCGGACCGTAATCCACATGGAACGTATCGCCGGCGTGCGCTTCTACCGTGCTGGTGAAGGACCCGCCCAGCACGAACTGTCCCGGTTCCAGCGCGATATCGAAGGGTGCCAGCTTGTTCGCCAGCCACGCCACGCCGTTCGCGGGATGGTTCAGCACCGCCGCCGCCACACCGGATTCCTCGATGATATTGTTGCGGTAGCACAGAGCGGCGACCCAGCGCAGATCGACCTCCATCGGCTTGATCGGCCGTCCGCCGACGATCAGCGCGGCGTTGCCCGCGTTGTCGGCAATGCTGTCCAGCACGCAGCGCGGCTGGCCGGTTTCCGGGTCCTCGCGATACGTGCGACCGTCCACGATCTCGCAGGATGGCACGATGTAATCCACCGCGCTCAGCACGTCGAAGATCGTCGCGTTCGGCCCTTTCAGCCGCCTTCCCATCACGAAGCCCAGCTCGCATTCCAGCCGCGGCTGGATGAAGCGGTTCACCGGGATTTCCGCCCCGTCACCGTAAAACATATCCGCCATCAAGGATCCGTAGTCGGGCTCGTTGATGTTGGAAGACCGTTGCATCGCCCGCGAGGTCAGCCCGATCTTGTGGCCCTTGATGAGGTTGCCTTCCGCCACCTTGATCTCCACCCAACGCCGCTGCACCGCATAGGCGTCCTCGGTGGTGAAGCCCGGATGCAGCACACTCGGCGCGCGCGTCCGCCGCCGTTCCCGTTCCGCCGCATGATAGGCGCGGGCGAGGCTATCGATGGTCGCCTTATCCAGCATGTCTCTCTCCCCGGTCGGTTCGCCGCCTGCAATAGCCGGAACGCGGCCATCCGCAAAGCGCCGCCGGTCTGGTCAGGCGCCTCGTCACAGGGCAGAAGGTCAGCAGCCATGTCCGATCATCCGAACCTGCCCGCGGCGATCTCCCCCCGGCGCGCCTGGATCCTGCTGGGCGCCGCCTTCGTCACCTTCTCGGTCGGGGCGGGCTTCATGCACGCCTACACCGTGTTCCTGGTCACCTTCGTGGAGGTCTTCGGCTGGGGCCGCGCCGAGGTCTCGATCGCCTATTCCGTGTCGCAGATGGTCAATGGGATCAGCTCGCCGCTGGTCGGCTGGCTGGTGGACCGGCTGGGACCACTGCGGCTGATCCTGATGGGGGGCGTGCTGCTGGCCGCGGGGCTGCTGGCGAGTTCGCTGTCGCAGTCGCTGTGGCACGTGATCGTGCTGTACGGCGTGGTGATGACATTGGGCGCCAATTGCCTGGGGATGGTGGCTTTCGTGCCGCTGCTGTCGCGGCATTTCGTGCGCAACCGCGGCATGGCCGTCTCCGTCCTGCAATCCGCCAACGGCTTTGCTCGGGCATTTTCCGCGCCGCTGACGACGATGATGATCGGCGGGCTGGGCTGGCGCGGGGCCTATCTGTGGCAGGGCGTGTTCATGGCGGCGCTGATCCTGCCGCTCGCTGCGTTCTTCCGCGGCACCGGCCCGACCCGAGGGGCCCGCAGCCGGCTGCGCACCGACGCCGAGGGCTGGACGGTGCGCCAGGCGATGCGCACGCCACATTTCTGGCTGCTGGGCGCGGTGTATATGTTCACCGGCCTGGGCAGCTTCCTGGTGGCGCTGCACCAACTGGCCTTTGCGGTCGATGTGGGGTTCGACAAGCTCTACGCCGCCTGGGTGCTGGGGATGGGGGCGTTTTTGTCCCTGCCGGGGGTGATCATCACCGGCACGATTTCCGACTATATCGGGCGCGAGCTGTCGGCGATCATCACCTATGGCACGTCGATCATCGGGGTCGGGTGTGCGTTGCTGATCCACAGCCCGGACCAGCATGTGCTGCTGTGGCTGCATGCGTGTTTCTTCGGGCTGACCTGGGGGGCGCGCGGGCCGGCGATTACGGCGAAGACGGCGGATCTGTTCCCGGGGCCGAATCTGGGGGCGATTTTGGGGGTGATCACGATCGGCACCGGGCTGGGGTCGGCCAGCGGGTCGTGGCTGGCGGGGTATGTGTTCGATGTGACCGGCAGTTATCGGGTGGCGTTCTGGCTGTCGATTTTCTTTTATGTGTGCGGCAGCGTGGCGTTCTGGGGGCTGCGGCGGCCGCCGGCGATCAAGCGGTGACAGGCCATTCGATCTGCTCTGGCGTCAGAGGAACCTGGGCTAACGTGCGGCCGTCCCGGTCACAGAACTCAACCTCGAATGCCAGGCGCGGTCGTGTGAAAACGTGCACAATGGTCCCGATCGCTCCTCGCCTCAGTCCGATGCCCGGTAAGTCGTCCCTGAGCACGACCCCATCATTCTCTCTCAGGTCCGGCATGCTGTTCTCCATGACTTCACGAAAGGGATCACCAAACGCGGGAGATCGGAGGCCGAGTCTATAATCCATCCAGTTCGGACCACGTTACCGCCTTTTGGTCCATTGACGGTAATATCGATGACAGATTATTACTAATAGTTATCTAGATTCCCGGGAATGGCGGGGTTTTTCGTGACCCGGCTTCTAACACGCGCGCCTTATCGCCGCCGCACCGAACGATTCAGCAATCGCCGACGTCCGTCAGTTGCGGCTGCAATCGCAAGCGGCGTGCGATTTCATTCAGCCGGGAAATAGTGCGATCCGTTTTCAGCGTGAAGGTGTAGGGCCGGCTGTCGAGATAGGCGTTGCTGAGAAGGGCAGGCTCAACGGCAACATCCTGTCCGTCTTCCTGGCGGGTTTCGTAAAGGCTGAGATCGCCCTGCAACGCCAGTCGTCTAACGACCTCAACCGCCGTTGCGGGATCGATCCGCCAGCGAGGCACTTCCTCACGGAGCAGATTCTGCACGCTGTCACCATCGAGAGCGTACCGCAGTGCCTCGTGCTCGAAACTCAGGGCCGACATCACGACTCTCCTGGCGCAGGGTTCCCGGCAAGCGGTATCTGAGTCCCGCCGGGTTGGATCTTCACATAGGGCGCCTGGTGCACAGAATCGCCCCCGCCGCCATCCAATCCGTCCGGGTAGTCATCGTTGATTTGGACAAGTCCGCCTTTTCCATCGGTATAGCGGATGCCGTTTCCGTCCCTCGATCGCCTCTTCGTCCAGTTACTTTTGTCGACCAGGGTGTCGTCAAGCTCCTTTTCCAGGTCGCCCGGGTGACGCCCTTTCCGTTTGCCGGGGTCATCCCGGTATGGCTTGCTCGCCTCGGGGTCGCCGGCCAAGCTACCCGCCATCCCCGATCAGCACGGTCGGATCGCCCACCACGATCACCCCGCCATGCACCGTCATATCGCCCATCCGCGCCGCCAGCAGCCCGCCGATCAGCACCGTCGGCGAGCCTTGCGCGATCATGTCCGGCGGACCGCAGCACACCGCCATATCGGTGACCCGAGCGGCTGGCAGGCCGCCGATCAGGACGGTCGGGCAGCCGGGGGCGACGACGGGGCCACCGACATGCGGCACCGGCCCGTCCCACATCGGGCATACATGCATGTCGGTCAGGCGAGCGGCGGGCTGGCCCATCATCGCCTCCGTCAGTGCAGCCGGCACCCCTCGATGGTGATCCGGTGCATCAGCCGCCGCTCCCCCTGGTAGTCGTTCAGCGCGTAATGCCAGGTGGACCGGTTGTCCCAGAACGCCAGCGACCCCGCCTGCCAGCGCAACCGGCAGGTGAACTCCGGCCGGGCCGCGTGGCGGTAGAGAAAATCCAGCAGCGGCTTCGATTCCTCGTCCGTCCAGCCATCGAACCGGAGCGTAAACCCGGGGTTGACATACAGCGCCCGCCGCCCGCTTTCCGGGTGCGTGATCACCACCGGATGCACCGCGTCCTGGGTCGCCAGATCCGCATTGCCGATCCGTCCTTCCATCCCCGGCCGCTTCACCCCGAACACGTGCCGGCTGGAGTGCAGCGCGCGCAAGCCGGCCAAGGTCTGCTTCAACCCGTCCGACAGCCCGTCGTAGGCAGCATACATGCTGGTAAACAGCGTATCGCCGCCTGCCGGCGGCACCTCGCGGGCATACAGCATCGACCCCAGCGCCGGGATTTCGTCGTAGGAGTGGTCGGTGTGCCACCCGCCGCCGATATTCTTCGTCTGTTCCGGTTCCTTCACCACCAGCGCGATCTCGGGGTAGCCCGGCGCGTGGGCGAAGAACCGGTTCACGTTGATGGCGCCAAACTGCCGAGCCCGGGCGATATGCTGATCGGGAGTCAGCACCTGGTCGCGAAACACGACCACCCCGAAGGAAGCCAAAGCCTGCCGCACCGCCCGCTGCGAGGCATCCGACAGCGGTTCGGACAGGTCCAACCCGGCGATCTCGGCGCCGACCGCCCCGGCCAGAGGCCGCACCGCGATGTGATTCCCCAGCATTTTCGCGCCCCTCCGCTGCTTTATCAGTCAATCCCCTGCCCGCCGGTCAGCCATCCGATACCGCCCGCTCGGAATGCGGGCAGAAATCGCAACCCTCCCTTGCCGCCTGCCCCCCGCATCGCTTACGCTGCATTGCGGCAGGAATACGACAGCAATGTTGCCATTTGCCGGAGACTGGGGCAAAAGGGATATCTTGCCCAAACGACAACGCTGCCCCCGGAGAGCAGAGACAAACCATGCATGAGGTTGTGAGACAAGGCCTGTACGATCCCCGCAACGAGCACGATGCCTGCGGCGTCGGCTTCGTGGTGAATATCAAGGGCCGAAAGTCGCACGACATCATCCGCCAGGGCCTGAAAATCCTGGAGAATCTTGACCATCGCGGCGCGGTCGGGGCCGATCCCCTGGTCGGCGACGGCGCCGGCTGCCTGATCCAGATGCCCGACGCGCTGCTGCGCGACTGGGCCGCCGCGACCGGCCGCACCCTGCCGCCACCCGGCCGCTACGGGGTCGCGATGTGCTTCCTGCCGCGCGAACAGCGCGCGCGGGACTACGCGATCGAGCATTTCGAGCAGGTGGTCGTCACCGAGGGCCAGACCATGATCGGCTGGCGTGACGTGCCGACCGACCTGACCGGCCTGGGCAAGACCGTCATCGAGACCATGCCGGTGATCCGCCAGGCCATCATCGGCGCCAGCGCCTCGATCCGCGACCAGGACGCGTTCGAACGCAAGATCCTGGCGATCCGCAAGCAGATCCTCAACAATATCCGCACCCTGGCGGAGCGGCGCAGCATGCCCGGCCTGGGCGACCTTTACATGCCCAGCTTCTCCACCCGCACCGTGGTCTATAAGGGCCTGCTGCTGGCGACCCAGGTGGGCAGCTTCTATCAGGACCTGGGCAACCCGCTGACCCTGTCGGCGCTGGCGCTGGTGCATCAGCGCTTTTCCACCAACACCTTCCCGTCCTGGAAACTGGCGCACCCCTACCGGTTCCTGGCCCATAACGGCGAGATCAATACCGTCCGCGGCAACGTCAACTGGATGTATGCCCGCCGCCGGTCGATGGCGTCGGACCTGATCGGGCCGGACCTGGACAAGATGTGGCCGATCATCCCGCACGGCCAGTCCGACACCGCCTGCATCGACAACGCGCTGGAAATCCTGGTGGCCGGCGGCTACTCGCTGGCGCATGCGATGATGATGCTGATCCCGGAGGCCTGGGCCGGCAATCCGCTGATGGACCCGCAGCGCAAGGCTTTCTATGAGTACTACGCCGCGCTGATGGAACCCTGGGACGGCCCCGCCGCGATCGCCTTCACCGACGGCCGCCAGATCGGCGCCACCCTGGACCGCAACGGGTTGCGCCCGGCTCGCTACATCATCACCGACGATGATCAGGTGATCATGGCCTCGGAATCCGGCGTGCTGCCGGTGCCGGAGGAGAAGATCCTCCGCAAATGGCGCCTGCAACCCGGCAAGATGCTGCTGATCGACCTCGACGAGGGGCGGATCATCGACGACTCCGAGATCAAGCAGAAGCTCGCCAGCCGCCATCCCTATGCCGAGTGGCTGCATCAGACCCAGTTCAAGCTGGACGATCTGCCCGACGGCGCCGAACGGCGCGCGCTGCCCCGGCCGAACGACCTGGGCGCCTTGCTGGAACACCAGAATGCCTTCGGCTACACCCAGGAGGACATCCAGTTCTTCCTGGAGCCGATGGCCGCGAATGGGGAGGACCCGGTCGGCTCCATGGGCACCGACACGCCGATCGCGGTGCTGTCGGACAAGCCGAAGATGCTTTATAATTATTTCAAGCAGAACTTTGCCCAGGTCACCAATCCGCCGATCGATCCGATCCGGGAGGAGCTGGTGATGTCGCTGGTCTCCATGATCGGGCCGCGGCCGAATCTGCTGGGCCACCACGCCGGCACGCATTACCGGCTGGAGGTGCCGCATCCGATCCTGACCAATGCCGACCTGGACAAGATCCGCACCATCGATGAAAGCCAGGCGGGCGGGGCGTTCCGCACCGCAACGATCGACACCACCTGGCCGGCGAGCGAAGGCGCGGCGGGTCTGGCCGGCGCGATCGAGCGGCTGTGCCGCGACGCGACCGATGCACTGCTGTCCGACCACAACAACATCCTGATCCTGTCCGACCGGGCGGTCAGCGCGGATCGCATCCCGATCCCGGCCCTGCTGGCGACGGCTTCGGTGCATCATCACCTGATCCGCCAGGGCCTGCGCCACAGCACCGGCCTGGTGGTGGAAACCGGCGAAGCCCGCGAGGTGCACCACTTCTGCGTCCTGGCCGGCTACGGCGCCGAGGCGATCAACCCGTACCTGGCCTTCGAAACCCTGGAACAGATCCGAGAGCAGAACGGCCTCCCGCTCT
>Ga0302202_10007071_pt1 | contig 10938 bp, 8 predicted proteins | sample II_Bog_N3_3_FD_194579 | JGI IMG/M metagenome (GOLD analysis project Ga0302202, IMG submission 194579) | Peat permafrost microbial communities from Stordalen Mire near Abisko, Sweden - II_Bog_N3_3 | ecosystem: Environmental > Terrestrial > Soil > Wetlands > Peat | place: Sweden: Abisko, Stordalen... | reverse complement strand
AATTCATCGACATTTCATCCGCCACACCATTGGCGAAATAGCGCATGCTGACTTCGTAATCCGGCTGGGAGCCGTCACTATCACCGTCAAAGAAGGCGATGTGCACGCGACCGCTCGGCTGCGTGGCTAAGGGGCCGAATTTCGTCGGCACCGGGGATTTGTCCCAGGCGCTCATCACCACCGAACTGGACTGCCCACCCGCTTCGCTGGTGCCGTCAAACAACGGCAGCGACAGGAATTTTTGCCCCGCCTGTGCGGCGTCAATGATCCGCATGGTGTGCGTGGAAGGGAACAGCGTGCCCGCAGGCAGCGTTTTGGTGTCGGCCTTGGGCTGGGTGTAAACTGCCTTGCCCGCGCCCCCAGGAGCGGTCAGCGTGGCCTCCCCCGCCACGTCTTCCGGCGACTCACCGTCATTGAGTTGATGCGAGCGGAAGCGCATCGATAACCCGTCTTTGGTCTCGAACGTGGTGTAGTCGGACACCGACCGGATGTCCTGCCCGTCGCGATTGGTCAGCACCATCGCCAGACGTTGCCGCACCGCCCAGCCGTCGCAGGCATCGATGATTTCGTAGGTCATCGTGCCCGACCCGGCCGCCACATCGCCCTTCGAGGTTTCCAGGCTGAGCTTGTACTGCGCCACATGCGCGGCCAGATCCGCCGCCTGCACCTGGGGCGCCAACAGCAGCAGCAGACCAGCCAGAGACGCTTTCACACCACGCATGTTGCTCAATTCCTGCTATCGTTCTGATAGATAGGGAGACTCACGCCTCCCCGCCAGGATCAATCCTTCTTCACTTTGGGCGGAAGGTCGAGTTTGAGCGACAATTCCTTCAAACGTGAAGCCGGAACTTCAGCCGGAGCGCCCATCATCAGGTCTTCGCCCTGCTGATTGAGCGGGAACAGGATGACTTCGCGGATGTTCGGCTCATCGGCCAACATCATCACAATGCGGTCGATGCCCGGGGCCGAACCACCATGCGGCGGGGCACCATAGCGGAAAGCGTTGAGCATGCCGCCGAAGCGGTCTTCCACTTCCTGCGCCGTGTAGCCGGCGATTTCGAAGGCGCGGATCATGATGTCGGGGCGATGGTTGCGGATCGCACCCGAAGACAGCTCAATGCCGTTGCAGACGATGTCGTACTGGAACGCCTTGATGTCGAGCGGGTCCATCGTCTCCAGCGCTTCCATCCCGCCCTGCGGCATCGAGAATGGGTTGTGGCTGAAATCGATCTTCTTGGTCTCTTCCTCGATCTCGTACATCGGGAAATCGGTGATCCAGCAGAATTTGAACTCGCCCGCCGGTATCAGGCCGAGATCCTGGCCGAGCTTGGTGCGCACCTTGCCGGAGAATTTCGGCGCTTCGTCCTTTTTGCCGGCAGCAAAGAAGACCGAGTCGCCGTCCTTCACACCAGCAGCCGTCTTAATGGCTGCCAAACGCTCCGGTTCGAGGTTCTTGGCAATCGGGCCTTTGGCCACACCGTCTGTGCCGAACTGGATGTAACCCAGACCGCCTGCGCCCTCTTCACGCGCCCATTCATTGAGCTTGTCGAAGAACGAACGCGGATTTTCTGCCGTGCCCGGAGCAGGAACGGCGCGAATGATGCCGCCCGAGGCCGCAATCTTGGCAAACAGGCCAAAGCCCGAGCCCGCGAAATGCTCGGTCACGTCGGTGACCAGCAGCGGGTTGCGCAGATCAGGCTTGTCCGAGCCGTATTTCGCCATTGAGACGTCATAGGGAATGCGCGGGAATGGCGGCTTGGTGACAGTGCGGCCTTCGGCGAATTCCTCGAACACCCCGGCAATCACCGGCTCCAACGTGTTAAACACGTCTTCTTGCGTCACGAAGCTCATCTCGAAATCGAGCTGATAGAACTCGCCCGGCGAACGGTCAGCGCGGCTGGCTTCGTCGCGGAAGCACGGCGCGATCTGGAAATAGCGGTCAAAGCCGGCCACCATCGCCAATTGCTTGAACTGCTGCGGCGCCTGCGGCAGGGCGTAGAACTTGCCGGGATGGTTGCGCGACGGCACCAGAAAGTCACGCGCCCCTTCCGGGCTGGAGGCGGTCAGGATCGGCGTCTGGAATTCGGTGAAGCCGGAATCGACCATGCGCCGACGAATCGAGGCGATGACCGCCGCGCGCAGCATGATGTTCTTGTGCACCTTCTCGCGGCGCAGATCGATGTAGCGGTTCTTGAGGCGAATTTCGTCGGAATAATGCTCATCGCCCGCCACCTGCATCGGCAGCACATTGGCGATGGACTGCACAGCGACATGGGCTGCGACAACTTCGATCTCGCCAGTGACCAGACGCGGGTTGATGGTGCCCTCGCGCTTGACGACCTGGCCGGTGACGGTGATCACGCTTTCCACACGCAGCGGGTCCACGGCGGCGAACGCCTCCGACCCGGCCGGGAAGACGCATTGCGTCATGCCGTAATGGTCACGCAAATCGATGAACAGCAGACCGCCATGGTCACGCTTCGAATGGATCCAGCCAGAAATGCGGGCTTCAGTTCCGGCGTCGCTGGCGCGGAGCGCGCCGCATGTGTGGCTGCGATAAGCGTGCATCGTCTCTATCCTGGTGCGAATGGCGGGCAGGAAGCCGACGTGACCGCCTTGTGTCAAGCTGCCTTCCGGCACGGCTCCTTCCTGTGTATGAGGGAGAGATGGCCCGTTCTTCTCGCGCGGAATTCCCGCTGCCCCAGTTGATCACTGACACCGACGCACTTGCTGCCCTCTGCGAGAGGCTTAGCAGCGAGGTTTTCGTCACCGTCGACACCGAATTCATGCGAGAGCGGACCTATTGGCCCGAACTCTGCGTGGTTCAGCTCGCCTCGGACACGGAAGTGGCCGTGGTTGATGCGCTGGCACCGGGACTCGATCTCGCCCCGCTCGGCGCATTGCTGGCCAATCAGAACGTCATGAAAGTCTTCCACGCCGCCCGGCAGGATGTGGAAATCTTCGTGTTGCTGTTTGGCGACGTGCCACGACCACTATTCGACACCCAGATTGCCGCCATGGTCGCCGGATTCGGCGATCAGGTGGGCTATGACGCGCTGGTCTCCAGCCTCACCGGTGGCCTGATCGACAAGGCGCATCGCTTCAGCGATTGGTCCGCCCGCCCGCTCTCCCCCGCCCAGATCACCTATGCCGCCGCCGATGTGACGCATCTGCGTCGCGCCTATGAGAAGCTGTGCGCCCGGCTGGAGAAAGATGGGCGACTGGAATGGGTTTCAGAGGAATTGGCAGCTTTGGCCGATCCGAACACCTATCGCGCCAATCTGGAAACGCTGTGGGAAAAGCTGCGTCCACGCACCAATAACCGCCGCATGCTCGGCATTCTGCGCGCACTGACCGCGTGGCGGGAGCGTGAGGCACAACGCTCGAACATTCCGCGTCAGCGCATGCTCAAGGATGAGGCGCTGCTCGAACTCGCAGCCACTGCCCCCACCGACCCCGACCTGCTCGCCCGCGCGCGCGGCATCACCCGTGGATTCGCCGATGGCAAAACTGGCGCGTCGCTGCTCGCCGCCGTCGCCGAAGCCAAGCTGCTGCCCGACGAGGCGATGCCTGAGCTGCCCGCGCATCGCGACGGCCCGAAGCCATCGCCTGCGCTGGTGTCGCTGCTCAAAGTGCTTCTGGCGGCGAAATGCGAGCAATTTCACGTCGCCCCCAAGCTGGTCGCCAACTCGGAAGAGATCGACCGGCTGGCTGGCGAGGACAACCCCAACCTGCCCAGCCTGACCGGCTGGCGCGCCGATGTGTTCGGCCATGACGCGATGGCGCTCAAGGCCGGGAAATTGGCGCTGGGCGTGGATGGCAAGCGGATCAAGCTCATCCGGGGTTGAGATGTGAGCGCGTAGGGCGGAAAACGCGAAGCCGTAATCCGCCCTACGGCATCACCGGTGCCTCGGTCACCGTCGCCCGCACATCATCGAGCGCCGCATAGATCAGCCCTTCCAGCGCCGTGACATCCTGCGGTTGGAACACGCTACGTTTGAGCACCAGTTGGCGCTCAACATGCACATCATCCCCCATGCTGGTGTAAAGCGCACGGTAGAAGCCCACAGCATTTTCAACGTTCATATCGTGCGGAAGCGCGGTTGGGCGGGCACCCTTTGGGAGATGGATCGTCTCCGTCCAATTCAGATCCTTCGCCGCCACCATCATCGGATGCCGCCGCTCGCCATCACGCGTCAGATAGGTGCGCAGCAGCGCCGGGCGGGCAATGTCCAGGCCGAGCGGGATCGGCAGTGATGCTTCCGCACAACAGGGGGCCGCCCCATGTCGGCTGCGCCAATGAGCCTCGACGGCAAACGGAATTGACAAATCGCGCGGCGCCGAAGTGATGTAGCGACCAAACCCGCCTTCCGGCATGCCGCGCAGAAATTGCTCAGCCAGATCTTCCGGTGAGACCGCATGGGCCACCGCACTGCGAAAGCTCGCCTCGTTAAAGGCTGACATGCTCATCTGCGCCTTGGCCGCGATGGTGCCATCGGCATCGACACGGATATCAGCGTTGAAGTGATAGAGATTATCCTCCGGCCGCAGCACCGGGGTGTGCGACACCCGCCCCTGCTCGGTCGCCAGCACCACCAGCTTGCCCGCCAATGTGGGGTCGAGCGAGTCGAAGCGGGCATAGGGATTGGTGGGGTTCAGATAGCGGTTGTACATCGGCAGATAGATGATGGCGTGGTTAAACTGGCTGACCCAGAGCGGCAAATCGCCAAAATGCTTACCCCAATCGACCAAGGCAGGCACCGACTCGATGCCGCGTGCGGACAGCAGCGCCTGCATGATCGCCACATGGTCCTTGCAGTCGCCATAGCCGCGCGCCAGCACATCCTCCGCCGGATGCGGCACCCAGCCGTCATTCTCGTCGAGATAAATCGCCACATAGCGGATGTTCAGCGCCACCCAATTGTAAATCGCCTCCGCCGCCGCAAGCCCGGTCTTATCCCCGGCAATCTTAGCCGCCAGCGCTGAAATCACCGGCGTGATGGCCGAGCCGTCGCGCGATTGGCGATAATAAATCGCTCCCAACGCCTCCAAATTGGGCTGACTGGTGGCCAGGAACAGCGGCTGGAAATCCGCGGGAGAGACGGAGTTGTGCTCCGGCTCAGCCCCCAGCAGATCGGCAATGCGGGCGTGAATGTGCCGCATGCCGCCATCGATCTTATCCGAAACAGCAAAGCCGCCACGTTGCGCCCAATGCAGCTTCACCGATTCAGGGGCAGTGATATCAATCACCTGCTCCCCCACCGCCCACTCCTCGGGCACGATGCTGATCAGTTGGAAGCCCACCAGCGGTGGCGTTTTCTGCGTCAGCCGCCAGACGACATGGGTGCGGCTGCCTTCTTTCAACTGGGGAAACACCACCGTGGTGGTCTGGCTGTCACTGAAACCGGGAGCGGATTGCGATTCTTCCGAAGGGCGGGTGAAAATCGCCGAGGGCTCCACCGACAGCCGCGTGCCGTCCGGCTGATCCACCCAGGCCTCCACCAGATCGAGCGCCTGCGATTTCGGATAGAAATCCATCGTCTCGCGCTCACCGGCCGAAATGCCGCGCCGGGTGAACAACGTCGCGTCCTGGCTGACGGTCTCGACATAGGTGAGATCTGGGTGAACGTCATAGAAGCGAGAGAAATGGTCGAGCCGCAGATGTTGTGGCGTTTCCGCCTGCACGCTGGACACCATCACACACAGCAGCAGCGCCAAACCGCCGCCCAGTCGGCCCCAAAACGTCATCCGCACGCAATCCTCACATCGATGGAATACCGATATGCGGTGCAACGTCATCGGTGCCAATCCCCGGTGACGCCAAAGGTGCCAATCTCCCGGGTGCCAGTCGTTCGGGCGGCAAAGTAATCGTCACCCGTGTGCCGATGCGCGCCAATGCCTCAATTTCCAGCGCGCCGCCATGCGCCTGCACCAGCAGCCGCGCCAACGCCAGACGCAAGCCGATCCCCCGGCTGTCAATCGGCAGCGCCCCGGCACCCGACGCCACCATCCCCGCGCCCTCATCGGCGATATGCAGCACCAGCCCCTGATCGCAGACGAACCAGCCGATTTCGATCCAGTCATCCTGTGTCGATGACCGCACCGCCTCCCCCAACACCCGCGCCAACACCAGACGCAGCGCCCGACGATCCGCCAGCAGCGTGACCGGCTGCAAGCCCTCCCCTTGCACCCGCATTTGCCGCCGACCGGGAGCGATGGCCGCCTGTAAGGCCAGCACCGCCTCAGCCAGCAATGGGGCGAGCAGAATGGGTTCGCAGTCCAGACGCCGCGCCTGTTCAGGCTGCGTCAATTGCCCGGCGAGGTCGCCTGCCACGTGCTCCAACTGCACCACCAATCCAGCCAGCGAACCCACCGAATCATAGCGATCCGCCGCCAGTCGATCAGCATGGCCGCGCAGGCCGAGGGCGAGGCTTTGCAGTTCCTGTGAGAGCAATTGCAGCCCACGCGTGACCTTCGCCTCCGCCGCCAGCACCGCGTTGTGCTCGCCCTCCGCCACCTGCATCATACGGCGCAGCTGCCGCAATCGGTCAGCCAGACCGAGGCAGAGCAGCAGCGCAGCGATGAGAGCAAGGATCAGCATCGCTTTAATGTGCCCCATGCAGGCAAACAAAACGTTAAGTTGACGCCCGATGGCCGCCACGCTGACCGTGCTGGTTGGCTGGATCGAAACGCATCACGTCCTGGCAGACGAAAACTGCCGGACGACAAAAAAATGAGGGGAAATATCCAATGACCGCACCGGCTTATCTGATCCTGGACACCGAGGTGATCGATCCGGTTGCCTATGAGGAGTACAAGAAAAACGCCGCCCCCATCGTGAAGAAACACGGCGGCGAGTATCTGGTGCGGGGCGGGGCGTTCGACACACCGGAGGGCAATTGGCCCATCACCAGGCTGGTGGTGATCCGCTATCCAAGCCGGGCCGCCGCCGATGCGATGCTCAACGACCCCGACTACGCCCCATGGCGCGCGCTGCGGCTGCGAATTGCCAAGTGCAATATGGTGGTCGTCGAAGGCGTGGCTGAGCCGGTGTAGCGCGCTACGACCCCCGGCTCACCGTGTAATCCGCCACCGCTTCCAGCGTCTCGCGATAGGCCGAGGGGGCAAAGATGGCGAGCTTCGCCTTCGCGTCGGCGGCGAATTCCGCCGCCCGACGCAACGTGGCACCGATGCAGTCGTGACGGGCGATTAGCGCCATCGCGTGGTCGAGATCGGCGTCGGTCTGCTCGCTCTGATCAATCGTGCGCTCCCAGAACGCGCGCTCCTCGACGTCACCGGCGGCATAGGCGAGCAGCACGGGCAGCGTCACCTTGCCTTCGCGGAAATCGTCGCCCACCGTTTTGCCAAGCGTTGCCTGATCAGCGGCGTAATCCAGCGCGTCATCGACCAGCTGGAACGCCATGCCGAGTGCCGTGCCGTATTGGCCCAGCGCCTTTTCTTCCGCAGCCGGGCGGTCGGCCACCACGGCGCCGACTTCACAGGCTGCGGTGAACAGAGCAGCCGTCTTGCCGCCGATCACCTGCAGATATTGCGCCTCACCCGAGCCGAGATCGTTCTGGGTGACGAGTTGCAGCACCTCACCCTCGGCAATCGTCGCCGAAGCGCGACACAGAATGTCGAGCACCTTCAGCGAGCCGTCAGCAACCATCAATTGGAAAGCACGGGCGAACAGGAAATCGCCGACCAGCACCGAGGCCTTGTTGCCGAACACCGCATTCGCACTGGCTAGGCCGCGTCGCAGAACGCTTTCATCAACCACATCATCATGCAGCAGAGTGGCGGTGTGGATGAATTCGACGCAGGCGGCGAGGTCCACATGGCGGTGGCCCTCATAGCCGCACATGCGGGCGGCAGCGAGGGTGAGCAGCGGGCGGATGCGTTTGCCACCGGCTGCGACAAGATGGGCGGCGAGTTGCGGGATCAGCTCCACGTCGCTGTTCATGTGCGTGACGATGGTGCGATTGCATTCCTGCAGATCAGCCGCAACCAGACGCACAAGCCGCGTCAGCGCATCCTCTGCAGGGCGGCCCGAGTCGGTGCGGTCAGCCGCCTCGATGGGTGCCACAGATGGCGGCAGGTTGGCCAGAACACCCAAATACTCTCTCCAAATTCCCAATCCATCCCCACCGGCACCATATCGGCGGGTTTCCAGAAGGGTCAAGGCAAGCCAGGATGCGCCCCTGCGGAGGGTTCAGCACGGATGCGCGTTGTTTTCCAGTCCAATTCATGGGTTCAGTTCGGGTTCGTGTTGGCTTTGTTGCGAGATGCCGGGCTGAGACCGGTGGAATTGGATGCACATGTGAGTGCCATGGAGGGCAATATCGGCATTTTTCCACGCCGAATTGTCGTCACCGATGATGAAGAGCATCAGGCGCTGCGGGTATTGCGTGAGGCAGGGGAGATTGTGTGAACGTCGAATTCGACACTTTGCTGAGTGGGCGCGTGTTGCACGCCCAACGAGAGAGCGGCCATCGCAGCGGCATTGAGCCGGTTCTGCTCGCCGCCGCCATTCCCGCCCGCAGCGGCGAGCGCGTGCTGGAGGCCGGCACCGGCAGCGGCGCAGGCCTGCTCTGCCTCGCCGCACGGGTGGCGGGGATCAGCGGCGTGGGGGTTGAGCAGGATGGCGAGTTGGTCGCCCTGGCGCGGGAGAATGTGGCGCGCAATCGGTTGACCGGTCTGGAGATCACGCAGGCCGATATCGCCGCCTTCACCGATGCGCTGCCCTTCGACCACGCGATGGCCAATCCGCCCTGGTATGCGCCCCGCGCCACCCCCTCCCCCGACGCCGCCCGTGCGGTGGCGCGGCACGCGAAGGACGGGTTGCTGACGGTGTGGGCGAAGGCGTTGGGCCGCCGGTTACGACATCGCGGCACGATCACCTTCATCATCCATGCCAGCGCACTGGCCGAATGTCTGGCGGCTTTCAGCGCGGCAGGCTGCGGCAGCCACGCCATTCTGCCGCTTTGGCCGCGCGAGGGACGGGCGGCGAAGTTGGTGTTGGTGCAAGCCGTGCGCGGCGGACGCGGGCCGAGCCGCATGCTGCCCGGCCTCGCCCTGCACGCCGAGGGGCAGCATTACACTCAGGCGGCCGAGGCCGTGCTGCGCGGCGGGGAAGCGTTGGATTGGGGGTGACGGGCGTCAATCCGCCCCAATCTCCGCCTCAAACGCCGCCATGAAGCCTGCCATTGCCGCTGTCCGATCACGGGCAATCGCCGCACCGGTCACGGTCTGAAAGCCGTCAGCCAAACGCAGCAACTTGGCGCGAAAATGATCCAGCGCGTAGGCGGCGTCGTTCAGGTCTCGGTGGTCCGCGCGCGGGTCTTCCGGGTGGTAAAGTGCCGAGCCCATGCGTCCAGCGGTGTAGAAACATCGCGCCACGCCGATCATGCCAATGGCGTCCAGCCGGTCGGCATCCTGCAGCACGCGGGCGTGCAGGGTTTGCGGCGCGATCTCGGCAGAGAAGCTGTGCGCGGCGATGGCGTGGGCGGCCGCAGCGATGTCCTCCGCTTGCCATCCCAGCCCTGTCAAAATTTCCACCGCCCGGGCCGACGCCAAACGGGAGGCTTGGGCGCGCAGAGGGGAATTCTTTTCAACCGCCACGCAATCATGCAGCAGCACACTGGCGGCCAACACCGCATCCGCTCCGCCCTCCTGAGCGGCGATGGCAAACGCGTTCACCCAAACCCGGCGCAGATGCGCCAAATCATGCGCACCATCCTGCTTGGTGGGGCCCCTCTTGGGGGAGCCAGGGCCGGGCCCCGCTTCACCATTGGGCAAAGCCTCCCCAGCGGCGAAGGGCAGCAACGCGGCAACCAGGGCGTCAAATCCGTTCCAGCCCGACACAAAACACCTCACGCCACGGTTTGCACAATTCTACCCCGTCCTTGCGCGGGCGGCGATGCTCTATGCATGGCGGGCTCTGGGTGATGTAGTTCCGTTCAATGCTGAAATATGCCGCCTACCAAGCCACCTCCTGCGACTGCCCAGCTGCCCCTTGGGTCTCGGCACCCCCACGCCGCCAAGCGCTTTGCGGCATATGGCGTTGGGCTAGCAGGTGATAGGTGGCCGACAAGGCGTCCCAGAACGCCTCATTTTGGCCACCCGCCACTTGATCCCAGGCATCGAGCACATCACTCCAGGCGAGGAATTCGGCGTGCAGCGTGTCGCGGTTTTGGCGGATGAACAGGATTTGCTGCTCCACATTGCGCAGCACCGCCATCACCTCCCCGGTCTGAGCATCCACGACGTCAAAATGGTCGCGCAATTGGCGCAAGGCCGTGCTGGCGAGGAAGCCGACGCGTTGGAGCATCTCACCACGCTGCCGATCCAGCCCACGCTGCGGCGGTATGGTGATCAGACGCCGCACCAAGGCTTGCACACGGCCCAGAAGCCAATCGCGCAAAGCCTCGATATGCGACAGCTCATGCGCCACCCGATCGACCACCGCCAGCGCATCCTCCGCCCGTTCCATGCCCAGCACATGCGCAGCCTGTTCGAAGGCGGCCTGCACCTGCTCACGCAGCACCGGATCGGCGACCAACGCTTCCATCAGCTTGGCCGGATCGTCGATATTCTCTCGCCCCGGTCGCAGCCATGCCAGCAGCCCGGCCCGCAAACGGGCGGCGGCGAGCCAGAGGTGATGCGGCTCCGGCTGCCAACTGGCGGCACCGCTGACAACCTCCTCCGGCAACGCGTCTCCCAATGCGATACCGGACACATGATCAAGTGCTGCGTCGATCAAGGAGAGCATGCGGCCATCGTCGCTGTCCTGCGCGATGGCAAATTCGCGCCGCAATGCCTGCATCGGCACCGAAGCCTCCCGCTCCCCCAACGGCACCACCATCACCTTCGCCCCATCAGCCGCCGCCCGGCGGAAGGCAATGCCGGGCATGGCGGTAAAGGCGCGGTGCTGCAGGC
>Ga0302202_10007056_pt1 | contig 10948 bp, 12 predicted proteins | sample II_Bog_N3_3_FD_194579 | JGI IMG/M metagenome (GOLD analysis project Ga0302202, IMG submission 194579) | Peat permafrost microbial communities from Stordalen Mire near Abisko, Sweden - II_Bog_N3_3 | ecosystem: Environmental > Terrestrial > Soil > Wetlands > Peat | place: Sweden: Abisko... | reverse complement strand
CGGCGGCAGCCGGGGGGTCCGCGACGGGGGTGTCCGCCGGCGCGCCGAGATCGGGACCGGGCGACAGCTCGGGATCGGCGACGGCCGTGAGCACGGCGGTGCCGTGACGGGGTCGCTTGGCGCGCATCGTGCGGTCGACGGCGTGGGAGCGCTCGGAATCGGTCGAGCCGTGGCGGACGAGGTGGAGTCGCAACGCGTCACTCAGCCGTCGTCGCCCATCGTGAGACGGGCCTCCTCGGGTAGAACCTTCTCGTCCCAGGTCTGCCGGTCCCACAGCTCCACCCGGTCGATCGCCCCGAGGACCAGTACGTCGTTCTCCAGGTGGGCGTACTCCCGCAGTCTCGACGGGATCGCCATCCGGCCCTGCCGGTCGATCTCCAATTCGTGGGAGGTCGAGGCCCACAGACGGACGAGGTTGCGGTCGCTCCGGCTGGTCGACGCCCGCTCCATCATGGCGTCCATCTGCACTTCGAACTGATCCGGTGTCCACAACGACAGGCAGCCGTCCTGCTCGGGAGCGAGATAGCCGCCGTGCTCGAAATGGGTGCGGAACTTTGCCGGCAGGATCACCCGTCCCTTGTCGTCGAGCGAGTGCTCGTGTCTGCCGAAGAACCGTGCCACTGGACCTTGCTCCCACAACGCTCCCCGTAGTGCCCGGCACCCGACTGCTTCGAGCCCCTCCCTTTCACACCACTTCGCTCCACCCTAAACCCCTAACCCCCACTCGTCAACCATCCCACTCCAACTTCCCCTCCGGCCCGTCGAGACCGGATCCAGGGCCGAATTCCCCGGTGGAGGGCAGTGTCGACACCCCGGGCGTCCCGTCCGGTCGGGCCCGGTTTCCGGCGGTCGCGGGCGGCCCGGGACGTCACGACCGCCGGACGGAATGGACCTCCGTCCCGAGGGGTTGACCCGGCGTGACCGCGACCCTCGTTCCCGAGACCCACCTCGACCTGCTCGACGCGGCCACGGCCGTTCTGGCCACGATCGGACCCGACGGACGACCGCAGCTCACCGCCGTGTGGTTCCTGCGGGACGGCGACGACGTGCGCCTGTCGCTGAACTCCGATCGGCAGAAGGTCAAGAACCTGGTCGCAAATCCGGCCGTCACGCTCTTCGTCCTGGACCCGGACACCCCTTCCCGGTACCTCGAGATCCGGGGCGATGCCGTCATCGAGGACGACCCGGACTACGCCTTCGCCGACCGGGTGGGGACCAAGTACGGCGCCGACCTCCGCTCGTTCGACGCGGACGGAGCGCGGCGGGTGGTGGTGACCCTCCGCCCGGAGCGCATCAACGCCGTGGACATGGCCGGGGGCTGACCGGACTCACCGGTACCCGGTCCCTACGGCAGCACCGGGACCCCGTCCCTACGGCAGCACCGGTACCCCGTCCCGACGGCAGCACCGGGACCCCGTCCCTACGGCAGCGAGGCCACCAGTGCCGCGGCGATGTCGTCCCCCGACGGCGCCGCCCGACCTGCGGCCACCGACACGTCGGCCACACCCGTCACGGCCCCGGACAGACCGTCGGACGCGGCGGCCCGCTCCCCCGGTGAGAGGTCGAGCAGCTCGAGCAGGAGGGCGGCATCCCAGTGGCGGACGCACGCGGTGTGGAACCAGGCGCCGGAGCGGTTCCGCCGCTGGGCCAGGCCGACGACCTTGCGACCGCCCACACTGACCTCACCGGCTCCGACCCCACCGAAGCAGACCAGCGAGGACCACCGGGTGCAGGCGCCGGGACCCGAACCCTGCACGTCCACGCCCTCGAGCCCCAGTCGGGCGAGGGCGGCTCCCCAGGCGGCGCCGACCCATCCGAACGCCCCGGTGACGTCCGAGCTCCATCGATCGTCACCGGTGGGGACCCAGAGGTCGATCCACACCGGGTCGTCCGGCGTGACCAGGACCGCACCCCCGCCCGAGCGACGGCGGACGATGTGGATGCCGGCGGTCCGGGCCGCCTCGGCGTCCACCACGTCGAGGCGTTGGGTCGACCCGAGGACGACGGCTGCGGCGGTCGGGCGGCAACGGGCGATCCTGCGCACCGTGGGGTCCGCGTCGACCGCGGGCCATGACCCGTGCAGCGCGTCGGCAGCCGCGTGACGTTCCTCGATCTGCCACTCCCCCGGCACCCGACCAGTCTGGCACCGGCCGCCGGGCGGTCCGGATCGCACCCTCCGCCATCGGTGGCTGCGACGGATGTCGTCGATGCCGGTGGCGGCCTCCGGAGCGGGGCGCCGGTACGGGCGCCGGTGCCGGACGAGACGTCAGGCGGTGAGCTGACGGCCGGCGAGGACGTCGGGACCGAGGTAGTCGATCCAGTCCTCGCTGGTGTTGCCGCACAGCGCGAGGAGCTGGACGCGGTGTCGGGGGGCGACGGGTGTGGAGCGGAGGGACATCCCCGCCTCGTGGGGCAGGCGGTCCTCCTTACGGGTGTTGCACGGCCGGCACGCCGCCACCACGTTCTCCCACGTGTGCGGTCCGCCCTTGCTACGCGGGATCACGTGGTCCAGGTTCTCGGCCGACGCCCCGCAGTACTGGCACTTGCCGCCGTCCCGGGCGAACACCGTGCGCCGGTTGACCGCCACCCGGTAGTTGTAGGGCACCTTGACGTAGCGGACGAGCCGCACCACCGACGGCTCGGGCACGGTGACCCGTTCGGCCCGGAACACCCGCTCCGTGGCGTGGATCAGCTCGGCCTTGGTGTCGAGCACGAGGAGGACGGCCCGCCGGGACGAGACGATACCCAGTGGCTCGAAGGTGGCATTGAGGACCAGTGCCCGCCGCGAGGGCGACATCGGCGACCGGACCGGGGTCGGACCGTCGACGGCACCCACCGGGGCGGAGCCCTTCGGTTCGGATCGGGTCGACGGGCGTTCCACCGGGTCCCCCTTACCCGTCCCGACCCGCTCGCTGTGGGTCCGAGCCAGCTGTGGCCCGGCACCACTCGAGGAACGTGATCACGTCGGCCCGGGCCGGAACGGCATCGGGCCTCCCGTAGTTGGTCACCATCCGGAACTCCCAGAGGCGGCGGTCGGGTAGGGGCAGGTACGGCGCGGTGCGCCACCACCCGCTCGGCGCCATCCGCACCAGTTCACCGAGGGCCGTCCCCCACAGATCGGGGCGGCGAACCACGGCGCCGGCCAGCGCCGTCACGTCCCGTCCGGAGTAGACACCCGGGGGAGCTGCGGTCACCGGCCACCCCCGGAAGCTCCCACCGTCCCGGGACCACCGGCCGGTCCCGCCACGCCGGTCCGGTGCAGGGCCACCGCCGCGGCCCCGACCAGAGGACCGTCGGCCCCCAGTCCGGCCGGCTCGATACGCGTGGACCGGGCGAACTCGATACGTGACCGCAGCGCCAGTTCGCGCCGCGCACTGTCGAAGAAGTCGTCGCCGAAGCCGAGAGCCACGGAACCGGCGATCACGGCGAGTTGGAGATCGAGCAGGTTGGCCACGTCGGCCACCGCCCGGCCGACCAGGGTGCCGCACCGCCGACGCACGTCGGCTCCGGCCTCGGCCGCCGGTCGACCGGTGATGGCGGCGATCGCCGTGCCGGACGCCTCGGCCTCCAGGCAGCCGCGACCTCCGCAGGCGCACGGCCTCCCGTCGGGTTCCACCACGACGTGGCCGATGTGGCCGGCGTTGCCACCGCTTCCGTCGAGCAGTCGTCCGTCGAGCACGATGCCACCGCCGACACCGGTCGAGACCACCATGGCCAGGAAGTCGGAACTCCCCCGGGCTGCGCCCCGCCACCCCTCGCCCAGGGCGAGTGCCTTGGCGTCGTTGTCGACCGTCACGGGTAGGGCGACCAGGTCCGCCAGGCGGTCCCGCAGCGGGAACCCGCGCCAACCGTGGATGTTGAGAGGGCTGACCGTCACTCCTCCGACCGACATCGGTCCACCACAGCCCACGCCGCAGACGTCCGGGCGGACCGGTGCACGGTGGAGGACCTCGGTGACGATCGAGGCGAGCGCGTCGAAGACCACCTCGGGATCCGGAGAGTCGGGCGTGTCGATGCGGGCCCGGTCGAGGATGTGTCCGTCGGTGGACACGAGGCCGGTCTCCATCTTGGTGCCGCCGATGTCGACGGCCAGTACGGGAGGTCCGGCGGGGGACGGCGGGTCGGACTCGGGCGGGACCGGGCCACGGGACGGCAGGCCATCAGCCGTCTGGGGGCCGAGGTCGCCTACCGGGGGGTCAGTCGTCGCGGTGGAAGCGCCCACGGATCCAGTCACGGGGATCGTGGACCGGATTACTCATGCTGCGGGTGTGCAGCGACCTCGAGATGTCGTCGATCCCGGCCTTGCCCATCCGTCGGGCGTTGTTGGCGAACACCACACCGGAGAGGAACATCACGACGACACCGACGAAGCCGAGAGGCAGGCTGGAGGCGAAGGTGAAGAACATGAAGACGAGGGCCGCCACGAAGACGAGGGCGGACCAGATGCAGTAGCGGCCGGCGTGGCGATAGACGGTTTCCGAGCGGACCCGCTCCGCGAAGTCGGGGTCCTCCTGATAGAGCGACTGCTCCAGCTCGTGCAGAATCCGTTGTTCGTGCTCAGAGAGCGGCACTGTCTCGTCCCCTCCACATACGCTCAGCCTCGGCCGTGACCACCGCCACCATCCTCGCGCAACCCGAGGGCGCACGCACGGCGCCCCCGCCCCCGAGTTCTGCTGGATTCTGAGGTCGATTCACCACCAGGGCCATGTTACAGGTTGTCGGCCCAATTCCTTCAGTTCTCAAGCGCGTTCCCTCCCGACGGCGGGATCGCCGGACCGCCCGGGCCCTCAGGACCCCATTGGGCCTCCCCCCGGCGGCGGACCCGGATCCCCTCCGGGGTCACGAGCGAGGCCGGTCCGACGGCCTCACCGCCGTAGCGGGCCCGGATGGCGTCCACGGCGTCGGTCACCGATCCCCAGGTCTCCTGGAGGCGCTCCGCCGTGCGGCCGGCGTCCCGCAGCGCACCCGCCTGGTCACTCCGGTCGGCCTCGGACCCGGCGTCGGGGCCCGTCGCCCCCGGCGGGGTGGCACCCGGCCCGTCCAGATCGAGCCGCAACTGCGTCCCCGCTCCCGGCTCGGCCAGTCCGGACAGGCTGACGCCGAGTAGCCGGACCCCCCGGGAGAGGTCGACGCTGTCGAGGAGGGCGGACGCCACCGCGGCGATGGCCGGGGTGGCGTCGACCGGTCCGTCGAGGGTGTGGGAGCGGGTGATCTGGGTGAAGTCCGCGAACCGCAGCTTCACGGTGACGGTGCGGGCCGCGCGTTCCGCCCTGCGCAGCGCGGTGGCCGAGGCGTCGACCATCCGCTGCAGTCGGCGCTGGAGCTCCCCGATCTCCCACAGATCCGTGGAGAACGTCTCCTCGTGACCGATGGACTTCGCCTCCTGTTCGGGTACCACCGGCCGGTCGTCGATGGCCCGCGACAGTTCGGACAGGTGCCGACCGGCGGCCTGACCCAGGTAGCGCTCGAGCGACTCGGGCGGGACCGCCGCCAGTTCCCCCACCGTGGTGACCCCGAGGGCGGCCAGGCGCTTCTCGGTCGCCGGACCGATGCCCCAGAGGGCACGGACCGGCATGGGGTGGAGGAAGGCGAGCTCGTCCGCGGCCGGGACCTCCACGACCCCCGGCCCCGGCTCGATGCCGGTGCGGGAGGCCCGGGGCTTGGCCGCCTTGGACGCCAGCTTGGCCATGAGCTTCGACCGTCCGACCCCGACCGAGCAGTCCAGGTGGAGTTCCTCGCGCACCCGGTCCCGGATGGCGTGGCCCATCGTGGGTCCGCTGCCGAACAGGTGGACGGCTCCCGACACGTCGAGGAACGCCTCGTCCAACGAGATCCCCTCGATCAGCGGGGTGTAGGAACCGAGCACGGCGTGGAGTCGCCGGCTCTCCTCCACGTAGCGGTGGAATCGTCCCTGGACGAAGACGGCCTCGGGGCACAGCCGCCGGGCCACCGACGACGGCATGGCCGAGTGGACGCCGTACATCCGGGCCTCGTAGGTGCAGGCCGCCACCACGCCCCGGTTGCCGCTACCACCGACGATCACGGGCTTGCCCGCCAGAGTCGGGTCGTCCAGGACCTCCACCGACGCAAAGAACGAATCCATGTCGACGTGCAGGATCACCCGGTCCCCGGGTCCACCGCCGGGACCCTCCGGATCGTGGCCGGATCCGGCGGTGGCGCCCCCCGCAGGGCGGGCACCGGGGTCACCCGCCGAGTCGGAGCCGTCGGAAGCCCTCGGCGCACGGGACCCCGGCACTGCGTCCGGCGTCCTCGGCGGCCAGTCGCACCGCGGTCGCCGCCCACTCCTCCCCGTCGGGAAACTGGCTGCGGTGACACGCGACCGCCTCGCCCTTCGTGTCCACCGTCTTCGAGATGTCGACCCAGACGTCGGGTTCCAGGGTCCCCGACAGCAACACCGTCGACACCTGGTGGGCCGGTCCCGCCTCCGGGAAGTAGTGCGGCATGGCCGCCGCCGGCGCCACGGCGTCGAGCACGGCGAATCCGGTGATGCGGTGGTCCCGGTGGTTGAAGTAGTCCTGGCCGAAGAAGACGGCCGTCGGATCGGGGCACAGCACCGTGTCGGGCCGGAGCCGCCGCACGGCCGCCACCAGCGCCCCCCGGAAATCCTCGTCGTCGATCAATTCGCCATCGGGGAGCCCGAGCAGCTCCTGGCCGGCGACTCCCAGCACGGCGGCGGCGGCGGCGGCTTCGGCGGTGCGGTCCCGCACGAGTTCGGACGGATCACGGTCGGGGTCGGACGTTCCCTTCCCGCCGTCGGTGCAGATGAGCGTGTGGACCTCACACCCGGCCGAGGCCCACGCCGCCAGGGTCCCTCCGCACGACACGTCGGGGTCGTCCGGATGGGCGTAGATGGCCAGCGCCCGCCGCGGCACCCCGTCGAGGAGCTCGGCCACGGGTCAGGCCTCCGGGCGCTTGGGCGCCGTCGTCTTGGTGAGGAGGCCTACCTCGCGCTGGAAGTCGTCCACGTCCTCGAAGCCCTTGTAGACACTGGCGAAGCGCAGATAGGCAACCTCGTCGACCACGCGGAGGTGCTCGAGGACGGACAGACCGACCTGCTCCGAGGACGTCTCCCAGCCCTCGTCACGGAGCTCGTCTTCCACTTGACGGGCCACGACGTCGAGCTGGTCCTCGGTGACGGGTCGGTTCTTCGTGGCCGCCCGGAGGCCGTCGATCAACTTGGCCCGGTCGAACGGCTGGCGCATGCCGGATCGCTTGATGACGATCAGCGGGATCTCGTCGATGCGCTCGAAGGTGGTGTACCGGTGTCCGCAGCCCGAGCACTCGCGACGCCGACGGATGGCCGCCCCGTCTTCGGCCACTCTCGAATCCACCACCCGATCGTCGTCGGCCAGACACCAGGGGCAACGCACGGAAACGAGGCTAGTGCCCACGGGCTCGTCCTCAGGTGGCGGTGGTGCGCGTATCCCGCTCGGACATGGCCACCCTCCCGATCGGTCGACCGCCGACTCAGGGGATGGTGACCTGCTCGCCGGGTACCACGGTGTAGGTACCGAGCTCACTGGCCAGTTGGGACACGATCGGACGGGGGTCACCCGACGGGTCGACCCGTTCGGCGATCGACCACAGTGAGTCGCCGGCCCGCACGACATAGGTCCCGGGGTGCAGTGGGGCCGCCGAAGCGGATCCGGTGGTGTGGGAGGTACCACCGGATCCGCTCAGCGGGAATGCGAGGAGGGCCAGCGCCAGGCCCATCATCGCGAGCAGGGTCCGGCGGCGCCGGACCTCGACGGACACCCGGCGGCGAGGGGCGCGGACGGGGGCCGGGGTCCAGTCGTCGACGTGCACGACCGGACGGCTCCGCAGGCCACGCCGCTCGGGTGCCGGAACCAGTCGAAGCTCCGGTCGGCCCGGGCGGGGCAGTTCGTCGTCCAGGTGGTCCGGGAGGGGTGCTGTGAGAAGCGCTGTCATCGGGAGGTCCTTCCTCTGGTGGGTCCGCTCGTCGGCCGGTCGAACTGCGTCACTGAAGTTGTACGTGGCGGGTGTGACAGCTCCGGGCCGCACGTCGACCCGGGTCCGTGCATCGAACCTGTGTTCGCCATGGCGACATCCCATCACGAACACGTGTTCGGTGTCAACGGCTTTTTCGAACAGATGTTTGCTTCCGTTGCGCCGCGGGGCTACGTTCATGCAAACAGACGTTCGCACGTGGGTGTGACACGACAGCCGACCTGACAGCGGAGGGACGCACATGGCCCAGGTATTGAGCACCAAGCGGAAGCAGATCCTCGACTGCATCTCCGAGTCGGTCCGTGACCGCGGCTACCCGCCATCGGTACGCGAGATCGGCGAGTCGGTCGGCCTGACGTCCTCGTCCACGGTCCACGCCCACCTGGCGGTGCTGCAGCGCGAGGGCTACCTGCGTCGGGACCCGACGAAGCCACGGGCCATCGAGGTCTGTTACGACCCGTCGTCCAAGGTGATCATGGACGCCCGGCCGATCCGCCACGTGCCCCTGGTGGGTGACGTCGCGGCCGGCACCGGGGTCCTGGCCCAGGAGAACGTGGAGGAGCTCTACCCGCTGCCCGAGGACTTCACCGGGACGGGCACGCTGTTCATGCTCCGGGTGACCGGTGACTCGATGATCGACGCCGGCATCCACGAGGGTGACTTCGTCGTGGTCCGCCAGCAGGCGGAGGCGCAGCGGGGCGACATCGTGGTCGCCGGCATCCCCGACGACGAGGCGACCGTCAAGTCCTACGGCACCAAGGACGGCAAGGTCGTACTGACCCCGGCCAATACCCGCCTCTCCCCCATGGTGTTCGACCCGTCCGAGGTCACCGTGTTCGGCAAGGTCGTCACGGTGATGCGCCGCCTCTGACCGGCGGTCGGTGCCGCCGGACTCCTCAGGCTCCCGGGGTCGTGACCCCGATCGGCGCCATGTCGGGGTACCGCAGCCCGGCGGTCACGTCCGGGGGGAAGACCTCGTCGATCGCCGCCAGGTCCGCCGGCTCGAGCACGATGTCGGTGGCCGCCGCGTTCTCCTCGAGGTAGACCCGACGCTTGGTCCCCGGGATCGGGACGACGTCGTCGCCGCGTGACAGCACCCACGCCAGGGCCAGCTGGCCCGGCGTACAGCCCTTGGCCGAGGCGAGGTCACGCACCCGGTCGACGAGGGCGATGTTGTGGGCGAAGTTCGCACCGGTGAACCTGGGCAGGAACTTGCGGAAGTCCCCCTCACCGAAGTCGTCGGGCGAGGTGATCTGCCCGGTGAGGAAGCCACGGCCGAGGGGGCTGTAGGCCACGATGCCGATGCCGAGCTCACGGGCGGTCGGCACCACCTCGTCCTCGATGTCCCGGCTCCACAGCGACCACTCGCTCTGCAGGGCGGCGATCGGATGCACCGCACTCGCCCGCCGCAACGTGTCCGGTCCCGCCTCCGACAGTCCGAGGTAGCGGACCTTGCCTTCGGTCACCAGCTCGGACATGGCCCCGACCGTCTCCTCGATCGGCACGGATCCGTCGGTGCGGTGCTGGTAGTAGAGGTCGATGTGGTCCACACCCAGCCGACCCAGTGACGCCTCGCAGGCTTCGTGCACGTAGGTCGCGTCACCCCGGAAGGAGCGCGCGCCGGGGTCGCCCGTCCGGACGATGCCGAACTTCGTGGCGAGGACCACCTCGTCACGACGACCGGCGATGGCCCGACCGACCAGCTCCTCGTTGATGTGCGGTCCGTACATGTCGGCGGTATCGAGGAAGGTCACCCCGAGGTCGAGCGCCCGGTGGATGGTGGCCACCGACTCGGCGTCGTCACCGGCCCCGTAGAACTCGCTCATGCCCATGCAGCCGAGTCCCTCGGCCGACACGACCAGTCCGGTGCTGCCCAGTGAACGCGTGTCCTGTGTCATGGTCCGACCCTACCCAGGGCAGGTCCTCGGTCCGTCACCCGCCCGGATCCCGCACTGCGGGGCCCCTCGCCTCAGTCGATCGGGCTCGGAGGAGCAGGCCCGCCCCGCAGCAGGCGGTCGAGCACCTGGGCCACGTCCCGCAGTTCCTGCTCACCGACGTGCTCCCCGGCCGTGTGGGCCAGCAGCGGGTCGGCGGGACCGAAGTTCGTGGCCGGTACGCCGTGCTCCCAGAACGAGGCCACATCGGTCCACCCGAGCTTCGCCAACGGCGGGGCCCCGGTGGCGCGCACCAGTGCGCCCAGGACGGGATGGTCGAGCGCCGGCGGCGCACCGGCGGCGGCATCCACGAGCTCCCAGTGGTCGCCCGGCTCGAGGAACGGGGCCACCAGTTCACGCACCGCCGACTCGGCCTGTTCGATGGTGCGGTCCGGTGCGAAGCGGTGGTTGATGACCAGGACCGCCTCGTCGGGCACCACGTTGCCGGCCACGCCGCCCTCGACGGACACCACCTGCAGCTGCTCGCCGTATTCGCAGCCGTCGATGATCGGTCGGCGACCCTCGTAGGCGGCCACCGCGTCGAGCACCGGGCCCAGCCGGTGGATGGCGTTGCGACCGGCGAAGGGTCGGGCCGTGTGGGCCCGCGCCCCCGACAGCCGGACCCGCACCTTCAGCGTCCCCTGGCAGCCGGCTTCGACCCTGCCGCTGGTGGGCTCGCCCAGGATGGCCACGTCCGCGGCCATCAGGTCGGGGCGCTGCTCCCACAGGTGTCCGAGGCCGTTGAACTCCTTCGCCACCTCCTCGCCCACGTAGAAGCACCATGTCAGGTCCACCGCCGGCTCGTCGAGGGTTCCGGCCAGGTGGAGGAAGACGGCCAGTCCACCCTTCATGTCGGCGGCCCCGACGCCGTAGAGGGTGGCCTCCTCGACCCGCGGCTCGTCGTTCCCATCGGCCGGCGGCACGGTGTCGAGGTGTCCGGCGAGCAGCACCCGGTGCTCCCGCCCCAGGTGGGTCCGGGCCACCACGTTGTCCCCCACCCGCTCGATGTCCAACCACGGGCACAG
>Ga0302202_10007054_pt1 | contig 10952 bp, 12 predicted proteins | sample II_Bog_N3_3_FD_194579 | JGI IMG/M metagenome (GOLD analysis project Ga0302202, IMG submission 194579) | Peat permafrost microbial communities from Stordalen Mire near Abisko, Sweden - II_Bog_N3_3 | ecosystem: Environmental > Terrestrial > Soil > Wetlands > Peat | place: Sweden: Abisko... | reverse complement strand
GGAACGATGAACCACATCGCCCCTTCGCCCACTTCTCGCTGTGAACCGCCAGAAGCCGTCCTCATGGGTCAGGATCACCGCACCTTGGTATAAGGCCCGCGCCGGCCCGCGCAACCGTCACCCAACGGCCCCGCTATCCACAGCCGCCGGGTGGACAGATCGCCCCGCCCCTCGCTACGGGCGCGCCATGGGTATCACCGCAACGATCATGAACACCGTCACCGGACGGCCAATCCAGAAGATGACTTTCGGCCGCATGCCGAAACCATGGGCCAGCTTCACGCTCGAAACCGGCGAACTGGTCACCGCCGAACGCATCGACATCGGCAAACCCGCTCCGGGCAAAGTCGTCACCCCGGTCGACGTATGGATCACCCTGAAACCGAAGGAATGAGGTGGAAGAGCGCCAAGCTTCGCGACTCCGTGCAAGGGAATGGGTTTCGCGACCCGAATGGCCGATCTTAAAAGATAATGGCCGATCTTAAAAGATAATGGCCGGTCTCAAAAGATATAAGCGAGCCCCAGAACCGCACTGAATTGATTGGGGTTGCCCCGAAGCGCGACCAGGGGTGAATTGGCAAAATCGCCCAGCAGGCGCTCATAGTTAAGCCGCATGGCCAACGCGAAGCCCTTGCGCAAATCACCACGCAGCGAGAGCGCACCGCCCAAGCCAAGGTTGGCGCTCTTGATGCCGCCGTCCGGTCGATAGGGCCGCAGCCCGCTGGCTACGCTCGCTGCGCTGTCGACGCCGAAATAGGTGCGAGCATACCCCGCGCCCGCCACATCGAACGATGCCAGCATGGAAACCAGCGCAGCCTTTGAAAGCGGCGCCACATAGCCGATCGACGGCGTAACGACGAAACTGCGGTGGACAGTCCCCATATCGTGAGCCGCCGAAATCTGTACCGTCAGCGCGTCATATTTCGAAGTCAGAATACCCGTGCGGACAAAGCCAACGACGCCTCCGGCTTCTACCGCCAGTTTGGGTTTGGGGAGGAGCGCCACGATCGGATCGTGCGGCGTGCCAACGCGATTTAGATTGAGATCGATATAAGGCGCGACGATGACTTTGAAGGTCTGGTTCCGATACTCTGGCACCAGATCGACCCCCAGTGAATTGCCGTTCCAGACAATCGAGTGCCCACGCCGCCGTGCGGTCGCCCCCGCGATGGGAGTCAGGCTATAATGGTTTGAACCCTCGTAATCACTGGTTACTGCGCCCCCCGCCGCAACCACTATCCGATCAGGCGCCAGGCCTTCTCCGACAGCATTGGGCTCAGGTGGCATCACGAAGGGCGGGATTACGATGGGTGTGGGAAGAATGCCGACTGGTGCCACAACATCGGCGAAGGCCGACGTCTCCGGCGTCATCATGAGCATGGCTGCGGCCAATAACCGGAATGGGCATTTGTTCATCAGTGTTACAGGCATGGTTTTCATTCCCATACGTTCCAGGCACTCGATACTGAAGCCCGATGGGCATGATTCGGGCGCAGCCGACAGCATTGGGATGGGATTGTCGCTCACACGAGTCACGGTTACAAGAGGTATGTAGCGTCAGCGCTGGGCACTCTATTCATCACGTCGTTCCATCAATTCCGGTGGAACAAGACTCAATTACCCCAAAGAAAAAGCGGATACTCGGCGCAAGGCCGGGAATGCCATTGCGGGCTAGGTCCAATACTGTTCACTTAATAATACGGATTGCCATCGCGAGGTCAACCGCGGTGGGCGAGGGATCGCCTCGTCGACGGAGCGGGAAGCTGCTCATCTTTCGTTTTACGCCGCGTTGATTGCGCCGTCCGCGACGCGGTGGAAGGCGTTCGTCGAGGATTTCGGCCAGCATGGCGTCATGCGCTGCCTGACGCCGCCGAGGGGGAAAAGTGGCCGGAGCCTGGATCTTTCGCCGTATGACGCGAACGGCGTGAATGAATGAGAGTCGGTCCGGGTCTTCATCGACCTTGAGGGCCGCCTCGTGGATCAGGCTGCGGATTGCAAAATGCGCCATGAGCAAGCCGTAGAACTCCTGGCGGACGAGATCGGGGGTCTTGGAGCGCAGAACGATCTGGGCGCCGCGCAAATGGGTTTTGAGCTCACCAAAAGCCGTCTCGATTTCCCAACGTTCGTGGTAAAGTGCGGCCAGCTCCTGCGCTGGCGCCTGCTCGGGATCGAGGATGGTGGTGGCCAGACGGTAGACCGGTTCGGCATCGGCAACGCCGTCGAGCGCGTAATCGATGATGCGCACGACTACGCCATTGGTTTTGTGCCGAAAGTCCCACTGTGAGGCATAGATGCGACTTAGATATGAACCATCGGCCAAGCGCTTGTCAGGCGACAGCCGCAGGTTCTTCCTGATACGCCATAGCAGATCTGCGCCATTCTCTTGGGCTTGTGTCCACAGCGCGAACCCGAAGAACGCGCGATCCGCCAAGCACAGCATGTCTTTGTCCAGCGCGGCAACCACGGTCTTGGCCAGAGTGATCTCGTGGGTGGCATAATCCGCCATCTCCGAGGCGAACACGATATGGGTGCCATTCTCCACCAGCGCGACAAACCGGATCTGCGGAAAGGCGCTGCTGCCCCGGCTGGCGCCAGGGCGCCCAAAGGCCGCTTCATTGACCGTCTCGTCGGCAACATCGAATGTGCTGCCGTCCAGGCTCACCAGGCGCCACGCACGATACCAGGCGCCTCTGGTCGTCTTCAGGGCAATCGGCTTCACCACGTCATCGTGAAGCGCCCGCATCGCTTCCCAGCCGAGCCGCGTGCGCGCCTGCGAAATCCCCGACTTGCCCGCCACCTTGATCGTCGATCCGCGGTCGAGCCACTGCACGCCCTCGAGCAGGCAACGCAGGACCTCGCGGTAGGACGACTGCATATAGAGCGCCAAAGCGATCACATAATAGACCACCACCTGCGCCGGAAGGTCGCGTTGGCGCACACTCGCCTTACCTGTCGCCGCCAGCGCCGAACGAACCTTACTCAGCGGAAATGTGCGCGCAATCACGCCCAGGCTGATGTGATCTGTGATCCGGGGACCCGATGGAAGTTCTGCAACAGTCCGTGCCATACCAATGCCTCCCGATGGCTAACGCCGGACACAGGTATAGCAAATCTTACCGTAAGTGAACAGTATTGGGGCTAAGGTAAATCCGAAGGGTTGCGATGATATACGTTTTTGGTTAGTATCGGGTCAGAAAAACGGAGGAATGTCCATGCAAGTCGCCCGTTGGGGAAACTCTCTCGCCTTGCGCCTGCCTGCATCCGTGGTGAAGGCGCTCGATCTCAAGGAGGGCGATGACGTGACAATCATCGCTGCCGACGAACGTGAACTCGCGATCAAGCGCAAACCCACGTCTGCGGAGCTGATCGAACGTTTGAAGAAATATCGCGGCAGCCTGCCGGCTGATTTCAAATTTGATCGGCTTGAGGCCAATGCCCGCTAGCGGCGACTTTCTGGACAGCAACGTCTTGTGCTACCTGTTCAGGACCGATGACGCCAAGGCCGATCTTGCAGGTCAGTTGCTGGCGAACCGTCCGACGATATCCGTCCAAGTTCTCGCCGAAATCTGCAACGTCGCCAGTCGCAAGACGCGGCGGTCCTGGGCAGAGATCGAAGAGATCATTGGTACGGTCAGTGACCTGTGCGACATCATGCCCCTGACGCTCGATGTGCAGGCACAGGCCCGGGCCATTGCTGCACGGACGGGCTACACGATCTACGATGCTCAGATATTGGCGGCAGCGGGCAAAGCAGGATGCGCGCGGCTGTGGAGCGAGGACATGCACCAAGGCCACCGCGTAGAGGCGTTCGGGGTGAAAGTGGAGATCGGTAATCCTTTCGACAGCAGCAACCAGCGGTAAAGTGGAGGCGAGCGTTGCTTCAATGAATAACGACCAGCACGAGCGGTTCGAAGAGCTTTTGGATGAGGTCTTGGGCGAACGTATTCGCGGCGACGACGGGTGTGCGGTCGAACTATGGTCAGCTTTGGCCGGTACGGTTTGGCTGGGGCCGCACGCCGAGCAGGTCCGCTATTCTATGCGATCCGCTGGTGAAGTGGTGGCTCAGATTCGCAAAGAGGGCGAATATACCGATTGGTACATGAGCGGTCCCACGTGCCAAGTGGCTGACTGGATTGCCGCGGACCTTGCCAAGCATGGCTGTACATGGGTGCCGGCATGACCACTGAGACGCCGTTTCCCTCGTCGGTCGAACTGATGCTGCGCATTCACGCGCCGTTGATCGATGCACGTCAGGCGAATTCGCTAGCGATCGAGGCGGCGGTGGCGGCGATGGCCCCGGCGACCAAGGCTGCGATCACCGCCGATCTCAAATGCTATCTGGGCTGGTGTTGGAGCCGTCATCCCCGGATTACCGCCATTCCCGCCGCTCCGGAGACGCTCGTCCACTATCTCCGCTGGCTGGAGAAGGGGTCGGAAGAGCGGCCCCCTGCAAAAGCCGCAACGCTGGCGCGACGGATCGCAAGTATCGCGCGCATGCACCGCATTCTCGGCTTCGGCGAGAAAGAACCCTTGCCAACCCAGGCGGGCATGGTGCGCGATACGCTCAAGGGCATGCGGCGGAATAATCGCCAGCGCCAGCAACAGGCGGCGCCACTGCGGCTCGGTGATATCATGACCGAGGGTCAGGCCCCGCCCGAAGGCGTGACTGTTCGCGCTTTGCTGGCAGCTTGCGGCAGCGACATCGTCTCGATGCGCGATGCGGCCCTAATTTCTCTTGCCTATGATGCGGGCCTGCGTGTCTCTGAACTGGTTGGCACCCGGGTTGCCAATTTACGACAGGTCGGCGATATGAGCGGCCGCCTTGAGATCGCCCATTCCAAGACTGATCAGGAAGGGCTGGGGGCTTTGGCCTGGTTGTCCCCCGACACCATGAGCAGGGTGTCGGCCTGGCTGCTCGCCAGCGGGATCACCGAAGGCCCGGTGTTCAGGCGCATCAATCTATTGTCGAAGCCGGTCGTCGGAGAGGCGCAGAGCATTGTGCGGCACTACATTGGCGACAAGGCGCTGACCCGCCAGGGGGTGGTGGCCATCTTGCGCCGCCGGGTGCGCGAGGCAATCGATCTGGGTCACGTCGAACTCGAGCCGGGTATGGAGGTCGAAACCGTCCTTGCCTTGAGCGCACACTCGTTTCGGGTTGGGCTGACGCAAGATCTGTTCGCCGCCGGTGAGGATGGCGCCGGCATTGCCCTGGCGCTACGCTGGTCCTCACCGACGACGGCGTTGCGCTATGCGCGCGAGCTTGCTGTGGGCAGCAATGCCGCAGCGCGGGTTCTGGGCAAGCTGAGGAAGGAGGCGTCCTGATGTTCACTGAGCGCAAGGACGTTGCGGGCGTCCCGAGCGCACGCACTGGCAGGGCGCGCAAGGTTTTCGAGGCCCAGCTTGATGCTGCGCTGGGTGAACGAATACGGGCAGACGGGGCCTGTGCCTGCGACCTTTGGTCGGCGCTGACCAATGTCGTTTGGCATGGCCCGACCGGCGAGGTCGTGCGGTATTCCTCCCGCGAAGCTGGTGAGGTTGTGGCCTGGGTGCGAGAGGAGGGCGATTACATCAACTGGTTTTGCGGTGACCCGTCAGGACAGGTCGCCGATTGGATTAGCGACGCCATGGCAGGGTCAGGTTGGAAATGGGTGCCGGCGTAGCTCGGCGGCGCACCTTGCACCCCGAGACCATGAGGATAAGTGCCGGGGTGCCGGATGCAGCCTACTTTGGCGCGGCGATCATCTGAGTGGTCAGGAAAATGACGTCAACTTTGGCACGCCACACAGGCGCTACATCATTCTGGCCACCAGAGACTTGTTTGGCTCTGTCATCGTCGAATATGGCTGGGGCCGTATAGGGACGCTCGGACAGAAGCGCACGGTCTCGTTCGCGCAGGAGGACGACGCCGAGCGCTTCGTGCGAAGCCGGCTGCGCGAGCGGGCCAGTGCCCGGCGCCGCATCGGAGTCGATTATCGGATGGTGTAATAGAGCGGCCCCTGTCGATCCGGGTCGGCGTCGCCCAGGACAACTTTGTGGCCGGTGAAGGCTTGAAGGCAATTATGCAGGCCTATCGCTGGCGCGACGCACGTACGGTGTGCGGCTTGCGACCTAGACTGGTGCCAGCGCGAGGCTAGCCAAGAAATTTGAGGGCTGAAGTCGGTTTTGCGCACTGTGAGCTAGACCGTGCTACAAATAGCCGATGAAAGGCGACGGTCGCCTTGTAAGCGGCATTTCGGGGCTCTTACGGGTCCCCGTCAGCAGCTGCCATTCGTTATCAGTCGCTGGCAGCACCGAGCGGCAGTGCGCTGACGGTCCGCTTTCGGCGCAGGCAAACGCCGTCACAGGTGGGTCCTGGTTTTCGAGCACTTGCCATTGTCTTCTGAACGGAAGACCGATAGAATAAGTTTGAGTTTGGGGGCGATCGGTTTTCCTGAAAATTCAGGCCTTTGCCGTAGCAGGACAGCGCGGAAGTTGATCATGAAGTCAGTCGGCACATCCGGAAATGCGATATACCCGTGACCACGGCAACCCATCTTATCGCCCTATTTCAAAGCCATTTCGAAGGCGATGACGAGCAATTTTACACGATTGCGATGCAGGCGGCCGCGAATGAAGCGCGCCGTGGCCATGCCAAACTTGCGCAACAGCTGCGCGATCTGGTCGACGAAGCGCGCGCCCGCAAGAAGGCCCCAGCGCGCGGCAAAGCTGTGCCGCTGGTGCAGCCCAAGGGCGACTTGGCGAATCTCGTCGCAGTCAAATATGTCGATACGCGAATATCGAGCATGGTTCTGCCCGATGACTTGCGCGAACGGCTGCATCGCGTCCTTGTGGAGCAGCGCCAGCAGCATCGGCTGCGCCAGCATGGATTGCAACCGCGCCGGAAGCTTCTGCTGATCGGTCCTCCGGGAGCCGGTAAGACAATGACGGCCGCCGCCATGGCGGGCGAGCTCAAGATGCCTTTGTTCACGGTGCTACTCGATGGCCTGCTGACAAAGTTCCTGGGTGAGACTGCGTCTAAGCTACGCACAGTCTTCACGGCAATGACCGAGACGCGCGGCGTCTATTTCTTCGATGAGTTCGACGCGATCGGCGCGCGCCGGAGCGAACGCAATGACGTGGGAGAGATTCGTCGAGTGCTCAACTCCTTCCTGCAATTCCTCGAAGAGGATGAGAGCGAAGGTTTGATCATCGCGGCCACCAACCATCCCGAACTGCTCGATCCGGCGCTATTCCGTCGGTTCGATGATGTTATCGAATATGCTCTACCAAACGAAGTTGTCGCCCAAGCTATCTTGGAAAGCCGCCTCTCCACCTTTGACACCAACGGCATCGATTGGCAGCCGATTATCGCAGAGGCTGCTGGCTTGAGTCAGGCAGACCTCGCGCGAATCGCGGACGAAGCCGCCAAATATGCGCTGCTCGGCGACCGTGAGCGTGTTTCGGCGGAGGATCTGTCGCGTGCGGTTGGTGAGCGCAAGGCTGCGGCGCACCGATAGAGATGGCCGACGAACCGGCAAGGCCACATCCGCATTTCTATTTGCCCGGGACCGGAAAGGTCGCCGGATATACCGCGCACGCTGGCGGCGGAGGTGGGTCGGCGGCGCCCGAGCGTGACCGCGCAGCGCACGCCCAACAACTGACGCAAGCGCTCACGCAGGTCGTCGTGGCTGGTGAAACATTGCTAGCTAACCGAGATCCGCAGATCGCGGCCGGCACGCCTGGCTTCTATGTCGAGTTCATCCTGCCCGCCGATCAGGCGGAGATGGTCGACAAGCTGGAGCGTAAGGGCAAATTCCCGATAGAACTGGTCAGCGTTCAACCGTCGGACGCGAATCATGTTGCCGCAACTGTGTTCGTGCCGGAATCCCAGCGCGGATATTATCTCGGGAAGGTAAAGGCCTACGAAACCGAGGACAATGTCAAAGAGAAGACATTGGAGGACGGCAGCGTCGTCGAGACGCGTAAGCCCAAAAATGAGCGGCTTGTCGCCTCGATCGAGACCGCGCGCCTAGCGGTCGCACGATCCTTCTATACAGATGCGGTCGACCTGTTCCCCGCGCCGGGCGCGCAGGCCTGGTGGGAAGTTTGGCTGCGGAAGGGCACCCGTGTCCATTTCGAGAACGCTGCGCAAACGCTTGGCCTCGCGGTACGCGCGAACAGCCTCGAATTCGCGGAGCGCGAGGTGGTCCTGGTCCATGCCACGGCCGAAGATATTGGCCGGATCATCGCGAACACCGACACGGTCGCCGAATTGCGCATGGGCCGCGATACACCCGGCTTCTTCATGGGGCTGGACGGGGCCGAACAGCGGCTTTGGGCCGACGATCTGCTCGATCGACTGGAGCCCTGCAATGCGGATGCCCCGGCGGTCTGCTTGCTCGATTCCGGAACGACTATCGCGCACAAACTGATCGGGCCGTTGCTCGATGCCGCCGATCAGCAGGCCTATGACGCGGCATGGTCGGTCGAGGATATTAGCACGCTCGCCCACGGTGGCCACGGAACCCAGCTCTCGGGCATCGCGCTCTACGGCGATCTGACAGACGTATTGGCCGGTGCCGGACCGATCAACGTCAAGCATCGGCTCGAGTCCGTCAAGATTTTGCCGGATCTCGGCGCGAACGACCCTGAGCTTTATGGCGCAATCACGGCGCAGGCGATCGCGCGCGCCGAGATCGTCGCGCCATTGCGGCCGCGTGCAATCTGCCTTGCGGTCACTAGCCTTGGCGACCATTGGCGCGGCCGCCCGTCGTCCTGGTCGGCCAAGCTCGATGCGCTCGCCTTTGGCCGGGATGAAGTTCCTCGCGTGATCACCGTTGCCGCGGGCAATATCCGCGAAGCGATTGGCGCGGCCGATTATCCGGGACGCAACGATGTAATGCCGATCGAGAGCCCGGCCCAAGCATGGAACGCGCTGACCGTCGGGGCCTTCACAGAGAAATCGGTGATTGCGGATGTGTCATATGCGGGTTGGGCTGCCTTGGCAGGCGTCGGCGATCTTACGCCGCGCAGCAGGACCTCGGTGGCGTGGCACCGCGACTGGCCACTCAAACCCGATGTGGTGTTCGAGGGCGGCAATATCGGCGTCGATCCCGCGTCCGGTTTTGGCGACCATGTCGACGATCTGGCGCTACTGACGACCTACCGTAAGACCGGCGAACGGCCCTTCACCACCACGGGTGACACCAGTGCTGCGACCGCGCTAGGCGCCAGGATGGCCGCCCGAATCCTCGCCGAGCGACCTTCCTTGTGGCCCGAAACCGTTCGCGGCCTGATCGTCCACTCCGCCGAATGGACGCCGACGATGACCGGCTATCTCGGCACGATCAATCGTGCAAGCCTGGTGCGCCGCTATGGCTTCGGGGCGCCGTCACTTGCACGCGCGATAGGTAGCCTCGACAATGACGTGACGATGGTCGTCGAGGATAGCCTCTCGCCCTTCAAAATGTCGGGCAGCAAAGGGGTGACGGATGAGCTCGTCGTTCACGAGTTGGTCTGGCCACGCGAACGACTCCTCGAATTGGGTGGCGCCCTGGTCCAGCTGCGGATCACGCTCAGCTACTTCGTCGAACCGAATCCCGGTGAACGCGGTCAGTCGCGCCGCCACAGTTATGCGAGCCACGGGCTCCGGTTCGCGTTAAAGCCCGCCGACGAGAAGCTGGATGTGTTCCTGAGACGGATCACTTCGGAGGCCGGTGTGCGACCGCCCAAGCGGCAAGGTTCGGATACGGGCTGGACCATAGGGCCACAGCTGCGCCACCGCGGATCGCTCCATGGCGATATTTGGGAAGGAACCGCCGCCGATCTCGCGGAGCGTAACAGCATCGTCATTTATCCGACCGGGGGTTGGTGGCGCGAAAATCCTGCGCAGGGGAGGATTGGCGAGCGGGTGCGATACAGCCTGATCGCGAGCATCCGCTCGGCGGAAGGCATCGACCTCTATTCGGAGATCAGCGCCCAGATCGCGGCCGAGATCACTGCGGAAGTCGCGATCGAAGTCTAGGTGTGCTGCACTGCTTAATCGGCGTGTCGGTGGGCAAGTTTGAGAGGTCTTATACCAACCGCCTAATGCATTGACACGCCTTTACCAACGGTTGTGCCACACAATTTCGTCATTCCGGACTTGATCCGGAATCCAGCAGACATCAGACGCGGCAGCGTCTTTGGCGCAAGCCAAGCTGCCTTTCGGCAGGAATGCTACCGCATTCGTCATTGGCAGGCTGGATTCCGGATCAAGTCCGGAATGACGAGTCAATTGGGGACCATGAGGAAGTGTGGGGCGGGTCATGCCACCCGTGCGTGGCGGGCTTGATCGGCGTTGTCGCACGCCATCCCCGGATACCATCGCTCGAATGCTGAGCGGAGCGTTCCGTCCAGGGTTCGGGTTCGTGTCTGCAAGAGCAGATGTGCTCCTGTTCGGGTCCATTGCATCTGCTGCTTTTTGGCGAAGCGCTTGCTGACCACAGCGTTGACGGTCGCTTCCACGAAGGCCGAGGAGATGCGTTCTCCGGCGCGATACCGTTCGCCGTAGTTGATCAGGCTCTCGGCGTTCGAAGCGATGTAGACACCAAATTCCCGTGCGAGGACCTCAAACTTGCGCAGGTTTGGATAATCCACCCCGATGTCGGAGACGTCATTTTCAAACCGATCGATCAGCTCCAGGGCTTCGATCGGATTGCCGTGCCACAGCTTCCATTTTATGCGCGCCAGATCTTCTTCAAGTCGGGCGGCGGCCAGTGCATCGAGATGAGCGATGCCTTTTACGAACTGACCCAGGACCGTGATCTTCATCGTGATGTGGAACCAGTCGAGGACATGCTCACTGCATGTGTGGATCGGCGTGCAAAAGGAACCCGGTTAGCGGGGTGATCGGCGTCCAAAAGGGAACCACCATTCCGATGGTTTAGACAGCGGCCTGGATTTTCAGGTGGCGAGATCGGGATGTTGGTGGT